>Ga0075421_100000438_pt1 | contig 43408 bp, 35 predicted proteins | sample SoiMetdeltSBSDD5_FD_75292 | JGI IMG/M metagenome (GOLD analysis project Ga0075421, IMG submission 75292) | Bulk soil microbial communities from a Populus tree surrounding site in Tennessee, USA - Soil MetaG P. deltoides SBSDD5 | ecosystem: Environmental > Terrestrial > Soil > Tree plantation... | reverse complement strand
TTGTTCGGGGTAACGAAACATCTCTTCAATCCGCGTGGGAAATTGGGAAAGGTCATCTTCAATAAAAATATTCACTCCCTCATTGTACTTTAGGCCCGAGGCAGCGGCGGATGTCGAAAGGACAGGCAAACCGGCAGCCCAGGCATCCAGAATCTTGATGCGCGTCCCCGAGCCAAAGGTAATGGGCGCCACTGCCAAATCACTTGCAGTGAGGTAGTCATCCACTCTTTCTACGAAACCGATCCGTTTGACATTTTCCGGCCAGGGTAATTGGGGCGGATTCATGCCAATCACCAGAAATACCACCTTCGGACATTGCGGTGCGATTTGGGAACCAATCACCTCGACCGCCTCGCGATTAGGTGGATAATCCAGACGGCCCACGAAGATTACGGTGGATGTTCCAGGAGACAGGCCGAGACGTTGCCGCATTTCCAGCCGGGCCGAAGGGGACTGCGACTGCACAGTGGTTCCATTCGGCAGAAGTTCCACCCGTTGGATAGGAATACCGACCGAAGCCATCTCATCACGATCAGCAGTTGAGGGGGTTAGGGTCAAGTCAGCCAGGGTTATTTCACGCTTTTCAGCCCATTGGAGTAAAGTAACGTTGAAATCTGCTACCCAGTTCCCAATGATGGGTAATCGGCGCGCAACAGCCGTTTTGGCGATGTGGGCCGCTAAGGTGCTCTCGCAGTTTTGAGAGAGCAGAACATGGGGTACCTCTAATCGGCGAGCCAAACGTTCACCCGTCAAAGCGACCCACGGGAGATCAGATTGGAGCACATCAATAGGTTTTTCGCGATGAAGGGCAAGTGCGTATCGTTCCGCCGACCAGGAAAGAAAATGGGTAAGGGCCGCGAGCGGGGCCAAAGGGTAACCCCAAGGGACAATAAGATCACGGATAGACAAGCGTGGGTGGGCAATAGAGGGGGTATCACTAGCAAGGCAAAAGCGCATGACGCTCACCTGATGGCCCTTCCGGAGAAGTTGATCAAGCAATAGTGCGACTCGCAAGGCACCTCCATACTGGGGAGCTAAGACATTATGAAAGGTCAGGATAAGGACATGCATTACACTTCCGCATCAGGCAGGTTGACCTAAGCCCAGCCGTTGCCGCATTGCAGACCAGACATCGGCATGGGTCAGTGGGCGACGATCCGGCAGGCAAGCAGCAATCTCTGAGTCAACAGCCAGAAAGGGGAGACCGGCCTCCGTCTCAACAGAAGCATAGCCATGCATGCCCAAGGGCGGTGACTCTCGGCGAAAGAAATCAGGGAAGATAACCTTGCCTTCTTCCAAAGCGATCAACACATCGCCCGTGCTGATATCGTCCGGTATCTGGAGAGAATGCCGAGCCTCCAGATCCAAGATCTGCAAGCCGGAGACACTAGCAAATTGGGCCTTTAGCGTAGCACACAGATGAGGATCCGTGCTCCAAAACCGAAGGGTCGTAGAGTCTAGAAAATATAGAAAATCACCTTGGACTTGCTTGAGGAAGGGGCGTATGTCTATTCTGCTCTTAACCCAACTCATGCCATGATCCGACAGTATGACGATGTCTATCCCACCGTTCGGGTAGGCAGATTTCAGAGTGGTAATGAGCGCGGCCAGTTGCCCATTCAAAGTACGAAGCGCCGGCGCGAGTTTCGTCACGCTTGGTCCTAGGAAATGACCTAACGCATCTAAGGCCGAGAATTTAATGTACCAGAAATTCGGAAGGACGCCTCGCGCAAGCAAAGCCCGAACATACGGCTCAATTTGATGATCGTGATGAATGATCGGGTGTGAAACAATAGCAAATGACATGTGCGTTGCCCGCAGTTCGTCAAAGAGAGTTCTGATCTCTCCAAGACTCCCAGTCTCCCAAATGGGTTGCTCAACACTGCCAATGAACCGAGGCATCAAATCTGCCGGGATGAGATTGCCAGTGGGCAGCAAGCGATCCGAATGCCTTACTCGTGCGACGGCGTAACGCACATCCAGCCGGAGACGATCGAAGGGAAGCCGATCACCTGTCTCAATGGCAAGCCGCGCCAAGCGATCCGGCCAGCGCTCTAGCTTAGGAGGTGCAGGCCGAAACTCACCCCATATGCCGTGATCAGCGGGAAACCGTCCCGTAAATAGTGTTGCTTCAATGCCCCGATAGGCATAGAGGTTCGCCAACGGCCCTGCGAAGCCTCCAGCCGTAAGATCACAGATCGTCGAGAAGAGCGCTCGAGACACATAAGCGGCGGACAAGGCGTCAACAAGAATAAGCGCCAACGGCATTACGGCCTCGCTCAATTACTTTGCTGCGTTTCCAGCGCACTGATTGACAGCTTTTCATAAAGGGGGAGGCAAGGCGACAGCATATTTTCCCAAGTAAAGGAGCGTGCCCATCTGGCCGCGTTGTGACCAAGCTCCTGCCGAAGCAGTGGACTGCGCGCGAGTTCAAGGATAGCTTCCGAGAGCGCCTGAATGTCACCTGGGGGAACTAACAAGCCAGTCTGGCGATCTCGTACCACTTCCAATAAGCCGGTCGCGCGGCTTGCAACAACCGGAACACCACAAGCTTGAGCCTCCAAGGCTACAATGCCCTGCCCCTCCTGAAGGCTGGGAATGCACACAATGTCCGCTGACTGATAAGCCTTCAAAACCTCTTTATCTGTCACAATCCCCAAGAACTCGACCACCCCTTCCAGACCCAGGTGAACACACATCTCCCACAGGTTGGGCGCTAGCGGGCCATCACCAACAAACTTGAGTTGCAACGACGGATAGCTGTGGCGGGCCAGCGCGAAAGCTTGCAGGAGTTGCAGGACGCCCTTGCGCGCGTTCAGGCGTCCCACATAGAGGAGGAAAGTAGCGCCATTTGCGTTTTTAGAAACCGGGCGGGCCATAGGGGTATAACTCTCCGCGGAGATACCATTGGAGATAACATGAATGCGAGAGCGCGGGACTCCGTAGTGCCGAACAATTTGCCCAGCAGAATATTGACTCACTGTGACAACAGCCGTCGCCCGATGAGCGGCGGCTTGCTCCATGACTGACAAGGGCAGCAGACCGCTGGCGACCAGCCCGGCTCGCGAAAAAGACTTTTCATGTTGGCGAATCGCCGCAAATTCATCTCGAAAGACTCCATGCACAACCTCCACGAAAACGTTGCGATCCGATCTCCGAAAAGGAAAGGCGAATAGCACAGCGCCGCCCGCATCATGGTGCGCCTCAATTACATCCCCCTGGGGAAGATGCCGTAACAGTTGGCCGGCCCGGGCCGCGAAAATCAGTGATCGTAGAGGATAGATCACGCCCGGAGTGGGGATGGTAATGAACTGGGCACTCTCTTCGTTCCGCGTGCCGCCTAGCCCTTCAGTGATCACGGTGACGCCAACACCACACTTGGAAAAATACTCAATCTCCGCCGCGACCCGGCGTTGGACTCCCCCACTGACCCGCCGCGGATCTTCAAAACATACAATGACGATTTGTCTAATACTCATCGCTTCTTACCGAGTTGCAGTTCCCAACCTAGAACCTCCCGATTGAACATAAGCCGGAGTATCTTCTTTAAAATTGAAAGCTTTTTTAACTGAGGATAGTCAAGGTAAATACCCTTCTGTACCACTCGCTGCAAGACATGGAAACCAGTTAGATCCAGCATGTGTTCTATTCGTCTCAGTGTAAATTTTTGGATATGGCTGGTCTTTCCGTAAACTATCTTACCACCCCAGCGGAATAGCCTGTCCCCCATCGAGTGCGCATTCGGGGCATCCATATACAGCAAGCCCTCCCAGGAAAGAACTCGATAAACTTCGGAGAATACTTGCTCAGGCTGGCTACAATGCTCAATGACGTTATACATCAACGCTCGGTCAATGGAGCTGTCAGGCAGCGGCAGACGCGCGGCGTTGGCGACGAAGAGATCCTCCAGGCCCAACTCTCTCCGTCCAATTTCAGCTAATTGGTAGACGATGTCAAACCCAATTGCATTTCTTATATGGTTGTTCTTGAGAACAAGCAGATGCCTGCCGATCCCGCAGCCAATATCTAAAAACTTCAAGTCCTTATTCTGAAGTTCCTGGGCAAAGAGGCGGCTGGTCGTTCTGGCCTTCGGATCAATTTGAGCCTTGAAGGAAGCAATGGCATTTTCCAGATCAACCGCAATGCCTTCTTTGTTTATTTCATTCATCAAGAGCTTTCTACAAGCGTCCGACCTCGAAGCGCCGCAGAACTAACCGCGTCTTCAAAAACTTGCTCTATCTGCGCCGTGATCACCGTCCAATTGTATTTCTCTTGGACGACTTTTTGCGCGGCAACGGAAAGTCGCTTGGCAAGTTCGTTGTTCTCTAGAACTCGAATAATTGCCTGAGCAATCGCGGTAATGTCGCCAACCGGATGAAGTAGCCCCGTCTCATTCGGCACAATCTGCTCGTCAATCCCTGGAATGTCTGAGGCCACCACCGGTGTCCCAGAGGCCATCGCTTCTAAAACAGTAAAAGGGAAACCTTCGTATGTGCTAGGTAAGGCATAGACCTCAGCCAAGGCATAATAGTCAGGCACATCCTGGTAAGGGACATGATCCACAAGCGTGACACGTGCTTCTTGGGCTAGTTGGCGCGCCGTTTCCTTGATGAGCGTAGCGTTATGATTACGCTTACCTACAATGACGAGCCTGACTTTAGGAACATGCGCCTGGATAGTTGGCAAGGCTTTTACCAAATCAATCACACGCTTGCGCTCCATCAAGCGTCCCAGGTAGAGAATAATGCGCTCATCAGGCGCAATACCTAATGACCGGCGGATGACCATGCCTTGCTCAGGCGAGGGTCTCTTCGCAAACCGGTTGTAATCAATACCATTAGGAATGACAATGATTTTCTCAGCCGGATAACCCTGCTGCGTGACAAGTTCACGTTTTAGCCCAGCGCTTACGGCAATTACGCCTTGCGCTCGGCGCAGTAGCGAACGCTCAAACTGGAGCCAGAGAGGGGCGATCTGGCGCACCAGAAGCTCATTGAAGTTCAACGCGCGCAGGGAGGTGTAGGCCAACGCCTTGAGTTCTTCGCGCACAGTGCAATGCACTGTTTCAATCACTGGCGGCAGAGACTTGGCCTGTATTCCCCAGGATGACATCAGGGGGATATTCCCATGCAGCGCGGCAAACGGCCTGAGGCTGTTAAGTTCTAGAAATTTACGGCGCGTCTGCTGGTAGTACCAAGGACTGTACAATACGGGCGGCCCGGGTGCACGCACTCGATACACCGAGACTGCATTTACCACTTCAAAGGCGGGCGCGTCATTATATTGGCGAGTAATGACATGGATATCATGGCCTCGCGCCGCAAGTCCAAAACTTATGTATCGGACATACGTCCCAGTACCGCCCTGCGGCCTAACAATATCTTCCTGACAGAGAAAGCACAAGCGCATGAATTTGCTCAAATCACCACCAAGCCAGTGCGACAGTTATTCTCTTCAGTAACCCAAAGGGTAGGTCAAAAATGAGATGTGCCAGTGTTACAATGTTATGTTCCATCTGTTCAAAATCGAGCTGGGAGACCATCGCTTGCACGAGCTCTCGATCATCAATCCTCCGGAGTCTCTGAGTTGCTACTCGTTTCTGCAATACATTAGACCAGTGCCGAACAATCCAGCCATACGCCCGAACTTTATTGCCGAGGCGAGTTCGGTCTCCCCAAATCACGAATCCCCACGTGATCACTTCAGCGAGTAGAAGCGTTGGCAGCAGAAAGATTAATGTCCCCCATTTGAAACTCTTAAGCAGCATCAGGTAGCGGTTGCGTTCCTGATAGAAAATTTTGAACGGCGTGATCCGCAGATGATAGTCATGTAAAACAATGCTTTCGGGAACATACAGGCAATCCCAACCAGCCAGCCGGGCGCGCCAGGAAAGATCGGTATCTTCCATATAAAGAAAGAAGTCTTCATCGAAGCCCTCCAATTGCTCAAACAAATCCCGTCGGATAGCGAAGGCCGCCCCCGAAACGGCGGCGACGGATTCACGTTGATTGAAAGTGTTTTTGGGGTGCCGCAGGCCCCGACACAACGTCAGACCGGTCAGATGGATCGTGTTGCCACAGGTATTGATTCGCTCCGGATCGTTTAGCAATAAAATCTTGGAAGTCGCTAAGCCGGCTCGTGGATCGTCTTCGAGCGCCGTGATCAATGCCTCCAGCCAGCCAGGTTTTACGATAGTATCTGGATTTAGAAAGACCAAATATTTTCCGCGCGCCGCCCGGGCCCCCAGATTATTCCCCTGGCCGAAGCCTTGATTCTCTCTATTGCGAATGACCCGGACTTGAGGAAAATTCCGAACTACAACTTCGACACTGCCGTCTGAGGAAGCATTATCCACCAGGATCACTTCACAACCCGCGCCGCTCGTTTCAAGCACGGATGACAAACACTGCACCAGATAGGCTTGGGCATTGTACGCCACAATAATCACGCTGACCTGGAGCGGCGTTTCGGCAACGAGGGCCTTTTCAAAGTCATGCTGAGCGGAACTCGCAGACCACCTGCCCCGCGAACTTCGCGGGGTGCAGCGGAGCGAATGGGGAAGCATCTCTTATATCCATTCATGAGACGCTTCGCTGCTCTCAGCGTGACGGCTCAGAACTTCATTCATTTCTACGACTCACCAATTCTAAAAGCAGCGCCCGCATCGAGTGCAAAATGATACCGGTAAATACAGCCAAGGTTCCGACGATGGATAGCAGCACGCTGATCAAGGCATAGCCCACGGCCAACTCTCGGTAGAGACGATAGAGTATAACCACCCAGGCACCCCAAGCCAAGCCGGTCAGTAACAACAGTACGCCAGGGATACTGAAGAAAAAAAGCGGACGATGCTGACTGACCAAGCGCAGGATTCCATTCAACACCACCAGACCATGCCCAATCACCGAACGCTTAGGTTTATCCGGATAGCGGATTGTCACGGAAACCTCTGCCAGCCGCAAGTTATGTTGGCGGGCCAGGAGTTGCATTTCCGACTCGACCGAGAAGCTCTCTGAGTTAAAAGAGATCAGCTCAAGTGCGCGGGCGGAGAAGGCTCGATAGCCGCTTTGCGAATCTGTGATCCGCGTCCCGGAAATGACGTTAGTCAGCCAGTTGAAGGCCTGATGTCCCCAGACCCGGTGCGCCGGCACCTGGCTACGTTTCTGCAAGTACCTTGAGCCGATGACGATGTCTGCCTCGCCGCGCAAGACGGGCGCAATTAAAAGAGGAACTTCCTCGGGGAGATGCTGCCCATCGCCATCCAATAAGACCAAAACCTCCGGTCCCAATTGCCGCGCTTGCTGGAAGCCAGTATTGAGCGCCGCCCCTTTGCCTTTGTTCTCTGGATGTTTTACCACGATCGCCCCGGCGGCCTCGGCGATTTCAGCCGTGCCGTCTGTTGAGCCATCGTCTACGATGATCACGGTATCGGCATGCTGGCGCACTTTGAGGACAACGCTGCCGATAAATCGTTCCTCATTGTAAGCGGGAATGATGACGAGGACCTTGGGAGAACCGGCTGCCTCGCGCTGAATCAGGTCAGTCATGCCACCTCAGGGTATCTGACGAAGCTTTCGCGATTAAAAGCAGTTGCGCCAAATTCTTGAATGAATGACAATCTTACCGAACCGCAAAACCCGCGCAACCGACTCGGCTCTTCCATTACGCTTCAGTTTAATCCCATGTCATCCCGTTCCGCAAGTCCGCCTCAGTCACATTTAGGGCTTCGTTGGAGATTAGGCTGCCTGGTTGCATTGGCAATCCTGCTCTTCGTCTTAGGCTGGCTCGGCGCGGTTGTCTATTTGGGTTTGGCCCTTCAATCTAATTTGCAAGCGCTGGAGGCCTTGTCACAACGACCGCTGGATCAGGTTGATTTCCATCAGGCAGGCCAAACGCTCCATCAAGCTCGCGCGAATTCCGCCTCACTCCGCCGACTGGCCTCCCCGCTGCTCGTCGTCACCCCGACGCTGAAATGGCTCCCGCGCTATGGGCGCGATCTATCCGCCGCCCGGCCCCTGCTTGACCTCGCCGCCGACTTAACGTTGAGCGCCGACGAAGCTTTTATCGCCTTCGAGCCGCTGCTCAACGGACTGACCGCCTCCACCTCGGAAGGTCCTTCCAGTTTACTCGCGAAAACGCTTCCCACGGCCACCCCTCACTTGCGAGCCGCCTCGCAAGCGCTGAAACGAGTCGAGGCTCTCCAGTCCCAACTTAATTCCGCCGGCCTTTCGCCTGAAATCCAAACGCGCCTGGATCGTCTCAATCATTACTTACCGTTCGCGCACGACGGGCTGGAATTAGCTCAAGCGCTGCCGGAACTCGTGGGCCTCGAAGCGCCGAAATCTTATTTGCTCCTGGTTCAAAATCAAGATGAACTCCGGCCCACCGGCGGCTTCATCGGCGGCGCGGGCATTCTGACGGTGAGCCAGGGCCGGATCGAAGAATTTTATCTGATCGATTCTGCGGCGGTAGACGATTTTACGAAAGGCCCCTACCCCGCGCCGCCCGAGCCACTGCGTCGTTACATGGGTCTGGGGTTGTGGAGTTTCCGGGACGCGAACTGGTCGCCGGATTTCCCCACATCCGCTCAAACGGCGATCCGCCTTTATCACCTCACGCAAAATCATAAAGTGGAGGGTGTCATCGCCGTCGAGCAAACCACTGTTCGGCTTATCCTTGAAGCCCTCGAGCCGGTGACGGTCCCTGGAACCTCGGAGCCGGTCAGCGCCGAAAACATCGTAGACCTTATGCGCCAGAGCTGGAGCGTCCAGCCGGGTGAGCGCGCGGATAATGAATGGAAAGATCATCGCAAAGATTTGATGATCGCCCTCGGCCAAAAATTATTGGAGCGCCTGCAAATGAGCCACGACCTCTCCACCTGGGCAGCGCTGGCCCGACAAGTGTTGACGGCCCTCGATCAACGCCATCTGCTCATTTACTCCACTCAACCTCCGCTCGCCGCTCGCCTGGCCGAGGCCGGTTGGGATGGAGGCCTTCAGCCCGGCAGCCACGATTTCCTGATGGTCGTAGATGCTAACGTCGGCTATGACCGGGTAAACCCTTTGATCCAGGAAAGCCTGCACTACACCGTCGACCTCTCCAACCCGGCTCGCCCCACGGCTTTTCTGACAGTGCGCTACCTTAACACAACTCCCGTGGTCGCCGCTTGCCGACAACCGCCTCAGGTTATCAGAGGCCAGTATATTGACTCGATGCAGCAATGCTACTGGAATTACTGGCGCGTTCTGGCGCCGGCGGGCATCACGTTGCTCTATGCCTCGCCCAATCATGTTTCCGCCGACGAACTAATAACCCGTCAGGGTGACACGACCTCCCCCCGCGCGCGCGCGGGCGACGTAGGCACGACTGAAATCTCAGGTATCTTTGTTCTGCCACCCAATCAATCAGAAGAAATCCGGCTGATCTATGAACTACCCCCCTCGGTACTGGAGGCGTCCGGGCCAAGCGAGATGACGTATCGTTTGCACCTGCAGAAACAATCCGGCGTTGACTCGCTGCCGGTCAACCTGACTCTGACCTATCCGGCGGCCTGGCAGGTGAAAGATTCATCCCTCTCCGCTAATGCAGAGCAGGCAGAAGAACTCCACTACGAGTCGAAATTGTTGAGTGACCTGGATTTGGAAGTCACTTTTAGCCAAACGCCCTGACCACAAACGATTCACTTACCTTGTTGTGTTTTCTATCTCAAACGAGATTTTATCCTGTGTCTCATTGACACCGCTAGGGACTTGGAATAGACTTTGCTCATTATTAAAACGCGCCGATTTTTTTCCTTTTCGAACGGAGACCCCTCACATGATTTCAACCGTTACCACCACTACCGTCTCAACCGTCACCACGGTCGCGCTGGCCGGTTCGTTTGCGCTGGTCAGTGTCTTGGTGCTCATCGCGCTGCTGGTGCAGAAGGAACTCACCGTCACCGCCACCAACAGCCGCACCTGGAAATTGAGTAAAGCGCTGACCATCGGCATTGTTCCGCTGCTCATCGCTTTCGTTTTAATCGTCATCTCCAAGGTGGCGGAGGTTCTACGCTAACTGAACCGTCGCCGCACGCTCTCGCCATGATTCTATAAAACTGGAAGGGCTGTGTCTGCCGCTGAGTGACACAGCCCTTTTTGGTTCTTTTAGACGACCATGACTCTCCCCCCTTCCGCCGGCCTCCTCTGGAGAAACAAGCCTGCCTGGCCGAAGCTCGCTTCGGCGGCGACGGCTTTAAGCTCCTTGTGGCCGTTGACCCTCATCAGCCTGCTGGCCGTGGTTTATGGTCTCACAATCGCTCCCGGATTGACGTGGGCCAATCAGGGGGATGATGGAGGCGATTTAATTACCGCCGCCGCGACCCTCGGCGTTGCCCATCCAACCGGCTATCCAACATATTTACTCCTCGCTCGTCTTTTTCAATTGTTGCCGATTGGGAACCTGGCTTTTCGGACGAATCTCTTATCGGCGGCGAGCGCGATCGGAGCGACGTTGGGCGTCCGCGCTATCATTCTCGAATTGTTCTCAACTGAAGCCAAAACATTCCCTCCTCAAGCAGCCGCGTGGCTGGGAGCGCTGGCTTTCGGACTTTCAAGCTTGCTCTGGTCACAAGCCATCATCGCCGAAGTTTATGCGCTGCACGCGCTCGGCCTCACGCTCGTCTTGTTGGCCACTCTTCGTCTGACTCGCCAAGCTGCCTACACTCGCCATTCAGTAGATCGAGGTCTCGCCTTCGCGGTCGGATTAGCGCTCGGCAATCATCTGACGACTCTCTTGGCGCTGCCGCCCTATCTACTCGCCACACTCTACCGGGGCTGGCGCACACAACGTCGAGAGACGGCGATCTTATGGCTGTGTCTGGCGGCCGGCGCGGGTGTCTACCTTTATCTGCCGCTGCGCGCTGCTGCTCATCCACCCATCAACTGGGGTGGAGCTTTTACGCTCCGAGGCCTGTGGTGGGTAATCTCGGCGGAGCCTTATCGTGGATTAGCTTTTGCCGCACCCTGGGCTGAAGTCATCTCGCGAATTTACGCCTTCTTCACCACTGACTTGCCCCATCAATTCGGCTGGGCAGGAATTTTATTCGGGCTGCGCGGTGTCTGGCTCGCTCCCACCCGCGCGAAGGCCACGCTCGGATGGTTGGCGCTGTCCAGCGCCGCCTTCGCGATTGGATACAAAACCAGCGATTACTTTGTTTATCTGCTCCCGGTCTATTTGGTGTTCGCTATTGGGATTGGCCTGGCCTGGAAAGCATTGTTGGATTGGGCCTCTGAGAGAAACCAGGTTTCCCCGAAGGGAAGAAACCTGGTTTCTCGTGGATTGATGGTTACTGCACTCGCCACGCTGGCCTACCCAGCCATTTTTACCGGTCCAGCCATCTCCGCGCAGACCAATGACCAAGCAGAAACTTTCCTGAAGTCCGTCTTCCAGCAAGCGCCGCCGGGCGCCTTGGTCGTCACGCAAAGCGACCGCGACTCATTCGCCTTATGGTATGGACACTTTGCGCTACGTGAGCGGTCGGATTTGATCATCGTCGTCGAGCGCCTCTTGCCTTTTCACTGGTATCAGGCTGATCTCCAAGTGGTCTATCCCGGCCTAAAGTTGCCGACCGGATCAGCGATTACGGCAAAGGCGCTGGCTCAAATCAATCAACGGCGTCTCTGTCGAACAACGCCTAACACCGCCTCGCCCATCACTTGCCTGGCGACTAACTAATAGCCACACCGACTGCGCTGCGCGTATTTTACAAACCTCAAGGAGGCTCTGACTATGAAAACTCAACCTGACTTCCAGTTTCTCAAGGCGCTTGGCCGATCGAGAAACATCAGCCTCTGGCTGCCAATTAGCCTGCTGCTGATTTCCTCGCTGGCCTGCCAGTTACCATTTCTGTCTGGGCCTCCCGGCAACGGCGCGAACTCAACCTCCACACCATCCAGTTTGGCTACCTCCTCTTCTAACTTGCCCAAGCCGGTCGGCAAAGCAACGGCCACTTCGCAGCCGGCCATTGACGCTTCCGTCACGATCACGGATATCCAGGGAGGGGTTCAGGTACGCACCAGCCCGGCCGCCGCGGTGACGCCCGCCGTGTTGGGTCAAACTCTCCCCATCGGGAGCAGCCTCCAAACGGATGCCTCGGGTCAGGCAACGCTAGAATTTCCGGATGGATCCCTCATTCGAATCGCCAGCGGCACGACGTTCCAATTAGTAGAAGTTGGGAACACAGCTTCCAATCCCAATACCGCGGTTAAACTCAACCTGGGCACATTATTTATCTACGTGCAGGCGGCGCTGGGTCAAAGAGTCTTTGATGTCCAAACACCCGCCGGGGTCGCTTCGGTGCGGGGCTCGTATATGCGCGTGGATTACTATCCCGAGAGTGATACCGTCATCCTCACCTGCCTGGAGACTCAAGCCACCTGTATCCTGGTTGATGTTCACGATGGCATCACGCTGACGATGACGAATGGCAAACGCGGTATTATTATTTTTGGACAACCCTTTGGGCAGGTGGAAGGCCTGACGAGTGAGGACTTGGAAGATTTTCTGACGGCGATTCCGGCAGCGATTCAGGTAGTGCCCGTTGTCTTTCCAAATGGGACTCCCACTCCCGGCTCAAGCCGGACACCGCTCCCCAACGCGACACCGACGACCGCCTGTGTGCCCACCACCCTGCCGTGTCCGACGACAGCTCCATAGTGGGTCGGCCCTTCAGGGGATCGTGACTTCGTGGTAGGATGGAGGCCAGGCTTGGATGGCCTCCATCCTTCTTATGAAACGCTGCGCCGCTTTTATCGGATTCATTCTCGTTCTGACTTCTTGCGTTTCAGCCAATCCTTCTCTGGTGGCCCAATCGGTAAGCGCGACACTCACCGCGGCGGTGACGCCAACACCCATTATCATCGTCGTCACGGCATTGGGGGGAGGCGCCGCCCCCATCCCCAGCGTCACGCCGGATTTGAATGTACAGCAGACCTTGGCCGCCGCCACTCAGACATTAAACGCCGGTTCTGCCACTCCCGGGCCGGCCACCACGGAAACGGCAACGCCCCCGCCCAGCTCTGAACCCACTGAAGGAGCAAGCCCCAGTCCAACGGCCTCCAGCCTTCCCCCTACGGCTTCAGCGACTCCGCCGCCGGCCACCTTGACTTTAGCCCCACCACCTCCAGCCGGCGAGCTTATTTTTAAAGATGATTTTTCTCAGCCGGATCTCTGGTCGGGCGCTCTCGGCGAAGACAACTTTACCCATGTTTCGATCAGCGAGGGACAGCTGGCCATTACCCTCAAAGTTGTAGACTACTTCGCTATGGCCTATGACCTCAAACGCCGGGCGCGTGATTTTTACGCTTCCGTGACCGGCGCCACGCAAGCCTGTCGCTTCCGTGACCGGTATGGCCTGCTCTTTCATCTTCAAAGCGATTTGGATTATTACCAGTTTGATATTGATTGTGATGGGCGCTACCGATTTTCCAAGATGATCAACGGCAATTTGACGGTGCTCAAAGACTGGACGAAGAGCGATGCCATTCGTCCGGGCGGCGGCGCGATCAATCAAATCGGCGTCCGGGTCATTAAGTCTTCGATTGAAGTCTTCGTCAACAATCAGCCCTTGTTCAAAATCGCCGATCCGACGTACCAAGAGGGTGGCTTTGGGCTTTATGCCGGTTCCGGAATATCCGCTAACTACACAGCGACCTTTGACGATCTCGAGGTCCGGGAGGTCACTCCATGAAATCTCAAACGGCGCTGGCATTGATTGGGAGTGCGCTCTTCCTCGCCCCGGTCGCCTGCCAGTTCAGTTCGACGGCGGTCTCACCCACGCCTCAACCCACCTCCCTACCGACGACCGCTATCGTCAACACACCGACGCTTGACATTTCCGCTACCCCTCCGCCTTCGGCGACCTGCTGCACCCCGAGTCCTGAACCCCAAGGAACCGTTACCCCCGATCCCAATTTGGGCGTTGGCGACATACTCTATGAAGATAATTTCGACGGTCAAAGCGGCTGGAACTGGAGTCCGCCGCCCGATGGGATCGTCGTCTGGAATATTGCGAGTAACCAACTCAACGCGGTGATGCAGCAGACAAATTTCGGCGCGCGCTGGAATATTCGGCCGGACATTAGCGCCGGCGATCAGCAGGTGAGCGTCACAGTCAAAACCAACCTGTGTTATGAGCACGATGAATACGGCCTCCTGTTCCGCGGCAATGACCTGGGCACCAACGCCTATATCTTTAAGCTGAATTGCGGCGGCGCCGCGCGCGTGGAACTCCTGCAGAACCTCCAACAAAGTCCGCTTATTGAATGGACGACGAACCCGGCGATTGTGGCCGGCGCGCCGGCCGAAAATACGTTGAAGGTCTGGATGGCGCAGGATCAGTTTCACTTCTATGTCAACGACAACTATCTTTTTTCGTTGAAAAATTCGAACTACGTTGAAGGGGTCTCTGGCTTCTACATCCGCGACCGGACAAATGGTGGCGAGTCCATTAGCTTTAGCCATCTGGTCGCTAAAGAAGTGAAGCTGCCGTAATCAGTGCAGAAGCCGGTGTGGCGCACCGCTTCGCGAAAGCCGAAGGGCCGCACCTTAATCCTAATTACCCTCAGGAGACATTTATGCCTACACTGACTGGCACCACCACCGCCGCCGTTAAATTGCGCAGCGGCCCAGGGACGGAGAACACCGTCCTGGCCTTCTTGTCGCCTAAAACCCCTATCGAAGTTTTAGATCAGCAGGGCGATTGGCTCCACGTCACAGTCGCCGGAAAAGAAGGTTACGTCCACAGCCATTTTGTTCTGCTCGCCGACCAAGGTGTGCCGCCAGGATTTTTGGTCACGGCTTCAACGGTTCCGCCGGCCTCAACTCCCACCTCCACCCCGGAGCCCTCCACGCCTCCCGCTACCATTGAGCCAACGCCTGAGCCGACGCCAACCTCCGCTCCGGCCTCTCTCACGGAGGTGCCCCTCGAACCTTCGCCCGATCAGAAAATCAACCTGGGGCCGCAAGCGACCGGCACAGACAAGCTGGTCGCTAATACCTGGAATAAATTTGGCGGGTTGATCACGGCTCTCTCCGAGCAGCTTAAGATTGATCCGGCGGTAGCCGTCGCCGTACTGGCAGTGGAATCCGGCGGGCGCGGTTTCTCCACCGGCCCCACGGGCGCGCCGCGCATGATCATCCGCTTCGAGAACCATATCTTCTTCGACTATTGGGGCAAGAAGAATCCGGATGTCTTTAATCAGCTTTTCCACTTCAACGCCAATAAGCGCTGGACGGAACACCAGTGGCGGCCCGCCGCCGACCAACCCTGGCGAGACTTTCACGGAACGCAGAACGGGGAGTGGGACGCCTTCAGCTTCGCGCGCACGCTTAACGACACCTCCGCCAAACTCTGCATCAGCATGGGCGGGCCGCAGATCATGGGGTTTAACTACGCCTCGGTTGGCTACGAATCCGTGAATGAAATGTTTGAAGCCTTCTCGGCCAATGAGCGCGATCAAGTCATCGGCTTTTTTGATTTCGTGCAAGGGCCGTCCAGCAACTCCCGGCGCGTGCTGGCGCTGCAAGCGCAGGATTTCAATGCCTTTGCCTCTCTGTACAACGGCCCCGGCCAGGCTTCCAAATATGGCAGCATTATCCGCAGCGTATTCGATACGTTTCATAAGTTGAAACCGGCATAAGACTCAGCCAGGAACTGAAGGAACTCAAGGAACTACTGGAACTCTTTCTAAGTTCCTTGAGTTCCCTTAGTTCCTTCTTTTTCCTGAGTTCCCTCAGTTCCTAGTAAAGTTTCCCATGCCTACCCAAAAAACCTTCCGCAACCGCCTCAATCACCTCGACCCCAAGACCTGGCTCAAGTTCCAGAAATCGTGGTTCATCCACAACCCACCGCCGCGCCGGAAGGATGTGCTCCAGCATCCGGCCAAATTCCCGGAAACGCTTGCGCAAGAATTCATTGAGTTCTTCACTAAAGAAGGACAAATCGTCCTCGACCCCATGGTCGGAACCGGCTCCACGCTGATAGCCTGTCTGCGCGCCGGGCGCAACGGGATCGGCGTCGAACTGAATGCGAAGTACGCGCAGATTGCGCGGAAGCTGGTGAAGGCGGAGGCCAAAGCGCTCGGCCAAAAAGCGAGCAGCCTGGAGGTCAAAGTGATTACCAGCGATGCCGCGCGCATTAGCCAGCACATTGAGGGGCCGGTGGATTACGTGCTCACTTCCCCGCCGTATTGGGACATGCTGCGCGCGCGCGGCGCGGAGACGCAGAAAAAACGCCGCACGACGCCCGGCCTGGATGTGTTTTACTCGGACGATCCGCGCGACTTGGGCAATGTAGATGACTACGACGAATTTGTGGCGCGGCTGGCCCGGATTTACGAAGCGCTATGTCCTATCCTAAAGGACAAGGCCTACCTGACGATCATCGTCAAGAACGTGAAGAAGGGCGGCAAGATTTATCCGCTGGCCTGGGACCTGGCAAAGGAATTAGGAAAAACGTATACGTTGAAGGACGAGCGCATCTGGGCGCAGGATAACCAACGGCTTGCGCCTTATGGCCTAGGCAATGCGTGGGTGAGCAATACGTTTCATCATTACTGCTTGCAGTTCAGGAAGGAAGCAAAATAAAAAATCTCAAATCCCAAGGGATAAGGCCCAAACCCTAAGGAACAAAGACTAATCAACAATCAACAACCAGCAATCAGCAATTCCCTAATGCTCTCTCCAACTTCCATCCTCCGTTTGCCCTACGACCGTTCGCTCACCCATGCGGGAATCGAGTACGCCAAAAAATCGCTGCACTATACGTACAACCGCATGCGGCTTGACCCAGCGGCGCGACTGCGCAAGATCGTCACCGGCGTGGCCGTAGAGTTGGCCTTCCGCCGCTGGCTGGATGCGAATGGCGTCTCCTACGACCTGCTCGGCGCGACGGCTTTCACCGAGAAAGACAAATACGACCTGCGCCTCGGCGGGCGGCGTTGTGATCTGAAGAGTTTTCTTATCAGCGACCGAGCTAAAATTTCGGAGTTGCGCCGCGATCCGGGTTGGCTGTTGGATGCAACCGCACTTATCCCACAAGATCAGTTCGAGGAAGGCGGATTAGGCGAGAATGATTTTTATCTATTCGGCTTCCTCGCCGGACTAGAGACGCGCCGGAGCGACGAGTTGAAAAAAGTCGTCCAGTCAGCGCAGCCTTTCTATTTGTTGTATACGCCGGGAGAGGCCGCCTGGTTAGGCACAAACCCGTGGCGCTCCTTGGGCCGGCTCATCTTCAAAAGCAACAGCGACCAGCCGGTTGAAGTGGAAGTCGGCGGGCAGAATGAAAAACGAGAGTCCATTCTCGAACACCTACGGCTGGAGCCGCACTTTCGCGCCGAAACGCGCCGAGAATTCTTTTCGCTCCTCTATTTGCATGTCCTGCACCTGCCCGCCGGCGCTCTGGGCGTGCGCAGTCCGGTCCTCCGCGAGACCCTGCTAATAGAACCACGGGACTGGACCAACATTTGGATGTATGGCCTGGAAATTTTTCTGGCTGGCTGGATGACGAAAGCCGAGTTCCGCGCTCGCAGCCAAAAGCTGCCGAAGGGTTCGCTGGTCAAACAATATCCGCGCACGCAGACCGACAACCGCGCGCTGCCAATTAAAGAGCTGCGTCCCATTGGCGAATTGGCAAGCCTGGTTAAGAATTCCGAGTGGGGCCGAATGTAATCACGGATTACCCGGGGATTGAGTGGATGCCACCCGGTCACACGTTTATGATCAGAATTTAATAAATTATCTTATCAGGTCACATTTCACAGAAGCAAAATATCCCCAATGACTGCAAAGTTGTGGAAGGATAAAAATGGGCAGGAAAAACAATAGGCAACCGCAGAGAAATAAACCGGAAAATCAGCAGTCTGCCTCAAGACTCACCGCTCTTCAGGTAGTGTTGGGATCTATTAGCACAGTGGCTGTCGCCATCATTGGCTTATTAGGAACCAAGTTTGTAGTTGAGAGACCCATCATGGCCACTGAAACCGCCGAGGCGAGACTTAGACAAATAACCCTTTTGGCGACAATTGCTCCGACCGAAACTCTAACGTTACCAACGCTCCCCAGCACCGTAGCCCCGACATCAACCTCCACCCCAACGCCCGCTTGTCTCGCCTATCAACAGGAGGTGGATTCAGACACAATGATCAATCTAATCATGGCGGAGGCTCAGGCAGTTAACACAAAGAACATCGAAATCATAAAAGCCATCTTCGACCCCAAGGCGACCCTTCAGGATAGAGATGAAACGCCGGAGACCTGGTACGACCCGGTTGGCCGTTACACAAAACTCTTCAACGAGGCTTCCTTCACTGGCGCTGAGCACTTCGATATTAAGCAGGTTGGTTCCACTTTTTTTGTCAGTGGAAGCAGAGGCACCATTAACGGAAGTTGGTATTCCAACCTCGGTCGCTCAAATTCACCGCCTCCCTATGGCTCAGACCACTGGACGTTCCAGAAAAACAGCACTGATTGCTGGGTCATCATCCGATTCGAATTCAATGCCGGTCATGTCCTATTTCCACCATGAGTTCACACGGGCTTTTATTGAATTCCGCTACCTTTATCCCCAAGGGGGTGAAGCATGTCTCACATTTCAAAAGCACGCCCGAACCCGATTTTCTCTCTTATCCTTGGCATTGGCCTGAGCGGATTATTCTTGATCAGCTTATCTTCTTCTCAGGCAGCCGCGCCGGAATCGCCCGCACGAACCTCCGGCTATCACATTGATCTGGTCCCCGATCAATTGAGCCTCACCGGCGATGTTGCCACCTTCACCAATACGGTCGGTTATTGCACTCATCCCCAACTACTCCCACCCACACCCGTCGGGAGTATCATCCTGGGCCTTGATCCCACTTCTTGTAACCCGGTGAATTGGAACGGCGGATCAGCTACTACGACAACATTGTTTTTACCAGCCGTCTATTCCTCAACAGTATATGTGCTGAAGTTATCCTGGCCTGACCGGGACGGCAAAGGCTTGCATTCCCCTCAGCGAAACAAAACGGCGACTATCACCCTTGACGGCCAGCCTTTATGGGGCAAACGAACCATTCAATCGAGCGCTTTCAACCATTACTATGGCGCTGAACACGAACCCCTCCTGACCACCATCGTGGTCACCCAATCTCTCACTCACACCCTCAGCTTCAGCGTACCGGCCCAGACGGTTTGGGATCTGAGCCAGATTACACTCGATGCATATCCCTCGCCCACGTTGATTAGAGGCGTTGGATATAGTCCCTATCGCGATTGTCAGTCCCCGGCGGGAGCGGCGCAACCTTCGACCCAAAACATCCAAGAAGATCTGTTCCGCCTGTATCACACCAGCAATGCCATTCGGACTTATGCTGCAACGGGAATCAACAGCCAAATCCCGACTTTAGCGAATGCTCAAGGCTTACCTGTGTTCGCGGGAGCCTGGCTGGATTATCATTCCGACGATCCCAACAATCAGGGCAGTCTGGCAAGTGACGATGCGGAAGTCCAAGCATTGATTAATCTAGCGAATACAACCAATCTTGCCGGGGTTATCGTTGGCAACGAATACTTCTTACGCAGCCCTCGCAGCATTACTGCCACTAATTATTTGTTAAACCGCATTACTGAAGTTAGAGCCGGAATCAACAACCCAGCCTTGCCGGTTATGACCGCGGAGATTGAAAACTTGATGTTTGACTGGCCGAGTGACCAAGCCGTTATGCCCAGTGGCATTAATCCTGTCTATCGCCCGGTGCTAGATGAAGTGGATTTTGTGCTAGTTCATATCTACCCATTTTGGAGTGGGTTGCCGATCGAGGGAGCAGCCGCTTTCACGGTAGACCGCTATAAAGCCATGCAAGCTTTGATTGAGCAAGAATATCCCGGACAGGGCAAACGGGTCATCATCGGTGAAGCAGGCTGGCCCTCGGCTGGCACGCCGCATATTTCGGTCGCTAGATCGAGCCTGGAGAAACAGCGCCGGTACTTATTGGAATTCCTTCCTCTGGCAGATCAATATAACGTCGAGTATATGTACTTCGATGCCTTTGATGAGTTATGGAAGATCGGAGAGGGTTTTGAGGGCAGTGTGGGGCAGAACTGGGGCTATAGTTATACTGATCGCACAGCTAAACATGATTTCTATGGAGTACTTCTCCCATCGGACGTGCTTCCACCTGAGCCGCTACTTCCTTACAAGGTTTACCTCCCCTACCTCGCCAAAACAATAAGTTTGAGCACCGGCACAATTTTTCCTGTTTATACCGAGTGGCCGGAGGGGCCAGGCCATTTCGTACCCTCAGGTTGGATGGGAAATATCAGCGCAATCAGCTTATATGAATGTGATCGGACTAATCTACGCAGCGGCGAATTAGCTGTTCGGACCTCCTTCTCGCCAGCCAGCTTACCGAGTTGGGGTGGTATCTATTGGCAATATCCGGAAAACAATTGGGGGGACAAGCCCGAGGGGATTAACCTGACGGGCGCTGATCGTGTGACTTTTTGGGCGCGAAGCGATACGCCGAATGCCCAAGTCAAGTTTATTATCGGTGGAATAGGCTATGCCGCGGACTACCTGGGTCAGAGTATTTGTTCACAGCCCAACACGCCCTATCCCGACTCCGTTTGTCCTAAAATTGAGCAGTGGGTAACTCTCTCTTCCGCCTGGACGAAGTACACGATTGACCTGCATCAAAACCCTCGCAATCTGAGTAAGGTGATAGGCGGATTTGGATGGGTGGCTACCAGCAGCATAAATTTCTATTTGGACGATATTGTCTACGAGTTTGACTAGCCAGATTAATCCTTGGCAGTAAACGACAAGGACTGCTCCTCGGCTCAATAAATGTCGAGGAGCAGTTTTATTTTTCCTCATCCCAAACCTATACGAAGTAGACGTTAGCTGGAAATCCGGCTTCTTGAAGAAGAAGAATTCATTTTCCATCCGCCAGAAAGCAGCTTTCTCTGATCGCTGGAAGCTGGGTGGAAGATGCCTGTCAGGAATCTCTGACGCCGAGTGCTAGAGTGATAGCGGTTCGCCGAACTTCTTCGCGCGCTGGCGGCGAGCCACACTCAGTCTGCGCGCCAACACTCGAAGGGCAAAATGCCGATTTTAGGGATTCCTGTGTGGTTGTGGTTAACGGCTCTGGCAATCGGGGCGCTGTTGATTCTCATCCCGCTTTCAGGCTTAGTCATCATCGGCGAGCGCCAGGTTGGCATTGTCGCCAAGAAGTTCTCTTTGCGGGCGCTGAAGCCGGGCCAACTTATCGCGCTCAATGGTGAGGCCGGTTACCAGGCAGATACGCTCGCGCCCGGTTGGCACCTGGGCTACTGGTTCTGGAAGTACTCCATCGTCCGAGTCCCGGTCGTCGTCGTGCCGCAAGGTGAAATCGCGCTCGTCATCGCCGCCGATGGCGCCTCCATCCCCTCCGAACGAATCTTGGGGAAGGTCGTGGCCTGTGACAACTTTCAGGACGCGCGCAAGTTCCTGACGCACGGCGGCGAGAAAGGTCGCCAGATCGGTATTCTCAGCGGCGGCACCTACCGAATTAACACCGCGCTGTTCACGGTGATTACAACGGCAAACGCCGACCGGCACGGGATGAGCCCTCGGCAATTGCTCGTCTACAACATCCAGCCGGATAAAGTCGGCATTGTGACGACACTCGACGGTGTGCCAATCGAGGAAGGCGAGATTGCCGACCCCGTCATCTCCGGTCATGACAATTTCCAGAGCGCCCAGAAATTCCTCGACGGTGGCGGGCGACGTGGCTTGCAGGAACAGGTGCTGCTCTCCGGTTCGTGGAACTTGAACCCGTGGTTCGTGCAAGTGGAGCAGGTTCCGATGACCGAAGTTCCGATTGGGCATGTGGGTGTGGTCGTTTCGTACGTGGGCAAAGCGCACGAAGACGTGAGCGGCGTGGAGTTCAAGCACGGCGATCTGGTCAACGTGGGGCACAAAGGTGTGTGGGTCACACCGCTCTACCCAGGCAAGCACCCGCTCAACGCGCGGATCATGAAAGTTGAATTGGTGCCCACAACCAACATCGTCCTCAACTGGGCGGTGCGGACTGAGTCGCACAAGTACGACGAGAAGCTTTCGTCCATTACGGTGCGCTCGAAGGACGGCTTCAGCTTCAACCTGGATGTGGCGCAGATCATTCACGTCGGCGTGCTGGATGCGCCCAAGGTGATTTCGCGCGTCGGCGCGATGCAGAACTTGGTGGATCACGTTTTGGAACCGATTGTGGGCAACTACTTCCGCAACTCGGCCCAGGCGTATACCGTGCTGGACTTCCTGACCGCGCGCAGTGAGCGCCAGCAGGAAGCCGCCGAGCACATCCGTGCGGCCATCGGTTTGTATGACGTGCAGGCGATTGATACGCTCATCGGCGACATTACGCCACCGGAAGAATTGATGCAAACCCAGACCGACCGCAAGATCGCGGAGGAACAGCGCAAGACGTTCGAGGTTCAGCAGGAGGCGCAGACGCAGCGCCAGCAGCTTGTGCGCGAGACGTCCATGGCCGACATTCAGCAAGACATGGTGAAGGCGGAGCAGGGCGTGAACATCTCGGAACTGCGCGCGAACGCGCAGGTGAAGCAGGCGACGGGCGAAGCCGAGTCCATCCGGTTGCGTGCGTTGGGCGAGGCCGAGGCCATCCGCGCGACCGGTAATGCTAAAGCGGATGCTTACCGCGCGGGCGTGCAGGCGCTTGGGCCGCAGGGTTACACCGTGCTGCAATTGATGCAGATCGTCGGTGATCAGAAAGTACGTGTGGTGCCGGATGTGGCCGTGAGCGGTAACGCCAACGGTATGGGGCTGGTGGAAGGGTTGATGGGGATGATGCTGCGGAGTCAGGTGAATGGCAACGGGGGGAACGGCGGGAGCAGCACGCCGCCGCACGCTGCGCCGAGTAAGTAAGCTTTACAAACCTCCCGCAGTCCTGTGTACACGAGGACTGCGGGAGGTTTTTATTCGTGAGATAATCTTGAAATGTCACCCCCGCTTGACATCAACACACCCGCCTTCTGGGAAGAAATCTATCAAGGTGATCGCGCCGGCTGGGATTTGGGCGGCCCCACGCCGGCTTTCCAGCGGCTGCTCAGGAGCGGTGAATTCGCTCCCGGGCGCGCTATCGTTCTGGGCGCAGGGCGCGGCCATGATGCCCGTGAGTTCGCGCGGCAGGGCTTCGCCGTCACCGCAGTAGACTTTGCGGCGGACGCAGCGCGGGACATGCGCGCGCTGGCCGATCCGCACGCTCCAATCGAAATTTTACAAGCGGATATTTTTACGCTGCCTCATACGCTCGATAAAACATTTGACTATGTGATTGAGTACACGTGTTTTTGCGCGATTGATCCGGCGCGCCGCGGCGAATATGCCGATCTCGTGACCCGCCTGCTCAAACCGCACGGAATTTTCATCGGCCTGTTCTTCCCGTTTGACCAGCGGGAGGGCGGACCGCCGTTTGCCGTCTCACTGTCCGAAATCCTGGCGATCTTTGGCGCGCGAGGCTTTACCTTGCGGCGACGTGAAACCCCAATCGACTCCGTGCCTCAACGAGATGGACTTGAAAAGCTGCTGATTTGGCAAGCGCCACCGGCCTGATAAAACTCAAGTTGATTCTTTACTTGAGCCGTTGCGCCTGTTTGGGTAAACGGGCACGAACTTGCTTGCGAACCCGCCGGGCAATTTTTACTGCTTGGCGCGCTTCTTGGAGAGTGATTGGCGGGTAATCGCCGGGGTAACGATTGACAGTTGCGTAGTCGGTGAGTTGCCTGCACTCCTCCGGTGTGAGATCGGGCTGGTCGTGAGTGGATAAGCGTTTGAGCAGATAAGCGACGTCATGTGCGCGCGGAAATTCTATTTCCCGCCAGACCAGCAATGCCTTCAGATATTTTTCAACGCATTGCTGTGCGTGAAAGCAGACCGTGTCGGTCGGACATCTCTGTTTGATCCTCAGCGTGTGTCCAGCATTCCGGAGATCATTTTCAGCCTTCTCGACCCACAGAGCTACTTTCTGGATCAAGCGCTCATCTTCGAACATACAGCACCTTTCCTTCCCTCAAGGCGGGATAGACGAGCGTGCCGACAATATTGCGATCCTGTTTAACTTCATCGGGCGTAACCAGAATAATATCTTTGGGAACTGGGATATCATCTAGCGCAACCCCCATCTCGACCTGCCGCCTGCGCTTCTGCGCGAATGGCACTTGCGCCACCACCAACAAGTCTACATCGCTGTCCGGCCCCGCCGCGCCTCGGGCCTGCGACCCGAAGAGAATGATCTGCTCCGGATCGAACCGCTTGACCAGGCGCTGGACCATGACCTGGATGAGTTGTTGGGTTGTCTTTTTGCGTGTTCGCATGGTCATTCCCTTTCCGACACTCATTATAGCGCGATTGGGAGAAGAGTCTGGTCAGAAACCAAGCTCTTCCCTCAATCGGGTGGAGGGAAAACCCCTCAAGTTTTAGGAGGGCTTTAGGAAAGCGGCCTTCAAAGTTTTGCGACTCTGCCGGGTTTGAAGGAAAACTGCGCGAAGTGGCAGCCTTGTCGCGCTACAAATGCGATCTACTTCACTCCAACTTCTCCTCAATCAGATAGACTTTATCGCCTCGCAGAGCGAGGTAATGGAACCTGCTCGCTGAGTCGAAGTAGACGCCTCCTTGGCTAGAATTGAAGATGAAATCATAAGACTCGCTGGTTTGCCCATCTACCACAACGAATCTCTTGTCGCCCATTCGGGCCACATAAGCGAGGTGCCCGCCCTCAGAGCTGAAAACCGGATTGCCTACGAGGTCATATGCCTTTTGTGGCTGACCCTCTACAACGACAAACTGGGAATTGCCGCTCACACCAAGATAAGCCATTTGTCCACCATCTGGGCTGAAGACGGGGATGCCGGCTTGATCGTATGGCCCTAGCTCCTGCGCACCTACCACCACAAACCACTCATCGTTCTGAAAAGCGGTGTACGTAATGGATTGGCTGTCTGGGCTAAATTGGAGCGAGCCATCACCCAGGTCTTCGTAGGAGTTGCCTTCTTTGCCATCCACAACCACAACCCAACGGTCACCGTTGCGTGCCAGGTAGGCCATGTGCTCGCCATTCGGACTAAGCCTCACGGTTAAGACCTCCTCATAGGCCGTCTCGGTCTCTTGCCCATCCACGACGATGAATCGCTTGTCGCCTGTTTTGGCTATGTAAGCCAGATGTTGACCGTCAGCGCTGAAGGTCATGGGGGGGTCTGTGCGAATAAGGTCATATGACCTACCTCTCTGACCATCCCTGACCACAAACTGAGTCTTGCCCTCTTGTGCCACGTAAGCCAGGTGCTGGCTGTCCGCGCTGTAAAGAATAGCCTGGGCACCAATGCCCTCGTAGGTACGCACTTCCTCTCCATCCACGACCAGAGTCTGTTGATTGCCCTGGATAACTCGGTAGGCGATATGTTGACTGTCTGGACTGAATGAGGAATCGGCGATGTAGACATCCTTATAGCTCTTCCCTTCTTGTCCATCCACGACCGCCATCCAATGGTTCGTGTTTTTGGCTGAATAAGCCACATGCTGACTGTCCGGGCTAAAATGAGGATTGTCGGCCTCGTCATAGCTATTCCCCGGCTGGCCGTCTACTACGACGAACATTTGATTACCCCTCTTTGCCGTGTAGGCGAGGTGCTGGCTATCTGGACTGAAAACCAGAAGCTTTTCAGAATCGTAAGGCCCTTCCCACATCCCATCAATATTGACGACAATGCCGTCGCTTTGATTAGCCACAAATGCCATCCGCCGGCCGTCCGGGCTGATAGTGATCGTCTTCTGGCTCACCGAGGAAAAATCTATTTGCGTGATAAGGGTCTTGGAAGCCACGCTTTCCAAAGTTGGTCCAGCCGTGACAACAGCCGTCGGTGCTGCCAGAGGCGCAATGGCTTTGGGCAATAGGCCACACGCGGTGGTCGCTGCCATGCAGAGGATAAAGGGCACAAACAATCTCGAATTGGTTTTCATGTTATTCTCCTGACTTGGTTTAGGCTGAGTTCAGCGGCAAGGGTGGTGGAGGAAGTGATCCCTCCACTAACCATAACTTAGCCGGCCTCACGCAGGTGGATAAGTTTTCCACATTGATCTGTCTCGATTAGTTTCTCCGGTGACGATATAAAGAGCTTGTCCAACCCTATGTCAGCAACTGTCAATTTCTAGTCGCAAGCAAAACCTATAAGAAAGCGTTGGAACAGATAGAGTATTTCTAATCCATTGGCCTCGAAATCATTCTTGACCCGAAAAATGTAAACCCGACCGTCAGGGCACTGCCAAGCACCAATCATCCCTTGCCCAGATGGCATTTCGGTTTCAAAGTAGCGGCCTGGGCTTGTGGTCCGGTGTAAGTAGAGTTCACCTTGGCCCACAATGCGAACCGGGTCATCAACATCGCCCAAATTCGCCAGCATAATATTCTGCAAAGTCTTGGCGCTCACGCTGCCCTCTGACAAGGTCCAACTGAAATCAGTGTGCAGTTCTGGAACCGACGGATGCGCGAGAATGAGATGGCCATCGTTGGCTTTCGCTAATTCGTCCAAGCCTCTGGAAAAACTGCTCAACGTTGGTTCCGCATCGCTCGGATACCTGAACTTAAATCCAAAATCAGTGTAGGCTGTGCCAAAGAAGGCGTAGGCACTGTTCGGAGATGCGCCAAGCGGAAAGAAAGAAGTCGCGGCCAAGTCTAAAATCTTTGGAAGATAATGCTCGCCCACGAATTGGGCAGCCACGAACGAATAAACATACTGATTGTTTACATCGATACCCATTTGAGTAAGACCTTCTTGTTTTAGGCTTGGGGCGGTCCACTGAAGACGTCTCCCTTCAGATGAGCCATCGGCTGTTGCATAAAGAACGGAGGTTGTATCAACCACTTGCAGATCCGAAATGCTCTGTCGCATCGTATTTAGGTACAAATCCGAATACCGACCCAGGGCCTGTGAGGGTTGCACCTTGAGCTTGGTGAGAGCAATCAGCTCGAAGCCCAAGGAAGCATCCCTCTTTGGCGCTACGAAGTTGATGACTGTGTGTCCAGTTGAATCGCTTGTCGGGATTCCCCAGCCGGGAGGAAACCTGAAACTCAAGCCGCTCAAAATTATAAGGTCGCTCGTATCTGCTGACAGCGCTTGCGGTGTTTCCGGCGTAGGCGTGGGCGTCTTGGTCGGTGTGGTTGTCGGCGTTTTAGTCGGCGTGTTCGTCGCGGTCAGCGTCGGTGTTATCGTCGGCGTCGGCGTAAGCGTTGGCCCGAATAATTGCCCTGGCCCGCAGCCAGAAATTAATAAACTCGCCGCCAAAAAACAAACTGCTATGGTTTGCCGTTTTGTGTTCATTGATCTCCTGCGCTATCACGGGCGCACCCGGCGACGGTTAGAGCCGCCTAAAAGCCTGTTGGATAATTACTCCCCTTCTATGCGGGGTTCTGGCTCTTTGGGAGCCATTGCTACTTTGAATCTTGATGCGTTTACTTTAAACAAAAAGAGTTCGGTCAGAAACCAGACTCTCCCCCCAATCGGGTAGAGGGAAAACCCCTCAAATCTCAGGAGGACTTTGGGAAAGCGGCTTTCAAAGTTTTGCGACTCTGCCGGGCCCGAAGGGAAACCGCGCGAGGCTTTACCCTACGGCGGTGTGAAACGCTGGGCGATGGCTGACCTCGCAGGACAAGTTGCCAACTTGTCCGAATCAAAGACCCCGAAGGTTGCAGAGGCCTTCGGGGTCTTTGATTCGGCGAACTGCGATTAACGTTTGGGGATATCTTCTCTGACAGGGGCAGGCTTTAATTGTGTCAACTGCGAAGCCCTTGCCGCTCTCATGCCCGCGTTCGAGAACGTCACTGCGCGCGACTCATACGAAATGCCGTAACCGCCATCCGGGCTATACACCCAGATCTCCCAGATGTACTGTGTGCCGGGGCCGAAGCCACTCGGCAGGCCGGTGAGGGTGAGGCCATTGACATACCCCAAGGCCGAGATATAAGCGTAAGGATCACCATCAGTCGGGTCATACAGGTCAAACTCGTAGCTGTCGGATGGGGTCGCGGGGCGGCGTATCCACTGGAAGGTGTACGGCAGGGCCACCGTCGCGCCGGCCGCGGGCGCGACCAGCGCGATGTTGGCGATGTCAAAGTTGCCGATGGTGATGTCGCTCCCGGCGGCGTAGGCGGTTAGAGCGCGTGTGCCCCAAATCCACAGGCGCCCGGGTGTGTTGGCGTAGTTGAGGTAGCGAACGTAGTATATTTGCCCAGGCGCCAGGCTGGGTATGCCCATGAACTCATAGCCGCCATCAGCGCCGGTGTTCGTCGTGGCGAGTGTGGAGAAAAATGATCCGTTGAAGAAGCGCAGTTCGAGGGACACGCCCGCTGCCGGAGCGCCGTTTAGAGACACTTGGCCGGAGATCCCTCGCCGAGGCCGGCGGATGAGGGGCAGGTAGACGTGGTAAAAATCAACCTGGGTTATGGCAGTGCGGGTGATTATTTCTCCGGCTACATTGATGACGGCAGAGTTGGTAATTACTTGAGGTACTTGGCCCACGGTCATACCAAATGTGATGGTGACACTGCTACCTGCATTCACCGATCCTGTCCAGGTGATCACGCCAGAGTTATACCCATAGCTCCCGCTTGTGGCGGTTAAGGAGTTATTTGTGTAAGTCACGGAGGTTGGAAGCGTATCGGTCACCTGGGTACTGGTATACGGACTGGTGCCACCATTGTGAAAAGAGATTGTGTATGTCCCTGGGGCGCCAGGCGAGATTAGGGAGTTATTGACAGATTTGATCGCTTGTTCTTCATAAGCACCGATATCACAACGCCCAAAGCGCGTGAGTCCCCGCTGATCCGCGGTTAACAACCCGGCACTGCCCATGCAACCGACTGGATTACCAGCATCAATAGCCGGACTCCCAGACAACAACGCGTGCGTCGGGGTAGAGCCGCCGTTATTTTGCAACGAGCCAATATTTGGATTCACATTGGTCAAATCGCCCGCGCCTGGGGTGAATATACAACCGGAATTATCACCAACGATGTTGTAGCCTGCGCTGCTAATGGTTCCATTGCAATCAGGGCCAAGCCATCCCCCGGCTGTGTTCAGGGCCACGATGCTGTTTCGGAGCGTCACACTTCCCCAAACCCCGCCGCCACCACCATTCGTAACGCTGTTGCTTGTAACGGTGCTGTTGTTAAGGATCAGGTTTCCGCCTATGCCATTGATGCCGCCTCCACCAAGGTCGGCAGTATTGCTGCTGATAGTGGTGTTGTTCAGGGTTGAGGTCATTGAGTCATCGGAGATACCCCCGCCCCACCCATTGACTGCGCGATTGCCGCGGACGGTACTGTTATTAACAGTCATAGTAGCGCTGGTGCCTGTGTTGTAAATTCCGCCGCCATCCCTAGCCATGTTGTTGCTGAGTGTGCTGTAACTAAGCGTCATGCTTCCCCAATTGTAGATTCCGCCTCCGCCACCAGCACTGGCTGCGTTATTAGTAATAATAGTGCCATTTGAAGTTAGCATACCTTCGCTATAAATGCCGCCCCCAGATCCCGTCGCTGTATTATTAGTGATGGTGCTGCTGTTTACTGTCAACGATGCACCATACACGATGTAAATACCCCCACCATCGCCAGCGAAATTGCCGCCTTGAATCATAAAGCGATCAACAGTAGCTATCACCCCGCCGTTGACTGTCAATCCCCGCCTCACCCCTTGCCCATTAATTGTAGTCATCGCACTCTGCGTTGTGAAGCCGCCATTCCATCCGCCTGAGAGGGTGACACTTTTATTAATCAGCACCACTTCACTGCCAGTGCTGGCCGTGTATACCCCAGTCGCCACGTAAACCGTGTCGCCGGATGACGTTTTCCCAATCGCGCCATTGATGGTGGCGCACGGGCTGCCCGCGCTCAGGCACGAGTTGGCATCGCTGCCGCTCGGGGCCACGTACCACGGCCCGGCGGCGCGGGCGGGGGTTGGAGGCGCTGCAATTCCATCCAGCCCTATGAGGGCCAACATTCCGGCGAGGATGATTAACCACAGGCGCATGTGTGTGTAGAGTCTCATTTGAAGCATCCCTTCTAAAATGACCGCACAGTGTCAACTCTGCGGTCTGAGTCGGAATGAGCGGAGAACCTGTTTGCGTCCATTCATGCCGATTGGGCAAGCATAATCTCACTTACTCTAATTCAACTGCATTAAGGCTGCAAGAGTAAATTTACTCTTGGATGAGGGGAAATTTACTCTTTGGCCCTTGATTCACTGCATTTCTAATCGGACTGAACCAGAAGTGATGTATTGACTTTAAACAAAAAGAGCCTGGTCAGAAACTAGACTCTCCCCCCAATCGGGTGGAGGGAAAACCCCTCAATTTTCAGGTGCGCTTAAGGAAAGTGGCCTTCCAGCCAGGGAGGAGTGACGCGAGTAGCCACTGATGCTGATGAGTCAGGTGAGCGGAAACGGCGGAAGCAGTACGCCGACACACACAGCGCCGAGCAAGTAAGTTTTACCGACCTCGCGTAGGCTTTGAGCCTGAAGGAGGTCGGTTAAATTTGGTGGTGGTGGAAGTGGGCAGTAGGGTGCGCGGCATTACATTCAAGATTCACCGAGTTGATCCCTGATCCATCGCGCGATCTCTGTTTTGGATTGAAAGTGGCCCTCGGCCAGCAACTGGCCAAACCGCCAACCGAGGTAACTCAACTGTAAATCGGCCAGGCTATTGCCGAAGCCAGTTCCGACCTGGATCGCTTGCCAATGGCCGGTACGAAAATTAGCCAGGTCTTCTTGAGTGACCGAGTGATACTGGGTGCGAATGGAGTTCGTGACGGCGATGAAAGTTTTGAGGTCTGGCTTAAGCTTGTCCGCGTCCGGGGGATCGGGTTCCTTCTCATGACCAATCACCAGTCGCAGCGCCACCTCCTCATCGCCCCACTCGCCCAGGAGGATTGGGTAAACCGGGCTTGACAAGAATTTGGTGTCGGTCGCCAGCCTAACGGCGGTCAAGAAATGGCCAGCCTGGTCCGTGCTTGTGGGCCACGGGTCTTGCAACGCCTGGCGAAAGCCGGTCATGCCAATATAGAGGCCGGTCTGAAGGCCGGGAACAGATGGATGCTCTGTAGCCACCAAAATAGCCTGAATGCGCCCCTGAATTGTTCCATCGTCGAGCAGGCAGGGATCCGTAAACATTTCGGCCAACGCTTCCAGAGCGGTTGGCGCTTCCTGCACAATCGCTTGGAGGCAGGCTTGATTTTTTTCCTTCAGCACATTGGGCGAAGCCGACCCGATAACTAAAAGAGCCAAGCCAATGATCAGAAATCGGGTAATTCCGAATTGAGTCCGTGCAGTCCAAGGTCGAGTGGTCATTGTCACCTTCCGTCTTGATGTGTTCACTTTAAACAAAAAGAGCCTGGACAGAAACCAGACTCTCCCCTCAATCAAGCGGAGGGAAAACCCCTCAATTTTCAGGAGGACTTTCGGAAAGTGGCTTTCAAATAGAGGAAGGAGGTGAGGCTGGCAACCACCCGCTAATCTCCGTCCCCCGGCCGGGCGTGGACCGCAAACTAAATTCGCCGCCCAGCACGGTAATCCGCGCCCGCATAGACTTCAACCCAAAACTACCATCGTCTTCCGCTGTGGCTTGATCCGCTTCCGAAAAACCTCGGCCATTATCGGCGATGGAAAAAAGAATCCGGCCCACCTCGCACTTAAAGGTGATCATCACCTGGCCGGCTTGGGCATGCTCGCAGACGTTGTCGAGCGCTTGCTGCACTACGCGATATAGCGCATGGCGCGCTTCCAGCGTCAGGCACGCGTCCAGCTCTGGAGGAAAGTCCAGGTACATTTCAAGGCCGCTACGAATACAAAAGTGCTCAATCAGCAGCCGGAGCGGTTGGGCCAAACTTCTTTCCAGTTGCATCGGCGCTAAGTTGTTGCGAATCTGGCGCACGGTCTGGGCTTCACTTTCCACGTCGGCGATGCAGCGTTGAAGGAGCGCCTCGGCTTCGACGGGGTCGGCGCGCAGCGAGTCCCGGCTGACTTGTAAATAAAACGGCAGGCGGCCGAGGAATTGCTGAACGGTATCATGCAGTTCTTGTGCAATGGTGAAGCGTTCGCGCTCTTGGGCCGCGTTAACTTGCAGCGGGACTTGCCGGAGTTGCTCAATTTGCAACGCGGTGAGGAGAAAGAGCGCCGACTGCTGGGCGATGAGGTCGAGGATTTCCAGATCGCGCTCGTCGAAGATTTCTTCATCCCCGCGTTGGCCCAGACCGAGCAGACCGATGGGCTGACCGGAAACGCTCAAAGGGGCAATCACTTCAATGGAACCGCGAGACCGCGCGGGCGCCAGCCAATCAGGCGTCGCCTCCAGCAAACGCACCGGATGCGGAAGCAGCCTTGAGTCCGGAGACAAATCGTTTAGTGGTGGTTCTTTCCAATCGCCGGCCTGTCCGGCTAAAGCATAAATCTTTTTCGTCTCGTCCCACAACCAGACCACCGCGCGTTCGAGTTCCAAGTGGGTGACGAGCGCGGCGGCAATGGCCGAGGGCAACTGCGCGAGGCGGGTCTGTCCCACGACCTGCCGGCCAAATTGCCACACCGCGCCATATCCCCTCAACTCCGGGAGGAAGAGGCGATTGAGCGCGGCTTGCCAACGACTCTGCCGCCGCCAGAGAAGACCGGAGATGAGCGCGGCCACGAAGAGCAAGGCGAATGGCGAGAAGTTGTTAAGTAAGCTGGCACCATCCGGGGTGAAGAGATGGATGGACCAGGCACCCAGACTGGCGAGCAGGACGCTGACGGTCAGAATGAAGACATCAATCAACAGCGGGTGAGAGCTTTGGGAAGTTTGATAACGGAGGATGACGTAGGCAAAGGTAAGCGGGACCGCGAGCACAAGGAAGCGCAGATCAAGACCGCTCCAGAAATAGCTCGAGGTGTTGGCAAACAAGGCACGCAGGAGAACGACGAGGACGTAGGGCACAGCGCACAGCAGGCCACCGAGCATGAGCCGGGCCTGGCGACGAGCGCGGCGTGAACGCGCCGGTTGCCAGACAAGATAACTCAGGCGCGCGATGTAAAAGAAGAAGCCCAGGCCAAATACAAGATAGATAGCCTGATAGCCGAAGGAGCTAAGGGGATAAGCCAGGTTGAGGGCCGTGTTTTGCCAACGGAGGAGGTAGGAGAGAGCTAAGAGCGCCGCTACCCCTCCCATAAGTATGTAACCGACCGCGAGGCGATGGGGTGAGAAGCGACGCGCCGGGTCCGGGAACAATACGGCGAGATGAATCACAACCGGGCCAAGACAGAAAATAGCCAGCACCCACACTAAATTAAGAGCGCGAGTAACACCGCTTGGCTCTTCCATAAAAAGAGAACCCAGGGCCACCCAGACACTGGCGGCGATGGCGCCGCAGGCAATGGCAAAGACGCGGTTCACCGGTTCTTGCGGACGGGCGCGGTAAACTGCGAGGGCTAACAACCAGAAGCCCAAGCCTTGCAGAAAATCGGGGAGTTTGAGATCGAGGAAGTTGCCAACGGTGAAGAGCTGGAGGGGGACCGAGACGGTGAGGGTTTCGCTTCCGCGTTGCAGAGTCAGCGGAGCTTCTGTCCGCCCGGCTGCCCACAACGCGGCGTACTCGCGGCGCGTCTCCGGGCCATAAGGTCGATTGCCCAATGTCAACAGCACATCCTCGTAGCGCACCACCCCCTCGGCGAGGGCGGACCACCACGTGGGGGTGGCCCCGCCCACTTCCCACACATTTCGGCTTTGATTACGATCCGCATAGAAACCCCCAAACGGCTGGCCAATGGCACTGGCGACGTTGAGCAGGCTAATCATTCCCAGCGTCAACCCCACTGCCAAGAGCCCAGCAATCCAATGTCGGCGCACGGCGGCGATCACGCCGGCCCTCCGCTGCGCAAATCTCGAATCATGCACGCTTTCACCAGCAGCGTCCGCTTGTGGAGAGGTGACTCGCGGCCCATGTCGTTCAAGCCCAATTTGTCGTAGGAGCGTGCAATGTAGTTTTCAACCGTCTTGGGAGTAATGCTCATCGCATTCGCAATGCTGTCCGCGGTGTGGGCCGCGGCCAGACGTTGCACCACGTCCCACTCGCGCGCGGTGAGTTGATTAAAATTCTCGAGCAGTTGCTCGACCCAGCGGCGTTCGTCAGCGCTCAATTGGGTCATAAGTTCATCGGCCTGCGTGTGTCGGTTCAAATTTACTTCCGGATCAATCATCACGCGCCCGGCCAGCACTTCGTGTATCGCGGTCAACAAAGCCTTCGGTTGGCTGCCCTTTAGTTTGTAGGCGATGCCGCGCTGACCAGCGCGAATCAAATCCAGAATTTCACTCCCCCGATCCTCGTACGCGGAGAAAAGGATAACGCCCATCGCGGGATAGGCCTCCTTAAGCCGATGCGCCAACCGGACTCCGAAGTTGTGGCTGGGCCGGGAGGGAGTCTGGGGATCGGGCGGGAGGCAGAGATCGGTGATGGCGACCGCGGGCGTTTGCCGTTGAGCGAGGTCCCAGGCCGTTGCCTCGTCCCCAGCTTCTAAAACTTGGAAGCCCTCCCGGGAGAGGTAGAGCCGCACGCCTTCGCGGTTGAAAGCGTCATCGTCCACCAAGAGGATGGTGAGCGGCGTCGAGGGGCGCGCATTGGTTTCAGTGTTCATCGTCTCCATTTATTTCACCTTGTTAGAACTTACGTGAATCAGTGCTTTTTAATCACGAATGCCACGAATTGCTTCGCACGAATAACGCGAATTTTCTTTTGTCTTATTCGTGCGAAGCAATTCGGCCCATTCGTGTTATTCGTGATAAAAATGTTCGAATTATGATGAGCCGCTCGTCGCCGGCTCTCGGACAAACCGCGCAAACAGCAGCGCGGCGGCGAAACGGCCGGCGCTGGTGAGGATGAAGATCAGTGTATATCCCCAATGCGTCGCAATCAGCCCACCCACCGCCGCGCCGACGGCGAGGGCCACGGTGATGATGATTTGGTACAACGCCGAATAGCGCGCTCGGTGTTCATTAGGCGTCAGCACCAGCAGAAAGTTAAAGGTGGCCAGGTTGTAGCCGGCCCAGAGGAATCCATTCACCGAGTTAACCAGCACGATGTACCACGGCGAAGTGGCAATCGCCCATACCAATGGCGCGATGGGAATCAGCAGGCCGGTAAGCAGTTGGACCCGCCGGGGTCCCCACCGATCCGTCAACATTCCAAATAAACGCAGCGCCGGCAGCGCGGCCAAGCTGGAGACGACGTTTAACACGCCCACGGTCGCCGCCGTCGCCTTTAGATTCTCAACCAGGTAGACGTTGAAGAACGGCCCGGCGATGTTCAGCGAAAAATTCCACAGCGCAGCGGTCGCGCACAACGCCAGGAAGTTGCGATCCAAACTCAAAAATTGGCGCAGCAGCGCCGGCGGCTTCACCGCCGGCGTTGGCGCATTTTGAGTCGCCGGCGGTTCGGCGATCCGGGCAAAACTGAACGTCGAGATCAGGCCGGTGGCAAAAGCCAAACCCAACGCCAGTTGATAACCACCGGGCGACCCGACGCGCGTGATGAAATTTCCCACCCAATAGGTGACGATCATCCCGGCAATCGCCATCGCAATATTGCGCGACGAGAAATAGCGTCCGCGCCAGGTTAGCGGCACAATATCCGCACTGAGGGAGACCCAAGCCGGGAGGCCTATATTCATGAAGGCATTGCGGATGACGATGATCGCAATAGCAACAGTGATGAGCGTCGGTCCGGTCAGCGCCAGCGGCAAAAGCGCCAAGACGAGCAGCGCAACGCGCGAAACGCCTCCCCCACCCCATAAACAGAGAAGTTTGCGGTTTCCTCCGCGCTCGACGATGGACGCGCCCGGCAATAAAAGCAGCGCGGCGCTCAAGCTGGACAGTGCTGTCATCAAGCCGATCTGGGCGCGCGTTCCGCCTAATGCCAAGATGAAGAGAGAAAGATAAGTCAGCGTGATGGCTTCGGTCGCTTGCGCAAAAACCCCATCCAACCAGAACCAGCGCAGGTTGATCGCAACCGAAATCGGGAGCCGGTCGGTCCAGCGGCCGCCCGCCGTCAGCCGTAGGAGGCCCCGCCGTGTGCGCGTCCATAACGCGCGCCGATAATTGCTCATTGACTTGGAGAACGAGAGTGCGCTTGTGGTCTGTTTACGGACTACGCAATACGGAAGATGGTCTTCCGTATTGCGTAGTCCGTATTCCGTCGAAGATCAAACAGGAAGCTGCTCTAAATCTGCTCGAAGTGAGGCGCGTCCACGACAAAAACCGTGGCGCGGGATTGGCCCGGCTCCGGCGGCGCGCACGCTTCGCGCAGCACATCAATCACCGGCTGCACCTGCTGCGCTTCCGCGCCGATGAACAGCGTTACATTCCCCCGGCGCAAGAAGCCGCCGGTGCTCGCTACGCGCGTGACGCGATGGCCGCGCGTCACCAGTTCATTGATGACCGATCCATCGTCACTATCTCGGACAATTGCAATGATGAGTTTCATGCCGGCCTCGCTTAGAGTTGCTCGAAACGTTCGACGTTGAGGACGTAAATAATCGCCCCGCCGACTTCGGCTTCGATCATGGAAGGCTGAATTTGGAGCGGCGCGGCCTCCACCTGGACGGGAATAAACCGCCGGCGCGCGTGGCAGCACTCGCGCAGGTGCACCAACAAGCGCTCCAGGCGCGCGTGGTTGAGGCCGATCAACAGGCAGATCGTCGGCTCTTCCAGCAGGCCGCCGCGGCTATCTATCTGGGTAAAGTAAAAGCCGTCTTCGGTCAGGTGCTGCCTGAGTTCACTGGCTTGATCGCCGGCGACCGCCGCAATGACGATTTGGTTGACGAGGTTGGATGAGGTCATGCGAGTCTCCCTGGGCTAGCGAAGAGGGCAGCGCTTGGCCTGCTGAATCAGGAAATTCCACGCCCACTATATGTCAGGCGGCGGCATCCGTCAACAAAGACACGGGCAGAGGATGTATTTCAGAATAGGGGCATAGCACCCTGAGCGGAGCGGGAGCGCGCCCTTCGACTTCCGCTTCGGTTTCGCTTACGCTTCACTCAGCGTCCGCTCAGGATGCGCTCCCGCGTAGTCGAAGGGACTACCCCTTGAAATACATCTACGGACTGAACCAACCGTTTGGTGGCTGGGTGAAACGCGCTTATACTTCCCAGCCTCACCTTCCACTCCACCCCATTTTAGGAGGCCCCTATGCTCACCGGCAAAGAGCTTCAAAATACCTGGCTGATCAGCGTGACGGATGGCAAGAAACTCGGCGAAATCAAAGACCTGTATTTGGATAGCGGCGGAACCCAAGTCGCTGCCGTATTCCTCGGCCGCGAAGGCATGATCAACCGCAAATCGCTCGTCATTGACCGGGCCGCGATCCAACTCTTCGGCCTAGACGCCTGGCTGGTGAACGGCTCAGACACAGTGAATCAGATGGATGACAAGTCCGGCTTAAAAGAACTCGTGTTTATGGATGACCTGCGCGGCCGGGAAATTGAGACGGACGGCGGTAGCAAGATCGGCACGATCGGCGATGTGGTTTTGGACGAGCAGGCGCGCGTCCTCGGCTTCACGCTGGGCAAGAATTACATCAAAGGCGCGTTGGCGGAAAAGAAGGGCATTCTCCGAGCCGCGTTTGTTGATTTGGGCGATAAAGAGCGCCCGGCCATTTTAGATCTGCCCAAGGCCGAAGCGTCTAATTTGGGAGAGTAACTTCTCCCGCACTACCAGCCCTCGAAGCGACCTGGGTCTTCTATCTCAGCGTAGCAAGTGGCAGGTAGCAGGTGGCAAGTAGCAAATTACCTGCCACCTGCTACCTGCCACTTGCCTGGTTTGAGCCAACCATTTACTAACACTTCTTCTCGTGGTATTCTCCCCGCCGTTTATCCTTCCACGAAAGGGGCGGCGTCATGGGCTTTCGGCTTCACCAACTTCTTCGCCCAACCGTCTCGCTAGCTTTATGCCTCATGCTAGTGAGCGGTTTTTTGTTCCCCATTGGCAACGCGCCCGTTTTCGGCTCTGATGAGTCAACTCCAACTGTAATTCCGGCCCCTACTGACATTGCAATCGAAACGCCCACGCCTGAACCTTCCCCTATTCCGATTGAAACCTCCACCGACACTCCGGCGGAGACGGAGACACCGGCCCCGATTGAAACTGAAGTGCCTTCCACCACACCGGAGGCGACCGACCTCGCGACCATCCCCTCATCTGAGACGCCCACCCTGACGCCTTCACCTACCGAAACATTTACCCCAACTCAAACTCTCACGGCAACGTTGACCCCGACGATAACTTTAACAGTCGCCCAGAGACCAACGCCCATCCGCACTGCCAGTCCAACAGCAACGATCACCCCTACGGCAGCTTCAACCAAGATGGCATTCGCTGTTTTAGGCGCAGGCTCTTCTTCCATCGTTATCAATCAAGTCTATGGCGGTGGTGGAAATGCGGGCGCAACTTATACCCATGACTTCATTGAGTTGTTTAATCGAGGCGGCATCCCAATTAACGTGAGCGGCTGGTCGGTACAGTATGCTTCAGCAGGTGGCACCTCCTGGACTAGAACCGATCTGCCCAATCTTACTATTCCGCCCGGCGGTTATCTCCTCGTTCAGGAAGCAAGTGGAGGTGGATCCGGAATTCCGTTGCCTACTGCTGATATAAGTGGAACGATTGCCATGAGCAACACAGCAGGAAAAGTAGCACTGGTTAGTAATACAACCGCTCTTACGGGTAGTGGTTGCCCTATCATTGCCAGTGTTGTTGATTTTGTCGGCTACGGCAGCGCGGCTGACTGTTCCGAGACACTTCCCACAGGGAACCTGAGCAATATCAAGGCCGCCAGCAGGAATGGCTCAAACGATACGGACAACAACTCAACCGATTTTTCAGTTGGTACGCCAAATCCACGCAACATGGCTATGTCCACACCAACGCCAACTCCAACTTTTACTAATACGCCCTCTCTAACTCCCGCTGGCCCGCCCACTGACACTTCCACGCCAAGCCTAACGCCAACTGAGACTCTGACACCGACCGAAACTTCAACGCCAACGCTGACGCCGACCTTCACTGATACACCGACGGCGACGGATACGCTGACTCCGACCGCAACCCTGACACCGACTCTGACACCAACCCTAACAGAGACTCCGACCTCGATTGCCCCCGGCACAGTAGTTATCAGCCAAGTCTATGGGGGCGGCGGAAATACGGGCGCAACCTACAAGAACGATTTCATTGAACTGTTTAATCGGGGCGGTACGACAATCAATTTGAGTGGCTGGTCGGTTCAGTATACTTCGAGCAGTGGCACTTCTTGGCAAGTTACAATTTTGTCCGGCAGCATTGCTCCAGGTCAATATTATCTTGTGCAAGAAGCGGCAGGTAGTGGGGGAACAGTTAATCTCCCTACCCCAGATGCAACAGGGAGTATTAACCTGAGTGCCACATCCGGGAAGGTTGCATTAGTCACTAACACTACTGCTCTCAGCGGTATCGGTTGCCCTTTCACTGCCAGTATTATTGATTTCGTTGGGTACGGGAGTACAGCCAATTGTTCCGAAACCCTTCCAACTCCAACTCTGAGCAGCACAACAGCCGCTCTTAGAAACGGAAATGGCTTTACGGACACTGACAACAATTTTTCCGATTTTATAGTTGGCACGCCGAACCCAATCAACACTGCTGGACCTACAGCGACTCCGACACCCAACGATACACCAACTCCTTCCGAGACTCCTACCCCCAGTGATACACCAACGCCCACTGAGACACTCACTCCCACCCTCACGCCAACCATCACCTCAACGCCAACTCCAGTTTCACCATTGACAGTCGTCATCAACGAAGTTGCGTGGGGAGGGACTGCCTTTTCAAGTAATGATGAGTGGATTGAGCTCTACAACCCGAACAGCTTCCCGGTGAACTTGGCCGGTTGGAAATTGTCCAGCACGGACGGCTCACCTACGATCAATCTAACTGGCAGCATTCCAGCGGGCGGCTATTTCCTGCTCGAACGCACGGACGAGACGACCGTTTCCGACATCAACGCCGATCAGCCACCCTACACCGGAGGGCTAAATGATACTGGCGAGACTCTGCTGCTCAAAGACCCGAACGACAACTTAGTTGATTCGGCCAATGGAAACGGCGGCGTGTGGCCCGCCGGGAGCGGCAGCCCTGGTCATTATTCGATGGAACGCATCAGTGCCTCACTCCCGGATTCAGACACCAATTGGGCCAGCAACAACGGCGTGTATCGCAATGGGCTGGACGCCAGCATCCCGGTCGGCAATCCCATTAACGGCACACCCAAACAACCGAACTCAACCACTTTCCCGCCACCGACTTCGACCGACACGCCGACGCCCACCGAAACCCTCACCCCTACGCTCACACCGACCTCGACCTCCACACCCACCGCCATCCCGCCGCGCGCGGTCATCATCAACGAAGTCGCCTGGAGTGGAACGGCAGCTTCCTCCGGTGATGAGTGGATCGAGTTATACAATCCCGGCGGCGCTCCGATAAACCTGCTGGGCTGCACGCTTTCGGATGGCGGCGACATTCACATCGTCTTTCCATCCCTCACGATTGGCGCGAATAGTTTTCTGCTGCTGGAGCGAACCGATAACGCCACTGTCTCCGACATCAGCGCTGATTTGATTTACACCGGCGGGTTGAACAACAGCGGCGAGGTGTTGACTTTGCGCGACCCCGGCGGAAATCTGATTGACACCGCCAATGGGGATGGAGGCCCGTGGCCCGCCGGTGATAGCTTGATCTTGGCTTCGATGGAGCGCCTTGGCGCTGGCCCAGACAACGATGGCAACTGGCAGAGCAACAACGGCTTCACCATCAACGGGCTAGACGCGGATGGCAGCCCGCTCAACGGCACGCCGCGCAACATCAACTCATCCAACTTCCCCACGCCGACTCCCGCACCTTATCCGGCCGGTGTACTCCTCAACGAATTTCTGCCGCGCCCGGGGAGCGGCGCGGAAGAGTTCATTGAAATCATCAACTCCCTTGACATCGCCGCTGATATTTCCGGCTGGCTGCTGGACGATATGGCGGGAGGCAGTTCGCCCTACAAGATTCCCAATGGCACGTTGCTTCAGCCCCATCAGATTCTAGTCTTCTTCCAAGACACAACGCACCTGACCTTGAACGACAGTGGCGACTCCGCCCGACTGTTGCACTCGGATGGCACGGTCGCGGATGAATGGGCTTATGAGGATGATCCGGGAGTAAACGTCTCTTGGGCGCGCATCCCGGATGGCGGCGACTGGAATGATCGCGGCATTCCCACGCCGGGCGGGAGCAACCGCGCCGAACCGGTGCCGCCCGCGCCGACGCCCGTCCCCATCGGGACCTTCCGTCAATGGGGTGATGGCGCGTGGGTCACGGTCACTGGTCGGGTCACGGTTCCGGCCTCGGTCTTCAGCAAACGTCTCATCTACATTCAAGACGATACCGGCGGGGTCGCCATTTATCTTGGGCGCGGAAATTGGCCGGAGTTGAAAGTTGGGCAAACGGTCACGGTCCTCGGTTATCTCCGGCATCGCAGTGGGCTGCTGCAAGTTTACGTCCGCAATCTATCGCTCGTCGTGTTTGGTTTAGAGAACGATATTGTGCCGATGATTCCAGTGGACGTGAGCACCGCGCAAATTGGCGAAAGCGTGGAAGGCTCGCTGGTACACGTGACGGGGAAAGTGGTGCGTTTGGAGTCCGGCGCTTTTTGGATTGATGATGGTTCCGGCCCAACCCGAGTCTTCTTCAGTTCCACGACCGGCGTGCGCCGGCCCAAAGTGCGTCGCGGGGAAACGTGGATGATCACCGGCGTTGTTGTGGAGTACACCACCGTTCGCGATAAAGAGCCGCGTTTCCGATTACAGCCACGCTTTGCCTCGGACGTGACGCAGCTCACCAATCGGCGTGGGGTGCCGCTGCTGACGCCCACACCGGAGCTAACAGAAATCCCCACCGAACTCTCTCCCACCGAGGAGCCAACGGAAACAGCAGAGCCATAGCGAGGGCCTGATGCGGCGTTATCAGCTTGCACTCTTGCCGGTCCTCGCACTAATTTCCTCGGCTTGTTTTTGCCAGTACGATCCTTACGCGCACTTGTTCACAACTCAACAGCCCCCATCTGAAAACGTGGTCGGCGTTTATATTCTGAAAGAACAGACGCTGTCCACGGAGGGGTTAAGCTTTCTTCAGGGCCAGCCAGCGACGATTGAACTTAATAGCAATGGAACTTATACTGCTACGAACTTTCTCCTCTGGAAAGAAACAGGCGCAGCGGAATACAAGTTCGATTCACTTTTATCAATGACAGGCAATTGGAAGATCAAGGCGGTTGGAACCGTCTCCGGCGGCGATGAACACACCGCCTCCTGGGGAATTGTGTTTGATCCCGTGTTGGATGATTCGGTCGTGAACCTAACGAACAATGAGCCGCCGCACGGATTGATCTTTACGTATGGAGACCCGGATAGCGGGGATGTGATGATTTTTGAGAAAACGCAATTAATGAGCGAATGAAAACTGAAGAGTTGACGGAGATGGCAAAGCCGAGAGTTTGACAACTGATTGTCGCTTCAAGACCCGCGAGGCCTTTGAGACCTCACGAGTCTGCGCCATTTTTACTGAGATCTCTCCAACCGAGAAGCCGACAGAGACGGCAGAGTCGCAAGTAGACATCTTGGATATAAGTTTGGAGAACAGTGCGCAATCTCAGGAGGTTAAATGCTAGAGATACTTCAAAAACGGTTGAGACTGATTGCTGAGTATGAAATACCAGAATGGGCTTTGCGTCTTGAAGAAGTTGGCGGCCCAGGTGTTGGTGGCACAGAGTTGGCCTACACACCACATTTTGTACATGCAGCAGAGAATGATAAAGAATTCGTTGCAATGGCACTTGAAAGTTCTATACCTAGAACATGGGAAGAAGCAGCTTGGTGTTACGTCTATGGGAAGTTCCGAGCCTGTATTGTAATGTCAGCAGCCCTACTTGAGATCACATTGCGATACGAGCTTTACCGCAGGGACATTACCAAAGACACTTGGGCTTTGGGGAAAATTATAAAGAGGTGTAGCCAAGAGGGGATTATATCCGATCCTATTCGATCGCTTGCCGAGTTAATCAACCAGCGCCGCAACGACATCATGCACTCTAATATCCAAAGACAACGCCCAAAGTCATTGTTATATCATACAGGTGATGAACATGAGATTGAGCCAATAACAAATCTCTCTAGAATTCTTGTTACGGCTGATGGCAAACCCGCCGCAATTCCTCCTAACGCAGAACACAGTTACTCAGTAGTCTTCGAG
>Ga0075421_100000437_pt1 | contig 43418 bp, 42 predicted proteins | sample SoiMetdeltSBSDD5_FD_75292 | JGI IMG/M metagenome (GOLD analysis project Ga0075421, IMG submission 75292) | Bulk soil microbial communities from a Populus tree surrounding site in Tennessee, USA - Soil MetaG P. deltoides SBSDD5 | ecosystem: Environmental > Terrestrial > Soil > Tree plantation... | reverse complement strand
CTCGATATGGAAGGCTACGCGCTCGCCAAGGTATGCTGGCTCGAACGAACGCGCTTCACCGCAGTCAAATGGGTCTCCGACGGCGCCGACCACACGGCCGGCACCGACTGGCAAACCAACCTGCACCATGCGGCCGAGCGCTTCCTGCAGTTGTACGAACACCTCGAGGAGAAGGACTCATGAATGCCCGCAACGTCCTGCGTGCGCTCTTGCTGTGCGCCGCTGCTTTCTGCGCCCCGCTGGTGCTCGCCGCGGAGGCGCCTCTCAAGATCGGCATCGTCGGCACCGGCAACATCGGCGGCGCGCTGGCCACGCATTGGGCGAAGGCGGGTCACGAGCTGGTCATCTCTTCGCGCCATCCCGAGGAGCTGCAGGAGCTGGCGAAGTCGCTCGGGCCGAAGGTTCGCGTCGGCACGCCGAGCGAGGCCGCGAAGTTCGGAGACGTCATCCTGCTGTCCGTGCCGTACAAGGCGACACCTGAGGTCGGCCGCGACCTGGCGAACGACTGGAAGGGCAAGATCCTGCTCGACACCGGCAATCCCTACCCGTTCCGCGACGGCGCGATGGCCACGGACGCGCGCAAGCGCGGCACCGGCGTGACTTCCAAGGAATTCCTGCCGGGCGTGCGGCTGGTGCGCGCGTTCAATGCGATCAACGAGAGCAATCTCAAGAACGACGGAAATCGCAAGGGCGGGTTGTGGGCGATCCCGCTGGCGAGTGATGACGCGGAAGCGCTGAAGGTCGCGCAGCGCCTGGTGCGCGATGCTGGCTTCGATCCCGTGGTCGTCGGTGGACTCGCGCGTGCTCGCGAGTTCGACGTCGGTAGCAAGGTGTATACACGGCTGCTCACGGCGCAGCAGCTACGCGAGGAACTGGGCCTGAAATGACAATTCGAGTGTGCGCGGCCGTTGCCGCATTGATCTGTCCTTTGATTTTCGCAGCGGCGGCCGCGGCGGCAGATCGACAGGATTCGCACCAGCTGGCGCGCGATCTGTTCAAACAGCTCGTCGAGATCAAGACCACCGAGTCGGGCCTCGGCTCGACGCCGGCCGCGGAAGCGATGGCGCAGCGCCTGCGCGATGGCGGCTTCGCGGCTGAGGACGTTCACGTCGTCGGGCCCGGTGGGCGCAAGCAGAACCTCGTCGCGCGCCTCAAAGGCACGGGCCGCAAGCGTCCGGTGCTGCTGATCGGTCATCTCGACGTCGTCGAAGCCTTGCGCGAAGACTGGACCGTCGATCCGTTCGTGTTCCTGGAGAAGGACGGCTACTTCTACGGCCGCGGCACGCAGGACATGAAGGACGGCATCGCCATCATGATGACGACGCTGCTGCGTCTTCGCGCCGAGGGCTACAAGCCCGATCGCGACATCATCCTGGCGCTGACAGCGGACGAGGAGGGCGGCACCGCCAACGGCGTCGATTGGCTGCTGAAGAACCGGCGCGATCTCGTCGATGCCGAATTCGTGCTGAACCACGATGGCGGCGGCGTGATGCTCGAGGACGGCCGCGCCGTGCAGGTCGACCTGACGGCCAGCGAGAAGGTGTACGCGGACTTCGACCTCACTGTTACGAACCCGGGCGGCCACAGCTCCGTACCGCCGCGTGAGAACGCGATCTACAGCCTCGCGCGCGCGCTCGATCGCGTGTCGAGTCACGACTTCGCATTCGAGCTGAATAACGTCACGCGCGCGTACTTCGAGCACATGGCGAAGCACGCAGACGCTGCGCGCGCCGCAGTCCTGCGCGGCATTCTGCAGACGCCGCCGGATCCGGCAGCGTTGAAGCAGATCTCGGAAGATCCGATCTACAACGCTGTCGTGCGCACGACTTGCGTCGCTACGCGATTGTCCGGCGGCCACGCGAACAATGCTCTACCGCAGACTGCTCGTGCGAACGTGAACTGCCGCATCCTGCCGGGCCATTCGCCGGAGGAAGTGCGACAGGAGCTGGTGCAGGTCGTCGGCGATCCGATCGTCAAGGTGCGCTACTACAACTTCCTGACGGAGCAGCTCGATGAAGTTGCGCCGAACGTGCGCGGCTACGCGCCGCCGCCGCTGCGTCCGGACGTGGTGAAGCCGCTGGAGCGTGTCGCGGCGAAGATGTGGCCCGGTGCGCCGGTGGTGCCGGCGATGGCGGTCGGTGCATCGGACAGCATCTACACGAACGCAGCCGGCCTGCCCACGTACATGGTGAGTGGGACAGGACTGCCGCGCGATGATTTTCGCGCGCACGGGCAGGACGAGCGGCTGGGCGTGCAGGCGTTTTATGACGCGGTAGATTTCTTCTACGACTATCTCAAGGCAGTCGTTTCGTATCGGTGAAGAATGTCGGGCTAAAGCCCGACCTACGGCGTGCTTCGAACGTCGGTGGTTGCGCTGTAGGTCGGGCTTCAGCCCGACTCTTTATTTCTTCACCTTGAACGCCAGCAGCACGTTCCCCGCGAGCTGCCCGAACATCCCATACCCCGAGTTCACGAACAAATACCCGTTCGCTGCCGAGATCGACGCCGCGTCGATCGAACCACCGCGTGCCTCCACGCCGTTGATCGCCTCGAACGTGCGCGCAGTGTCGAACTGAAACAGCACCTCACCCGTCTTCGCATCGAACGCGCGGATGAATCCATCGAGGCTGCCTTCCACGACCGCACCGTCGATCACTGCCGGTGCTGCCGACAGGCCGATGTTGGTCCCGCAGCTCTTCACACGCGTCGCACGATCGCCGTTGCAGTCCGGCAGCGCTGTGTACGTCCACAACACTTCACCCGTGTCGATCTTCACTGCATGCATGCCGGGCTTCTGCGTCGCGCCATCCTTCGGCGGGGTGAAGCCATACGGGCGATTGATCGGCGCGAACACGCGCTCGCCGTCGGACGCAATGCCCCAGTGAATGCCGCCGAGCGGCGAGCCTTCGCCGAAGTCCTGACGCCACACCAGCTTGCCGCTATCCGGGTCGAGCGCCCAGAGCGTGCCGGCCTTCTGGCCGGCGAGCAGGATGTCGGTGCCGTCGGAGCGCTGCGCGATGATCATGGATGCGCCGAAGTCGACGTCGCGGAACACGGTCTCCTTCGGACAGTTGAGCCCCTTGCGATTGCGTCCGCAGCCGCTCAGGAAGATGTCGTTCGCGGTTGCCTGGAACGCCCAGCGCAGCGTCCCGTCCTTGAGGTCGATCGCGAGAACCGCATCGGTCGTCGGCGCCGCGGGCTCGGACGTCGATTCGCCGGTGCCTACGTAGAGCAGACCGCGCTTGGCATCGATCGCCGGCGAGCTCCAGATCGGCGCGCCGGACGGGCCCCACAGCATCTTGCCATCGCCGCGATCGCGCACCGGCTTCGCATCCTCCATCGTGTGCGCCGTCCAGATCGTCTTGCCGGTGCGTGCGTCGAGCGCCGTCACTGCACCGTGACTCTTGCAGCACTCGTGATCGTCGTTGCCGCCGAGCGAGATCTCGTACTGCGAGATCGGCACGTACACGCGATCTTCGTGCAGCGCAGGCGTGCCCGTCGTGAGCGACAGCGGATGCAGGCCGACGGACTGGACCCAGATCTGTTTGCCAGTCAGCGCATCGACCATGTGCACGTTCGCGCCGAGATCGCCGAATACCAACACCTTGCGCTTCGAGCCCGGCAGCTCGCCGTAGCCTGGGCTCGTGCGCAGCGGCACTTGGTTCTCGTAGACCCAGCGCACGCACGGCGGACCGTCGATGTCGATCGCATACAGCCGTGCCGAATCCGGTACCGGCAGGAACAGCGTCTTGCCGACGATCGCAGGCTGTGCGCGCATCGCAGTCGCTTTCGGGAACGCGAATGCCCACGCGAGCTCGAGGTTGCGCATGTCCTGCGTGTGCAGGCCGGCCTGCTCGGCGCTGAGGTGGCGATGATTTTTCGGATCGAAGCCGAATCCGGTGACGGTTGGGGTCGCGCTGAGATCGATCTTGCCGCGACTCGCCGGACACATCGCCTTCGCGACCCACTCGTCGCGCGTCGCTTCGCGGCCGACCAGGAAGTCGATCACGTCCGAGCGTTCCTGCGTGCTGAGCGCTGAGGCCTGCACCTGCATCTTGCCTTGCGTGAGCGCGTAGCTGATCGTCTGGTAGCGCATGCCCTTGAGCGTGTCGAGCGAGGGTGAGCGCGTGGCTTCGGGGTTGTTGTGACATGCGGCGCAGACGCGATCGTAGACCGCCTTGCCGGGATGGTCGGCGGTCTGCACGCCCATTGCGGCTTGCGCCGCGGCCATCGCCTGCGGATTGCCGATGGAGGGCGACTTCGACGGCGCCTGGGCAGGCTGCGGCTGCGCGCACGCGCCGAGCAACAGGGCAGCGAAAAGTACGTTCGAAGCTTTGGGCGTCATTTCTTCTGTCTCCCCCGCGATGGAGTTGGGCTATTACAGGCAAGCGCCCCTGTTCTGACAAACAAGAATTGTAGGCGATGGATGCGCTAGAGTCGCCGCATGGGTGCGGCCGCGATTTTGCGCTATCTCGCCGTCCCGCTGCGGACGGCACCGCTGCTGTTGATCGGCACGTTCAGCGTGCTGCTGGTGCTCGCGATCAGTGCGCGGTTCCTTGGCATCCCGCTCGGCCTGATCCTGCTGTCCTGGTTCAGCAAGTACTCCTTCGTGCTGATGGATCACGTGGCCGAAGGGGTCGCCGAGCCGCCTGTGCTGTCGCTCGAGATGGTCAACCCGCTCAGCGAGCAGCGTCCGATGATCCTGCTGCTGATGGCGATCGGCTTGTTCTACGCGACGGACGCAGCGAGCTACTGGGTCGGCCACAGCGGCGCGCTCGTGCTGATGGTCGCGGTCGGTTTGATCTTGCCCGCCGTCGTCGCCGTGCAGGGCGCGACCGGCACCGTCGTGCAATCGCTCAATCCGCGGCGCGTGCTCGGCCTCATCATGCGGTTGCGCGGCGACTATCTGCTGATCCTCGGATTCATCGCACTCGTCTGGCTGTTCTCGCGCTTCGTGCTCGAGTCATCGATCGGCGATGCACTGCCGCTCGTGCTGCGCATCGCGTTGCTCATGTATGCGTGGCTGGCGATGTTCGCATTGATCGGCGGCGTGTTGTTCGAGCGCCGCCTCGACATCGGACTCGACGACGTGAACACGCCCGAGAGCTGGAATCCGGACCAGGGCGACGACGCGCCGGACGAGCGCACGCGCGATCGGGAAATCGATCGTATCTATGCGGAGTGGCGGGGCGGTGCGCATGCCAACGCATGGAATACGGTGCTTGGGCTCGTCGGCAAGAGCAGCGACCCGATCGCCGAGCTGCGCTGGCTCTATCAGCGCGCGGCGCAGTGGCCCGATGGCCGTCTCGCCGATCGTCTTGCACGCGAATTGTTGCCGCGGCTGCTCGCCCAGCGCAGTACCGGCGAGGCGCTCGATCTCGTGCGCGAACGATTGAGAAAAGACCCGCGATTCAGGCCGACTGGCAGCGCTGAATTGCTGACGCTGGTTCATCTCGCGCGAACTGCCGGAGACCGCGCGACTGCGCGGCTGTTGCTGCAGGACTTCAGCAAGCTGTATCCGGGGGATCCAGCCCAGGCGATGGTCGATCGCCTGAACACGCAGCTGCAGTAGGAAAGGTTCCCCTGGAACCGTGCGTCGCGCGAATTGCGAACTGCGTCGAGAAATCGCGTGCCCATGCGACTAAACATATGCGCCTTCGTGCGCAAGACGCACACGTATCTGGGAAGCCCGTATGCGTATTCGACTGCATTTCGCTGCAGCGCACGTGGTCGCTGTCGTTGCGACGCTGGTAGCTCTGCCCGTGCTCGCGGATCCGCCGGACCATGCGAAGGCGCATGGCTGGCGCAAAAAGCACGATCCTGCGTATGTCGGCTACACCGGCAAGGAATGGGAGCGCGACTACGGAATCATCGAAGGCCGCTGCAATCGCGATGACATCGGCACGGTCATCGGTGCGGTAGTCGGCGGCGCGATCGGCTCGAAGGTCGCGGACGGATCGAATCGCACCGTCGCCATCGTCGTCGGCTCGGTGCTCGGCGCGGTCGTCGGACGCGAGATCGGCCGCGATCTCGACGAGCGCGATCGTGCGTGCGTCGGCCATTCGCTAGAGCTGGTGAAGCTCGGCCAGAAAGTCCGCTGGGTCAACGACCAGACGCACGTCAGCTATGTGCTGACGCCGCTCGCTGCCGTCACGGGCGATCCGAGTGGTTGCCGACGTTACACATTGCAAACCACGTTCGACGGTCGCTCGCGCAACTCCGAAGGACGCGCCTGCCGCACTGGCGAGGGGACCTGGGCGATCAAGTAGCCCGCGGATAGGGTAAGCTCCAGCACTCCCCTCGGATGTGCTGGAGCGTGTCGTGTCTTTCTACGGCCTGCTGATTTTTTCCTCGGTCTACTTGCTCGCGGTTGCCACGCCGGGTCCCGGTGTCGCGGCCGTCATTGCGCGCTCCTTGGCGCGCGGGACGCAGGGCTCCGTGGCCTTCATCGCCGGCTTCTTGATCGGCGATCTGATCTGGTTCTCGGTTGCCGCGACCGGCCTGGCCGCGCTCGCACAGACGGCACGTGTGGTGTTCGTCGTCATCAAGTACGCGGGTGCTGTGTACTTGCTCTACCTGGCCTATCGGCTGTGGACGGCGCCGCCGGCGACGACGGCTGAGGAGCAGACGGTCGATACGGGGCAGAAGCCGATGCAGCTGTTCCTCGGCAGCCTCGCGCTCACGATGGCGAATCCGAAGACGGCGATTTTCTTCCTGGCGCTGCTACCGACGGTCGTGCGGCTGGAAGAGCTGACCGTGTTCGGCTTCCTGGAAATCGTCGCCGTGATCTCGGTCGTGCTGCCGCTCGTGCTCGGCGGCTACGTGTTCCTGGCCGCGCGTGCGCGGCGCATGTTCAAGAGCGAGCGCGCAGTGCGCACGATCAATCGCAGCACGGGCGCGGCGATGGCGTGCGCAGCGGTCGCGGTGGCGACGAGATAAGAAGCCGGAAAATTTCTCTCGCCAAGAGCGCCAAGACCGCCAAGAAGAATCTTGAAAATCAAAATTCCGGAACTTGGCGATCTTTGCGTCTTGGCGAGAGTCTCTCCGGCTCTGACTCTTAGAACTTGTAGCTCAATCTCCCGTACACGAATCTTCCCGAGCGTCCGAACGGCGAGTAGTTCGAGAACGACGTCGTGCCGGTCGGGTTCGCGAGCGGCGTGTTCGGATCGGGATATTCGTCCGTCAGGTTCTCGGCGCCGACGGCCACGCGGATGTTGTCCGTGACGTCGAATCTGCCTTCGAGGTCCACCAGCGTTTTGGCGCCCAGCGTGATGTCGTTCGGCACCGTGCCGGCGGCAACGGTCGCGAACGTCGCGGCGCTGTCGGGCGACAACACCTCGCCGTAACGCGTGCCGCGCAGCGTCGCGCCCCAGCGATCGAAAGTCCAGTTCGCCTGCGCGCTGAACTTGCTGTCGGGTGTGCCTTCCTCGAACGTCAGGATGTTGAAGCGGTCGAACAACACTGGCGGCGGGCTCAGCGCCGCGAGCTGCGGGGTGCTCGGCACGCTCGTCACATCCGTCTCGTTGAAGTTCGCGGTGAGCGTGAAGTCGAAGCGTCCAGCGCCAGTCTCGACCGGCCAGTTCACGACCACATCGACGCCCTGTGTCTCCGTGTCGACGCCGTTGATGAAGAAGCGCCCACCGCCCGAGCCAATGAAGCCCTGGCCGGCGAGGTACGTGCGGACCGCTGCCGAGGTCAGGTTCTCCGACAGCACGATGCGATCGTCGATGTCGATGCGATATGCGTCGACGGTGATGTCGATCTGGCCGAGGCGCACGACCGCGCCGATTGAGTAGTTGAGCGACTCCTCGGCGTCGAGCTCCTTCGCGCCGAGCGCCACTGCAATCGGGTCGGTCGCCGGGAACGTCGTCACGTCGAACGGCAAGCCGCCGATGAAGTTCGTCGAGGTCGTCTCGAAGAACTGCTGCTGGAGCGACGGTGCGCGGAAGCCGTTCTGGACTGACGCCCGCAGCGCAAAGTTCTCCGTAAAGTCGTAGCGCCCCGAGACCTTGCCCGACAGGTTCTCGCCGAAGTCCGAGTAATGCTCGCCGCGTATCGCAACCGATGCGAGGAACTGGTCGGTGACGTTCGCTTCCAGGTCGATGTAGGCACCCACGGCAGTGCGATCCTCACTGCCGGCGTTCTCCGGCCGGAAGCCAGCGAACACCTGCGCGCCTGACGCCGTCGGCTGGCCATTCAGCTGCACACCGCCGTTACGGTACGAGTCCGGCTCGCCGGCGAAGATCGAGTACTCCTCGCGCCGCGCTTCGATGCCGATCGCGACGTTCAACGGCGAAGCGAATGCGCCCATCTCGACCGGGCGCACGCCGGAAAGGTTCAACACGAGCTGGTCGTAGTCGAAACCGCCCGCATCGAACACCGTCGGGCTCGCGGGCCCGAGCGAGCGGTTGAGCGTGTTCTCGATCGTGAACTCCATCTTGTTCTTGCCGTACACGAGCGAGGAGTCCATGTCCCAGTCGCCGAGCTTCCAGCGCACGCCGTACGCGGCCGAATAGTCGGTGACCTCCGGCGCGATGAACGGCAGGAAGCCGTTCGGATAGATCTCGAGCACGTTGCGGTTCGACGGATCGTCGGCGAGGCGATAGAAGCCCGGCGCCTTGGCGTCGCGATCCTGCCAGCTCGCCCAGCCGTACATGTGCGCGCCGGCTGCGAAATCGTAGCCGGCGTTGACGAACACCGTCTTCTGGTCGAGCTCGGGCTCGCCGTACCACGAGTTGAAGCGATTGAACGTCGCCTCGCGCGGATCGAATTGGGTGCCGTTCACGAGCGGATATTGCCGGCGCGCATCGTAGCCGCCGCGCTCGGTGTGCTCCTGGTCCTTGTATTCCGCCGCGATTGTCACGAAGCCGGATTCGCCTAACGACAGTCCTTTCCATACCGAGGCCACGAGTGTTTCGCCGTCGGAAACATCGCGGGACAGCTTCGGCGGCGCGGACCACGTCGGCACCGGTCGTTGCGCCGGCGGCAAGGTCGTGGGGAAGCGGCCGTCGGGCGAGGCGGTCGGCGTGTCGTAGCTCGAATCGCGCCAGCCGTAGCTGATGGTCGCGTCGCCGCCGTCGTGCGCTTCGCGCAGGCGGATGTTGAGCACGCCCGCGATCGCGTCGGAGCCATATTGCGCCGAGGCGCCGTCGCGCAGCACTTCGATCGATTGCACCATGCCGGCCGGAATCGTGTTGAGGTCGACGGCCGCCGAGCCGCGGCCGATCGTGCCGTTGACGTTCACGAGTGAAGCCGAGTGGCGCCGCTTGCCGTTGACGAGCACGAGTGTCTGATCAGGCGCAAGACCGCGCAGCGCCGCGGGGCGGATCGTGTCGGTGCCGTCTGCGAGTCCCGGGCGCGGGAAATTGAACGAGGGCAGCGCGACTGCGAGCGCCTGATTGATCTCGGCGACGCCGACGTTCTGCAGCTGCTCGCTGGAGACGACGTCGACCGGTACGGCGGTCTCCAGTGCCGAGCGATTCGCGACGCGGGTGCCGGTCACGACGACTTGTTCGAGCGGCTCTTGCTGTTCGTCTGCGGCTTGCGCTTGTGCCACGAGCGCGAGCGCGGACGATGCAGCCGCAATGACGAAACGACGTTGGTAAATCATGCACTCTCCCTGGGCCATCGAAGGGGATGGACGTCGAGAGACTCTAGCAGAGGCATGGCGCTGCGCGTCAGCCCTGGGCGTATAGCAGCTTTTGCGATTCAGGCGTTGTTGCACGCGGCGGCGAGCCGCTGCTCGCGCCCGGGGCGCAAGCGTGGATGCGGAGCGAGACCGCTCAGCAACAACCAGCTCGGAAATTGCTTGCGCAGCGCAGGAGAGCCGAGCAGTTGCACGTGACCGGCCTGAATCTCGCGGCGCAGGTCGCGAAAGCCGCGCCAGGCTTCGATGAACAAGCGCAGGTCGGCTCGCACCTGCAGGTCCACTTCATAGCCGGGCGACTTGAGGCACATGTCGGTGCTGCCATTCGCGTGCACCAGCCAGAACTGCCGACCATCCGGCGGCGCATTGCGAAACTGGAATTCGATGACGGTGCGGCCGGGCGGCATGCGCGCGACGTCGATACTCCGATGCATGCTCCACGCGAGGAACGCGATGTCGAGATCGTCCTCGTTCATGTCGCGGCTCCAGCGCTGTCCCCACACTGCCAGCGAGTCGATGATCGGGCCGAGCTCCTGGCCGGCAGGCGTCAACATGCAGCTGCGCGGCAAGCCTCGCTTCGCCGGCCCGCGCTTCACCAGGCCGGCGCGCTCGAGCTGACTGAGACGACGCGACAGCAGCGATGGCGAAATGCGTGGCACGCCGCGGTGGATCTCATTGAACTGCGTGCAGCCGTCGATCAGGCGACTGACGACGAGCAAGGTCCAGCGCTCGCACAACAGCTCGACAGCGAGTGCGAGCGGACAGTACTGACCGTATTGATGTGCCATGGCTCGATTGTCCTCGCGACCCGAAACCCGAACCAGTACAAAACAGCAAGTAGTGCCGCAGCGGGCGCCGGCGCTAGATTGCTGCTGCCAGAGGTCACGATGCAAGGTGGTTGCGATGATGAGGATGCTGCTCGTATTCGGCCTGCTCCTGCAGAGCGTTGCCTGGTCGGCAGAGGCGCCGGCCTCGTTCGTCGTGCAGTGGAACCAGCAACTGCTCGCCACGGCGGAAGCGGAAGATGGCCTCATGACCCTCAAGGGCGTGCGCACCGCTGCGATGATGCATCTGGCAATGCACGACGCGCTCAATGCCGTTCGTCACGAATATGCTGCTTATGCGTTGATGAAAGATGTGCCGGATGCAGATCCGAGCGTCGCGGCCTCGCAGGCCGCCTATGAGATCGCTGTCAGCCAGTATCCGAAGCAGGCGGCGCAGTGGCAGGAGCTTCTGAATCGCACGCCTCGTGCGAGCAGCGCAGTGCAGAAGCGCTCAGTCGAGCTGGGCAAGGCCGCTGCGACAGCGGTGCTCGACAGTCGCAAGGGCGACCAGTGGGACAAGCAAGCGGAATATCGCTTTCATCCGATGGGGCCGGGCGTGTACGCGGAGTTTCGCGAGCACAGCGGCACGCCTGACGGCTTCGTATTCGGCGCAGGCTGGGCGACGGTCAAGCCATTCGCCTTGGCGAAGCCGGATCAATTTCGCGTCGGCCCGCCGCCCGCAATCGACAGCAAGGGATACACAGCTGCCTTCGAAGAGGTGAGGGACGTCGGCGGCTTCGAGAGCCGCACGCGCACGGCCGATCAAACTCATCTCGCGATGTGGTGGAAGGAATTCGTGGACGCCTCGCACAACCGCCTGGCGCGCGATCTCGTGGTGCGCGATCGCGTGGAGCTACGGCGCGCTGCGCGGCTGTTCGCCCTGCTCAACATGAGCATCTTCGACGGCTACGTGAGCTCGTTCGACAGCAAGTTCTTCTACAACCACTGGCGCCCGTACACCGCCATCCACTGGGCGGACAAGGACGGCAATCCGGACACGGCGTTGGATGCGCAGTGGGACAACCTGCACAAGCACACCTACGCGTTTCCGTCGTACCCCTCTGCGCACGGGACGGTCTGCGGGGCGGCCATGACGGTGATGGCGGACACGTTCGGCGAGAAGCGCAAGTTCACGATGGCGACGCCGCAAGTCGACAAGGCTGGCCCGGGGTCCGGCAAGATCGCGATGAATCCGCCGACGCGCAGTTTCGAGAGCTTCCCAGCCGCGGCGCTGGAGTGCGCGCTGTCACGCGTCTACCTCGGTATCCACTTCCGATACGACTCGGTGGCCGGCAACGAGCTCGGCAACAACGTCGGCCGCTACACGCTCGAAAACTACCTCAAGGCTCTTTAGCGCGCTGTAGGTCGGGCTTCAGCCCGACTCCCACATGCGTCTCGCGCTGGTTCGCCGCCCCTTCTTCGTCGTCGCCGTGCAGGCCGAGCACGTCCAGCAGAGTGTCGCGACGCTCGGCGAGCGCGATGCCGAGCGCGGTCAGATCCAGGCTGGTCGCGCTGACCTTCGGGAACAACTCCTGCTCCTCACTGGCCACGTGCTCAGCGACGCGCTTGATGAGCACGTCGACCTCGTCGCGGAACGACGGGCTCTCCGACGTCATGGACTCGATGCGCGCGATCGATTCTTGCGCCTGCGCGTGCTCGACCCGGGCATGCTCCACCAGCGTCTTGCCCTGATCCGTCAGGGCTCTGCTGACGGCGGGGTAGAACAATTCCTCTTCGATCTGCGTATGGACGCGCAGCATCTTGCAGATGCGGCGCGCGAGCGGATCCAACTGCTGGGGCGCGGAGCGCACGAACTCGGCGAACAGTTCCTCGGCGAGGCGGTGATCGCGGCGGAGCACACTGAGTGCATCCGGCGCGATGTCGTCGTCGATATCCATGGGAGTGTCCTTGGGAAGGTCGTGCTCTAACGTATCCAGTGGCCGCCGCGGTTCCATGAATCGGTGCGCTATCATTCCGAAATGAGCACACCCCGACTGTCGAAGTTCCTGCGCGGCGTCCACTGCTTCGCCTGCGAGACCAGCCACGATCCACGCACGCTGCTCGGCGTCTGTCAGCGCTGCGGCATGCCGCTGCGCGTCGACTACGATCTCGGCGCGATCCGGCTGAAGCTCTCGGATGTCGCCGCCCGCACTCCGACTCTGTGGCGCTATCGCGAGCTGCTGCCGCTGGAAGAGGGCGATGAGGTCGCGCTCGGCGAGGGCTTCACGCCGCTGCTCGCCGTCGCGGAGAACGTCTGGGTGAAGGACGAAGCACGCAATCCGACCGGCTCTTTCAAGGCACGCGGCATGGCGTTGGCCGTTTCGATGGCGAAGCACCTTGGCGCGACGAAGTTCTCCGCGCCGTCGGCCGGCAATGCGGCCGGCGCCCTGGCTGCCTACGGTGCCCGGGCAGGGCTGCCCGTCATCGTGGCGATGCCGCAGGACACGCCGAAGCCGTTCTTCGACGAGTGCACGCTGTACGGCGCCACGATTCACCGCGTGCAGGGCACGATCGCGGACGCCGGCAAATTCCTGCGCGAGCACGGTCCGAAAGATGCCTACGACGTTTCGACCTTGCGCGAGCCGTACCGCATCGAAGGCAAGAAGACCATGGCGTACGAGCTGGTCGAACAGCTCGAGGGCGAGGTGCCGGACGTCGTGTTGTATCCGACGGGTGGCGGCACCGGACTGATCGGAATGTGGAAGGCGTTCGACGAGATGGCGGCGCTCGGTTGGATCCCGCGCGACAAGCGGCCGCGCTTCGTCTCGGTGCAAGCAGCGGGTTGTGCGCCAGTCGCAAAGGCGTTCCACGAAGGCGCGGAGCGCACCGAGGCGTGGCCGAACGCGCAGACTCGCGCCTACGGTTTGCGAGTGCCTTCGCCGCTCGGCGGCTTCATTTGCTTGCGCGCATTGCGCGATACGCACGGCACGGCGATCGCGATCGAGGAAGCGGAGATGCAGCGCGCGACTGTCGAGCTCGCTTCGCGATCCGGTATCGACGTATGTCCGGAAGGTGGCGCGGCCTGGGCTGCGCTCGCTCAGCTGCGCAAGAGCGGCTTCATTCGCCCCACGGACCGGGTGATCGTGTTCAACACCGGCACTGGACTCAAATACCGCTAGCGGCAAAAGTCACGCCTTTTGCCGGCGGTCGTCGAAAGGGCCTTGGCCACTTTCGACCAGAGAACCAGTCCAGCGCAGCAGGCCGTTGAGGTCCATGCCGCCGACCTGGCGTGCGACCTCGCCGCCGTGCTTGAACGCGATGAGCGTCGGAATGCCGCGAATGCCAAATCGGCCCGACAGCGCCGGCTCTTCGTCCGAGTTCACTTTCGCGAAGCGCGACTGGTGCTTCAGGCGGCGCGCGGCTTCCTCGTAATGTGGCGCCATCACGCGGCATGGGCCGCACCACGGAGCCCAGAAGTCGACGATCACCGGCAGGTCGCTGCGCGTGATGTGCTTGTCGAAGTTCGTCGACTTCAGCTCCAGTGGGTGATCTTCGAACAGCGGGTTGTGACACTTCGCGCAGCGAGGTCCTTCCGCGAAGCGTTCGCGCGGCACGCGCACGACGGCATCACAGTGCCCGCACACCAAGTGAACAGACTCGCTCGCAGCTTGATTTGCGCTCATTAGCGCGAGCTTATCGCCTGCTGCGATGGCGTGACACGCCAGATGCGATTGCCGACATCGTCCGCGACCAGGAGCGCGCCGCGGCCGTCGACGGCAACGCCGACCGGGCGGCCGAGCGCATGCTCTTCGCCATCGACGAACCCCGTGAGGATCTCTTCGGGCTTGGCGCCAGTCGGACGGCCGTTGGAGAACGGCACGAAGATCACTCGGTAACCCGCCAAGGGTTGACGATTCCACGAGCCATGCTGGCCGACGAACGCGCCGCCGCGATAGCGTTCCGGCAACAGGTCGCCGCGATAGAACGCAAGCCCGAGCGACGCGGTGTGCGAGCCGAGTGCATAGTCGGGCACGATGGCTTGCGCAACGAGGTCGGGCCGCGGCGGTTGCGGACGCTCGTCGACGTTGCGTCCGTAGTAGCTATACGGCCAACCGTAGAAGCCGCCATCTTGCACCGAAGTGATGTAATCGGGCACGAGGTCGTTACCCAGCTCGTCGCGCTCGTTGACTGCGGTCCACAGCGCGCCGCTTTGCGGCTGCCAGTCGAGACCGTTCGGATTGCGCAGCCCGGACGCGAACACGCGCGATGCACCCGTCGCCGTATCGATCTCGAGAATCGCCGCGCGCCGCTCCTCGTTCTCCATGCCGCGCTCGGCGACGTTGCTGTTCGAGCCGACGGTGACGTACAGATGCTTGCCATCGGGGCTGGCGATCAGGTTCTTGGTCCAGTGATGGTTGATCGGACCGGCCGGCAAGTCGGCGACCTTCGTGCCGGGTCCCGAGAGGCTCTGGGCACCGTTGCGATACTCGAAGCGCATGACTGCGTCGGTGTTCGCGACGTAGAAATTGTTGCGCACGAGCGCCATGCCGAACGGCGAATTGAGATCCTGGAGGAATACGCTGCGGACTTCGGCCTTGCCGTCGCCATCGGCGTCACGCAGCAGGGTGATGCGATTCGCGCTCGGCACGCCCGCGCCGGCCTTCTTCTGCGCCTTGCCCATGAAGAAGCCTTTGATGCCCTTCTTGTCCTCGGGGCGCTCCGGCGCGTTGGTCTCGGCGACCAGTACGTCGCCGTTCGGCAGTACGTAGAGCCAGCGTGGATGATCGAGATCCGCTGCGTAGTTTGCGACTTCGAAGCCGCTCGCGGCTGAGGGTTTCTGCTCGCCGCTCCAGCCTTTGGCGGGCGCAACGTTGACGGTTGGAACGGCCTTTTTCTCGGGCTCCGGCAGCGTTGGGTTCGGTCCGCTACCAGCGTCGATGGGCTGATCGCTGCGCGTGCCGGCGCACGCGGCGAGCAGCAGGAATGCGGGAAGGATCAGGGCGTGCTCGGGTCTCCATCGACTACTCATGCTGGCTCCTCAGTGAGCCTGGCCGCTCACCTCTACGTCCTGATGTGTTTCGAACTGGCTGCGCAGGTGCTGGTACTGACGCTCGCCCATCTGCTTCGCGCGCTCCACTGCACGGTCGCGCAGTTGTCCAACAACTTTGTCTTCGTACTGGCTCGACGGAATCACGGCGGCGAGCAACGCGCCGATCGCGACCGCGAGGCCGCCGAACAAGAAGGGCCGCTCTTCGATGGCCGAGACCACGCGATATTGAGCGCGACGCGCCCGCGCGCGCGCGGCGTCGACGCGATCGTAGAACCGGCTGCGCGCCGCACCAGGCTCGGCGAACGGAGGTTCGTCGTCCAGAAGATCGTCGTCCAAAGACTCCTCGTTCAGTGACAACTCGTCTTCGTCATCGGGATATTCATCACCGATCGTGACGTCGATCGGCTCCCGCGTGCGGACTGCCGAGACGATGAGCCAGCCAAAGCCGGCGACGGTCAGCAGAATCGGCAGCGGATTGCGTCGCACGGAATCGCCGACGGCGTTCACCATTTCGCCGCTGTGGTCGCGCAGATAGGCGAGCGACCGATCCAGCAGCTGGCTCGGCGACAACTTGCGTTCCAGCGCGTCGAGCGTGCGATCGAGATCGGCGCGGATGCGATCCGCCGCGCGCTCCAGCTGTTCCGGATCGCGGTTCGAGCCCGGAGCTTCTCCCGGACGTTCAGACGATGCATTCATCAGCCTCTCCTCGCGAGGACTTCTACGTCGTGACGCACGGCGGCACGCGTTCGGTCGATTTCCACATGCGGCGGCACCAGCTTCTTGCGCGCGCTGCGCAGCAGGTACAAGCCGACTCCGGTGATTGCTACACCGACGACGAGCGCTGCGACCCACGGCTCGATCACCTTGGAGAGACCGAGAATGACCGCGGCTACCAGCGCGAGCGATCCGGCGAGCAGTGTCGACACCGCGCCGATCAGCGCAACGGCGCCTGACTTGGCGCGCGTCGAAGATTCGGAGAGCTCGGCTTTCGCCAGCGCGACTTCGTTGCGCACCAGCTCGGCGAAGGCCCCGACCAGCCGGCCGAACAATGCCGGGGTCGACTCGTTCTCGAGCGGGCTGTCCACGTCACACCTCCTGTTCACCCTCGACGATGACCTCGTCGACTTCCTCGGTCAGCGTCGGTGCACGCTGCGCCGACGCTTTGACGAAGCGCGCGAGCACGAATCCGACGACGAGACCGCCGGCGATGAACAGGCCTGGATTGCGGTGCGCCAGAGCGCGCGTGTCGTTGACGAGATCGTCGATGCTGCCTTCGCGCAGCCGTGTCGCAAGATTGCCGACGGTCCCTGCGACGCGATTCACGACGTCGGCAAGCGTGGGCTCGGTTTCGCTGAATTGCGCGCCAGTGCGTTCGATAGCCTGCGCGATTCCGTCGACTCGGTCCGCGGCCGAGCGTTTGCGCTGCTCGATCGTGCGGCGGCCGTCTTCTTTCAGGCGTTCGGCGAACCCGTGGGTCGGGCGCGTGGCGGATCGGGGGTTGGGTTCCATCGCGGCGCTCCCTTGAATATTGAGTTCAAGGGCCGAGCCGGGCCGAGAGTTCCGCGGGCGCTGCTAACCCGCGTTGGCGAGCGGCAATTCCGGCTGCAATATCTTGTCCAGCGGCCGCGGACGCCCGATCGCATAACCCTGGCCGAACTGCACGCCGAGCTCGATGAGCCTCATGCAGATCTCGGGCGTCTCGACGTACTCTGCCACGGTCTCCATGCCCATGCCGTGCGCCAGCTGCGTCACTGCGCGCACCAGCGAGTCGGAGCGCTCGTTGTGCAGGATGTCGCGAATGAACGAGCCGTCGATCTTCAGCACCGAGAAGTTCAGCGCCTTCAGATGCGCGAGCGAGGACAGGCCGGTGCCGAAGTCGTCGAGCGCGAAGCGGCAGCCGCACTCCGCGAGTCGCGCCATCAGGCGCTGCGCCTGCTCGAGATTGCTCACCGCCGCAGTCTCGGTGAGCTCGAACTCCAGCCAGTCGCCGGGCACCCCACTGCTGTCGATCTGCACGACCAGCCAGTCGAGGAATGTCGGGTCGCCGAGCGTCGGGCCCGACAGATTGATCGAAAGATGCATCGGCTCGAATCCCGGCTCGCGTTTCGCTGTGGCGAGCCGCGTCAGTACGTCGCTGATGACGCAGCGGTCGATCTGCGGCAGCAGCTGGTAGCGGGTCGCGGAGGACATGAACTGGCCCGGCAGCACCAACCGGCCTTTCTCGTCGACGAGACGCAGCAGCATCTCGTAGCGGCGGACCTCTTCCGGTTGCAGGAGCGATGCGATCGGCTGGCCGAAGATCTGGAAGTTGCCTTTCTCGAGTGCGACGCGCAGCCGGCCGACGATCGCAATGTCGTCGATGCGGCGGTTGATGCTCGAATCGTGGACCTCGTAGGACTCGACGCGATTACGGCCACGATCCTTGGCGGCCTTGCAGGCGACTTCAGCCGCTGCCAGCGCGTGGTCGAAGCTGCGGTCGCCGCCGCGCACGGTCGCGGCGCCGAAAGAGATCGAAAGCGGAATCGTGTCGCTCCCGATGGTCAGCGGCACCTGGTTGACGGCATCGCGCAGCTCGTCGCCGATTGCGCGGGCGCGCTCGAGCGCACAATCGGGGAAGAAAATCGTGAAGCGGTCGCCCGACAGGCGGCTGAGCACGGCATCGCGAGTCGCGAGCTGCTCCTGCAGCGCATGCGCCACCGCGGCGATCACCTGGTCGCCGGCCTCGAAGCCGAGCAGGTCGTTGACGACGTGCAGCTGGTCGATGTCGCCGTACAGGACCGTCGAAACCCCGCGCGCATTGCGCGAGCCCAGGCGCCACTCGATGAGTTTCTCGACGCCGCTGCGCGTCGGCAGGCCCGTCATCGGATCGGCCGGCACGGACATGATCTTCGACAGCTGGTGCGTGAGCAGCCCGATGGCGCGGGCGTCCTCTTTGCTGAATGCCTTTTGCTCCATCGTCCGGAAGATCAGCACGACGCCGGCGAGCTGCGCCTTGTCGTCCGGGACCGCGACCGCGAGGAAGCGGCCGACCAGCGGCCCGTTCGCTTCGTAGCGCACGCGGTTGCTGACGACCGGCTCCGGTCGGTTGCGGCATTCGAGCAGGAAAGGATCCGCGACGGTTTCCAGGACGCGCCGCACCTCGGTGGCGTCGGCGGCGGAGCAGTGGAAATCGAAGTGGTCGCGCGAGGGCGACGTAAACGCGATCGCGTGGCAGGAGACGCGCTGCTGCGCTTCGAACAAGAACTGCCGGATCGCCGCGGACGCTGACATGGTGTGGACGCGAGCAGCGTCGGAACTGCAACTTTGCATGAGTGCGCTGCTTACGGGAAAACAGCGTAAGCCGAACGCCGGCAGATTGATGAGAGACCAGTCGCAAAGGAATACGTGCTTTTGCGACGGGGTGCGCGGCTGCCCCGGGCCGTCTAGTGCGAAAGGCTCAAACATGTGACTTGCATCACAAGACGCAGTGCAGCGATGACAGGTCAACAGCGGTGGCGCGTTTGACCCTGGTCCTGCGTCCTGGTCGGCAAGGAGGCAACCATGAGGCGCAATTCAGCAATTCCCCGACTATTCTTCGATGAATATCGTCGCGGGCTGCTCCAGCATTTCCTTCAACGCCTGCACGATCTCGGCCGCGTCGTAACCGTCGATGAAGCGGTGATCGAACGACGATGAGAGGTTCATCATCAGGCGCACCGCGATCTGGCCGTGCAGCACGACCGGTCGCTCGACTGCCTTGTTGACGCCGATGATGGCGACTTCCGGCGCGTTGATGATCGGCGTCGACACGATGCCGCCCAACTTGCCGAGGCTCGTGATCGTGATCGTCGAGCCGCCCAGCTCGTTACGGCTCGCGGTGCCATCGCGTGCCGCCTGCGCGACGCGGCGGATCTGCGCCGCCAGCTCGCTCAGCGGCAACGTTTCAGCGTGATGGACCACCGGCACCTTGAGGCCATCGCTCGTCTGTGTCGCAACACCGAGGTTCACGCCGCGGTGCTGGACCAGCACGTTGCGCTCGGCGTCGTAGCGGGCATTGCACTTCGGAAAGCGTTCGATGACGCGAATCAGCGCCGCGCCGAGGAACGGCAGATACGTGTAGCTCGGAGTGCCCTTCGGCAGCTTCGAGTTGAGATGCTTGCGGAGACGTTCCAGCTCGGTGATGTCGACTTCCTCGACATACGCGAAATGCGGGATGGTGCGCTTCGACTCGGCCACGCGCTGTGCGCTTACGCGGCGCACGCCGAGGATGCGGATCTCCTCGGTCTCGGTGCGCGGCTGGCGCCGCGCAGCGCCATTGCCGCGCGCAGCGATTCCCGGGCCACCCTGCTGTGCCTGATTGATCGCGGCATCCAGATCTTGCCGCTGGATGCGGCCGTCGCGGCCACTGCCGACGACCGTTGCGAGATCGATGCCGGACTCGCGTGCGCGCCGGCGCGTTGCCGGCGATGCGAGCACGCGGCCAGTGCGCGGAGTAGCTTGCGGAGGCGGTGCCTGTGTCGGTGGAGGCACCAAAGAAAGATGCGAGCCCGCCGCCTTCTCCTTCGGAGCTGCCGGGGCTTCGCTCTTGGTCTCGCTCTTTTCCGCGGCCGCGCCTTCGCCCGTCTCGAGCACGATCAGCTCGGCGCCGACTGCGATGTGATCGCCGGGCTGGCCGCCGAGCGACACGACGCGCCCCGCGACCGGCGCAGGCATCTCGACCACGGCCTTGTCGGTCGACATCTCGACCATCGGCTGATCTTCGGCGACGCGATCGCCGACTTTGACGTGCCACGCGACGATCTCCGAAGAGACCGTGCCTTCGCCGAGGTCCGGGAGCTTCACGACATGGCGGCTCATTTCGCCTCCATCACGGCTTTCAATGCGGCCGCGACGCGCGTCTGGCCGGGAAAGTATTCCCACTCGAACGCGTGCGGGTAGGGCGTGTCCCAGCCCGCGACGCGCTGGATCGGCGCTTCCAGGTGCCAGAAGCACTCTTCCTGGATCGTCGCGAGGATCTCCGCGCCGAAGCCGGCGAAACGCGTGGCTTCGTGCGCGACCACGCAGCGCCCGGTCTTCTTCACCGAGCGCACCAGCGTTTCTTCGTCGAGCGGCACGATCGTGCGGATGTCGATCACCTCCGCATCGATGCCAAGCAACTGCGCGGCAGCGATGCAGACGTGCACCATCGTGCCGTAGGTGATGACAGTGACCTGCTTGCCGGGACGAACGATCTCGGCGCTGCCGATCGGCACGCGATAGTGCCCGTCCGGCACGTCACCCTTGGGATGCGAGCTCCACGCAACTGCAGGCTTGTTCGGATCGCCATCGAACGGCCCGTTGTACAAGCGCTTCGGCTCGAAGAACACGACCGGGTCGTCGTCCTCGATCGAGGAGATCAGCAGACCCTTGGCGTCGTACGGATTCGACGGCATCACTACTTTGATGCCGCAGACGTGCGCGAACAGCGCTTCCGGGCTCTGCGAGTGCGTCTGGCCGCCGCGAATACCGCCGCCGCACGGCGTGCGGATCGTGACCGGCGCGTTGAACTCGCCGCCGGTGCGATAGCGGATGCGCGCCAGCTCGCTGACGATCTGGTCGTACGCCGGATAGATGTAATCGGCGAACTGAATTTCCGCGACGGGGCGCAGGCCGTTCACGCTCATGCCGATCGCAGTGGCGACGATGCCGCCCTCGGCAATCGGCGAGTCGAGCACGCGGTGCTGGCCGTACTTGCGCTGCAAGCCGTCGGTGACGCGGAACACGCCGCCGAAGTAGCCGACGTCCTCGCCCATCGTCACGACGCTCGCATCCCGCGACATCATCACGTCCATGGCGGAGTTGAGCGCCTGGATCATGTTCATCTGCGTCATGCGTCTTTCTTCTCCGTTTTCTTATTTTCTTGGGCGCGCTCGACCGCGAGTTGCTGGCGCTGCTTGGCGAGGTGCGGCGTCAGCTCCTTGAAGATGTCGTCGAACATCGTGGCCGGGTCGAGCTGCGGCCCATCCGTCAGCGTCCCGTAGGTCATGGCTTCGCGCCACGCAGCGCTCACTTGCTCTTCGCACTGTTTCGCCAGCGTCGCCTCACGCTCCTCCGACCACTCGCCCAAGGCGATCAGGTGCGACTTCAAGCGCTCGATCGGATCGCCGAGCGGCCACGACTCGTAATCGTCCTTGGGCCGGTAGCGCGAAGGATCGTCACTGGTCGAATGCGGCGCCACCCGGTAGGTCACGTGCTCGATCAGCGTCGGCCCCGCGCCCATGCGCGCACGCTCCGCTGCCCACTGCGTGACCGCGTGCACCGCGAGGAAGTCGTTGCCGTCGACGCGGATGCCTGGAATGCCATAGCCGGGGCCGCGCGCCGCGAACGACTTGAGCTCGCCGCCTGCGAAGGCCTGGAACGTCGAGATCGCCCACTGGTTGTTGACGACGTTGAGAATGACCGGCGCGCGATACACCTGCGCGAACAGCAGTGCGTAGTGGAAGTCCGCTTCAGCGGTGCTGCCGTCACCGAGCCACGTCGCAGCGATGTCGTCCTCGTTCTTGATGGCTGCAGCCATCGCCCAGCCGACCGCCTGCGGGAACTGCGTCGCGAGATTGCCGGAGATCGAGAACAGCCGCGCTTCCTTCGAGTGATACATGACCGGGAGCTGGCGCCCTTTGCACATGTCGCGCGAGTTGGAGAGGATCTGGCACATCAGGTCGACGAGCTTCTGCCCGCGCACGATCTGCAGTCCCTGATTGCGATACCCGGGGAACAGCATGTCGGTCGGACGCAGAGCCATGCCCGCCGCGACCGATACTGCTTCTTCGCCAGTCGACTTGATGTAGAACGTGGTCCTTCCCTGGCGCTGCGCGCGATGCATGCGGTCGTCGTAGACGCGCGTCAGCATCATGTGGCGCAGCCCCAGCTCGAGGTCCGACGGCGCGAGATGCGGATCCCACGGCCCTACGGCGCGATGATCGTCGTCGAGCACGCGCACGAGCTCGTTCGCAAGATATTCGGTCTGCGCGAGCGGCGCGTTCGGATCGGGCCGTCCCACTGCGCCGGCCGGCGACAGCTTCACGTAGCTGAAGTCCGGCTTGTCGCCCGGGCGGGCGGGTGCTTGCGGAACGTGCAGTCGGGTTCGGATGGCACTCATTCGTTCTTACCTATGCTTGTGTGATCAGCCGCTTCGCCATTTCGTCGGCGATGTCGCTGGTCGGGCGGTTCTCCGCGCGCGAGCGCGCGAAGATCTCCGTCAGGCGCTCCGGAATCTTTCTGATCTCTGCTTCGATGGAGGCAGTACTTGCGCCGCCGAGGTATTCACGCCCGACGCTGATGATACCCCCTGCGTTGATCACATAGTCCGGTGCATACAACACGCCGGCCGCGTGCAGGCGTGCGCCGTCCGCGACCGTCGCCAGCTGGTTGTTGGCGGCGCCCGCAATGATAGTCGCCTGCACTCGCGGGATGGTGTTGCTGTCGAACACGGCGCCGAGCGCGCAGGGCGACAAGACGTCTACGGGCTCGAACAGGATTTCGTTCGGCTGCGAGGCCAGGGCAGCAAATTCCTTGCAGGCGCGCTGCACATTTTCCGGGCGGATGTCGGCCACGCGCAGGCTGGCGCCTTCAGCAGCGAGCAAGCCACAGAGTGCATAGCCGACGCCGCCGAGGCCTTGCACGCCTACAGTCACGCCGCGCAGGCTGCTGCGACCGAGTTGAAATTGCACGGCTGCCTTGATGGCGAGGTATACACCGAACGCAGTTTTCGGCGCCGGGTTGCCGTCGGCATCGACTGCGGTGCGCGGCAAGCCGCTGACATAGGGAGTCTGAGTCGCGACGACTTCCATGTCCGAGACCGTTGCGCCGACGTCCTCGGCCGTGATGTAGCGGCCCTCGAGCGAGTCGACCAAGCGGCCGAACGCTTCGAGCAGGCGCGGCGACTTGGGATGCCGGCCGTCGACCATCACCACGGCCTTGCCGCCGCCGAGCGGCAGGCCAGCCATCGCGTTCTTGTAGCTCATGCCGCGCGACAGGCGCAGGGCGTCGGTCAGAGCATCGGCGCTCGAACGGTAGTGCCAGAAGCGGCAGCCGCCGGCGCCCGGGCCGCGACGGGTCGAATGGACTGCGACGATCGCGCGTAGGCCGGATTCCTTGTCCTCGGCGAACACGACGCGCTCGTGCGCGTCGAAAGCGGGGTTGTCGAACATCTGTGGAGACCTGGGGTTGAAGCAGAACGTGCTACATTAGCGCCAGTTCGCTAGCAGATTCTTCTAAAACAGCACTCATTGGGAGTGGAAACTGCTATGACTGCAGAGCCGCAAAGGCGCGAATCCGGCCGGGAGCTGGATCGCGTGGACCGCCAAATCCTGTCGCTGCTGCAGGCAGATGGACGACTCACGGTCGCGGAGCTCGCCCGCACGGTCAATCTCACCCTCACGCCGTGTATCGAGCGCGTGCGCCGGCTGGAGCGCGATGGGTTCATCGAAGGCTACTTCGCACGTCTGAGCCCGCGCCGCCTCGGGCTGCAACTGCTCGCGTTTACCGAAGTCACGCTCGATCACGCGAACCCGGACGTGTTCCAGCGCTTCAAGGACACGGTGCAGGCCATCGACGAGATCATGGAATGTCACATGGTGGCCGGCGGATTCGATTACCTGCTCAAGACCCGGGTGCAGGACATGGAGGAGTACCGTCGTGTGCTCGGCGACAAGATCGCGGCGTTGCGCGGCGTGCGCCACACGCAAACGTATTTCGTGCTGGAGGAAGTGAAGTCGACGCACGCACTGCCGATCCGCGGCAGCGACGCGACGCGTGCGCCGGTGAAGCGGCGGCGGAAATCCCTACAATAACGCCCCATGTCTCGCTCCCGGATCCTTCTGCTCACCGCGCTCGCGATGCTTGCCTTCGCTGGCAACTCGCTACTGTGTCGCCTCGCGCTCTCGGGCACGACCATCGATGCCGGGACCTTCACGGGGGTGCGCATCGTCTCCGGCGCGCTGACGCTGTGGATCATCGTTCAGCTCCGCAGCGGGGCGCGCGGACTCGCCGGTACCTGGGCTTCGGCAGCCGCGCTCTTCGCGTACGCGGCAGGCTTCTCGCTTGCGTACATCAATCTCTCGGCAGCGACCGGCGCGTTGCTGCTGTTCGGTGCCGTCCAGGCGACGATGATCAGTTATGGCTTCTGGAACGGCGATCGCCTGCGCGGCTGGCAGATCGTCGGGTTCGTCTGCGCAGTGCTCGGGCTGATTGCGCTGCTCTTGCCCGGCTTATCCGCACCGCCGTTGCACAGTGCTGCGCTGATGGTCGGTGCGGGCATTGCGTGGGGAATCTATTCGCTGCGCGGTCGCGGCGCTGGCGATCCCACTTCCGCGACCGCTGGTAACTTCGTGCGCGCTGTGCCCTTCGCCGCAGCGCTGAGCCTCGTCATGCTCTCGCGATTCTCGGTCGACGTCGCAGGCGTGAGCTACGCAATCGCGTCCGGTGCGCTGACGTCGGGTCTCGGCTACGCCATCTGGTACACGGCGTTGAAGGGATTGAAGGCGACGAGCGCCGCGACGGTGCAGCTGAGCGTGCCGGTGATTGCGACGATCGGCGGCGCGCTGTTGCTCGGGGAGCATGTGACGGCGCGGATCGTGATCGCATCGGTCGCGATTCTGGGTGGGATCGCGCTGGTGATCTTGAACAGAGCGAGGATCTAAAGCGGGGGCTCGGTGGTTATGCGTCCTCATGCGAAGACGCGACTTCCTGCAATCCGCGCTGGTGCTTTCGGCGCTCTCGACGGCCGATCTTGCTGCTGAGCCTGCTGCCTTCGATTACGCCGTCCTCAAGGGTCGGGCGCGTGCGTTGGCCGGCGCGGCCTACCGTCCGCCGGAAAGACTCGCACCGCAATTCCTGCGCGAGTTGACGTACGACCAGTATCAGGCGATCGCCTTTCGTCACGATCACGCGCTGTGGGCGCAATCGCAGAGCGCTTTCCGCCTGGAGTTTTTCCATTGCGGCCGCGGCTTCAAGGAGCCGGTCGAGCTGTACGAGCTCGTCGACGGCGAAGCGCGCGCGATCCGCTACCAGGCCGACACGTTCAAGTTCGACGGCAGCGGCATCGACAGCCGACAGCTGCCCGCCGATCTGGCATTCGCGGGCTTTCGCGTGCACACCTCGACGAACTGGCGGGAGGACATCGCGGTGTTTCTCGGCGCGAGTTACTTCCGCGCGCGCAGCAGCGACTCGCGGCAGTTCGGTCTTTCCGCGCGCGGCCTCGCGATCGACACGGCGCTGGACGTCGAGGAGTTTCCGCGCTTCGTTGCGTACTGGCTCGAGCGGCCGTCGCCAGACTCGCGCACGCTCGTGTTCTATGGCTTGCTCGACTCGGTGAGCGCGACCGGCGCTTATCGCTTCGCACTGACTCCGGGCGCGCCGCAGGTGATCGAAGTGGACGCGGCGGTGTATCCGCGCAAGCCGATCCGCCGCCTCGGCCTCGCGCCACTGACGAGCATGTATCAGTGCGGCGAGAACGATCGACGCCTGGCCAACGACTGGCGGCCCGAGATCCACGATTCCGACGGCCTCGCGATCTGCACTGGCAAGGGCGAGTGGCTGTGGCGACCGCTGAACAATCCGGCTGCGATGCGCATCAGCTCGTATCTCGACGACAGCCCGCGCGGCTTCGGCCTGCTGCAGCGGGATCGCAATTTCGAGCACTACCAGGACGACGGTGTCTTCTACGATCGACGGCCGAGCGCGTGGATCGAGCCGAAGGCTGGCTGGTCGAAGGGCGCCATTCATTTGGTCGAGCTGACCGCACCGAACGAGACGTTCGACAACATCGTTGCGTATTGGAATCCGGCAGCGCCGCCGCAGCCCGGCGACGAATTGCTATTCGGCTATCGCATGTACTGGGGAATTCATTTGCCCGCGGTGCCCGCGTTCGCGCAGACGCTGGCGACGCGCACGGGGCTGGGCGGTATCGTCGGTCACAATCGGCAGTATTTCTCGTGGCGCTTCGCCGTGGACTTCACGGGCGGCGAGCTCGCCGCGCTTGCGAAGAGCACGGAAGTCGAGCCGGTCGTCACCGTTTCGCGCGGCACGATCGAAACTCCGTCGGCGCGGCCGCTGCAGGCGATCGGCGGCTTCCGCGCGATGTTCGATTTGAAACCGCCGGACGACAGCGTCGAGCCGATCGACGTGCGGTTGTTCTTGCGGCATCGGAACCAGCCGCTCACGGAGACGTGGATCTATCAGTGGACGCCGCCGACGGCGGCAGAGAGACAGGCCGCGCTCGATCTCGCGAGCGTCGAGTAACTACAACTTGTGCGTCGACAGCAGCAGGCTCGTCTCGGAGCTCGAGATGCCGTCGATCAGGCGGATGCGGCCGAGCACGCGATCGAACGCTTCGAGGCTGTCTGAGCGGAGCTCGGCCACGATGTCCCAGCGACCGTTCGTGCTGTAGAGCGCGCCCACTGCGGGGTCGCCTCGCAGTGCCTTGAGCACCGCCTCAGCCTTGTTGCCCTCGACTGCAAGGCTCATCAGCGCGCGGATCCGCTGCTCCTCGACTTGCGGCCGCAGTCGCACGGTGTAGCCCACGACGGTGCCATCGGCCTCGAGCTTGGCGAGCCGGTTCTGGACGGTGCCGCGGGCTACGCGAAGCTTCTTGGCGAGCGTCGCGATGGGGGTGCGGGCGTCCTCACGGAGGAGGGCAATCAGTTGGCGGTCGATTTCATCCATATCTGGTCAAATCGCCAGCACCGGCTGGCATTTTGCGCAATCTTATCCTCATTTTGATCAGTTTTCTGGCTATTCGTTGGCTATGCGCGCCCGGAACATGGGCCGATCTTCCGGAGATCTATTCCCATGGTCGATTACATCGGTTTGGAACGCGTGCAGGAGCTGGTGGCGCGGTTGGGTGCTGCCCGCTTCATCGACGGGCTCGCGAGCGAGATCGAGGCGGACTACCGCCGTTGGCGCGACTTCGACAAATCGCCGCGCCACGCGACGCATTCGTCCGTGGGTGTGATCGAGCTGATGCCGATCAGCGATGGCAGCATGTACTCGTTCAAGTACGTCAACGGGCATCCGAAGAACACTTCGCAGGGTCTGCTCACAGTCACCGCGTTCGGCGTGCTCGCCGAAGTTGCGACCGGCTATCCCGTGCTGCTTTCCGAGCTGACGTTCACGACGGCTCTGCGCACTGCGGCGATGTCGGCACTCGCGGCGCGTCACATGGCGCGGCCTTCGAGCCGCACGATGGCGCTGATCGGCAACGGCGCACAGGCCGAATTCCAGGCGCTGGCGTTCTATCATATGCTCGGCATCCGCGAGCTGCGCCTGTTCGACACCGATCTCGCAGCCACCGAAAAACTCGAGCGCAATCTCGGGCTGTTGCAACTCCCGGGGCTGCGCGTCGCGCGCTGCCGCTCGACGGCCGAAGCAGTGCAGGGTGTCGACATCGTGACGACTGCGACGGCGGACAAGTGCAACGCGACGATTCTGTTGCCGCAGATGATCGAGGCCGGCATGCATTTGAATGCGATTGGCGGCGATTGCCCGGGCAAGACCGAGCTGCACGGCGACATCCTGCGCCGTCCCGACGCACGCGTCGTCGTCGAGTTCGAGCCGCAGTCGCGCATCGAGGGCGAGATCCAGCAACTCGAGCCGACGTTCCCCGTCATGGAGTTCGCGGACGTGCTGGCCGGCAAGGCGCAGGCGCGCACGGCCGATAGCGACGTCACGATCTTCGATTCCGTCGGCTTTGCGCTCGAGGACTTCTCGGCGCTGCGTTACCTGCATCGCCTGCATCAGGAAGAACGCGGCACGAAGCGCGAGATCGATTTGCTGCCGACGCTGGCAGATCCCAAAGACCTGTTCGGTGAGCTCGCGGGCCGGCTCGCGGCACGGGCGTCGCTCAAGGTTGCGCGCTGATGACCACGGGTCGCGCGGCCGTTCTGATCGGTGCACCTACCGACATTGGCGCCAGCGATCGTGGCGCGTCGATGGGGCCCGAGGCGCTGCGCGTCGCCGGGCTGGCCGAAGCCTTGCGCAATCGCGGGCTGGACATCGTGGACCGCGGCAATCTCACCGGTCCGGCGAATCCGTGGCAGCCCGCGACGGGAGGGTATCGACATCTCGCGCAGGTCACCGACTGGAATCGCCTGATCTACGAAGCGATCCGCGCGGAGCTTGGGGCGAAGCGCCTGCCGGTCCTGCTCGGCGGCGATCACTGCCTGGCGATCGGCTCGATCAGCGCCGTCGCGCGTCACTGTCGCGACACGAAGAAAAAACTGCGCGTGCTGTGGCTCGATGCGCATGCCGATTTCAACACGTCGCAACTCTCGCCGAGCGGCAACATTCACGGCATGCCGGTCGCGTGCTTGTGCGGGTTCGGCCCGCGCGAGCTGACCAACCTGAGCGGTGTCAGTCCCACGATTTCGCCGAAGATGATTCGGCAGATCGGCATCCGTAGCGTCGACCAAGGCGAAAAGCGCTTCGTCCATGAACAGGGGCTGGAAGTGTTCGACATGCGCTACATCGACGAATGGGGCATGCGGCACACGATGCAGCAGGCTCTCGCCGGACTGGACGCGGACACCCACTTGCACGTGAGCTTCGACGTCGACTTCCTCGATCCGGACATCGCGCCGGGCGTCGGCACGACGATTCCGGGCGGCCCGACGTACCGCGAGGCGCAGTTGTGCATGGAAATGATCGCGGACACCGGCCGGCTGGCGTCGCTCGACGTGATGGAGCTGAACCCGGCGCTGGATGTGCGGAACAAGACCGCGCAGCTGGCCGTCGACCTGATCGAGTCGCTCTTCGGCAAGAGCACGTTGATGAGAAAAGACGAGTCGGGCTAAAGCCCGACCTACAGCGCTAGAATAGCCGCCCTCTGCACTCCGAGGGTTCCGCCATGCGCCTCCTGTTTGCCTGCTCGATCGCCGTCACCATCTGGGCTGCCGGCGCCCTGGCGCAATCCGGACCCACGATCGCCACACGCCAGGTCGGCACCGCGACGCTGCAGAACGTTCCTGAAATTCCTGCAGACGTCACGACGGCCGTGCAGCGTTACCAGAACTACCGCATGGCGCTGTTTCAGGATTGGCTGCCGGACGGCTCGATCCTCGTAGCGACGCGCTTCGGCTCGACGCAGCAGATTCACCGTGTAACGTCGCCGGGCGGCGATCGCGCGCAGATCACTTTCCAGAGCGAGCCCGTCTTCAGTGCTAGCGCGATTCCAGGCACGCAGCGCTTCATATTCATTCGCGACACGGGCGGCGATGAGTGGTTTCAGGCCTACGCTGCCGGCCTCACTGGTGAGCCGGTACAGCTGACCGAATCGGGCACTCGCAATCAGTCGCTGGCATTCAGCCCGGACGGCAAGCTGCTCGCGTGGTCACGCGCGACCAAGGGCTCGGCCGAGTATTCGATCTACGTCGCCGATCCATCCGATGCGCGCAGCGCGAAGAGCGTGTATCGCGAGGCGGGCTCGATCGGTCCCGACGACATTTCCGCGGATCGCAGCAAGGTGCTCTTCACGCGTGGGATCTCCAATCGCGAGTCGCAGTTGTTCGTGCTCGATCTCGCTTCCGGCAAGGCCGCGCAGATCGCGCCGAAGGCGGGCAAAGTTCTGTACGCGAACGCGCGGTTCGCGCGCGACGATCGCAGCGTCTATGCAATCTCGACCAAGGGCAGCGACTTCGGCCGCCTCGTACAGATCGACATCGCGAGCGGCAAGGACACTGTGCTGACGCCCGATGCGAAGTGGGACGTCGAGAACTACACGATCTCCGACGACGACCGGCTGCTCGCGTACTCGGTGAACGAGGATGGGTTCTCGAGCGTCGTCGTGCGCGACCTCGTCATGCGGCGCGCTCTGCCGCAACCGCAGCTGCCGCGCGGTGTGCTGCAGAAGATGGAGTTCTCGCCGGACAAGTCGCAGCTCGCATTCGATCTCTCGACCGCGACTTCGGCAGGCGACGTGTGGACCTGGGATGTGACGGGCGGTCAGCTCACGCGCTGGACGACGTCGGAGCTGGGCGGACTGGATCCGGCGAAGCTCGCGGAGCCGCAGCTGGTGCGCTTCAAGTCCTTCGATGGCTTGTCAGTGCCGGCGCTCGTCTATCGACCGGCGGGTATCGCGGCTGACGTTCGCACGCCGGTGATCATGGACATCCACGGCGGGCCGGAAGGTCAGTCGCGGCCGTCGTGGAACGTCGGTGCGCAGTATTTCGCGGCGGTGCTCGGCGCCACGGTGATTCTGCCGAACGTGCGCGGCAGCACCGGCTACGGCCGGCGTTATGCGGACCTCGACAATGCGGAGAAGCGCGAGGACAGCGTCAAGGACATCGGCGCGCTGCTCGACTGGATCGCGACGCAACCGAATCTCGACAAGAATCGCGTCGCCGTTTACGGCCAGTCGTACGGCGGTTACATGTCGCTCGCCGTGAGCACGCACTACGCAGACCGCCTGGTTGGCAGCGTCGAGCGCTACGGCATCAGCGACTTTGCGTCATTCCTCAAGAACACCGAGGCGTATCGTCGCGACAATCGCCGCGCAGAGTACGGCGACGAGCGCGACGCGAAGATGCAGGCAGTGTTCAAGCGCATCGCGCCGCTCGCCAACGTGGCGAAGATCACCAAGCCGATGCTCGTGATGCAGGGTGCCAACGATCCGCGCGTGCCGAAGTCCGAATCGGACCAGGTCGTCGCCGGCATTCGCGCGAACGGCGTGGAGACGTGGTACGTCGTGTTCGCCGACGAAGGTCACGGCTTCCAGAAGAAGCCGAACAACGACCTGCGTCGCGAGGTCGAGACCGTATTCCTGCGCAAGCTGTTCAATCCGAAGCCGCGCGCGGTGGGAGAATCGGGGTGATTGCCCCGCCGGGGAAGAACAACTTCACCGGCCTTATTTCGAAGATCGTGCGCACGCTCGGCAGCGAGCGTGCTACTTCGATCGCCTCTTCGAGCGACTTGCAGTCCACGATGTAGAACCCGAGCAGCTGCTCCTTCGTCTCGGCGAACGGGCCGTCGACGACGTGCGCGGTGCTGCTCGTGCGGAACTGCACTGCTGTAGTCGTTGGCATCAACCGCACGCAGGGGCCGAGCCGGCCTTCGGCGGAGAGCTTGTCGTGCACCTTCAGGTGCCTGGCGATGTGCGATTCCTCCTCCTCCTTGGACATCGCGTCGACCAGGTCTTCAGGGACGTAGATCAGGATCGAATAGAGCATGCGTCCACCTCTTAGTCGGAATGGCCCTCCACCCCCAAGGACGTGGCAGGTCACTGGATTCCGACACCTGCCGCGGCGACGTTTTCTTCGAGGTGGGCGACCGAGGAGGTGCCAGGAATCGGCAGCATGGCGGGCGACCGGGCCAGTAGCCAGGCCAGCGCGGCCTGCGCCGTCGTCATCGAGTGCTGCTTCGCGATGCGCTCCAGCTCGCGCGAACCCGAATCGGGGGCGGCATGCTCGCCCGCAGCCAGCGGCGCATAGGGAATGAACGCCATCTTGCGGTGCTCGCAATAGGCTACGACGTCGTCCGATCGCCGGCTGGTGATGTTGTAGCGATTCTGCACGGACACGATCTTTGCGATGCTCGCGACGCGCTCCAGCTCGGCAACGCTGAAGTTCGAGACGCCGATGTGGCGGATCTTGCCTTCCTGCTGCAGTTTCGCGAGCTCGCCGACCGAGTCCTCGATGCGGAAACGCGCATCGGGCGCGTGGAACTGGTAGAGATCGATGCGCTCGACACGCAGTCGTTTGAGGCTTGCCTCGCATGCCTGGCGTAGATGCGCCGGACTGCCGCTGCGCTCCCACTGATCGCGCCCCGGGCGAGTCAGCCCGCCTTTGGTCGCAATGACGAGACCGCGTGGATACGGATGCAGTGTCTCGGCGATCTGACGCTCGTTGACCTCCGGCCCGTAGGAGTCGGCCGTATCGATGAAGTTGATGCCGAGCTCCAGCGCCCGCTGTAGCACGCGGCGCGCACCCTGCGGATCCTTCGGCTCGCCCCAGATGCCTGGCCCTGTCAGCCGCATCGCACCGAAGCCCAGGCGATTCACAGTCAGGTCGCCGCCGAGCGTGATCGTGCCGGCCTGCCCCGCGTTCGGTGTATGGTTCATCGAAGCTCTCCTGTTGGTCGATCTGCAGCGTGCCCAAACGTCTAGTTCTCGGGTCGAAAGCGGCCAAGGCCCTTGCGACGACGCCGTCAAAAGGCGTGACTTTTGCCGGCTACTGTTCGAGGACGTTCCTGGAGCGATTACATGCAATACATGTTACTGATCTACGAAGACGAGCGGATCTATGGGCCGGATCGCGAAAGTCCCGTGGCGCGCGAGCGGCGTGCACAGCACATCGCTTACAGCCGCGAGCTCGGTGCGACACGCCTGGCGGGCTCGGGACTCAAGGATTCCACCGCAGCCACGACCATCCGCACTGCAGCTGGCAAGCAGACGATCCATGACGGGCCCTTCGCGGAGAGTCGCGAGCAGCTCGCCGGATACTATCTGATCGACGTGCCCGATCTCGACGCGGCGCTCGCGGTGGCGAAGAAAGTGCCGCTGTCGCAGAACGGCGCGGTGGAAGTCCGTCCGCTGCTCGTTGCGGGATGACGAGCGCGGCGCTCGGACTCGCGTTCCGCGACGCGAGCGGACGCATCGTCGCTGCGCTCGCATCGCGGTTTCGCGATCTCGATCTCGCCGAAGACTCGTTCGCGGATGCTTGCGCGCGTGCACTCGAAGCGTGGTCGCGCGAGGGGCCGCCGCGCGACGCGGCCGCGTGGCTCTACCAGACAGCCTATCGCTGTGCAGTCGACACGCTGCGACGACGTCGGACCGAGCACAGGTTCGCGCCCGAGCTGCAGCGAAATGTAATCGAAGAGCAGCCGATGCCGGACGAGTGGACGCCGATCCCAGACGAGCGCTTGCGCCTGATCTTCGTGTGCTGCCATCCGGCTGTCGCGCCGGATGCGCGCGCGGCGCTGACGCTGCGCCTCGTGTGCGGACTCTCGACGCGCGAGATCGCGCGAGCATTCCTGCTTTCCGAGCCGACACTCGCGCAGCGCTTGATTCGCGCAAAGCGCAAGATCGCGGAGGCGGGTGTGTCGTTCGAAGTGCCGGGACCCGAGGCGTGGCCGGAGCGGCTCGACGCCGTGCTCTCGACGATCGAGATCGCGTACGGGCGCGCGCACGAGGATGCGGCTGGCTCGGGGCCGCACTTCAACTACGCCGCAGAGATGCTGGACATCACGCGTGTTCTCGCCGAGTTGTTACCGCACGAAGCGCAGACGTCGGCGATGGCCGCCATCGTGCGCTTCGCCGAAGCGCGCAGGCCGGCGCGAGTCGATGAGCACGGAATGATGATTCCGCTCGCCGCTCAGGATCCGTCGGCGTGGATCGAGTCCCTGATCATCGATGCGCGGCGCTATCTCGATCGTGCAGTCTCGTTGCAGGCACATGAGCCACGCGTTCTGCACGCGAGGATTCACGCTGCGTGGTGCGCGCGACGAAGTCTTGCCGAGCCGGCGCCGTGGTCTGAAATCCTCGCGCTGTACGACGAGCTGCTGAAAGTGCGCGACGACTCCATCGTGCGACTCAATCGCGCCGTCGCGCTCGCGGAAGTGCAGGGAGTGGATGCGGGGCTTGGGGAGATCGAGGCGTTGGCCGCACAGCCGCTCGATGACTTCCTGCCTTACCATGCCGTGCGTGCAGACCTGTTATGCCGCGCCGGTCGTCGCGATGAAGCGCGGATTGCATACGATGCCGCGCTATCGCTGGTGGCGACCGCCGCGGAGCGGCTCTGGCTGGAACGGCAAAGGGCAGCGCTGACGGAGTAGAATGCGCGGCACGATGGCATCGCGCCGCCAAATTCTCACTCTGCTCGGAGCGCTGGGGCTGCCCCTTTCCACCATGACCGACCTGCTAGCCGCCTCGAACGACAAGTCCGTGTCCAAACCGGTGCGCGTGCGCACCATCACCGCGGGCCTGGAGCTTTCGCCGCGCGGCGAGTCGCCCCGAATCGAAAGCACGCTCGATTTTCTGGCCGATGCGAAGCGCGCGCTCGTGAACGCGGGCTACGAGGTCCAGACGCTGCGGCTGGCCACGAATCCCTGGCTCGCCGGTGGGTCGCCCAGCGAGCGCCAGCAATTGCTCGCGCGCGTGCGTGAGCTCGACAAGCTCGTCACCGAGCGCGGCGTCATCTTGAGCGTCGGCCCAGTGCTCACCGAGGATCGCGCGGACGGCAGTCTCCCGCAGTGGTCGAGCGAGCTGATCGCGACGACGCGCTCGACGCATCATTCCGTCGTGATCGCATCCGAGCGCGGAGTGCACGGCGCAGCGGCGACGACTGCTGCGCAAGTGATGGCGACGCTGGCCACGCTCGATGGCGGTGTCGCGAATTTCAGATTCGCCACGTCGGCGAACATTCCAGCCGGCACGCCGTTCTTCCCGGTCGGCTGGCATCGCGGGCCGGAATCGGTCGCGTTCGGCTTGGAATCGGCATCTGTCGTCGAGCAGGCGTTTGCAGGATCCGGCAAGGGCGAGGATGCGACCACGCGGCTGAAGCAACACCTCGACAATGTGCTCGTGCCGATCGAGCGCCTGGGGCGCGACATCGCGCGCCAGCACGACCGTACCTATCTCGGCATCGACACTTCGCCTGCGCCTGGCAAGGATCGCAGCATCGGTGCCGCGATCGAAGCACTCACGCGTACTCCGTTCGGCAGCGCCGGAACGCTGGAAGCGTGCGCGACGATCACGGCGGTGTTGAAGTCTGTAGGCGTGACGACCTGTGGCTATTCCGGTTTGATGTTGCCCGTGCTGGAAGATCCAGTGCTCGCGCAGCGCGCGGGCGAAGGCCGCTTCACGGTACGCGATCTGTTGTTGTATTCGAGCGTGTGCGGCACCGGCATCGACGTCGCGCCGATTCCCGGCGACACACCCGTGCATACGATCGCGGGATTGCTGCGCGACGTCGCAGCGCAGTCCGTGCGGCTGCGCAAGGCGTTGTCGGTGCGGTTGTTCCTCGTGCCAGGCAAGCGGGTCGGCGACATGGCGCGCTTCGCCGATCATTTCATGCTGACCGATTCAGTCGTGATGAAGGTCGATTGATGGACTCTCGCCAAGACGCCAAGCTCGCCAAGTCCGGACTATGAAAATTTTCAGAATTCTTCTTGGCGCTCTTGGGCGTCTTGGCGAGAGAACTCTTCTCGAGGTGAAGCAATGAAACTCGCCTACACCGCGCTGAGCCCGTACTGCCGCAAGGTTCGCATGGCGATGGAGTACAAGGGGCTGGAATGCGCGATCGTGACCGCCGATCACGTCACCGAAGTGCCGGCCTTCAATCCGCGCGCCGAAGTGCCAGTGCTGATCGACGGCGATGTCGTCGTGTGCAATTCACCCGACATCCTCGCCTACATCGACCGCAAGTTGCCGCAGCGTCTGCTTTATCCCGCCGATGCGCGCGAGTACGCCGTCGTGCGCGATTGGGAGCGCTTCGCGGACACGCAGGTGGATCCGATCATGACGGTGATCGGCAATTGGAAGTTCGCAGAGCTGCCGCCGATGCCCGACGGTCTGCTCGGGGCCGCGCGTCGCGATCTGTTCCCGATGTACGACCGCATCGAGGCGCAGTTGGCGAATCGCGAGTACCTGTGCGGTGAGATCAGTGCTGCTGATTTCGCGCTCTATCCGCAAGTAGGCTCGGGGGCGGCGCTCGATCTGCCGCTCGACCGTTCGAGGCATCGCGCGGTATTCGGATGGCTGCGACGCATGCGCGATCGACCGGAAGGGCAAAGCGACTTGGCAGCGGCGCGCGAGTGGTGGACGAATCGCGGTCAGAAGTCAGTCGACACCGAGCGCGTCAACTGGGGAACGTTCCGACTCGAGTGGTTGCTGGCGAACGGCGGGGTCGAGTTCTTCGCCGATCAGGTGCGCCGCGACAAAGTCTTGTGGTCGGTAGGGCCGAAGAACAACGCGCGCAACAATCCTGCGGCGCCGGAGTGGATGAAGAGCTAGCGGAAGCTAGCTGCTGGTTCGTTCTGCGATCAGCACATTGCGCACGAGGCGGGTCGCGATGACGGCGACGAACGTCTTGACGCGCGCTTCGGATTCGAGCCGGGCGTGCTCGCTCTCGAACAACTCGCGCACGTGGTCGACGGACGCGCGATTTTCCTTGGCGAGTGATTCGATAACCTGCTGGTGGCGGGCAGGATCGCCGGCAGTGTTCCGCAAAACGGCCATTGTTTCTCCTCGTCGCTCCGCGTGAGTCCAATCTGCTTGGTGACAGCTTCTTGTCCGAACCCCGGGGCGGCATCGTAGGCCACAGCACGGGCCGCTTCCCAATCTTGCGTGCCAGAGCAGCACGCTATGCGCCTGCACATGCGCCGCTTCGCCAAGCCAGTCAGCAGCTTGCGCCGAAAATCTAGGGCGCCGACCACGAGCTGTCACATTCGGCGGAACGTCTCGAACGCGCAAGTCAAGTGAAAATCGCGCTGCCGCACTCCGCTGACGGTGATTTCCGACCGCGCGTAAGCGTCATCACCTCGTAATACAAATGTGTTCAGCGCGCATGTCGCTCGTGCAGGCGCGCGGCTTCTGCCGAACAACGTCGCACGATGTCGAGCAGCACACGCTGCGAGTCGGTCGGATGCCAGTCATGACGCATCGTGAGGCCGATCGGGCGTTCCACGTCGCCCGCTGGGTGCGGCAGAGCGACCAGCAATCCTGCCTCGAGCTCGTAGTGAATCTGGTGCGCCGACAACAGCATGATGCGATCGCTCTCGAACAGTAGCGCGCGTGCTGCGATCAGCGAATTGCACTCGATCGCGCGCGTCGGAGTGGGCAGTCCCGCCGTCTCGAACATTTCATGGAAGTGCGCGCGCAGCGGTGTGCCCGCACGCGGCACGATCCACGGATACTTGCTCAACGCTGCCACCGTGATTCGCTTGCGCGAAAGCAGCGGATGCTTCGCGCGCACGATGATGGCCAGCGGATCGTCGAACAGGTGCTCTTGAACCACGTCGGCGACCGGCGCGGGACTGCGCAGAGCGCCGATCAGAAAATCGGCCTCGCCCGAACGCAGTGAAGCGAGCAGGTGCTCGTACGTGCCTTCGACGATCGCGACGCTGTGCTCGGGGTACTGCTGCGTGAATTCGAGCAACGCGGTCGGTACCAGGAAACTGCGCGCGAGCGGCATGGCGCCGATGACTGTGCGACCGGACTCGCCGCCGCTCAACGCGTGAACTTCCGCGCGTGCCTGCGCAATCTCAGCGAAGGCAAGGCGCGCGCGTCGCGCGAGTTTCTCGGCCTCGCGGGTCGGGGTAATGCCGAAGCTCGTCTTTTCGAACAGCGGCACGCCGATCAGACGTTCCAGCTCGCGCGCAGCGCGATGCACGCTCGGTTGCGACATCTTTTGTGCACGCGCGGCGAGGCTGAAGTTGCGATGCTCGACCACAGCACTGAGCGCATGCAGGTGCGTCGACCGCATGAGACGAGTCGCATCGAAGTCGAAGCTGCGGGCGGCGCCGCGCGTCAACTCGGCAACGGCGTCGCGCAGGTGGCTTATGGAGCGCTCGATGCGGCGCGCGCACAGCTCGCCGGCGGGAGTCAGCGCGACACCGCTGTTACTGCGCGTCAGGAGCGACGTGCCGAAGTAGCGTTCCACGCCGGCAACGGCCTGCGTTACCGCCGGTTGCGAGATGTGCACCGCCCGCGCCGCCGCACTGACGCTGCCGAGCCGCGCAACTTCGCCAAATGTATGGAGATGCCTGAGATTGACCGACGCCACGAGGGCAGATCCTACTCCACCTATAGCTGTTCCTTATACCCAGGACGCATTTCTAATTGGCCGCACGGCGCCCGAAAGGCCCACAATGCTCGCGCCTGCGGCTTTGGGGGAGCGGCGGATGTCTGTCGTGGTGCGCAATGTGCCTCGGGTCGAGCGTCGTCTGGCGACTGCCTTCGCCGAGATCGGTGTCGCGACGGTCCACGAGGCACAAGGGCGCACGGGGCTACTGGCCCCGTACATGCGCCCGATCTATGCCGGCGCACGCGTCGCTGGTGCTGCCGTCACCGTCAGCCTGCCGCCCGGCGACAACTGGATGATCCATGTCGCCGTCGAGCAATGTCAGGAAGGCGACATTCTCGTCGTCGCGCCCACCTCCGCGACCGATGTCGGTTACTTCGGCGAGCTGCTCGCAACTTCACTGCAATCGCGCGGCGTGCAGGGCCTGATCATCGAGGCCGGCGTGCGCGATGTTCGGGATCTGACTGCGATGCGGTTCCCTGTCTGGTCGAAACACATCTCCGCGCAAGGAACTGTGAAGGAAACGCTCGGCAGCGTGAACGTGCCGGTAGTGTGCGCCGGAGCGCTCGTGCATCCGGGCGATCTGATCGTGGCCGACGATGACGGCGTGTGCGTAGTACCGCGCGAACAGGCTCAGGCGGTGCTTGGCAAATCTACGGAGCGTGAGAAGAAGGAGGCGGCCGTCCGGGCGCGCCTCAAGGCGGGCGAGCTTGGGCTGGACCTCTACGACATGCGCGGACGGCTGGCGGAGAAGGGATTGAAATACCGCGACGCCAAGGGCGACTGAACCGCAATGCTCACCGCGATCCCTTGCACCTTGATGCGGGGCGGGACCTCGAAGGGTCTGTACTTCCATGCGGACGATCTGCCGGCCGAGCGGCAGCTGTTCGATCGCGTGCTGCTGGCCGCGATGGGCTCACCTGACGTTCGGCAGATCGACGGCGTGGGCGGGGCGCATCCGCTGACGAGCAAAGTCGCGGTCATCTCGCGCTCGAAGCGTGCCGATGCAGATGTCGACTACTTGTTCCTGCAGGTCGTCGTCGACAAGCCGGAAGTCAGCGACAGCCAGAACTGCGGCAATCTGCTCGCCGCCGTTGGACCGTGGGCCCTCGAGAATCGCCTGGTCTCGGTGGCCGGCCCGACGACTCCGGTACGCATTCACATGCTGAATACTCGCAGCATTGCTGTTGCCTACGTGTCCACACCGGGCGGCATGGTCGAGTACGAGGGCGATGCGCGTATCGACGGCGTGCCCGGCACAGCTGCTGCGATTCCCATCGAGTTCCTGGATGTCGCCGGCTCGAGCTGCGGCGCGCTCCTGCCAACCGGCTCGGTCGTCGACACGATCGAGGGTGTCGAAGTGACGTGCATCGACAACGGCATGCCGGTTGTGGTGATGCGAGCCAAGGATCTCGGTGTCTCCGGCAGCGAGACACCGGAGCAGCTGGAAAGAAACGTGGCGCTGAAGGCGCGCGTCGAAAGCATCCGGCTGCAGATCGGGCCGCGCATGAATCTCGGCGAGGTTGCGAACAAGACCGTGCCGAAGATGTGCCTGGTATCGGCGCCGAAACACGGCGGCGCGATTGCCACGCGCACGTTCATTCCGCATCGCGTGCACGAAGCGATCGGCGTACTGGGCGCAGTGAGCGTGGCGACGGCTTGTGTCGTTCCAGGCTCCGTGGCGGCTACCGTCGCAAAGATCAGCGGTGGGGCGCAGCAGCGGCTCGACATCGAACATCCGACCGGATTCTTCACCGTCGACATGGAAGTCGCAGCGAAGGGCAACAGCGTCGAAGTCAAGCGATCTGCATTGCTGCGAACCGCGCGCAAGCTGATGCGCGGTGAAGTCTTCGTGCCGAGTCATGTGTGGAGGCGCGGATGAGTCTGCGGGTCTGTTTGCTCGGGTTCGGCGAGGTGGGACAGGCGGTCGCCGCCGACCTCGGCGCGCACGGCGTGTCGAACCTCGCGGCGTGGGACGTTCTGTTCACGGTCGCCGACAGCGGACCGCGCCGTGCGAGCGCGGGGAAAGGCGTGCGTGTCGCAGCGAATGTCGAAGACGCAACCATCGACGCTGACCTCGTGATCAGCGCTGTAACCGCGGCTCAAGACGTCGCAGCCGCGCGTTCCGTCGTGCCGCATCTCAAGCGCAATGCCTATTTCCTCGACGTCAACTCCGTGTCGCCGGGCGTGAAGGTCGAAGTGAGTCAGATCATCGAGGCTGCCGGTGGCCGCTATGTCGAGTCGGCGATCATGTCGCCGATCAACCCGAAGCGCGCCGCGTCGCCGATGCTGTTCGGCGGGCCGCATGCCGCCGAGTTCCTGCCGATCGCGCGTCGGCTCGGATTCACGGGGGCCAGCGTGTTTTCGGATCGAGTAGGGGGCGCGTCGGCCGCGAAGATGTGCCGCAGCGTCATCGTGAAGGGTATGGAAGCGTTGCTCGGCGAATCGTTGCTGGCCGCACGGCGCTATGGCGTCGAGGGCGCGGTCCTGCAGTCGTTGGGCAGTCTGCTGAATTCGGATGATTGGCGCGCTCAGGCGCGCTACATGATTTCTCGCTCGCTGATTCACGGACGGCGCCGCGCCGAGGAAATGCGCGAAGTTGCGCGTACCGTCGTCGAAGCTGGATTCGAACCGCGCATGAGCAGCGCCTGCGCGGTGTGGCAGGACTGGGCTTCGGCGCAACGCGCTGCCGCGGCGCATGAGGACTTGAACGACATGCTCGACGCGATGACGGACGGTAGGAGCCGAGGAAGCATCTGATGCTGATCATCGACTGTCACGGCCACTACACGACTGCTCCGGACGCGCATCAGCAGTTCCGGGACAAGCAGGTGGCGCGGCTGAAGGACCCGAGCCTGCCGGTGCCGTCGCCGGCGCGCATCAGCGACGACGAGATCCGCGAGACCATCGAGAAGAACCAGCTCAAGCTGCAGCGTCAGCGCGGCGCGGACATCACGCTGTTCTCGCCGCGCGCCTCCGCAATGGCGCATCACGTTGGCGACGAAGCGACGTCGGCGGCCTGGACGCGGGCCTGCAACGATCTGATCAAGCGCGTCGTGGATCTGTATCCCGAGAACTTCGTCGGCGTGTGTCAGCTGCCGCAATCGCCAGGCGTGCCGATCGCGAACTCGGTGGCGGAGCTGAAGCGCTGCGTCACCGAGCTCGGCTTCGTCGGCTGCAACCTGAATCCGGACCCGTCGGGCGGCCATTGGCAAGCGCCGCCGCTCACGGACAAGCACTGGTACCCGTTCTACGAGCAAATGGCCGCGCTCGACGTGCCCGCGATGATCCACGTCTCGGCGTCGTGCAATCCGAATTTCCATGCGACTGGCGCGCACTACATCAACGCCGACACCACGGCGTTCATGCAATTCATCGAAGGCGATCTGTTCCGCGACTTTCCCACGCTCCGGTTCGTCATACCGCACGGCGGCGGCGCGGTGCCGTATCACTGGGGCCGCTATCGCGGGCTCGCGGACATGCTCAAGCGGCCGGCGCTGGCGCAGCACGTGATGAAGAACGTGTTCTTCGACACCTGCGTGTATCACCAGCCGGGCATCGATCTGCTGGTCGACGTGATCGACATCGGCAACATCCTGTTCGGCTCGGAGATGGTCGGCGCGGTGCGCGGCATCGATCCGGAGACTGGCCACTACTTCGACGACACGAAGCGCTACATCGATGCGCTGCGGATTGCGGAGGAGGACAAGCGGCGGATTTACGAGCTGAACGCGCGGCGCGTGTATCCGCGCCTGGACACGCTGCTGAAGGCGAGGAATCTATGAGCCGGTTTCTGATGGATCGCGACTGGCTCGTCTATCACCAGTCGCCGAGCAAGCCGGAGTACATGCCGCCGGCCGGTGCGGTCGATGCTCACTGTCACGTGTTCGGGCCTGGCGATGAGTTTCCCTATGCGCCGGAGCGCAAATACACGCCGTGCGATGCGCCCAAGGAGAAGCTGTGGGAGCTGCGTGACTATCTCGGCTTCGAGCGCAATGTGATCGTGCAGGCGACGTGCCATGGTGCCGACAACCGCGCGATGGTCGATGCACTGCGAACGTCCGATGGACGAGCGCGCGGTGTCGCGACGGTGACCAGAGATTTCACAGACGATCAGTTGCACGAGATGGATGCTGCCGGCGTGCGCGGCGTGCGATTCAACTTCGTGAAGCGCCTGGTCGACGTCACGCCGCGTGAAGTGCTGGTGGAGATCGCCGAGCGCATTCAGCCGCTCGGTTGGCATATCGTCATCTACTTCGAAGCGCAGGATCTGCCGGAGCTGTACGAGTTCGTCGCGTCGTTGCCGACGGTCGTGGTTGTCGACCACATGGGTCGCCCTGACGTCACGCAACCACTGACTGCGCCGGGTTTCGAGCTGTTCGTGAAGCTGATGCGCAATCACGAGAGCATCTGGTCGAAGGTCAGCGGTGCGGAGCGTCTGTCGCGCAGCGGCCCGCCTGGGTACGACGACTTCGTGCCGTTCGCGCGACGCATCGTCGAAACCTTCCCGGACCGCGTGCTGTGGGGCACCGACTGGCCGCACCCGAACCTGAAGACGCACATGCCGGACGACGGGCAGCTCGTCGACCTGCTGCCTCGCATCGCTCCCACACAGCTCCTGCGCAAGAAGCTCCTGGTCGACAACCCGATGCGCCTGTACTGGGCCAAGTAGTCGCTACATATATATGTCTCTGGACAAGCCCTATCTCGACATCCCTGGCACGACGGTCTTCGACGCCGACCTCGCGCGCAAGGGCTATCACCTCAACAGCTTCTGCATGTCGCTGATGAAGGCGGACAACCGCACGCGCTTCAAGGCGAACGAGCGCGCCTATCTCGACGAGTGGCAGATGACGGAAGAGCAGAAGCAGGCCGTACTGGCGCGCGACTACAACCGCGCGATCGAGCTCGGCGGCAACATCTACTTTCTCGCGAAGATCTTCGCGACCGACGGCAAGAGCTTTCAGTACGCCGCGGCACTGATGACCGGCATGAGCCAGGAGGCGTACGCAAAGATGATGCTGAGCGGCGGCCGCTCGCCCAAAGAGGACGGCGCGTGCAAAGCGCCGGAGACCAAGTAATGGCCAAGCTCACCGCAGGCATTGCGTGCTCACACGTGCCGGCGATCGGCGCGGCCATGGACCTGGGCAAGACCGCCGAGCCGTACTGGGTGCCGCTGTTCAAGGGCTTCGAGCCCTCGCGCCGCTGGA
>Ga0075421_100000431_pt1 | contig 43480 bp, 30 predicted proteins | sample SoiMetdeltSBSDD5_FD_75292 | JGI IMG/M metagenome (GOLD analysis project Ga0075421, IMG submission 75292) | Bulk soil microbial communities from a Populus tree surrounding site in Tennessee, USA - Soil MetaG P. deltoides SBSDD5 | ecosystem: Environmental > Terrestrial > Soil > Tree plantation... | reverse complement strand
GACGAAGCCTGGCACGTGGAGCACGTGCCAGAGCGGCGCGAGAGCGCCCAGGTCTCCCGGGCGGATGCCATCGAGGAGGTTGTGCGTGGCGATCATCGCCAGCGAGCCGGCGGCCACGGCGATGCGCGGCAGGTGGACGAGGGCCGCCATGACGATCATCGACAGCCCCAGTGCCCACAGGACGAGCGCAAACGCGGGGAAGAGGTCGAACCCCAGGTTCCAGCCGACGGGCGTCACGACGAGATCGAGAACGATCAACCACGAGCCGCGTACGAGGAGGAAGCGGCTCATGTCTCGGGCCGACTTGCCGCGCTGCATCGCCAGGCCGATGCCGACTCCGGCAAGGAGCGAGAAGGTCGGCGCGCAGAAGTGGGTCACCCAGCGCGTCGCGAACAGCGCAACCGACGCTCGCGAGAGATCCTCCGGCGGGAAGTGCAGGCGCGACACGTAGTCGCGCACGTGGTCGAGCGCCATCAGCACCATGATGGCTCCGCGGAGCACGTCGACGGAGACGATGCGCGTGCGGGTCTGGGAGGTGGTCACGGCTCGTCCACCTGCGGTAGTCGCTGGCCGCGAGCGCGGCGCCGCTCGAGCATCCGCTTGCTCCGCTCGAGCGACTCGAGGACCTCGTCGAGGCCGCGTGCCTTGCCGTGCACGCCGACGATGGTCCTTACCGGCAGGTCGAGCTGGCGGATCTTCGCAATCAGATCCCCGGCGGATGGTCGCGCCGGGGGCAGCCGCTGCTCGTTGCCGCCGATCAGGAGGTCGGCCTCGAAGACGATGCCGGCGCGCGGCAGATGGGCGATCAGCTCCTCGGCTGCGTGGGCATAGGGACCGACGTCGTAGAGGACCACCTCGTTGGTCTCGTCGGCGAGGCGCCAGGGCTTGCCGCGCGGGACGACCTCGACGCGCGGTTCCGTCCTCGGCGGCGGAGTGGGTGAGAGGACCCAACGGGCGGGATCGGGGTTGGCGGCATGACGCACGAAGCTCGCGGCAGCGGGGGTGACGACGATCGTCGCGCCCAGCGCGGCGAACCTGCCGACGCCTCCGGCGTGGTCGATGTGGTAGTGAGAGACGGCGGCGTAGCGGATCGGCTTGTCCGGGAACCGCGCCGCCAACAGCTCGATCACTCGTGTGGTGTTGTCGGCGAACGGCACCTCCTCGGGCGCCTCCATGACGAACAGAAAGCGCGCGAGCTCGACGACGAGGACGTTGTTGCCGCCCTGCCCGACGTTCTCCACCAGATAGGTGCGCGGCGCGATCTCGGTGAGCCGGAAAGGAGGCTGCGTCGCCGGCGCCGGCAGCTCCGTGAAGGTCCTCGGAGGCGAGAGCTTCTCCGGCTCCACGGCGGTGTCGACGCGAGCGCTCGCCAGCGTGGCCTCGGAGACTGCATTGCCGTTGATCCGCCTCAGCCGCCGCGCGGGCAGCGTGACGCCTCCGAAGTCCCTGTAGTCCAGGAACGCGGTCTCGTCGACCACGTCGCCTTCGACCGGGTGGATCCCGAGCGTCTGGTACGCGACCAGGCGGCCGGTCTTCGCATCGAGCAGCAGCGTGAGCTGCCGGCCGTCGGCGTCGACGAACACCACCCCCTCGAGCTCCCCGCCCTCGCGAAGACCCAGCGTGCGGAGGCTCTCCCGGCGCTGCAGCGCCTCCTCGAGCAGGAATCGCGGCCACCGACGTAGGGCCCGGCGCTGGCTGCCGAGGTCGGTGGCGCCGCGGGCGCGGAACGTCTCGGCGACGAAGTCGACGTCCCAGCCGTGCCCGCCGGCGATGATCGTCCGCGCGTCGAAGAACCGACCCGGCGCCTCGAACCAGTTGTCGCGAACGTAGGTGCCGTCGGCGAAGGAGAGGTAGGTCCAGTCTTCCGCCAAGGACCTCTCGCCGTCACCTTCGAAGGTGAGTTGCTCGTAATACGAGTAGCCGACCGTGCGCTCGCGGATCTCCAGGGACCTCGCTCGCGCGAGGGTTCCCGCCGAGGCGTCGAGACTCCTCCGCACGAGGGCAATGGCCTGCCGGCAGCTCTCGCTCGCGGCGCCCTGCATCTGTGCCTGGAGGCCGCTCGCGGCCGCGAGCGTGAGAAGGGTCGTCGACAGGAGCCGTCGTCGCACCATGACCGTCCCCTCCGTGGGCCGCGAGCCGATCCCGCATGCCGAGACTAGCGGTTGGCGCCGTCTCCGCCGGGCATTCGAGTCAGCAGCGTTCACCGGCGCGGCGCGAGCGGCGGACAACGGGTCGCCGGCGGCGAAGCGGCCTCGGGACGCACCACCTACAGCCGGCGTTCGGTGTTGATGACGTTGATACCGTCGAAGCGCGTCGTGGCGCTGCCGTGCGACACGGCGCTCGCCTGGCTCGGCTCGCCCTTGCCGTCGAAGAAGGAGCCGAAGAGGCGGTAGTCGCGCTGGTCGCAGATGGCGCTGCACGAGCCCCAGAACTCCACCGTGTTCGCCTGGTAGGCGACGTCGCGCAGCATGCCGACCACCTTGCCGCCCTTGATCTCGTAGAAGACCTGGCCGCCGAACTGGAAGTTGTAGCGCTGCTGGTCGATCGAATAGGAGCCGCGGCCGGCGATGTAGATGCCCTTCTCGACGTCGGCGATCATCTGCTCGGGCAGGAGCTCGCGCTTCCCGGGCTGAAGCGACACGTTGGGCATGCGCTGGAACTGCACCGAGCCCCAGCTGTCGGCGTAGCAGCAGCCGTCCGAGGCGGTCTTGCCGAGGACGTGCGCCTGGTCGCGGATCGTCTGGTAGTCGACGAGGATACCGTCGCGCACGAGGTCCCAGCTCTTCGTCCCCACGCCGTCGTCGTCGTAGGCGATGCGCGACAGCGAGTGTGGCTGCGTGCGGTCGGCGACGAAGTGGACGAGAGGGCTGCCGTATCGGAAGCTCTTCGAGCGCCACTTGTCGAGCGTGGCGAAGCTGGTGCCCGCGAAGTTCGCCTCGTAGCCCAGCACGCGGTCGAGCTCGAGGGCGTGGCCGACCGACTCGTGGATCGTCAGTCCGAGGTGGTTGGGCTCGAGCACCACGGTGTATTTGCCCGGCTCGACCGACTTCGCCGTGAGCTTCTCGCGCGTCTGCCGAGCGGCGAGGGCGGCGTCTTCGACCATGTCGTAGGCGTACCGATAGCCGATCGTGCCGCCGGGGCCGACGAACCTCTCGCCGGCTTTCGGCGTCATGTACTCCCAGCCCATGCCGAGCGGCGCCGACATGGCGTTGCGCGTCTGGAACTTGCCGGTCGCCTTGTCGACCACGGTCACCGTGAACGTCGGCCAGATGCGGTGGATGTCCTGGTCGATCCAGGAGCCGTCGGTCGACGCGAAGTATTTCTGCTCGTTGACCAGGAAGAGGCTCGAGCTCACGAACTTCGCGCCGGCGCCGAGGGCGGCGGCGTTGACCGCGAGGAGGAGGTCGACCTTCTCGCCGATGGGCACCGCGAAGGCGTTCTTCTCGATCGGCGTGCGCCACGAGGTCTCGCCGGCGCCGGCGACGGGCGCGAGCACGACCGGCTCCCGCTGCAGCCGCGCGTTGGCCTTGGCGATCGCCACCGCGCGGGTCGCGGCGGCGGCCACGCCATCTTTGGTGACCTGGTTGGTGGCGGCGAAGCCCCAGGTGCCGTCCGCGATCACCCGCACGCCGGCGCCGTAGGACTCGGTGTTGGTGAGGCTCTCGACCTTGTCTTCGCGAGTGACGACGAACTGGTTCAGATAGCGGCCGATGCGCACGTCGGCGTACGAGGCGCCGCGCGACCTCGCCGCGTCGAGCGCCACGGCGGCGAGGGCCTTGTGGTCGGCGGTGGGAATCGGCGTCGTCGCACCGGAGAGCGGAACCGGGCGCCCGAGCACCGGCACCACGAGGGTCCCCATGCCGAGGCCGGTGAGGCGGAGGAACTCACGGCGGTCCATGGTGGGGACGATAACCGAAGCGACTGCGCCGGCGGAGGCGAATCTCAGACCAGCAGGAAGCGCAGCGCACCCGGCAGCCGCCGGCGCCACGAGGCCTCGTCGTGGCGGCCCCGCGCGTCGCGGCGAAAGCGCAGCCGGCGGTCGCCATAGCCGCGCGCACGGAGGAGGCTGGCCATCGCTGCAACCCGCGGCAACGTCGTGCCGCGGCCTTCGCGCACGCCGCAGTCGAGGTAGATGCGCGAGGTCCAGGGGAGCGGCTGCGCCGCGATCCAGGCGAAGAGACGGCGCCCGCCGAGCCCGAATGACGGCGACATGCAGAGCGCGCCGCCGAAGACCTCGGGGGCTGCGAAATGGGTATAGAGCGCGGCGAGCCCGCCCAGCGAGGCGCCGCCGACGATCCAGCGCGCCGGCGCGCTGGCGACGCCCAGGCGGGAGCGCACGTCGTCCGCGAGGCGCCCGCGCAGGAAGGCGACCATCGAATCGAGACCGCCGCGCGAGCGGCTGCCGGCGAAGGGCATCAGCTCGTGCTGCCGCGCGCCGTAGCCGTGATCGATGGCAACGACGATCGGCGCCGGACGTTTCAGGGTGACCACCCGCTCGGCGGCGCGGTGGGCGTGCCACCCGCCGGCGAAGGAGCCCTCGTCTTCGAAGACGTTCTGGCCGTCGAACAGGATCACCACCGCACGCTCGGCCGGGCCCCTCGGGACGTAGACGCGAACGCCGCGCGGGCCGATGCCGGGGATCGAATACGTCCCCCAGCGCTCCACGCGACCGGCCGGCGCGGCGGCGCGGGCTCGGGCGTCGGCACTGGCGAGGTGGCGGACCAGCTCGCTCCGCATTCTCAGGGCTTCCACGCGCGAAATCCTAGCTGCTGGTGGATGGAGCACAGGCGCGGGCGCGAACGTTCCACGGCGCGGGTCGTCGCGACGGGCGCCGATCGGCCGCGAGGCCATTGACAACAAGATACCTCGTATAGCATGGTATCGCGGTGGGCGACGCTGCGGATGCGGTCGAGCGGTGGGAGATCCAGCTCCGCAAGGGCTGCCTGGAGCTGGCGATCCTGGCGAGCCTCTGGTCGGGCAGGCTCTACGGTCTCGAGATCCTGCGCCGGCTGGCCGACGGCTCCGACCTGGTGGTCCCCGAGGGCACGGTCTACCCCCTGCTCAGCCGACTCAAGGCAGAGGGGTGGGTCGAGTCGGAGTGGGTCGAGGCCGAGGCGGGCCACCCGCGGAAGTACTACACGCTGACAGCCGCCGGCAAGCGGCATCTGCTGGGGCTGTCGCGGTCGTGGGCCAGGTTCGCCCGCAGCCTCGACGGGCTGCTGGCGCCGCTGCGCAAGGAGCCACGCCGATGACGGACAGCCTGGAGCGGTACCTCGAAGAGCTGCGCGGGCGCCTGCGCCCGCTCCCCGCCGCCGAGGTGGCCGAGATCGTCGAGGAGCTGCGCAGCCACGTCCGCGACAGCTCCCCGAGCGGCGCGACCGACGACGGTGAGGTTGCCGCGGCGCTGGAGCGACTCGGCTCGGCGGAGGAGCTCGCGTCGCTCTACGTCCGCGACCGACTGTTCGACGGCGCGCGCCACAGCCGGTCACCGTTCGTGCTCGCCGAGGGCATGTTCCGCTGGGCGACGTTGAGCATGGCCGGCTTCTTCGCCTTCCTCGGCCTGCTGGCCGGATACGTCGTCTCGCTGAGCTTTTTCATCGCCGCGCTGCACGACCCGATTGCACCCGATCGCGTCGGCCTCTGGCGCCTCGGCGACTCCCTCTCGCTGCACCTCGGCTTCGGCAGCCCGGGTTCTGTTCCGCAGGGCGAGGAGCTGCTCGGTTTCTGGATCATCCCCATCGGCCTGCTGGCGGGCGGGATGTGCGCCTGGCTGACCCACTCGATCGCCCGGTGGTGCGTTCGCTCGCTTCGCCGGCCACCCCTCCACCGCGTGCCGTGAGCTCCCTCGCGCCGGTCGAAGACGCCGCGAGGATCCGCGGCCTGGACGCGCTGCGTGGCGTCGCGCTGCTCGGCATCCTCCTCGCCAACGTGCGGCAGATGTTCCTGCCCTGGGATATCGCCGACCTCCCGTTGCCCCTGAGCACCGGCCCAGGCACCGGCCCGGTCCTCGCCTGGGCCGACTGGGCGATCTTCGACGCCCTCGTCGACATGAAGTTCCTCACGCTCTTCTCGGTGCTCTTCGGGATCGGCTTCGCGCTGCAGGGCGAGCGGATCGCCGGACGAGGCGAGCGCTTCGCGGAGATCTACCTCCGGCGCGTGTTCATCCTCGCTCTCTTAGGGATGGCGCACGGGCTGCTGCTCTACCCGGCGGAAGTGCTGCTGCCCTACGCCGTCGCGGGGCTGCTGCTGCTCACGGCGCGCCGGCTGTCGGCCGACGCCATGCTGCGTGTCGGCCTGGTCCTGCTCGGTGCCGCCACCGTCTGGAGCTACCAGATCACCTCCCTCGGTCGCATCTCGGGAGTGGTCACCGTCCTCGGCATTGCGGCGATCGCCGCTTGCATGACGGTCCTGCCGCGACGGAGCTGGCCGCTGGCGGTTGCCGTCTGGGCCCTGCTCGTGCTGGCGGTCGCCGGCGTGTTGACCCTGCGCACCGATCGCGCCGCCGGAGCCGCCAGCGACTTCGCGGAGGCTCGCCGCGGGCTCCTGGCCATGGATACGGGGGACGCGGCGGCTTGGCCGGAGGAGCTCCGCGCCCGGCGGGCGGGGACGACCGCGGCGCTGCTCGGGCTGCACGCCAGGCAATACGCCGCCGTCCTCTTCTACTTCGCGATCCTCCTGCTCTGGCGGACCCTGGGCCTCTTCCTGATCGGTGCCGGGCTCTATCGCCGGGGGGTCGTCTCCGGCGCCACCCCGGATCTCTGGCGACGCGTCGCCATCGTCGGCCTCGGCCTCGGCCTGGCGCTGAGCCTGCTCGCCACGGCCCTTCACGCGCAGGAGCTCCGGGGCTCGATCGACTGGCGCTTCCCGGACTTCCTGCACGAGGCGAGCGCGCTCCCGCTGGCGGCCGGCATTGCCGGCGCGGTCTTCCTGCTGCACCGGCGGGACGGGCTGCGCCGGATCGCGGGTCCCGTCGAGGCGGCGGGCCGCATGGCGCTCACCAACTACGTCGGACAGTCGCTGGTCATGGCCGCGCTGGCGGAACCGTGGGGGCTGAACCTCTACGGACGTCTGGGCGCGCCGCTGCTCACCGCGCTCGCGGTCGTCGTCTTCGCCGCCATGGCCCTCTTCAGCCAGGCGTGGCTCGCGCGCCTTCGCCTCGGCCCACTGGAGTGGCTCTGGCGCTGCGGGACCTACTGGCGCTGGCTGCCGAACCGTGCGGCTCGACAGCCGTCGCGGCCGGGGGACCGAGGGCCCGCCTCCGTCTAGGCCGCAATGTCGCCGTCACGGTCGGCGGCGTCGGCACGCCGCTGCTCGACTAACGGAAGTTGATCCGGACGCCGACGCGGAAGGTGCGCGGGCCGATCACCTCGGTGACGAAGTCCGAGGCTGGCGCCGACACGTCGGTCGGGCTCGCACCCACTCGCAGGCGGTGATTGCGCTGCATCACGTATCCCTCGTTGAACAGGTTGAAACAGTCGAGCGCGAGCGTCAGGGCGAGGTCGCCGCGGGTGAGCTCCTTCTGCGCACCCACATCGACGACGTGGATGTCGTCGAGGCGGAAGTCGTCGTTGCCCACCACCTGCACACTGGTGAAACCCGGCACGCCGTTGCGCTGACCGAAGCCGAGGCGCTCGAAGTAGGGAACCGGATAACCCTCGCGGCCGTTGACGGTGGCGGCGACGTCGAAGCCCCATGGGCGGGCCGGTGCGATCTGGTAGAGGGCGTTGACGCTGTAAGCCCACGAGCTGTTGATGTAGACGGCGGCCTTGCTGCCGGCGCCGGTGGTGGGTCCCTGGAGGACCGGCTCCCCGTCGAAGCCGCCGCCGAGCAATCGGGTGGGATCTTCGAGCTCCGCGTCGCGCACCCTCCACCGCCAGTCCGACCAGGTGACGGTGCCGCGAAGCATCCAGCGGTTGGACATTCGCTTGGTGGCGGTCAGCGCAGCGCCGAGATACTCCTGGCGGCGGCTGCCGTTCGCGAGGTAGGTGCCGCCACGGCTGGCGACGCCGGGCCGCAGCTGCCAGTAGGTGTAGCTGTAGTCCTCACCGTTGGGCAGACCGCCCGGGCGGGTGACCGTGACCGGCACGTAGTCGGCCCGGGTGTGGCGCCGACCGATGCGGCCGACGTTTTCAGGCGAATACGGATCCCCGTCGAACACCAGCAACTCGCTCTCCAGCAGGCCGGTGAGCCTGCGGTAGCTCAGGTTGAGGCCGACCACGAGCTCGGGCCGCAACGCGTGCTCCGCCGAGAGGAGCAGCTCGTCGGTGGTCGGCGGTTCGAGGCCGGGGTCGACGCCATTGTTCTGCAGCACACCGCGACCGATCGGATCGTAGGCACCGCCGAAGCCGACGCTGTCGCCCAGGTCGACGACCCCGTTGCCGTTGCGGTCCACGACGTCGCCGCGCGTAACGAGGCCATCCGGGTCCGCCGTCCCGCCAAGCGGCAGGTATACGTAGCTGAACGCGGCGAACGGGTCGAGCTGGGAGGTGGCGCCGGCGCCGAGCTGATCGGCGAACCGCGAGTAGCTCGCCCGCAGCAGGGTCTTGCGCTCGGCGCCCACCGCCCAGGTCAGACCCAGACGCGGGACGATCGACTCCCACGCGAACCCGGCGTCGTTCCGCTCGGAGGCGGCCGCGGGCAACAGGTCAGGGAAGACCGGGTTGGCGCGCACCGACCGGCCGCGGTACGCGCCTCGCTGCACGTCGTAGCGCACGCCAAGGTTGGCCGTCAGGTGGCCGACCGACAGCGTGTCCTGAGCGTAGACGCTGGAGGTGTCGATGGCGACGGCGGAGGAGGCGTCGCGCGACGCGTAGAGGAGCTCGTACGGGCGGCCGAGGTAGTCCGCGGAGATGACGTAGCCGGCGCCCCCCCATCGCGACAGCGACCGGACCTCGGTCGCGCGGTAGCCGGCGCCGAGCTTCAACTCGTGGGCGAGGCGACCGGTGGTGAGGAAGAGCGAGGCGTCGGCCCCGAGCTGCCGCTGCGGCCGCTCGGTGCGGAGCAGCCGGAAGGTGTTGTGCCAGACATCCTGGCCATCGAGGAACGCGGTCCGGTCCGTGCCGCCCCGAGGGGAAAGCTGGAAGCCACCGTTGGCGATCGAAACCACGCCCGTGACGTAGAAGTTCGACGTGAAGATGTGCGTGTCCTCGACCTTTGCCGCCGTTGGCGCCGGCCCGAGCCGCGACTGGTCCCAGGTGGTCTCCCGCGGGCGGAAGGGACCGGCGCTGCCACCCGTCTTGGTCTTGTCGCTGTCGAGGACGAGCAGCGTGGCCGAGTTGTTCGCCGTGAGCTGGGCGTTGAGCTTGAGGTTGGTCGCCGCGAGCTCGGTGGAATCGGCGAGCCCGTCGATGGTCAGCAGATCGACCTGTTGCACGCCGTACGAGCCCCACGCCCACAGCCGGTCGCGCACGATCGGGCCACCAATCTCGGCGCCGTAGTCGGCGACCCTGCCGATGCGATTGCCCGGCCCGATCCCGGCCTGCGTCGAGCCGTCGGGGTGGGCCGCGTTGCTGTTCCACGGGCCGGGCTTGCCGCGCTCGGAGCTGCTGACGCTGAGGGCGGAGAGCCAGCCGCCGTCGGCGAGGAAGAAGCGGCCGGAGCTGCGCCACTCGTTGGTGCCGCGCTTGGTCACCATGTTGAGCACGACCCCGCCGGTGGCGGTGGTGGAGTCCGAACCGCCGGTAGAGACCTCCACCTCTTCGAAGGCGTCGAAGTCGTAATACGCCGGCGAGGAACCGAGGGCGGCCATGTCGGTCATCACCATGCCGTCCACCGACCAGATCGACTGAGTCCCCGGTGACCCGGGGCCGACGTATTGCGACTGCTCTCCGGACTCGTTGCCGCCCACGTTGATGCGATCGGTGAGCACGCCCGGGGTCGACTGCAACACTGCCCAGGGGTCGCGGGCGCCGGGGATCTTCTCGAGCTCGGTCTGGGCCACGGTGGCGCCGGTCGAGATCCGCCGCTCGTCGAGCAACGGCGACTCGGCGGTCACCGTGATCAGGTCCTCGACCCTGCCCGCGTCCGCGACCGGGACGGCGGTGGCGGCGACCGGCGATGCACCGCGTGCCACGGCGCCCGGGATCGGAAGGCTGACGGGTTCCACTCGGGGTGGCCGCGCCGGTTCCGCTTCGACCACCACGAAGCTCGTGTACGGCGTGAGCAGGCGGTGCCCCATCCCGAGCTCCGTCACCTGGCGCTCGACCTCGCCGGCATCGGACCCACCCGCCAGACTGTCGAGCAGCGCCCGGACCTTCTGGCCGGCCCACAGCTTGTCGAGACCAGCCCCCCGCACGTCTCGGGCAGCGGCGATGTCGTCACGCCAGGGCTCCTCGCCTCGGATCCCCCGCACCACCACCGGCCCAGCATCGCCGTGCAGACGCGCGGTGACCACGATTGGTTCGCCCAGGTAGAGATCGGGGATCCGCTCCGGCCATGCCTCCGCTGCCGGATCTGCCCAGTGCACCGCCACGTCGCGCAGCAGTGGCGCCTCGATCCGGGCGAAGAGATCGTCCATCTCCGCGGTCACGCGATCGCTGCTGGCGATGGCTGTCAACGTGCCCCGTCCGAGGGCTGCGGCTCGGCGCAGGAAGGCGGCGTTGGGGGCCGAGCCGATGGCCACCGAATAGAGGCGGCTGGCCCCGAGCTTTTGAGCGATGAAGCTCAGCAGCTCGGCCTCGTTGGAGACCTGGCCGTCAGTGGCGAAGATCACCTGGCGCAGGAGCCCCTGCCCGATGCCCGCCGCGTCGGGCAGTGCCATCTGCAGCGCGGCGAGCATCTCGGTGCCGCCGGTCGCCGCGAGCCCGCGCACCCACGATCGGGCGCGCTCGACGGATGCGGGGTCGGCCGGCACGCTGGAAGGAAACAGCGCCGAGGCGGTGGAGGAGAAGCTGATGACGTTGAAGGCATCGGTCGGCGCCAGTCGGTCGAGGCCGAGGATCAGCGCCTGTCGTGCCTGTTCGATGGACGTACCCTCCATCGAGCCCGAGGTGTCGATCACGAACACGGTTTCCCGCGGCAGCCGGGCCGTCGCGGCCTCGGGCGCGTCCGGCGGCATGACCATGAGCAGGGCGTAGCGTTCGCCGCCCACCACTTCGCTGAAGAAGACCGCGCTCGGCTGCCGTCCCACCGCCGGCGCCCATTCGAGCAGGAAGTCCGAATCGGCCGGCGCGACTCCGGCGGCCAGCTCCACCTCGTAGCGGCGGCTGCGATCGTCGCGCGCCACGGCGACCTTGTGAGACGGGCTCTCGATCCGTCCCGGCCTGAACCCCGGCTCGAGGTCGACGCGAAAGCTGAAGGAAGGAGCCTTGGGCCCGGCGACGGGGGTCGGGATCGGGAGCGCGTCTTGTGGCCGCGGCGCATAACGCGGCGGCACCACCAGCGGGAAGCGCAGGCCGAAACGCCCGTGCCCGTATTCGACGACCTGCTGCAGCTCGATGGCGATCTCCACCCTCTCGCCCGGACCGATGTTGGCCACGGCGGTCGTGAAGACGCCGGGACGCTGGAACGCGAGCAGCGCGGCGCGGTGCCCGTGCTCCTTCGCCTGCTCGTACACCGCCGCCGCCTGACGCTTCTCACGGACGACGCCCTCGAGGACCCGGTCGCCGATCGTCATGCGGAGAGTGTCGACGGCGGCGCCGTCGGCGAGCGGGAAGACATAGATCCCCTCCACCCACTCACGGGAGGGATTGATGAAGACCTGCGTCACGCGAGCACGGGCCACGACACCCGTCACCCGCACGGCCACAGCGGTGCCCACGATGGGCGCCGCGAACGACTCGTCGCCTCCCGAACGCAGGAGGAGTCCCTGGTCACCCTGGTGCGGAGCCGATGCCTGCGCGCGACCAGCGGCTAGAAAGGACAGCACCACGACCAAGAGGTGCAGCTGGGGTCGACTCATGGTCACTCTCCTGCGCTGCGAGCGGACGATGCCGTCAGGGGCAAGAGTCCTGCCAGGCGAGACGGCCGGAAGACACCGACAGAAGTGGCTGTTTGCGGAAGAGTTTGCGCGAGAGAAGGCTGCGAGAGAGGAGGTGCTCAACGGATTGGACGCTTTCGGCTTCAACCAATTGGGGCCGCGCGGGCCGTGCTGGCGAGCGCGCAACGACGCGACCTGATCGAGAGCCGCTCGAGGTTGCGCGTCACCTTCCTGATGCCGCCCGTCAGCGAGACGGCTCTGGTGGAGCCGACACCGGAAGGGCTGGGCCCACGGCGACCATGGTGGCAGAGGCGGTGGCGTCGCCGCAACCGTAGAATCGGGTGGAGCCCACGCGGCATTCGATTCGTGCTGCAACGCCTGCTCGCCCGTCGTTCGCCCCCCTGCCGCGTCGCGGGCTGCGGGTTGGTTGTCGTGGCTTCGCTGGTGTCGGCGCCGGGATCGGCATGCGTACCCGAGCCACGTATCGCGGCCGTGACGGAAGTCGATCCGGCGGCCGATCCGGCGGTCGCAGCACCGTCGTCCGTTCCCGAGCTGCTGCGGCATGCGCACGGCGTCCGAGTCGTGCAGCAGAGCCTCCACGAGGTCGGTCTCGACACGCGAGGGCTTGGCGGTACCGCGGAGCGCCGGGTGCTCCTCCTCATCGACGGCCGCGATGCGTCCGTGCCGCTCGCCGGGACCCAGCCGTCGGCAGCCCTGACCTTCGCCACCGGGGAGCTCGAGCGCTTCGCGCTCGAGCGCGGGCCCGTCTCGGCCCGGTACGGCGGCGGCGCCTACAGCGGCGTGCTGGAGCTGACCACCCGCTCCGCCCGCCAGGCAAGGAGCGATTTCCGGCTCTCGGCGGGCGAACGCGACAGCGGCAGGGCCTCGGCAAGCTGGTCCGGGCCCCTAGCCGGTGGCACGCACCTCGCGGCGGCCGGCGGCTTCGATCGCAGTCGAGGCTTCGCCCGTTCTCGCGAGACGGCGACGGAGTATCCGGGTCTGCCACGCGAGCGCCTGCCGCTCGAGGCCGGGGGCGAGAGAGTGGCCGCACTCGACCTCCGGCTCGAGCGCGACTTCGAGGGAAGAGCGACTCTCCGTTTCGGCGCCGGAACGGCGACCGCCGCCGGTACGCTCACCCGCGGCGAGCTCGACCGCCACCAGGTCGTCGATGCTGCCTCGCCGTGGGCCCGGTTGGAGCTGACAACGCCCAAGGCACGGCTGCGGGCGAGCTGGACCGGTTATCGCAGCCGCCACCAGCGGGCGCTCGGGCTGGGACGGCAGCTGTGGCTGCACTCCGATCGCTATGCCGTCGAGCTCGACAGCCTGCGGCAACTGGGCGAGCGTGGCCGCCTGCACGGCGGCCTGGTCCTGCAAGGAGAGCATGCGGACTCGCGGAATCGGCTGGGCCGGCAGACCTGGCTGGGCGGGGCGGTTCGCGATCCGCTGCAAGCAGTGTGGGGGAGCTCCGACCTCGACCTCGGACGACACACGCGGGCAACCCTCGGCGCGAGGATCGATCGCGCGAGCGGCAGGGGCGCGGAGCTCTCGCCGCGGTTTGGTGTCGCCCATACCTTCGGAGGCGCGCACACACTCCGCGTCCACGCCGGCCGCGGTTTCCTCCGCCCCAGCGCGGAGCAGACGGCTCTCGCCGTTCCGCTCCAGGATCCGCTCGATCTCTCGCCTCTGGAGGCGGCCTACGGCCTCGACCTGGGGTTTGCCGACGTGGCCGTCCTGGCGCTCGGCAACCCGCGCCTGCGGCCGGAGAGGGTGAGCAGCGTCGAGGCCGGGTACAGCGGCCACCTGGGCCGGAGACTCCTGCTCGAGCTCGACGTCCACCGCAGTCGCCATCGGGACATCGTGAGCTCGCTGCTCCCCGGTGTCGCCGGTGTGCACCCGCCCTACGCGGTGCCGCCGAGCGTCCCCGCCGATCTGGCTGCTCTCTTTCTGCAGACCCTCGCGCGATTCCTCGATCCGGCCGTCCGCACGGGACTGGTGAGCCGGCCGGACGGCTCGCCCGCCGTCGTGCAGTCGTTCGCCAACGCCGGCGAAGCGGTCGTGCGCGGAGCCGACCTCGCGATCCGCGCCCACCTGACCGAGCACTGGCAGTCGACGCTCGCCTACTCGGTCCTCGACTTCACCCCCGAGCGCCAGGCGCCCGGCGACGTCCTGGTGGCCAACGCGCCGGATCACCGAGTGGCGGTCACGCTCGCTCATGCCGGCCCGACCCTGCGGGTCGGGATCGGCTGGCGCTGGCAGCCGGAGTTCGAGTGGGCCGCGGCGGGATCCAGGGGCATCGTCCCCGCGGCCTCGGACGTCGAGCTAGCGGTGAGCCGGCGGCTCGGAGCTGCCTGGGAGCTGGGAGCCGCGGTCACCAACCTGCTCGATCGGGAACGCCACGAGACATTCGGCGGCGACGTCCTGGGGCGGCGGGCGATGCTGAGCGTCACCCATTCGTCGCGATGAGAGCGCCCCTCGCCGCCGCGCTCGTCCTCCTCGCCCTCCTCGTCGCAGCTGCGCCGGCCGCGGGCGAGTCGGCGCTCTGCACCTCGCGGCCGGTGGTCGTGGGCGTCAACGTGCAGGGGACGACCGACTACGACCGGGTGCGCGCAGCGAAGCTCGGTTGGGTGCGACTCACCGTCCTTTGGTCGGCGGTCAATCCGTCGCCTGGGGTGTGGCAGTTCGCCGACGTCGACCGCGACGTCGCCGCGGCACGATCGCGCGGCATCGAGGTGCTGGCGCTGCTCAGCCATACACCGGAGTGGGCCGGGGGTGGGCCGCACGGCACCGTCCCGCCCACCGACCTGGAGCCCTGGCGCGAGTTCGTGCAGCGCCTGGCGCGGCGCTACCGCGGGCGGATCGCCGCCTACGAGATCTGGAACGAGCCCGACGTGAGCGATCTCGGCGACGGCATCGGCTGGAACCGCGATCTCGACAGCGAGCCGCGCTACGCAGACCTGCTCCACGCGTCGGCGGCCGCCATCCGCAACGAGGCGCCGGACGCGTTGATCGTCGCGCCGGCTCTCTCCAGCGCCTCGGCGGAGCGCACCGCACGGCTGTGGCGGCAGCTCGAATCCACCGTCTACCCCGACGGTGCGGCGGTGGACGACGTCGACGTCGTCTCCGTGCACGGGAACGTGCTCGATGCCGACGGTAGCGGTGAGTGGCTGGTGCGGCTGCTCAGCCGCAAGCTCTACCCGCTCTCGGCGGAGTCGCCGACGCTGGCGACCAAGCCCATTTGGCTCACCGAGTTCGGCTGGCAGAGCGCGCAGGTCGGCGAGGAGCGCCAGCGCCAGTACCTCGAGCAGGCGCTGACGCTCATGACCGGCGCCAGCGACTGGCCGCGCTGCGCCAACATCGGCAACTACCGCATCACCGCCGCCTTCATCTACAAGCTGCAAGACTCGTCCGGCGAGACCTCCGGGCTCTTCCGCCAGAATGGCGAGGCCAAGACCGCGGTCTCCGCGTTCCTGCAGCGCATGGGCTTTCCCGCCACCGCCGGCGGGACACCCCGCGCCGACCTCACAGTCGGATGCGCGGAGCTCGACTGCACGTTCCGACAGGCCACCTTCGACCCGCTGGGACCCTGGCGGTGTCTGTGGAACTTCGGGGACGGCAGCAGCGGCGAAGGCTGCTCGATCAGACACGGCTACCGCCGGCGCGGGCAATACCTGGTCGGTCTCTCGATGCGTCTCGCGGAACTACGGCTGGACGGCTCGAGCTGGCTCACCGCCTCCTGCGCCGACCGGCAGCAGCCGTCGGTCGTGATGCGCTCCCCGGCCCCGGGCTCCCGCGTGACAGGCAAGATACCTGTCCGGGTGCGGGCCACTGACGATCGTGGCGTCGTCGCGGTCCAGCTCTGGGTGGATGGCCGGCTGCTGGCAACGACGCCGCGCGGCGGCTCGGTAGGCTTCCTCTGGGACACCCGCGGCCTGCGCAACGGCAGCACCCATCTGCTGCGGCCCGTGGCCCGCGACCGCTGCGGCAACATCGGGTCGTTGCCGGACGGCCCGGTCGCGGTCATCGTCGACCACCGCTGAATCCGCTAGCCGGCGCCGCGGGTGAGCTCAGCCGGCGGCCCGCGCCTCGTCGAGCGCCATGCGCACGCCGATGCCGCGAAGGTGGCCGCTGCGATCGCGTTGCTCCCGGGTGAGGCCCTTGGCCGCCGCGAGTGGTTCCGCCTCACCTCGGGCGCATCCCAGCCGACGAGGGCTCACATCTCGTTCTGCGAGACGATGTTCGGCGATGGTTTCGAAGGCGGGAGCCTCGCCGGCTGGTCACACCCCTGAAGATCTACTGCTGAGGCTCGCCCGAGTCCAGCTGGCGTACCTCGCACTCGAGGTCCCACTCGTCGCCGTGCACCTCGAGGAAGCGCCGGGCGTGCTCGACCGCCTCCTCCTTCGACTTCGCCTCGAGGATCGCGTAGCCGCCGATGACCTCCTTGGATTCTGTGAACGGCCCATCGATCGTCGTCACCCTGCCGCCGCGCAGGCGCACGCGAGCGCCTTCGGACGTCGGCCGCAGCCCGGCGGTGTCGATCAGCACGCCGGCCTTGGTCATCTCCTCGATCAGCTTGCCCATGTCGGTCATCAGCTTCTCGGTGGGTGCCTTGGCGGTCTTCTCGTCGATCCGGATCATGGAGAGGAATCGCATCGTCGTGTCTCCCGTCATCGGTTGGGTGGGTGCGGGGTCGCCGAGCTGCCGGCGTCGAATGCCCGCTCCTGACCGTACGACGAACGAAGGACGGCCGTATCGACAAAGGCACCCGCCGGTTGCCACGCCTCTCGCCGCCGCCACACCTTGGTAAGTTGCGCCGATGCACGAGCACTTCATGCCGTCCTGGCCGGCGCTGGGCCTCGCCTGCCTGACCGCCTTCGGAGCCACTGCGCCCGGTGAGCGCGTGCTCGCAGCCGCCGCCGACCCTGCGGCGGCGGTCGATCCGTTCATCGGGACCGCCAACGGCGGCAACACGTTCCCGGGTGCGGTGGTCCCCTTCGGCATGGTGCAGTGGAGCCCGGAGACCACCCGTGGCGACGCCACCAGACGACCGGCACCCGGCGGCTACGCCTACGACGCGCGCCGCATCCGAGGCTTCAGCCTCACTCACCTCTCCGGCACCGGCTGTCGCGGCGCCTCGGGCGACGTGCCTTTCCTGCCGTGGACAGACGCCGTCGACAGCTCGCCGTCCGCGGACCCCAAAGACGAGACCTTCGCCGTGCGCTTCGCACACGCCAACGAGACGGCGGCGCCCGGCTACTACCAGGTGCGCCTCACCTCTGGCGTCAACGTCGAGCTGGCGGCCACTCCCCGCACCGGCAGCGGCCGCTTCACGTTCCCCCTCGAGCGGCCGGCCTTCCTTCTGCTGCGCACCTCCGACTCCGAGGTGGGCAGCAGCGATGCCCGCACCACCATCGACGCCGACCAGCGCACCCTGCGCGGCTCCGTCACCAGCGGCAACTTCTGTGGCTACATCGACGCCGTCGATCGGCGCAGCTACTACACGCTGCACTTCGTGGCGGTGTTCGATCGGCCGTTCAAGAGTGTCGGCACCTGGGAGAACGATCGGCTGCTCGCCGGTGCCACCACCGCACAGGGTGGCACCACTTACGGCGAGGACGGCCACCCCGTCGCCGGCAAGGGCTCGGGGGCGTTCGTCGGCTTCGACCTCGGCGAGGACCCGGTGGTGACCGTGCGCGTCGGCATCTCCTACGTGAGCGCCGCCAATGCCGAGGCCAACCTCGCCGCCGAGAGCCCGGCTGGCACCACGCTCGAGCAGGTCCGGCAGCGCGCCCGCGACGCCTGGAACGAGTGGCTGTCCCGCATCGCCGTGACCGGCGGCACGCCGCGCGAGCGGCGGGTCTTCTACACCGCGCTCTACCACTCGCTGCTGCACCCCAACCTGTTCAGCGACGTCAACGGCGAGTACTCGGGCTTCGACCGGAAGGTGCATCGGGTCGCGGCACCGCAGCGGGCGCAATACGCGAACTTCTCGGGGTGGGACGTCTACCGCTCGCAGGTGCAGCTCGTCGCGCTGCTCGACACCAAGGTGGCGAGCGACATCGCGCAGTCGCTGTTCAATCAGGCGCAACACAACGGCGGCGTGTGGGACCGCTGGACGCACAACTCCGGACCGACCTATGTGATGACCGGCGATCCCGCGACCACCAGCGTCGCCGCCATCGTCGCCTTCGGCGGCAGCGATTTCGACGTGCGCGCCGCCTACGCCTCGCTGCTCAAGGCGGCGACAGTTCCCACGATCCTCGACCTCAGCAGCGAGGGCTGCCCGGTCGAGTGCCGCGGCCAGAGGCCGTCGCTCGACAAGTGGCTGGCGATCCACTACATCCCCACGGTCTCGAATTCATGGGGCGGCGCCGGCGAGACCCTGGAAGCGGCCGTCTCCGATTTCAGCCTGGCGCAGCTCGCGGGTCGGCTCGGCGACGAGAAAGCGCGAGGCGAGCTGCTGGTGCGCGCCGGCTACTGGCGCAACGTCTTCAACCCGGCCAGCGGCCACGCCCAGAACCGCAACGAGGACGGCAGCTGGCCGGCCGCCGATCCCGCCTCCGACGAGGGCTTCGCCGAGGGCAGCAGCGCCCAGTACACCTGGATGGTGCCGCACGACGCGCGCGGCCTCTTCGACGCCATGGGCGGCACCGCCGCCGGCAACGAGCGGCTCGACGCGCTCTTCCGCAACCCGGACGGCAGCCCGGCGCTCACTGGCTGCGGCGACCTGCGCGCCGAGCTCGACAACGAGCCGTCGATCGGCGCCCCTTTCCTCTACCTCTTCTCCGGCCGTCCCTACCGGACGCAGGAGGTCGTGCGCGCCGCCGTCAATGAGCTGTGGAGCGACACGCCCTACGGCATCCCCGGCAACGACGACCTCGGCGCGATGTCTGCCTGGTACGTCTTCGCCACTCTCGGCATCTATCCCGGCATTCCCGGCCGCGCCGAGATGCTCCTCGGCAGCCCGCTCTTTCCGCGCGCCGTCGTGCGCCGCGCGAATGGACGGACGATCACCATCGAGGCGCCGGCCGCCGCCGCAGGGGTGCCCTACGTACGCGGACTGCGTGTAGATGGCCAGCCCTGGAGCAAGCCTTGGCTGCCGGAAGGCTTCGTCGAGACCGGAGGTACGTTGCGCTTCACGCTGGCACCTTCACCCGACTCGCGGTGGGGGAGCGCAGCCGAGGACGCACCGCCGTCGATGAGTGCGCCCACGATCGCGACGGCGCCGGACGCAGCTTCGGTTCCGCGCTGACTCGGAACGCGTCGTCGCGCCCTCCGCAAGCAACTGGACGCTGCCCGTGTTTCATGCTCGTTCGGCCCTCGCGATGCGGGTGGCGAGGCTCCGAAAGCGACGCATGAGCACAATCCTGGCCCTCTACGCAGCCGGAGTCCTGGCGACCCTCGCGACCAGCTACGCCATCGAGTCGCGGTTGCCCGCGCTTCAGCGCAACCCGCTGTCGGCGCAGCTCGGCCTCGCGCTGATGTGGCCGCTCTACGCGCTCTTCCTCGCAGCCGTTGCGGTTTCGATGAAGCGCAACTGATCACCCCGAGCCTTCCGCCGGTTCCGCCTCTGTTACGCCGCGCTGGAACGCCGCTTGCTATGTACCCTGTCGCGGCGACGCTCCCTGGCGAGCCAGGGAGCTGATGCTCCGCGGTAGGAGGTTCGTCATGAGGCACCGCACATTCGGCGCCCTTCTCATAGGTTTCGCTGTGCTCGCCGGTCCCACGACCGGCCCCGCGCACGGCAAGGACGCGGTCGACATCGTGCGCGAGGCGCACGCCCGTCACGTCCGCATGATCAAGAAGGCGCACGCGCGGCACGTCCGCGTTCTGCACAAGGTGGAAGCCGCGCACGAGCGGCACGTAAGCCACGCGCCCCGTCCGGTGCGCAAGGTGCACCACTTCGTCGTCGAGCGCCATCGCGCGCACATGCGCGCCCTCGGCCGGGCCGAACGCTTCGTCGAGCGCCGCCATGCGGCCCACGAACGCGACGTCAGTGGCGCACTGTCGGTGGTCCAGCGCCGTCATCGCGAGCACGTCCGCACCGTCGGGCTCGAGAAGCTGGACAGTGACGTCGCGAGTGTCGGCGCCAGCGCCGGAGCCAGTGTCGAGCGGGCGCACCGGCGTCATGTAGGAGCGCTCGAGCGGCTGGCCGACTGGCTGGTCGGCGCCTGATCGCCTGGAGCCTGATCGCCTGGAGGCAGTGCGACCGCTGAGTGGCGCGGCGCCCGTGCGCTCGGCCGGGGAGTCCTACTCGACCGAGCTCACGAGCGCGTGCTCGACACGGATCTCCGACGTCAGCGTCCGCGCCACAGGACAGCGCCCGGCGACCGTGAGGAGATGGCTCGCCTCCTCTGCCGAGAGGGGGCCGCTGAGCGAGATGTCCACACGCATGCGGTGGATGAACCCGCCCGTCGTCGTGCAGTCGGCGCAGTCCTTGGCGTGCTGCCGATCGTGGGTGACGCGGACCGCCACCTCTGCGAGCTGGAGTTTCTCCCGCCGCGCGTAGAAGTGCAGCGTCATCGCCGTGCAGCCGGCGAGCGCCGCCGCGAGCATGTCGTACGGAGTGGGTCCCAGATCGGTGCCCCCGGCCTCGCGCGGCTCGTCCAGGATCCAGCGATGGGGCCCGGCGGTCACCTCGGTGACGAAGAGGGCGCTCGAGCGGGCAATGACGGGTGCTGCCATGCGGGCAGTCTAGCGGCAGGATCCGATGGCGCTGGCTGAGGAGCGCCTTCGCTTCCCGCAGAGCGTGCGTTGTTCACACATTGACTGCTCGGGCCGTCTGTAGGAACGATGCTAGGGCACTGGCCAATACCCAGGAGAGTCCTCCTCACCCTGCTCGCCATCCCCCTCGTCGCCGCGGGGTGCTCCGGTGGTTGGGGAAGACCGAGTCGTCGTCCCCTTCCGCCGCCGTGGTATCCGGCGTTCAACGAGCAGGGTGACCCCGTTCTGGCTGTCTTCGAGGGACGCACTCCCTGCCCGCCGTCGGCCATCCAGGAAGGGGGTCCGGACTGCGAGAAGCTCAAGACGGCGCTTGCCTTGTACCAAGGCCGGCGGACGAGCGGACCGACCACCTATTTGCTCGCCCGGGTCATTCGCGGCCGGAAGGTCGTCCTCTCGGGGCGCTGGAGCGTGGAACGTGGGCTCGATGAGTGCACAGCGGCGCAGGTCTACGTGCTCGACACCAACGCTCCCGCCGACATGCGTCGCTACTGGCGCGTGAGCCCTCACGTGCTCCTGTTCCTGGACGAGAGTGGGAACGTCAGGGCCGGGAACGCCAGCTGGGGGTTCATGCTCAGCAGGACGGGCCTCAGCAGGACTGACCCGGGCTCGTAGGGGCTCAGCCCGGCGGCTCTCGCGGTCGCTCGGGGCCCGTCAAGTCGGGGTAGAGCCTCTCCGCGCAGTCGGGGCAGATGCCGTGACTGAAGTCGGCTTCGGAGTGCATCGAGATGTAGGTCTCGATCTGGTTCCAGTACCCCTTGTCGTCGCGGATCTTCTTGCACGCGGCGCAGATCGGCAGCATGCCCCGGAGCCTTCTCACCTTGGCGAGGTTCGCCTCGAGCTGTCCAATCAGCGTCTCGTTCTCGGCTTGCGTCCGTATGCGTTCCACCATCTCCAGCTGCAGCTCGGCGTGCGCCTTCTCGATCGCCCGCTTCTTGACGCTCAGCTCTCGCCTCAGGGCCGAGACGAACCCACCGAAGAACGCGAACCAGGTCATCAACAGGCCGTAGAGGACGAAGAGGAAGAGCTCGTAGTCGATGCGGAACCCCGGGCGCCCCGTGGCGCGCTCGACGGCGAGCACCGCCCCATAGATGGCCAAGAGGATCGCCACGGTTCCCAGGTACTGGCGGCGGGTGAAGCGCAGCATGCCGAAGCTGAACGCGGGGAGGTAGAACATCAGGATGAGCGGGCGAGCGGCGGGCAACCCGTACAGCGGGATCGTGCCCCAGAGGGCCGAGGCCACGATCTGCTCCCTGGTCAACGACGGGTCCGCGAAGCGGAGGTTCGCGTTGAGCCGGATGGCCGCGTAGAAGGCGAGGTTGGCGAGGACCGCGACGCCGACGAAGAGCGTCCACTGCAAGGCGCTCATCGTGCCGAGCCCGATGTTGGCGAGCAGAACCGTTCCCGCGATCACCACTCCATAGGTGGTCGACGCCATGTAGAAGCGGCTCAGGCGCAGGCGTTGCGCCTCCCGCGTGGCTGCGTCGGGGACTGGACGGCGAGGGATGGCTCCTCCCCTCCGTTCTCGAGCGGTGAGTTGCTGCGAGGCTGCGGGGAATCCCGAGTCTACGCGACTCCCGAGAGGCTTGCGCGCGGACTTGCGCCTCTTGAGGGGTGACGAGGCTACGGTCCGGCGCCCTGGGCGTGGCGGTATCATCAGCCAAGCCGTCTGTCCGCAGCGCCAGTCGACGAGGGGAGGGTCCGCGTGAAGATCATCGGCATCGCGCTCATCGTGCTGGGTATCCTCGGTCTGGTGTACGGAGGCTTCAGCTACACGAAGGAGTCGCACACCGCGAAGCTTGGCCCGCTCGAGCTCTCCGTGAAGGAGAAGGAGCGGGTGAACGTCCCGCTCTGGGCGGGCGTGGGGGGGATCGTGGCCGGTGCCGCGCTCCTCCTCGTCAGCGGCAAGAAGAGCTGAGCCGCGAGCTCGGTCCCGCAGCCAGGCGCGCCAGGCCCGCCAGCCGCGCCGAGTGCTGCACCTGCGCCAGGGTCGCCGTCCGCGTCCACTGGACCGTCCGAGGTCCGCGTGCCCAAGTGGTCATGAGCGCGGCTGCCTAGCCCTCGGCGAGGTGCCGGGACCCTCCGCCACGGCCCGCGTAGGGCCGAGTTGCGAGGAATTGCTGCCGAATCCACTTGACAGTCGATCCGGCCCCTGTTAGATAATCGATTTACTGAAACGATTCAGTGATTGGCTAGGGCCGCCGGGGCAGGGTTCCCGGGGACCCGGACGAGGAGGTGGTCATGTCATGTAGAAACGGGGCTGCTTCCTTGGCAGCCCCGCCCTCGGCGCCCCGCTGACCCGGGTTTCCGCGTCGGCGCAGCGCACCAATTTGAATCGCGGCCGAGCTCTCGGCCGTCCCCCTTGAGTCCGTCGACGGACTAAACACGAGTCAGGGAGGAATTTCATGCGCATTCGGTGCACGTTGCTTGTGTTGCTGGTTGCGGTGTTGGTTTCCTACGCCTCGCCGGTTGCGGCACAGAGCGCGACCGCCGCGGCCCAAGAAGAGCAGACGACGACCACACCTCCGGGCGACGCTGCCGAGCAGCCTCCTGCCGAGGCGGAGGCAGCGTCCGAGGAGATCACCGTCGTCGGCATCGCCGACGCGCTGCGAGCGGCCGTCGAGGTCAAGCGCCAGGCCCCTGCCATCGTCGATGCCATCGTCGCCGAAGACGTCGGCAAGCTACCCGACAAGAACCTGGCCGAAGCCGTGGCTCGCGTGCCCGGCATCCTGATCAACCGTGAGTTCGGCGAGGGCGAGCGCGTCTCGCTGCGCGGAGCGGAACCCAGCCTGGTGCGCACCGCCGTCAACGGACACAACGTGGCGACCGGCGACTGGTTCATCCTCGATCAGATCAACGGCACCCGCAGCTTCAACTACCTCATCCTCCCCTCGCAGATCGTGGGCTCGCTCAAGGTCTACAAGAGCCCCACCGCCGAGCTGGATGAAGGCGGCGTCGGCGGCACGATCGACGTCCAGACCCGCAAGCCGCTCGACCTCAAGCCGTTTGCCGTCAACTTCGCGGTGCAGGGCGTCCATTCGGACCTCGCCGACAAGACGAATCCCAACATCGAGGGCCTGGCGAGCTGGAGGAACGCCAATTCGACGGTGGGCTTCCTGCTTGCTGCCGCCTACCAGAAGCGCGAGATCCGGCGCGACGGCGTCGAGGTGCTCGGCTATTCCAACGCCTCGGGAACGGGGGTTTTGACCCCCGACCTCATCGGCTCGGCGCTCTTCAAGCAGGAGCGCGAGCGGAAGTCGGTCAACGCGTCTCTTCAGCTGCGGCCCAACGACCGCCTGGAGCTCAACATCAACGGCCTCTACTCCAAGTTCGGGGCCGACAACGTCAACGCGAACTACCTGGCCTGGGGCTCCAACGCGCTGGGTGGTGGTGGCCGGCTGACCAACGCCACCGTGGTCGGAGACACGGCGGTGGCCGGTACCATCTCCTCGGCCAATGGAGGCACCACCGGCCGTGGCGTCGTGTACGACTTCATCGACCGCCCCGCGTCCGCAAAGACCCAATACATCGATCTCGACGCCAGCTACACCGCCGGCGAGTCCTGGCTGCTGCACTTCGACCTCGGCTACACCAAGGCCAAGGGCATCACGGACCGCCAGCGCTTGATCGAGTTCGGAGCGCCGGGGACCTTCTCGTATGACCTGAGGGGCAGCACGCCGCGGGTGTCGTTCGCCAACGTCAATCCCATCGCGCCGGGCGCCCTGGAGCTCGATTTCGGGAATTCACCGACCATCGTGAACGACGACGACGAGCTCTATTCGTATTTCGACGTCGAAAAGGTGCTCGACCTGCCGACGCTGAAGTCGGTGAAGTTCGGCGTCAAATACACGGACCACGAGCGGGTCGAGGACAACCTGTTCACGACGTTCGGGGGTTTCTTCGCGCCCATTCTCAACGGGGGCTGCAACGGACACGCCTGCACTCCAGCCGACTTCTTCGGCGGGCTCACCCCCGGTGACTACCTCGACGGCATCGCTTCTCCCGGAACGCTCGACCGCTACTGGCTGGTGAATCGGGGCACCCTGGCGGGCGTTTGGGCCGCGGGGCCCTACGGAACGCGCCTCCTGAATCCGAGCATCGCCTTCTCCGTCCAGGAGACCACCTATGGCGGGTTCGGCATGGCGAACCTGCAGGGTGCGCGGTGGCGCGCCAACGTCGGCCTGCGCGCCGTGCGTACGGACCAAACCTCGGGTGGCAACGCGCTCAGCGCCTCCGGCACGATCCAGAACATCTTCTCCAACTACACGCCGGTGAAGGTGAAGCGTAGCTACGACGACTACCTGCCGAGCGTCAACTTCGCGTACGACCTCAATCCCGACTTCGTCCTGCGCCTCGCCGCGGCGCGCACCATGGCGCGTCCGAACTACCTCGACGTGGCGCCGAGCGCCAACCTGAACGAAGGCGCCCTCACGGGCCAGGCCGGCGACCCCAACCTCGACCCCTTCCGGGCGAACCAGCTCGACGTCTCGCTCGAGCGGTATCACGGCAAGGACTCGATCATCTCGGCCGCCGTGTTCTACAAGGACGTCGAGTCGTTCATCACGGACCGGTTGGTCCAGCGGCCGTTTTTCATCGAGACGAACACGCCGAACCTGAGCCGCTGCACGGCCGCGCCGGTCTCGGGGTCCCCGAACCGCTTCAGCTGCCTCTTCGACATCAACCAGCGCTCGAACGGCGGCGGTGGCACGATCAAGGGCCTGGAGCTCAACGTGCTGCAGCCGATCGGCGGTGGCTTCGGCGTCCAGGCCAACTACACCCATTCCGACGCCGACGCCGACGACGCCGGCCAGTTCATCCCGGGCAACTCCAAGAACTCCGGAAACCTCGTCGGCTTCTTCGAGAACTCGCGGCTGGCCGCCCGCATTGCCTACAGCTACCGCTCGGAGTTCATGGTCTCCTTCGATCGTTCCACGCGGTTGTTCCAGGAGGCGCTCAAGTCGGTGGACGCCTCGGTGGCGATCAACCTCTGGAACAACCTCAGCTTCACGATCGATGGCGTCAACCTGACGGACGAAGAGATCCGGCAGTTCGCGACCGACAAGTTCCGCCCGCGTTCGGCCTACACCAACGGGCGTTACTACTTCGCCGGCATCCGCTGGGGCAACTGACGGTCCCGACTTTGAACCGCCGGTAGCTCGGAGAGCGCCCCTCCCTCCGGAGGGGCGCCTCTTTTTCGAGTGGCTGGCCACCGACCACAGCCCGGTCCGCACGAACGCCGTCATCAGGGCGTCTGATTCGACGGTCGCGAAGGGGCGACTCCTCTCGCCGGTCGAACTCTGGCGGCGCCGATCGCCTTCACCGGCCCGCGACTTGCGCGGGGCTCAGGCCCAACACTCGACGCATGCAGCGGGCCATGTGGCTCGAGTGCGTGAAGCCCGCCTCGAGCGCGACTTCCGTCCGGCTCATCTTCCCTTCGAGCAGGAGCACCCGCGCGCGCTCCACACGCCGCTCGAGCACGAAGCGATGGGCCGGCATGCCCACGGCTTGCCTGAACAGCGGCTTGAAGTGCGACCGGCTGACTCCGGCCACGCTCGCCAGCTCGGCGAGTGTGAGGTCTCCATCGAGATGTGTCTCGATGAATTCGAGGACGTGGCGCAGTCGCCGCGCCGGCAGCGCACGGCCCGAGTGGGGGGTGATGGCTCCATTGCGCGATTGGAGCGCGAGCAGACGCGCAGCGAGGGCGGAGGCGAGGCTGTCCGCAAACAGCCGGCCGCCCGGATAGCCGTCGTGATCCTCGGCTTGCATCATCCAGCCGATGCGCTCGACCTGGGGATCGCGGATGTGAATCGAAGGCGCGAGCTCGGCGGCCCGTGAGCCCAGGCCCATCGCCTCCGCGGTCTCGACCAGGAGCGAGGGCGTCAGCCTCAGCAGCAGCGATCGCGCGGGCCGCGAGACGATCCAGCGAGTGCTCGAGCGTGCGGGCACGACGCAGAACTGGCCATGGATCCGGAGCCCCTGCCGCTCGTGGTTGGACACGCGGTAGGAGACCGGAACCGGGTCGCCGAGGTGAAGGCAGAGCACATGGCGGTCGTCGAGCGGCGACTCGAACACCCCGGATGGAACCGGCGAGGTGAGCACGTCGAGCAGTGGCAGGCGGTTCCCGCAGCCGCTCGAAAGAAGCGCGGCCGGAGGGTCGGGGTAACACGTGGGTCTGCCGTCCATCGCGTGATCCTTCTACGCGCTCCGGTTTCGTGCAAGTGGAGAGACCACGTGCCGAAGATCATCCTTCCATGTCCGGCTCCAGCCGTTCGTGCGCGCGCTCCCGTCGCGACGGTGCCAGCATGCTCGACGTGGATTCGTTGCAAGGAGACACGGTATGAGACGTAGACGGTTCCTGGCATTGACCGGCTCCGCGCTCGCCGCCGGCATCGTGGGCGCGTGCGTGCCGCGCGCGGCCCCCCGCCGGCGCGCCACGGGCACGGGCCCGTCGCGGCCGACCGACGCGCCGACGTTTCGCGCGGCGCGGCGCTTCGCAAACCTCTCGTTCGGCAAGATCGCCTACGTCGAGCGCGGCGAGGGCGATGCGGCGCTGTTCCTGCACGGCGCCCCCCTCAACGGCTTTCAATGGCGCGGCGCGATCGATCGGCTCTCCCCGTACCGGCGATGCGTCGCCCCTGACTTCATGGGGCTCGGGTATTCCGAGATTCCCGAGCACCAGTCGCTGGCGGCCGCTGCGCAGGTCGAAATGCTCGATGCCCTGCTCGACGCACTGGCGATCTCCGAGGTCGACATCGTTGCCAGCGACAGCGGCGGCGCGGTCGCCCAGCTCTTCGTGGTCCGCCATCCCGAACGTGTGCGGACGCTGCTCGTGACGAATTGCGACGTCGAGACCGACAGCCCTCCGCCCAAGGTCAAGCCGATCATCGAGATGGCGCGTGCAGGGACGCTGGCGGCTGCAACGGCCGAGTGGCTCACCGACAAGGCGCTGGCGCGTGCGACGTTCGGTGCTGCCGTCTATCGCGACCCCAGCAGCTTCGCCGACGAGAGCATCGAGTATTACGTCGCGCCGCTCGTGAGCTCGCCGTTGCGCAGGGCGCAATACCACGCGTACCACATCGCGCTGGAGCCCAACCCGCTGGCGGGCATCGAGGCGGCGCTCGAGCGCAGCGCGGTTCCGGTGCGGATCGTGTGGGGCGCCAGTGACGACATCTTCAGCCAGGCGGACGCCGACTACCTCGACCACACCTTCCCGCGGTCCCTGGGCGTCCGCCGCGTGCCCGGGGCGAAGCTGTTCTTCCCGGAGGAATTCCCGGACGTCGTCGCCGAGGAGGCGGAGCGGTTGTGGACCTACGCCGCCGGCGCGCGGGACTAGCCGTTCAAAGAAGGTGGCCGGGACGAGTCCTGTGACTCGCCTCCGGCCATGTCAATCAAAGCCGCGGGTGATCCGCTGCTACAGGGAGTCCAGGAAGAAGAGCAGCTTCCTCTTGTCCGTCGAGCTGAGCGCGTTGAACGCGCTACGCGCGGCGGCACCCTGGTTGCCGTGACGCGCGATGGCGTCCTCGAGGCTGAAGCTCAAGTTGTCGTGCATGAACCTCCCGCGGGCGCGGAGGCCCCAGAGCGCCGCCGTCCTGACCTTGTTCCGCGTCGAACCGCCGCCGTTCTGCACGATCCCGTCACCGGTGTTCACGTCGTGCAGCAGGAAGTCGGAGAACGGGTGGATGATCTTGTCGCCGAGCGCCCTGGAGACGCGCATGGCGCCGCCATTGATGAGCGTCCCCGGCGGTGCGGTGACGATGGTCCGTGTGTGGCAGGTGTTGCAGCCGATGTTGTTGAAGATCTGGCTGCCCGCCACTGCGTCGGGGTGTGCGGAGCGCGTCGCATCCCGCGGCGGGGCCTTGGTCGACCGCATGAATAGCGCGAACAACTCGACGTCGACGCCCTCGTCGTCCAGGCCGGGGACGGGGTCTGCCACGACCACCCCGTTGGACGTGTTCTCGTTGGGTTGCAATGGGCTGGTGATGCCCATCTCGTTTACGTAGGCGTCAGCGGAAAACGACACCAGGCTGGCCTGCTGGTCCTTGTGACCGAAGCGGCCGACCCTGCTGGTGCCCGGCTTCTCGAACACGGCGACGTTGATGAGCTGACCGCGCTGCGCGGAAGGCTGGTCGTTGGCGATGTCCTGCAGCGTGGAGTTGGCGATGGCTTCCACGAATCCGTCGCCGAGCACGCTCAGCGTGGAGCGGAGAGCGATCACGTTCACGTGCGCCGGGATCATGCGCTCCTGCTCGTTGGGGCGGAGCGACCGGTCCTGGATCAAGGACCCACCTGGATGGTCGATGAACACCGATCCGTCGAAGCGCCCGGCGCGCTTCTCGGTGACCTGGCTCGTGGCGCCGACCAACTTGCGCGCGAGGTTCGCGGGATCGAACCCCGGATTTCCGGTGTGGCACTCGCCGCAGCCCACGCCGTTGAAGATGGGCCCGACTCCGTCCGCGACGGTCTCGGGGCCGGTGAACTCTTCCTCTGCCGTGTCGAAATCGCACTCGTCGGCAGGGATCTGGGGCGAGTTGGGGGAGTCGGTCAACGCGTTTTGGTTCGCGCAGAACTCCTCCGCGAAGCCGTTCGAGTTGCCGTCAAAGCCCGCCACTGCTTCGGTTGGACCATCCGACCGGGCAATGTCACCGAATCCAACACCGACGATCGCAACCGCGGTCCACGCGGCCAGAAGTGGAAAGACCTTCGATCGTCTCATGTGTGGCTACCCTTGCTTCACTGCAGCATTAATGGGAAATGAATGAGCACTACCTCTCGGCAAACGAAACGAAAGCCGAGGCACGAATCCCGGAGGACCGCGTGCGGTAGGCAAACCACGACTCGGTGCTGACCGGATCAGCACCCGGGACGTTGTCCGAGGGTGAGTAGCCGACACGTCGCGGTTACCTGAGTCGAAACGTGAACGGACGCGCAATCGGAGCTGAATTGGAGATTCGACCCTAGGACCGGCCGCCGCTCATGTCAAGAGGTATCTCTATATCTATCAATATGATGCAGGCCACTCCGGCGGCGCAGTGGAAGGCGAGCGAATGCCCGTACGCGCGACGTTCCCGGCCCGCGACACCCAACGCGAGCCCGGAGGTTACGCAGTAACGAGTCGCTCACTTCAGGTGCACGAATCGCGCGCTCCTCCGGTAACGAATCGCTTACTTCGGGAGCAAGAGTGCGCGCGATCCTGCGTGATAACGAGTCGCTTACCTCCGACAGCACAAATACACATCCAGCGCCGCAAGGTCTCGATGTGTCCCGCGAGCGAGCGACGACCTTTTGTGCCTCGTCGAAGCGGAGAGCCCGAGTCCTTGATTGGAACCCGCGGAACGGGCAGCATACGGACCGCAACCGCCACCAGTCAGGGGGACGACGTCATGGCTCGCCGATCCACGCGCCACGATCCCGCCGAAGCTCTGCTCCGCGCCTGGTCGGCCAGCGCGCGAATGAATGTGTTTCTGATCGAGCGGCTCACTCCAGCCGTGTGGCTGGCGCCACCTCCCGAGGCGGTGGCGCGGGCCAACCGAACGATTGCCGCGACATTCGCGCACATGCACAACTGCGGGCTCCGCTACCTGGCCCGCACCAATCCCGACGCACCCGTCCCGGCCGAGCTGAGCCGTCGGCCCACCGCGGCGCAGGCGAAGAAGGCGCTAGCCGCGAAGCGCCGGGTGGTGCTCGAGGTCGTCGGCGAGGCGCTGCAACAGGGACGGCGGATCGTGGGGTTTCCCCATGACGCCGCCAGCTACCTCATCTACTACATCGCCCACGACAGCCACCACCGCGGCCAGATCGCGCTCCAGTCCCGCCTTCTCGGCCACCCGCTCGACACCGACACCATGAGCGGGCTCTGGCAGTGGACGAAGCGCGCGGCGGAGTGACGTGAAACGGCCGGAGCGCCTCAGGCGCCCTTCAGCTCGTAGACGTAGAGGGTGTCCTGCTCCCGCAGATAGAGCTTGCCGCCGGCGATCACCGGGTGGGACCAGCTCGGATGCTCGACGTTCGGGATGGTGAACGCGCCGTTCACCTGGAGGCCGCTCGGTGTGGCCTCGATCAGGACCATGCGGCCGTTCTGGTACCGGAAGTAGAGACGGCCATCGGCCGAGGTGACCGCTGCGGACCCGGTGCCGCCATGGCTCGTCGCGGCTCCTTCGCCGCCCCACGCCACCTTGCCGGTCGCCATCTCGACGCAGATCGGAGTGCCGCGGTTGTGCCCGTGACCGCCGTAGATGTGGTCGCCGATGAGCACCAGGCCGCCGTGGTGGTTCTGCAACGTCTTGGCGGGGAGGTAGTAGACCTCCTTCGCCTGGACGCCGTCGCCCGCGCGGACGAGCTCGAGCAGCGCGCTGCCCGTCTGGTAGCCGGTCGACGCGAAGACGTGGTTGCCCTTGACGATCGGCGTCGGAATGTTCGCCACGTCGTTGGCAACCTTGTTGTAACCCCAGAGGAACTTGCCGTCCTCCGCCCGCACCGAGACCAGCCCGCGACCCGTCAGCTGGACGTATTGCTTGACGCCGCCGCCGTTGGAGATCACCACCGAGGAGTAGCCGGCACCGTCGGCGCCTTTGTCGCCGATCCGCGGCACCGCGGCCCGCCACACCTCCTTGCCGGTCTTCTTGTCCAGGGCCACCAGTGTCGCGCTGGCGGCTCCCGGCGTGACGATCAGCCGGTCGCCGTCGATGAGCGGCGATTCGCTCCACCGCCAGCTCGACATCATCGAACCACCGAAGTCGCGAGCGAGGTTCTTCCTCCACACCTCTTTCCCGGTGGCGGCGTTCAGGCAGACCAGGTCGCCGTCGGTGCCCAGCGCGTAGACGCGCTCGCCATCGACCGAAGGCGTTCCGCGCGGACCGCCATATTCGTCCTCCCAGATCGGGCCGAGCTTCGCCGTCCATAGGATCTTGCCGTCCGCGAGGTTCATCGCCACCACCTGCTGGCTTCCTTCGCGGTCGCCCAGGGTGTAGATCCGGCCGCCGGAGATGGCGACGCTCGAGAAGCCCCCTCCCAGACCGCTCGCCTTCCAGGCCAGCGGCGGACCGGCCTCGGGCCACCTGGCGAGCAGCCCCGACTCGTGGGCGACGTCGTCGCGGTTCGGGCCTCGCCATTGCGGCCACTCCGGCGAAGTCCCCGTGGCGGCTGCGGCGAGCGCAGCACACGTTCCCAGGGTGAGGACGAGAGGGGCGGCCGATCGTGTCAGCAACCTGAGCATCGCAGACCTCCTTTTCGAACCCCCGCCTTGTCAACCCGCCCGGTAGGGGCTTCGATCGTACAACGCGGCCGGCGCGACGCCGTGGCTCTCCCGCTCTCCCTGCGATGTCGCGAGGCGAATGCAGCCCGCCGGTGCACCCTCTCGTCCCATGATCGGAGGGCGCGCCTCGACCGCTGTTACGATTCCACGCCATGTCAAGAGAAACCTCTCGCGAGCCGCGTGTCGCTGCCGCCCTGCGGCGCACGGCGGTACTGGCCTCGATCGCCGTCGCCGCGCTCGTCGCTGCGTCCAGGGTGTGCGCCGCGGAGCCCACGACGCAGCTCCCGCGGACGGTGCGGCCGACTCACTACGACCTGACGATCGTCCCCGACGCCGAGGCGCTCAGCTTCCACGGGGAGGTGACGATCGCGATCGACGTGCTGCAACCGACCGCGAGCATCACCCTCAACGCCGCCGAGCTCACCTTCGAGACGGTCTCGCTCACCGGCCCAGGGCGCGCGGCGGACTCTCCGCCGCCCACCGTAAGCGTCGACGTTACGCGGCAGACGGCCACCTTCGACTTCGCTGCCGAAGTGTCCCCGGGCAGCTACCAGCTCCGCACCTCCTACAGCGGCAAGATCGGCACCCAGGCAGCCGGCCTCTTCGCCCTCGACTACCAGACCGCCGACGGTCCCCGCCGGGTCCTCCTCACCCAGTTCGAAGCAGCCGACGCGCGGCGCATGCTGCCGTCGTGGGACGAGCCGGCCTACAAGGCCACCTTCGACCTCGAGGTCGTCGTGCCGAGCGGCCAGATGGCGGTCTCCAACATGCCCGAGGCGCGGCGGGCCGACCTCGGCAACGGCCGCACGCGGATCCGGTTCGCGACGTCGCCCAAGATGTCCACCTACCTGCTCTTTTTCGGCCTCGGCGACCTCGAGCGCGCGACCGGCAGGGTCGACGGGGTCGAAGTCGGGGTGGTGACGAGGAAGGGAGCCGCGGCCCAGGCCGCCGACGTGCTGGCCGCCTCGCAGACCGTCCTGCACGAGTACAACGAGTACTTCGGCACGCCGTACCCACTGCCCAAGCTCGACACCATCGCCGGCCCGGGCCGCAGCCAGTTCTTCTCCGCCATGGAGAACTGGGGGGCGATCATGACGTTCGAGCACGCGATCCTCTTCGACCCCACGATCTCCACCGAGGAGGATCGCCAGCGGGCCTTCCAGATCGCCGCTCACGAGATCTCGCACCAGTGGTTCGGCAACCTCGTCACCATGAGCTGGTGGGACGACCTCTGGCTCAACGAGGGCTTCGCGTCATGGATGGCGGGGCGCACGACCGAGCTCTTGCATCCCGAGTGGAAGACCGCGCTCGAGGCGGTGGACAGCCGCGAATCGGCGATGCTCCGCGACGCGCTGGCGACCACCCATTCCGTGGTGCAACACGTCGAGACGGTCGAGCAGACCAGCCAGGCCTTCGACCGGATCACCTACGCCAAGGGCAGGGCGGTGATCCGCATGCTCGAGGGCTACGTCGGCGACGAGGCCTGGCGCGACGGAGTGCGGCGATACATCGCGAAGCGTGCCTACGGCAACGCGGTCACCGAGGACCTCTGGCGGGAGATCGGCGCGGCCGCCAACAAGCCGGTCACCGCCATCGCCAAGGACTTCACGGAGCAGCCGGGAGTCCCGTTGATCGCGGTGGGGGATCCGGTGTGCGCCGGTGGCAAGAGCAGCGTGGCGCTCGTGCAGGGCGAGTTCACCCGTGACCGCCCGGACAAGGCTCCCTCGTCATGGCGTGTGCCGGTCGCCATCGCGCCGCTCGGTGGAGGAGAGCCGGTCCATTCGCTGGTGACCGGCGGAAAGGCCACCGTGGAGATTCCGGGCTGCCGGCCGCTGATCGTCAACGCCGGCCAGGTCGGCTACTTCCGTACGCTCTACACGCCACGCCAGCTCGCCGCCATTGCAGCGAGCTTCCCGACCGTCGCACCCATCGACCAGCTCGGCATCCTCGCCGACAGCTGGGCGCTGGGCCTCGCCGGCAGGCAGGCCGCCTCCGACGCGCTCGAGCTCGCGGCGGCGACCCCTCTCGACGCCGATCCGAAGGTGTGGGCGAGCGTGGCGAAGATCCTGGGCACGCTCGACGAGTACTACCGCGGCGAAGGGCAGCGACAGAGAGCGTTCCGCGGATTTGCCGTCGACCTCCTCGCGCCGGCGCTGGCGCGGGTGGGCTGGACCGCCCGTGACGGCGAGCCCGCGCCCGTGGCGGTCCTGCGCAACGAGCTCATCGACGTGCTCGGCGAGCTCGGCGACCCGGCGGTGATCGCCGACGCGCGACGTCGCTACGCCGCATCGGCCTCCGATCCCACGGCCATGCCCGCATCGCTGCGCAAGACGATCCTCGGTGTCGTCGCCACGCATGCCGACGCCGCGACCTGGGACCGGCTCCGGGCGGCCGCGCTCGCGGAGAAGACGCCGCTGGTCAGGGACCGGCTCTACCTCATGCTCGCCGCGGTCGAAGACGAGCAGCTCGCCCGTCGCGCGCTCGAGCTGGCGTTGACCGCCGAGCCGGGGGCGACCACCACCGCCGGCATGATCTCCGCCGCTGCCCTCCGCCACCCCGATCTTGCCTTCGACTTCGCGCAAGCCCATCGCGCGGCGGTCGAAGAGCGGATCGACGCGCCGTCGCGGAGCCGCTACTTCCCGGGCCTCGGCCTGCGCTCGGCAGACCCGGCGATGATCGGCAAGATCCGCGGCTACGCGAGCACGCACCTGCCCGCCAGTGCGCGAGGAGACGCCGAGACGGCGGTGGCAACCGTGGGGGATCGGATCCGCGTCCGCCGCGACCGGCTGCCGGAGATCGACGCCTGGCTGGCGAAGCACAGCCTCCCACTGGCGCCGGCCCTTCCGGTGGTAGGACAGACGACGCCACAAACCGCAGGTACCGCACCCGGAGGGAGCACGCCGTGAGAAGACTCAAGCTGCAGATGCAAACCACCGTCGACGGCTACGTTGCAGGTCCGGAGGGTCAGCTGGACTGGATGGCCCCCTTGAACGAGGACGAGAGGATCCTCTCCTTCATCACCCACCTCACGGACACGAGTGACACCATCCTGCTCGGCAGGAAGATGACCGCTGGCTTCGTCAAGTACTGGGAGCACGTGACGACACGACCGGACAGCCCGGAGTATTCGTTCGCCCAGAAGATGGTGAGAATCCCCAAGGTCGTCTTCAGCAAGACACTCAGCAAGGTCGACGGGCAGAACGTCCGCGTCGAGAATGGCCCGCTCGTCGACGCGGTGAAGCGGCTCAAGAGCGAGACGGGGAAGGACATCATCGTCTACGGCGGCGCGACCTTCGTCTCCTCGCTGATCGAAAACGGGCTCATCGACGAGCTGAACCTGTTCGTCAATCCCGTGGCGATCGGCTCGGGCATGCGGGTGTTCGGAGGTCGGAAGCCGTTGAAGCTGACGACCTCGACGGCATACCCGAGTGGCGTTGTGGTCAATACCTACGAGCCGCAATAGCGTCACCTCCATGGTTGCCGCCTCGGCTCGGAGGCCGTGTACCGCGGCTCCCTCTCTGATCGTTCTGGCTCTGGCACTGGGGTGTGCGAGCCGGGGCGGTAGGTCGCCGGCTCCGGACGGCACGAGCACGGGTGCCCCAGGCGCACTCGCGAGCTCCGGGGTCTGCGGCTTCACTGCGCCGGTGACGTACGGGCCACCTGGAGCCGACGGCATGGTGGCCGTACCGCCCGGCGACCCAAACATCTTCTACATGGGGCGGGTCGACTGTAAGCCGGCGGGGCCGGCGTTCGCGTTCCCGGCGGTCTCCGTGCGCGTGCGGTTTCAGGGCGGCGCGCTGGACCTGCGCTTGATGGACAGCGGGAGCGGCACTGCGAGGAGCACGAACTACTACGACGTCAGCATCGATGGCGGCCCGCCGACACGGCTCGAAGCGGTCGCCGGCGACCACACGTACCCGCTTGCGCGAGGCTTGATCGACGGCGAGCACACCGCCGAGATCGTGAAACGTGTGGAGAGCAACGGCAACACCGGCAAGGGGCAGGTGCTGGGGTTTCGCGTGCGCGAGGGAGCCAGGCTGTTGCCGGTCAGGCAGAGGCCGTTGCGCGTCGAGTTCGTCGGCGACTCGATCACGTGCGGCTACGGCAACGAGGTCTCGACGACGACACCGGACCGGTTCCACTACACGACCATAAACTCCAATGCGAACGCCGCCTACGGCGCCATCGCCGCACGCCTGCTCGATGCCGAATACGTGGCGGTTGCGATCTCCGGGCGCGGCGTCTACCGCAACTACCGCGACGAGGCAGGAGAGCTCGCCGCGGCTTACTACGACGACACGTTGCCCGACGACGCAACGGCGCCGCCGTGGGACTTCACGCGCTACCTGCCGGACGTGGTGGTCGTGAACCTCGGCACCAACGACTTCTCGCCTCCAGGCCCGAACCATGACGAGTACAAGACGGCGTACACGAACCTTCTGAAGCAGATTCGCGGTCACTATCCCGACGCGCTGCTGCTCGCCGTCGTCGGGCCGATGTTGAGCGATTCGTATCCGGCGGGGGCCCAGGCGTGGACCACCATCCAGAGTGACGTCGCCGGAGTCGTCGACGACCTCGCCGGGCAAGGCGATACCAACGTCCACCTTCTCGCGCTCACACCCCAGGACCCGCCGTACGGCGAGGACTACCACCCGACGCGCGCAACTCACCAGCGGATGGCGAAGGCCGTCGTGACAGAAGTGAATCGGCTCCGCGCGCGCCGGCGATGACCCCTGCTCCGAGCGCCCCTGGTCTGACCCTCGGCCCACGCCGCCGGGGCCCAGCGGCTGTTTAGAATCCACGTTGGCATGGCGGGCCCGGTCTACCGCTTCGGGGCCTTCTCGCTCGACCCCGTGGCCTATCGGTTGCTGCGAGACGACGAGCCTGTGCCGCTCCCACCGCAGCCGCTGGACCTGCTCGCCTACCTCGTTCGGCGAGGCTCGACGCTCGCCACCAAGGAGCAGCTCTTCGAGGCGGTGTGGCCCGGGGCTGCGGTCACCGACAACGCCCTCGCCCAGGCGATCTCCGACCTGCGGCGCGCCCTCGGCGACGATGTGGCCAAGCCGACCTACATCCAGACCGTGCCGTCGCCGCGACCCTCGGGGGGTGCGTCACCAGCGAGCCGGCCCGCTTCCGGCTCCGCTGCGGATCGCCACCAGCGGGCACGTCCACACTCCCCTTCCGAGGGTCGCGACGAGGACGCGACCATGGATCGCATCGACGACGACGTCGTGAACGGGGGCATTGGGCAGCCCGACCCCGTACGCGACCCAGGACCCACCGTCGTTGGCCGTGGCGTAAACCCCTCGATCGGTGCCGACGAAGATCTGGCGCCGGTCAGCGGAGCGATGGATGGCGACCGCAAAGATCGGCAGGTCCGGAAGCCGGCGTCCGACCTCCGTCCAGTTGACACCATGGTCGCGGGTGAGGAGGACGCGGGCTCCGCCGAAGCCGCCGTCGACGACCGCCGCAACGTCCGCGTCGGTGGGGTCGATCGCCACCTGACGCATGATCCGCGGCCAGCCGGCGATGTCGCTCAGGACCTGCGTCCAGGTGGCGCCGCGATCGGCGCTCACGAGCACACCGCCTTCGTTGGTGGTGGCGTAGAAGGTGCCCGCGTCGCTGGGTGCAACGGCGAGCGACCGGATTGCCCACGGCGGGCCGGTCGTGAGGTCGTCGGAGATCGGCCGGAAGGGGCCGTTGCCGCCGTCGCTGACGTAGAGGCGCTGGGCGGCGTAGAACAGGGCGTTGTCCGGAGCCAGGAGCAGCGGGGCCTGAAAGGCCGTGCGGTCGCCGGCGTCGATGCCCCCTCGCAGGGAGGTGAAGGAGAGGCCTCCGTCGGTGGTCAGGAACACGTTGCCAGTCCCCTGGAACTGGACGACGAACTCGTTGGGATCGTCCGGCTGCGCCGCGACCCACCCTCCGTCGCCCCCGAACACCTGGTCCCACCTGCCGTTGCGACGCCGGACATGGGTGCCGTTGTCCTGGCTTCCGACGGCGATGAAGTCGGTGCTGGCGGCGCTCACCGCCAGGCCGGCGTAGTACTGGACGGCGCCAAGGCCGCCGTTGAGCGTCTCCCACGATCGCCCGAGGTCGTTCGAGCGGAAGACGCCGCCGTCTCCGGCGGCTACCAGGCGCCCGGCGGCGTCGAAGTCGAGGTCGTGGATGTCCACGTGCGGCGGGGTGACGTTCCCGAAGGTCGCGCCGCCGTCGGTGGAGCGCAACACCTGGACGCCGCCGAGGAACACGATGCGCGGATCCTGGGGCGCCACCGCAATGGCGAGGTCGTAGACGCCCTGATCGCCCATGAATGCACCGGGGTCGGTAGATCTCCAGTTGAGGCCGCCGTCGGTCGAGGCGAAGAGAGCGAGGGTGACGTCTCCCACCGGCGTGAAGCCGCCCGGCGTCTCGCGCCCCGACGGGCGGGAGGCGATCGCGTAGACGCGGTCGGGGTCGCTGGGTGCGATCGCGAGCGCGATGCGTCCGATCGTCGAGCCGTCCACCCCCAGCACCTCGCGGAAGGAGCCGCCACCGTCGGTCGACAGGTAGACGCCGTTGCCGCCGTCGCCGAACACGTCGCTCGCCGTCACGAAGATGCGGTTGGGGTCGCGCGGGTCGATGTCGACGTCGGCGGCGGGGAGGTCGGGCAGGCCGTTGCGGACGAGGCGCCACCGGTTGCCCTTGTCGGTCGAGACGAAGAGGCCCATGGGCGCGTTGCGGCGTGGATGCTGGCGGGCACCTTCGAAGCCGTCCGCGGTGCCGCCGGCGCGCGACACGGCGGCCCAGAGCGTGCCGTTGGGGGCGACGGCCAGGCGCGAGAAGGCAAGGCCCTCGAAGGTCTTGCCGGCGAGGACGCGGAAGGTCCGGCCGCCGTCCGTCGACTTGTACAGTCCCGCGCCGTAGAGGCTGTGGTAGGCGTAGTTCGCCTCGCCGCTGCCGGCGTAGACGATCCTCTCGTCGCGCGTGTCGAATGCAATGGCGCCGAGCGCCGTGGTGGGCAGGCGGTCGGTCCGCGGCGACCAGCTCTGCCCACCGTCGAGGCTCTGCCACACGCCTCCGGAGGCGCTCGCGGCGAAATACGCGTCCGGGTCACGGCGGGACAGGGCGAGGGCGGCGACGCGGCCAGTGAAGCCGTCGCCGACGGGCGCCGGCCCGAGCTCCTGCCATTTCGGGGCGGCAGCCGCCGCGCCCGACGCCATGGCAACGAGGACGAGGGGCGCGAGCGCTGCGGCGCGAGCGTTCACGGCGCACCTCCATCGACCGAGGGCTTCCGGGCGTCGAGGACGTCGAAGAGCAGCTCCGCAATCCGGTCCTCGCCGGTACGGAAGTAGACGCGCCACGCTCCTGCGACAGGCAGCGAGACGACGGCAAACCCGTGGGCGTCCGACACACCGACGCTCGTGGCGCCGTCCGGCCCTTCCGCAACCGCTCGCACGCCGGCAGCGGGATGGCCGTCGGCATAGAGCCGCACCGGAAGGTCGCAGCCGGGCCGGGTGGTGGCCGGGTTTGCCAGCGGGCGTACCTCGTCACGGGTCCCGGCTTTGGCAAGGAAGACGGACGCCGCCCGGCGGCGGGCGTCGAGGTCGGCCGCCGGGTTGCCGCTGTCCTGACAGAGCACCGCCTTGAGGCTGCGTCGCGAGCGGCGCCACGAGTCGGTGTGGCCGCGATCCTCCGGCCGGCCGAGGTCGGCGACGAGGAGCGAGCACCCCTCCGCCGGCAGCGCCACGTCGAGCTCGCGGCCGCGCGCCGCGGCGGTGTCGACGCCGCTCTGCTTTCCATAGCTGCGCACCGCGAGAAAGCCGAGGTTGGCCTCCTCCCAGGCCGACGCCACCGCGGCGGAGAGCGTCAGGCGTAAGACGGCTCCTCCCCTGGATGACTTGGTTCCGACTCGAGTGATCGCAATCGCTGATTCGTCCGGATGTTCGAGAGCCTCTGGTCGTGCGGGACCCTCTGGTCGTGCGGGACCAAGCCCGGCCGACGCCAGAAGGGCGACCCCGAGCAGAGCAACGTGTCGTCCGCTCACCGTGACCTCCTTCCAGGGAGGAAATCCGCCACCTCAGGTCGAGTGCGTCGCGCGGCTGGCACTGGTACCGGGAAGCGGTCTTTGTCTGTCGCGGCTTTGCAGCAGGGCGGCAAGCCGATCCCGCGAGCTGCGCTGAGTGAGAGGGGGCGGGACGCCAGATTCCTTCGATCCAGACCAGATGTCGGCATGCTGCTCGCGGTCTCCGTTCAGTCGATCGTCGTTCCGGGATGCGCGCGTCGAGCCGTGCGAAGAATCCCGAGCGACGAGACGACCGCAACGAGCGACCACTCAGGGTGGAGTGTTGCTGTGCGCTTCGCGCACGGCGAGCGTGCCCTCGGTGAGCCAGTGGGCGAGGAGGGCGCGCACGCGATAGGCGTCGGTCGCCAGCATCTCGTCGCACTGGCGCGGAGTCGCGCCGTCTTTGGCGCGCATCCAGAGCTCGCGGATGAAGGCGCCGTCGATCTCGTGCGGCGGCGCCGTCGGGCGGCCGCCGGTCGAGATCAGGAAGACGTGGTCGGGGGCGATCACTCGCGCACGCTGGAGCTCGTCGTAGCGGCGCATCCCCTCCATCAGCAGACCCATGACGTCGTGCGAAGGCCCGTCCGGCACGGCCTCGATCGGCTGCCGGTTGAACTCGAACGTACCCGCCTGTGGCGTCTCGAGGAGCTCGTAGAAGGCTTCGGGCATGGGCAGCTTGCGCACGCGAGCTTCGCGGATGAGGCCCTTGCGCAGGATGACCGCGGCGGTCGGGTGGCCGCTGCGGTCGCGCAGCAGGAGCTGTCCCGAGGTCTCGCTCTGCGCGAGGGTCTGCAGGAGGTCGGGCAGGCCGAAGACCTCGAGGTCACCGGAGAGGCCGGCGGTGGGCGACGGGGGTGGGGCAGCGGGGCCATCGATCTCGGGCGGCGGCGCCGGGGCGGAGCTCCACGCGGCGAGCGCGGCCGCGGCGTTTTGCCCGAAGGGCACCTCCGAGAAGCGCTCGGCAATGTCCTGGAACATCGACCGCACGGGCTCCGAGCGGGTCGAGTAGAGGGCCTTCACGAGGTGGACCGGCCCGATCTCGTGCCGGCGGATGGCGAGCCCGAGCACCCGCACCGGCAGCTGCGCGCGCAAGACGGCGAGCAGCCGGTCGACGAGCTCGGGATCGTCCGCGAGATCGTAGGAGCCCAGCTCGCCGAGGCGCTCCAGGGTGTCGCCGAGCGCCGGGCGCTCCTTGAGGCCGTGGTCGAGCACCGCCCGCCGTGCGCTCGGGGTGCCCTGGCGCGCCAGCCCGGCGATGACGAGCGACAGCATGCGCCGCAGCTCGGGAGCGTCGTGCGGAACGGTCGATGGCTGCTCGAGGTTCCGCTCGAGTTGCTCGAGCCGCTGGCGGAGGGCGGCCTCGGCCTCCGGGTGGTGGCGCAGCCCGAGGTTGATGAGCGCCTCGCGAACGAGCGGCGCCACGTTGGCGAGGTCCGCGCAGCGGATCGTCAGGCGCACCTCGCGCAGCAGATCGTCGCCGGGCCCCGCCCGGATCCGATGCAGGAGGTAGACGAAGTTCCGTTGCAGCCACATCGTGTGGTCGCTGCGACGGTCCTCCTGAACCGACTGGTCGAGCCGCTCGAGCGCCGCCGCTCGGGCGGGCAACCCATGCGCTTCGAGGAGAGCGAGCCAGAGTCGGCGTCGCGACCGGTCGGGTTCGTCGTCGAGCGTTCTGAGCAAGCCCTCCGGCGTGAGCGCCGGGTAGGCGTTGAGCAGGCGTCGCAGCAGGGGCAGGTTGCCGGCATTCTGCGTTTGCGCCATGAGCTGCGCGGCCTCGAGGTCCTCGTGCGCCAGGCTCAGCATCAGATCGGCGCTCGCCTTCTCGACCGTGCCTTCGGCCATCAGTCGTTTGGCGACGTCGAGCACCTGGACGGCGCGACCGAGCGCGCGGTTGTTGAACTGCTTCGCCACCGTGTTCAGCAGCTCGCGGAAGTGTCCCGCCGCCTTCGCCGGGTCGCCGGTGAGCTCGACGATGCGATGCATGGCGATCAGGGGAGGGCTCTCGTGCGTCACTCCCTCGGCGAGCGACCAGTTGGGGAGACCCTGGCTCAAGGTGGTGAAGAGCTCGGACAGCCGCACGTTGGTCATCAGGCCCACGCGACTGAGGCTCGCCAGGTGCTGCTCGAGCTCTCCTTGCGATCGTGCGCTCTGCGCCGCCGCGGCGACGAGCTGGGGCGCCTGGTCGGCGAGCGCGGCGACGCGCTGCTCGTCGACGCCGCCGACCCGCTCGCTGCTCGTCGTGAGGCGAGACAGGAGCAGCGCGAACTGCCGCATGTTGGCGGAGATCTCGGCCGACACCTGAGCCGAGGGGGTGAGGTGTGGAGCCGGGACTCCGCCGGGCGGCGTCGCGGGACGGTAGAGCACCTGCACCTGCGAGGCAATGCCCATCTCGGCCTCCGCCGCCTGAAGCAGGTAGGTGCGCACGGTCTCGCGCTCGAGCGCCGGCACCTGGGAGACGAGGACCTCCACGAGGCCCTCGAGATAGACGCTCAGCGGCTCGAGCTCGACGAGCTTGAGCTTGCCGATGAGCTGGATCTTCTTGACCGCGTGGAAGAGGAAGTCCGTCGAGGTGACGTTCGCGCCGGGGGCGCGGAGCTGTCCGCCCACCCAAGCGCGGACCACCTCGGCTCCCAGCTCGGGGGGGTAGCTGAGCAGGACGTGGATGGAGTCGAGGACGAGGAGCGGCGGGACCTGATCCGAGAGGTACGCCTGCAGCTCATCAACGGCCGAACGGAGGTCGCCGGACAGCGCGCCTTCCGGCATGGCTCAAAGGACGTTAGCACGGCGGTGCGGCGTTGGGCGTCTCCAGCTCGATTGCGAAATGCTTCACAGCGAGGGCTGACTCTCACGGGAATTGGGGCAGCAACGGCTTGGTGGCCGGCAGGCACGCTCTCCGGGCTGCGATTGGCAGCGGCCGATGGCGCCGAGCACCTTGTACTCCACCGGGTGAACGCCGGCCTCGTTGGCTGCGCCGTTGTCCGGGTTCACGAAGCTCAGGGTGAAGGGAACCGCCCCTGAAGCTCGCATGATCTGGTCGTAGGTGACGGCCGTCCATGCGAACCCGGTGAAGTCGTCGGGGTCCACCACATCGTCGAAGTGCATCAGGCCGCCGCCGTGCAGAAACGACCAGCCGTCGAAGAAGACTTCTTCCGCGGCTGCAGAGGTCGCCATGTCGATCAAGCTGTTGCGGATCTGATCGAGGATGGACTCGTCGGCGGTCGGCGTACGGTCGCAGAACGTGATGCTCTCGTCGTTGCTCGAGACGACGTCCTGGAGGTTACGTGGCAGGTTGCTCCGGGGGATAGAGCGGCAAGGCGCCTTTCAGATTGACGGAGAACTGATGCAAGCCGGCCGCCGCGGGGCAGGGGAGGGTCAACGTCTTCACCCAGTTCTGCGGTGCGGCTGACCCCCGGTACACTTTCCAGGTGAACAGGGCGGAGCCGGCAGGCTTGTTCCAGCGAAACTCGAGCACCCCGGGCTGATAGATCACGATGTCCCTGCCCCAGGTGGAGAACTCCTTGCCGAGCTGCTCGACTTCCAGCTGCGGGATGAC
>Ga0075421_100000430_pt1 | contig 43515 bp, 29 predicted proteins | sample SoiMetdeltSBSDD5_FD_75292 | JGI IMG/M metagenome (GOLD analysis project Ga0075421, IMG submission 75292) | Bulk soil microbial communities from a Populus tree surrounding site in Tennessee, USA - Soil MetaG P. deltoides SBSDD5 | ecosystem: Environmental > Terrestrial > Soil > Tree plantation... | reverse complement strand
CAAAATAGCTTTTGTGGGTTCATTGGCTTCTCTCGTGATGTGGTAGTCCCGAAAGTTTGCCAATGAACCCCTTTTTCGACAAGACCTAGGCCCCTCCACGCTTTACTGGAGTGCTACCCAGTCACCTGATGTCCGTTTCTTGCCTTATAAAGAAAACCGCCGCTGCTATCAGCAGCGGCGGTTCATCAAAGACTGTTCCTTCCTGGGGAGCCAACGAGCTGGAGAAGCCCGCTGGCTCCAAAAGGAGGAGGAAAAGGAGTAGGCTTCGTAATTACTTGTAGGCGACGATGGCCTCCGCCCAAGGCATACCCGTGCTAAGGGTCGGATTGTAAGTGTAAGCTCCGGTGGTCGAGACGACCCGATAAGCGCCATGATTGGTGGAGTTGCCTTGTGAACCACCGCAGCCGGGAGCCTGATCAACATCGGTTGTCCAGCCCGAGGCCTCGGTGTAGAGCGGGTGGTTCGTGGTCGCCACCGCTCCATAAACCAAGGTATTCGCAGTGATCGTTGTCAAATTGGCCGAGGGGGTGATGCTATTGCCGGTTGCAGAACCTGTGGTGTCCACACGGTTGGTCGCGGAAATTCCTGAGTACTCGCTGACCACGACACCTGTGGAGTTGAAACTCGTCGGGTAGTTAACAGTGATCGTATCGCCCGCGGCCAGCGCCGTGCCGACGTTCGCGCTGAAGACCAGGACCCGAACGCCGGCGCCGGTCACATCTTTATCAAGCGTATAAGTATTACCCTTCGAGTCAGTCACTGTCACCGTGCCTGTAGGTGTCCCATGCCGGATGCCTACTCGGGCGATGAGCGTGTTTCCGGCGGCGACACCGCCAGCCGGGACGGTGATGACGTTGGAGGTTGTTCCACATGATGCGTTGCCGATGTTCTTGACGAAGGCGATGCCGCCCGCGCCTGGGGTATTCGTCGGCGGTGGAGTATTTGTCCGAGTCGGCGTATTGGTTGGCGTCGGGCTTGGTCCAATCGTGGGGGTGTTGGTCGGTGGCACCGGCGTGTTTGTCCGAGTCGGCGTTGCCGTCGGCCCAAGCGTCGGGGTGTTGGTCGGCGGTGCTGGAGTGTTCGTCCACGTCGGCGTGTTGGTCGGCCCGGTGGGCGTGTTGGTGCGTGTGGGGGTATTCGTCGGCGTTGGTGCACCGCCCAGATGCTCGCCATAGCCGGGCGCCCAGCCAATCGCATCAATGATCGGCTTGAAGCCGTTGTAGCCGGTCACCAGCTTGGGCGACCACCAGGAATTCTGGCCGGCGCCGGGCAGCCGGTACTTCATCGCTGCGCCGATCTGGACTTCGGTCTCGGCGTTGGGGTTGTCGCACCAGATATGCTGGCCCTTACCACCTAAGTTCTGCGGGTGGGCAACGGCGATCGTCGCGCCGGAGAAGTCGTGGGGACTCCACTTGGTGTACAGCTCGGAGGGGGTGTTGTTGGCGCCGCCGAGCACGTAGTAAGTCTCCCACCGGCTGGAGTTGAAGACCGTGTAACCCTCGGCCAGCGCACCCTGGTCAACCGGGTTGTGGTTCCAGTAGTCAATGATGATGTTGGTGTCGAGCGTCTGGCAGGAGCCTTGAGCCGCGTTGGCATCATGCCATACCCAACTGGTCTTGCCTGCTGCCCGGACGATGGCGTTCATCCGGTTGACGAAGCCCAGGAAGGTATCGGTGCCTACCGCCGTCTCGCCCGGGTCACAATAATTGGCCTGGGCATAGGCAATGTACTCCGGGTCGTTGGCCCCCGCGCCGTACTCATCTGCCCCGATGTGCCAGTACGGGCCGGGGAACAGCGGCAGATATTCGTTGTACAGGTCGGTCAGCAGGGTGTACGACCCTTCCACCGACAGGTCAATCTTGTCAACGGTCCCCCCGTTGAACCACAGCTCCGGGTGGGTGCGCAGGGCGGCCGTCAGGTGGCCCGGCGCGTCAATCTCCGGGATGATGATGATGTGATGCTGCGCGGCGAAGTTGATCAGGCTGGTCACTTCTGCCTTGGTCAGATAGGGGGCGGTCGGGACTTCGGGATGGCTGGTGCTCTCAATCCGGAAGCCTTCCCGGTCGGAGAGGTGCCAGTGGAACATGTTCATCTTGAGATACGACAGTTGGCGGATGTGGTCACGCAGCCAGGCGGGGGTGAAGTACTTCCGCCCGTTATCCACATGCATCCCGCGTATCTTATAGGTCGGCCAGTCCCGCGCGGAGCCGGCGGCGATGGTGTTGTTCTGCTTGAGCAGTTGCAGCACCGTCCGCGTGCCGTAGAACGCGCCCGCCGCGGCGCGGGCGCTGATCGTCACCCGGTCGGTGATGGTCAGCTTGTAGCCCTCATCGCCGAGGGTGGTGTCCGGCTCACCGAGGGTCATATAGATGTCCCCGGCGGCGGGGCTGGTGCCGCTCACGACGGCGATGGTCAGGCCCTCCTGGGCCAGCAAATCACCGGCGAAGGTGGCGGCATCGGCGGCCAGGGCTGCGCCGTTATACATCACGCGGGATGAGCCATTGAAGGTGTAACTGCCTGTGCCGTCCGTCCACTCCTGAAGCGCGGGGATGGTATTGGGCCTGCCGGCGGCCTGGGCCACCGGTTGGGTGATGACCGATTGCATCAGGCCGGAGAAGGTCAAAGCTAAGAGAAAGAGCGAGGTCAATCCGATTTGAATGGGTTTCGTGATCCGTTGCGATAACATAGGTAAGCCTCCTAAGTTTAGAGAAGATAGACCAATTATTACGTTAACGCTTCTGCCGCAACAAATCTCGCACTACAGCGACGATTTTTTCGCACAATTGGGGACAAATAAATGTGAAGAAGTTGGGGCGAAGCAGAACTGGTCGCCACGATGGCTCAAGCGGGGTGCGGGAGGGGGTGCAGTCTGGCGGCAGTTATGTTACGATACCTCCCATCCTTTTGAACGGAGCGACTATGTTACCTTCCGACACGACTGAGAACTTGCGCCGCGCCGCCGCGCAGGTGATGGAAATTCAAGACACGACCTTTGGCGAGGACCGGGCGTTTGAGGTGCGGTTCCGTGGACATTTGAAGCTGGACTCCATTGAAGCCTATACACTGGTGGCCGAAAGATTCCGCGCCTTGGGATATACAGCCCTGTTCCGTAAGGACGGAGAAAGTGACGCCCTCTTAGCGGTGAAGGGCGTAAAAGAACCGACACCCTCCAAAGTCTGGGTGAATTACGTGCTGTTTGCCCTTACGTTCCTGAGTGTACTCGCGACCGGGGGCTTGTATGGCTATCAAGGACAAAACCCGGTCACTCTCAGCGATTGGATCAAAGTATTTTTGTCCGGCTGGCCGTTCGTCGTGAGTATGTTAGGGATTTTGTTAGCGCATGAACTCGGTCATTATTTTGCGGCGCGTTACCACAAGGTGGCCGTGACGTTGCCTTATTTCATTCCCCTGCCATTCTTGAGTCCCTTGGGAACGATGGGCGCGTTCATCCAACTCAAATCCCCGCCGACCAATCGCCGCGTCTTGCTGGATATCGGCATCGCCGGGCCACTGGCCGGATTCGTGGTGGCGGTGCCGGTGCTGATTTATGGTTTGATCACGTCCGCCCCGTTGCAAAGAATCCCGCTTGACCAAGTCAGCGGTTTCGAAGGGAATTCGATTCTGTATGTGCTCCTCAAATATTTGATTTTCGGAAAACTGTTGCCGGAGCCGGCGGCCTATGGCGGCCTGCCGCCGCTGCTCTACATGCTGCGCTTCTATCTCTTAGGCATTCCGGCCCCGGTGGGTGGGCAAGATGTATTTCTCAATCAAGTAGCCTGGGCCGGTTGGGCGGGTTTGCTCGTAACAGGTTTAAATCTTATTCCGGCCGGACAATTGGATGGGGGGCATGCGCTCTATGTCCTGATCGGTCAACGCGCTCGTCGGCTGGTGCCGGTTATTTTGGTCATTCTGATTGGGTTAGGCTTTTTCTGGCCGGGCTGGCTGCTCTGGGCCGGGTTGATCTATTTTCTCGGACGGACGTATGCCGAGCCGCTTGATCAAATCACCGAGCTTGATCCCGCGCGAAAACTCCTCGCGCTTCTGGCGCTGGTGATCTTTGTGCTCGTGATTACTCCCATTCCTCTCAAGTAGAGTCAGACATGCTTCCCGAAATTACCGTCGTTGAACTGGATGAGAAACTGAAGAGTCCCACCCCGCCGCTGCTGATTGACGTGCGCGAACCGGATGAATACGAGTTCTCCCGGATTGAAGGCGCGCAGCTCAAGCCGTTGGGGCAGATCATGGAATGGGCAAAGGAGCTTGACCCGGAAGCGGAGATCGTCTGCCAATGCCACACTGGGCGGCGTAGCGCACAAGCGACGCACTATCTTCAAAGCCTTGGCTTCAAGCGGGTGTTCAATCTCAAGGGCGGGATTGACTCTTGGTCGCTTCAGATAGACCCGGATGTGCCTCGGTATTAAGAGCGTACACGGATTGCACAGATAACCTCCGATTTCACGGATTTTTTTATTGATCTCCGTGACATCCGCCGAAGGTTTCCATGTGATCCGTGTACAGAAGTTATTTCGGCCAGTTCAAAACCCCAATCATAAACAACCCCGCAATCAGCGCGGCCCATACCCCGTAGCCGGCGCCGATGGCGGCCCACAGGCTCCAACCGGCGCGAATGGCGAAGAATACAATTCCCAACCAAATAAAGGTCGGAATCAAGCTGATCATCAGTGAGCGCACGAACTCGGTCATCTGCTTGGGATCACCGCTCGAACTGCTGGAGACGATCCACAAGGCGAGCGGCACGTTGATTGGCATCGTCGCCAACACGGCGGCCAACGCCCGCGAACGGTCGCGTAAGACGGCGACAATCAGGATGATGACGATGGAGGTAATGACCGGAAAAGTTTTTTGGAGGGACATAGGGGAGCACCGAGTGGAACGAGGTGCGGGGTGAGGCAAGCGCGTAGATGCAATCTTTAATTGCAGCGCACGGGCTGGCCCTGCTGCGCAGCGGAGGCTTGGATGGCCTCCCACAGCCGCGCCATCCGCAGCCCGACTTCCGGCGGGCACGGATTGTCTAATTGCCCGTTACGCATCGCCAGAAATTGTTGCCAAACATTCATAGAGGCCGGGACTTTGATGGTTCTGGGTTTTTTCTTTCCGGTCATCTGAACTTTAAGGTGCTCGCCCCAAATGCCGGTGTGCAGGATGGCCTGGGAGCAGAACACGCGAATATCGGAGGAACAGACGGAAGGCATGGCCTCGCCACAGGCGTTCAGCGTGACGAAGGCGCCGGAAGCGAGCCGTCCAATCACGGCCGCCAAGGTGTCCACGGGGCGTCCATAATTTTCCAACCACGCGGCAACCTCCACGAACTCCTCGCCGGCCAGGTCGGCGACGGTGTTGAGCATGTGCGCGCCGGTATCGAATAAGAATCCGCCGCCGGCGATTTCCGGCTGCTGCCGCCAGGTGCCAACCGTTCTCACGCCCCAATCTTGCCAGACGGCGGCGGTGAGGCCCTTGATCGTTCCAAGTTTTCCAGAACGGAGGAGCGAGACGGCGGTGCGAATCCCGGAGGACAGACTGCCTGGAAATGCGACCACCAATAATTTCTGAGTCCGGTCACGGATTTCGATCAAGCTGCGGGCCTCGGCGGTGTTCATCACCATTGGTTTTTCGAGCAAGACGTCGAGTCCGGCTTCGAGGCAGGCTTGGGTTTGATCGTGATGATACGCGTGCGGGGTGATGATGAAAGCCGTGTCGAGGCTGGCTGCATAATCCGTCAGCAGCCGGCTCAGGTCCGGCTGGTTGGGCGGTGGCTCCTGCCCGGCTTGCTTGAAGACCTCGGCAGTGGCGGCATACTCATCCGGCGAAGGTTCGCATACGACAGTGATGCGCGTTGTGTCCAATTGCTGCAGCATGTTGCGGATATGGTAGCGGGCCATCCCCCCGCAGCCGATGAGTGTGGTTTGAGTGGGTGAGGTGGACAAGGGGTGATCTCCTGAGACGGTGGACGGAAGACGGACGAAAGACGAAGGACGAATGAAAAATGACAAATGACAAATGAGCGAATGACACTTCTGTCTTCTGTATTCTGACTCCTGTCTTCTGCACTTACCCGATTACCCAAAAACTAAACGCCATCAGGTAGGCGGTGAGGGCGAAGAGGATGACGGCGCCCAAGGTGAGCCGATGAAAAGAGATCGGCTCGCCGCGGCGCATGCGCCGGATGGTGATGATTTGCCAGACGCTCAGGGGGGCCGTGATGGCGACCGAGATGGCGACTTGCGCGGGCAAGCCGATGAATGAGGCGACGGTTGCTAACCCGAGGGCGAGCGCGATAAGCCCATTGTGGATCGAGGCCCCCACGCGCCGCCCGACGCGCACCAACAGCGTTTTTTTTCCGGCCGCTTCGTCGGTGAGGAAGTCTGGAAACTCGAAGGCAATGAGCATGGCATAGTGAAAAATAATGAGCGGGGCGGTGGCGAGGACCAGCATCCAACTGGGATGACCCGTTTGCAGCAGATGGCCGAGGGCTGGGACCAATCCGGCGACGACCACCGAGGCGACTGCTTCGCCGTAACCGGTGCCGGAGAATTGCAAAGGCGGGCTGGAGTAAAAAAACGAGCCTAAAAAGCCCAACAGCAGCACGGCCCATACGCCCGGGCTGGTTTGATATTGGAAGATAAGCATGATGGCCGCGGCGCTGTTGATCGCCAAGCAGACGACCGCGGCGGTGAAGGCCGTCTCGGGCGTAAAGCCCTGTTGGCCGTCTGGCAGAATGCCACTCCCGCCGGAAAAGAGTGTGCGCGAGGTATTCAGTTGGTCGGCGGCCATATCCCAGTATTCGTTGAGATAGTGCGTCATCAGTTGCAGGCTGGTCACGAAGAGTTGCCCCATCAAATACAGGCCGGGGTCGAGAGGGTACCCTTCATAGCGGGCGACCAGCGCGCCGAGTGCGTAGAGGATGACTCCGCCCAGGAGAAAGATGGGCCGCGAGAGGCGAACGAAGGCAACAACCTTTTTGAACATAGGTCAGGTCAGACCTGTCAGGTCTCACACAGTCCGTGCATTCTCAAGCGATGCTAATAAAGACCTGACAGGTCTAGCGCTAACGATTTTGGATGGACCAATCGAAACCGATCTCGGGGTCATCGAAGGGAATGCGTTCTTCGTCGGGCGCTTTCGGGTCGTAGGCTTTGGTGACGTGATAGAACAGAATAACCGGCTTGTTCCCGAGCACCTGGTAGCCGTGTGCGATGCCGGTCGGGATCAGGATGCTGACCGGGTTGTCCTCACCCGCATAAATCACCTGAGTCACACCGCGCGTGGGAGAGTCAGCGCGGCGATCATAGAGCACCACGCGCGCCATCCCGTCAACCACGTACCAGATATCGTCTTGATCGGTGTGCCAGTGAAAGGCTTTGATGACGCCGGGATAGGTCTTGGTGATTGAACTTTGACCAAAGCGGCGCAGTAGATGGTCATCTTCCCGCAGCACTTCCCGGAAGTAACCTCGGTCATCAGAATGGGTAGTGAGTTTTTTGACTACGACGTCGTGGATGGTAGGCATAGGTATCAGAGGGCGGATAGCCGATAGCGAATAGCTGATAGCAGATCGCGCTCACCATCAGCCATCGGCTATCAGCTATCGACTGTGGGTTGCGCCTCCACGTGCGGCACGGGCTGGCCGGTCTCCAGCGCTTTGCGGACATCGCGCTCGTGAAGCATGTTGTGACGGTAGACTAACTTGAGCATTCGCTCCAGTGGAACTTTCCCAAACCACGGATGGCGACCTTGGCGCTCCAGGTCGGTGTCGGTCATGCCGCGGATGAGGGCAATCGTCTCGGCGCGCGCCATCTCAAATTGCCGGATCAGGTCGGCGGGCTGGGCTTCTTTCAAGCCCGCGACCTGCGTGGCATTAAATTCGTCAATCACAAAATCTTCCGGCGCGCCGGCGCCGCCATTTAAAATATCTCGTCCATAAAAGCCGAAGATCTGTTCCGCGCTGACGAAGTGCGCCAGGATTTCGCGCACTCGCCAGTTGGGGCCGGTGGTATACACCCGTTGCGTGTACGTGCTTTCCTCCAACGAGCGAAAATAATCCGCCGTCTTCCGCCCTTCTTCGGCTAAACGCTTGAGGATGAGTTCTTGGCGGTTGGACATGGGGTCAGGATTAAGGGGAAAGGACCAAGGAACAAGGTCCAAGGGAATCAGGCATATAAACTGCCGCCATCCACAATGAGTGTTTCACCCGTGATAAATTCTTGTTGCAATAAAAAGTTTACGGCTTGCGACACATCATAGCCCGAACCTGTGCGTTTGAGAAGGGTGTGCTCGCCCACGGTGCGCCAGCGCGCGTCGTCCCAGCCTTGGGGTTTCGCCACCGGCCCCGGCGCGACGGCGTTGACTCGAATGTGAGGCGCGAGCGCTTTCGCCAACACTTTGGTCAGCATGATGATCCCGGCTTTGCTCACCGAATGCGCGGGATACTTCGCCCACGGCTCCAGCCCTGCCAGGTCGGCGATGTTGACGATGGCGCCACCGCCGCGGGTGAGCATGGAACGCGCCGCAGACTGCGCGCAGAAAAATGGGCCGGTTAAGTTGAGGTCGAGAGTCCGCTGCCAGGCCTCACGCGTGAGAGTCAGCACTTCACCCGCTTCCATAATGGCGGCGGAATTGATAAGGATGTCCACGCCGCCGAACTCGGCCTCGGCGGCGTGGAAAAGAGAGTCCACGCCCGCGGCGGTTCCCAGGTCCCCACCCACGGCGACCGCCCGCACATTTTTCCGTTTAATTTCAGTGACCGTCGCTTGAGCTTGATCCGCCGCTTGATGGTAATGAACGACCACGTGCGCGCCGGCCTCGGCCAGCCCCAGCGCAATAGATTTCCCGATGCGATGCGCGGCGCCAGTGACGACGGCCACTTTATTTTGGAGATTCATTTTGGGGATTGAGTCAACGGATGGATCGGATGAAGCAGATGGAGCGAAAGAATCCGATAAATCAGTTTCATCCGTTGACTCTAGTTTTGAACGATGACGGTGGTCCCGTAGGTGGACCAATTGTAAGCCCACTCCGCTTCGGAGGTCGGCATGTTGACACACCCGTGACTCATGGGGTGACCGAAGTTGTTGTGCCAGTAGGTGCCATGCAGTCCGTAACCTTTGTAGAAGTACATCACGTAAGGCACACTGGGCAGGAAGTAACCGGGGCCGCTCATATTCGCCGAGGTGTAACGCAAGTAAACACTAAAAGTTCCGATGACGGTCGGGTAGGGCCAGAGACCGGTGGAGACGAGCGTCGTCCGCACCAGCGTATCATCCTCAAAGGCATACAGGCGTTGTTCGGAGATGTCCACTAAAAATCGCCGCCCGGTTCCAGCCGGAGGCGTACTATTTTCAAGCGGAGGCGCCGGAGGATTGGGCAACCCGGCCGAAGAGCGAGTAATCACCAATCGCTGACCGGGATACACGATCGTTCCATTTATGTTGTTGGCAACCTGGATCGTCGTCCATTGCAGGTTGTATTTCAATCCAATCGTAAAAAGCGTTTCGCCGGATTGAACAACGTGAATGACTTCGCCATTTTCCGCCGGAGGTTGTTCTGTGGGAGCCGGGGGCTGAGTCGGTGGCGGCTCAGTCGGTTGCGGTTCCGTGGGTTGGGGGCTTGGCGTGTTCGGGGGAGGTGCTTGAGTTGGCACCGGCGTTGGATCAGTGGCCACCGGAACATTGGAACCGGGAATAACAAGCCGCTGCCCCGTGTAAATATAAGTCCCACCGAGTCCGTTCGCGGCCTGGATCGCTAGCCAACTGATGCCGTATTTCAGCCCAATCCGGTACAGCGTCTCTCCCGGTTGGACAATGTGGACTCCGGTGCTTGGCTGAGCGGCCGGTTGAACCGCTGACGCGGGCGCATTGGGGTCGGGGATGATCAGTGTCTGCCCGACGTAGATGATGTAATTGGTGAGTCCGTTCGCGGCCTGGATCGCTTGCACCGTTACGCCGTAATTGAGCGCGATGCGAAAGAGCGTCTCGCCCGGCTGCACGACGTGAGTTTGGGTGTCGGCAAAAGCCGATGGTGTAGCGCTGATTAATAAGGATAGGATTAGGGCGGTGGTAAATAGCGTAAGCAGGCGAGGGCGCATCAAGCGTCTCCTGATAGTGGAAGGCAACTCTGGCTTATAGTCTAGCACTAGAGGGGGCTCTGAGGAAATGAGATAGTTGATTTAGTGTGTCCTAGCCTCTCAATAGTTGTGAGAGAAAAAACCACATGTTGGCCGGGCGCTCCGCCAGGCGGCGCATGAAGTAGGGATACCATTCTGTCCCGTAGGGGACGTAGATGCGGACCGGATAACCCTCGGCGGCCAACTGTTCTTGGAGGTCGCGCCGAATGCCGTAGAGCATCTGGAACTCAAAATACTCGCGCGGGATATTCCGCGCAGCGGCGGCGGCATACGTTTTGGCGGCGGCGATGATCTTCTCGTCGTGCGTTGCGATCGCGGCTAACGGCGGCTGGCGACCGGCGTCAGCCGCGGGCGGTAGAGCCTGAGCATGATCGAGCAAGTTTTGTGCCAGTTTGAGATAGTTGGCATCCACCTCCGCTTTATGCGGGAAAGCTTTGTCCGGCGGCTCGTCGTAAGCGCCCTTGCACAAGCGGATCCGAGCTTTTTCTTCCACGAGGGTGATTAAATCTTTTTCAGTGCGATAGAGATACGCCTGAAGCACCAGGCCAAGGTTGTCGAACTCCCGGTGAAGCGCGCGGAAGAGGGCGATTGTTTGGTCGGTATAAGCCGTGCTTTCCATGTCAAGGCGGACAAAGTTTTGCGTGGCCTGCGCTTTTTCCAGGATGCGCCGCAGGTTGTGTCGGCAAAGCGCCTCATCCACCTCCAACCCCAACTGTGTCAGTTTCAATGAGATGTTCGAACGGATGCCGCTCGCAGCAATTTGGTCGAGCGCGCAGAGATAGTCCTCCGTCGCGCGGGCAGCATCCGCCGCAGTCGTCACGTTTTCTCCCAAGTGATCCAGGCTGGCATTCAGGCCTTTGGCATTCAAGGCGCGGATCGCGGCAATCGCTGCCTCTATAGTTTCACCGGCCACAAAGCGCGCCGCCGCCCATCGGGCGAAGTGAAAGCGGCTGACGAAGTGGCGCGCCCACCGCGTATGGGAGAGATGGAGAAGCAGAGGGCGGAGCATGTTTGTGTCTGCGCTTGGTCGGCTTTTATATATTAACGTTGTTTGGTGCATGGATTACACGGACATCTTCGGCGGGTTTTATAGGACTTGTACTAGCGTGGGTTTCTCTGGGATGGGTGCTTTAGGAGTCAACGGATGAATACACTACAATGGTTGAGTTTGTAACATATGGACGCTGGGCTTTGTTTTCGTAAGACCAGGAGGAAAGACTTCCTCGATAGTCGCATCTACATTCAGGAGGCTGACTATGAAATGGATTCTGAATATCGTCGCTCTATTTCTTATTTTGGTCGGAATTGTGTGGACTTTGCAAGGCGTGAACATCTTACCGGGTAGTTTTATGACCGGCCAAATCGAATGGGCGATCTACGGGATTATAGCCATCATCATCGGGGGTGGGTGGCTGGTGTTCGCTAACCGGCGTAGGGAGGGCGCTCCGCCTACGACGGGATCAAAGACGGGACATTAGTGATTAACGCCCTTCGATTAAAGCCAAAGCGATGGCCGGGATGATGGCGCATAAACTGAGCACCGCCACAATTCCGCAGGTGATGCCAAAGATCGGAAGGATAAACTTGTTGCGATCCACGCGCGTGCTTTTTTCCAAAGGCGAAGCTTCAATGATCTTCTCCGGCGCGGGGAGACTTTCGGCGATCCGCGCCAGCGTGGTCAAGTCTGACAGCCATTGCCGGGCGTTTTCGAGGGTGATCCGCTTTTGATCTGTGTGATAAAGCTTCAATAGAAACGCCTCGGGCTGCAAATGAACCTGGCGCAGTTCATAAGGGCCTTCGTCACTGGTCAAGCGTAGCAGCGCCCCTTTCGCCACTGGATCGGCCAGCAGCGCGCGGGTCCAGGTCTCATCGGATGGAAAGACATTCAAGCGACTCAATTCCGGGTCATTCAAATTGACCGGCTGACGATTGATCAGCCCGGCAACGGCCTGCCCCACCGAATCTTTCTGGCCGATGCTCAAGCGAGTTTTGAGTGGCGTGCTGAGGTAGAGATCAAGCATTGGGCCGCGATAAAAATAGACATCTACCCGTCGCCCGGCCACTGTGCCATGATATTGTCTTCCATTAAGAAGGTACAGGCTGCCGGTTAAACCTAAGGGCGTGAAAGCGTCGTCGAGTTGGCGCTTGCGGCTGAGGACCATCCAGGCGGCAATACTGAAAGTGCCGCCGAAGATGAGGGTGATGAACAACGTCAGGGATATTGCCAGGAGGATGATCGAGCTATTGTCTGAACTATTGGAGATAGCCAGCGAAGTAGGGAGAAGCACACAGAGACAGCCCAACGGCAAGACGATGGCAATGATGAGTATTTGCAGCAGGATATTGCGCGCGAACCCTGCGCCCCAAGCTTTGAGGAGTTTGTTGGTCATGCGGCGAGTATAGCATTTGGAGGAAGAGGAGGCAATTTTGGGTGGGATAAAAGTCGGAGTAAACCTGACAAGGTGACAGGGTGATTGTTGTTTAGAAGAGAGCATCGGTTAAAGAAATCACCTTGTCACCCGGTCACCGTGTCACCTTGTCAATTCTTTCAACTCCTCCGCTCCCGGTAATGCACTCAGGCTTCCCGGCAAAACAAAGCGGCTGTGGAAGATGAATTCCCACATCTCAGCCAACACCACCCGGAAGCCGACGGTCAGATAGGCGCGCAGGATTCGGCGAAAGCGCGGATCATGTCCTAAGAGCATGCGGAGCAGGGCGCGCGGGCGCAGATGAAAAAGGGCTTCAGTTAATTTGACGGTCAGGAAAAGTCTCCACGGAGAAAGATGCGGTGTGTGGACAATTTGATTGCGATACGTCCACAACGTCTGATTCGGTTGAATGATTTGATCGGGGCGAACCTGGCGGCCCGCCGGTGTCCAAAAGTGCGGTGTGATGTAGACCGCGTTGAGAATGTCGGGGTCCAAATCGAAGACGCCGCGAAAGGTGCGGGCGACCGTCGCGGTGTTCTCCGTCTCCAGGCCGTAGATCACGTTGACCAAGCTCGCGATTCCCTGCTGCCGCAGCAGGCTCACCGCCTCGCGACTTACCTCCAACGGATTATTCTTGCGGACGCGCGCGACGGTCGCATCATCCAAGGATTCAATCCCCATGATGATGTTGTCTACTCCGGCCCGTTTGTAGAGCGGCAGCAGGTCAGCGTCACGCACCACATCGGCGGCGGTCATGTTCAGGTTCAAGGAAAGGCCCAAATCCCGTTCACAAATTTTTTCGAGCGCCTCGCGCGCCGCTTCCCGATCCGCCGCAAAGTTCTCGTCGGCCAGCCAGACAATCCGAACCCCGTAGCGTTTGGCTAAAACTTCCAACTCCCGGGCGAAATTTTCCGGCGAGCGATGCCGCCAGCGCTTCCAAAAATTCCATTGCCCGCAGTAGGTGCAAGTGAGCGGGCAGCCTCGGCTGAACTGCATCCCCGCCGCGCGCCCAAAACCAAAAAGGGAGTACCCCTCCCAATCCACCAACTCCCAACCGGGCCGGAACTGATCTAAATCGGCAATCGGCGCGCGTGCTGGATTGACTCGAATCGTTGCCCCATCGCGCCAAGTAATGCCCTTTACGGTCTGCAAGTCGCCTCCTTCGACTGCGCGCCGCGCATCCTGAGCGGAGGCGAAGCCGAAGTCGAAGGGCGCGGCGCTCCGCTCAGGATGCGCCCTGAGCCTGCCGAAGGGATGCTTTTGTGATTTGCTAAGAACCTGTGCCAGTTCCACCATCGTCGCTTCGCCTTCGCCGCGCACAATTACATCAATCGCTGGATTCGCGCGTAACACAGAGCACGAAGCGTACGAGGGATAAACGCCGCCATAAATGATTTTTGTGGAGGGAAGGTGCTCGCGCAGCACTCGCGCGGTTTCCATGGCAACCGGATGCGCGGCCGTGGAGCCGGTGTGGCCGATCAAAATGCAATCGGGTGGGGCGGAGGAAAGTTCACGAGCCAGCCGCTGGTCGTTCCAGCCCAAGACATCGTTATCAATCAATCGCACCCGATGACCGGCATCTACTAACGGCCCGCCGAGAAAGACTAACCCCAACGGAATCTGATAACCGAGTCCAAATTGATTGGCGATAAATCTTCGGCGGGGAGTGAGTAAGACGATGTCGAGCGACATTGTGGAGATTGTATCGCTGGTTTTTGGGTTTGTCTGACGAAGTGACGGGGTGAAGGGGTGAGAGGGTGAAGGGGTGAGTGTTGAAGAGATCACCCACTCATCCCTTCACCCTCTCACCTTGTCAGGAATTTAAAGAGTACAATAGCAACATGACAAATCGTCTTGCTCAAGAAACTTCACCTTATCTGTTGCAACACAAAGATAATCCCGTGGATTGGTATCCGTGGGGGCCGGAGGCGCTCGCCAAAGCGCAGGCTGAGGATAAGCCCATCTTCCTCTCCATCGGTTATGCGGCCTGTCATTGGTGCCACGTCATGGAGCACGAGTCGTTTGAAGACTCGGACACGGCCAAGCTGATGAATGAGTTGTTCGTCAGCGTCAAAGTGGATCGCGAGGAACGGCCCGATCTTGATTCAATTTACATGAACGCTGTCGTCTCACTTACCGGGCACGGCGGCTGGCCGATGAGCGTCTTCCTCACGCCGGAGGGTGTCCCGTTTTACGGCGGCACCTACTTCCCGCCGGAGCCAGGGCGGGGCATGCCCTCGTTTCAACAAATCTTGCGCGGCGTGCATGACGCCTGGAAAAATCGGCGGGAACAGACGCTCGCCGGTGGTCAAGAAGTGCTGCGTCACATTCAGTCGGGCGATGGGCTGGGCCTGGCAGCCCCTGCGGGGGGCGGCGAACTTTCAACGGAGGCGCTGCGTGAGGCCATGCAGGCGTTGTGGAGTCAATTCGATTGGCGCAATTACGGTTGGGGCCAAGCGCCCAAGTTTCCGCAACCGATGGCGATTGAATTTCTGCTGCGCTATCATCACCTGACTGATGAGTCCATGCCGCTCGAGATGGCGACGAAAACCTTGCACGCCATGGCGCGCGGCGGGATGTATGACCAACTCGGCGGCGGTTTTCATCGTTACGCCACCGATCACATTTGGCTCGTTCCGCACTTTGAGAAAATGCTGTATGACAACTCACAACTCGCGCGCGTTTATCTGCATGCCTGGCAAATCACCGGCGATCTGGAATTCCGCCGTGTAGTTGAAGAGACCCTTGATTACGTCCAGCGCGAAATGACGGACTCCGGCGGCGGTTTCTATTCCACCCAAGATGCAGACTCGGAAGGTGAAGAAGGCAAGTTCTTCATCTGGTCGGTAGATGAAATTGACTCGGCGCTTGGCGCTGACGCCGCGCTTTTCAAGGAAGCCTATGGCGTGCGCCCCGCCGGAAATTTTGAAGGAGAAAACATCCTGTTCCTCGCTGCCGACCTGCAGGAAACGTTGGCGCACCGCTTCAACACGACGGAAGACGATGTCCGCGCCCGACTGGCCTCCGCTAAACGAACCTTGTTCGCCCTTCGAGAGCAGCGCGTTAAACCGGGCCTCGACGACAAAGTGCTCGCAGCTTGGAATGGCCTCATGCTCGCTGCATTCGCCGAAGCCGCGCGTGCCTTTGAGCGCGAGGATTATCTGAACACTGCCATTGCGAACGCCAATTTTCTTCTCACCATCATGCGCGCGCCGGGTGGCCGCTTGCATCGTTCGTGGCGGCAGGGACAAGCTAAACTCAATGGCTATCTGGAAGACTATGCCAACGTCGCCGAAGGATTGCTCGCGCTGTATGAATCTACCTTCGACCCCTGCTACTTCAGCGCCGCGCGTGAACTCATGGACTATATCCTCGCGCGCTTCGCTGATCCACACGGCGGGTTCTTTGACACGAGCGACGATCACGAACCGCTCGTCACTCGCCCTAAAGACACGCAAGACAACGCCGTGCCCTCCGGCAACGCGATGACGGTGACCGTCCTGCTCAAACTCGCGGCGCTCACGGGCGAAAATCGTTACGCCGAAATCGCCGAAGCGGCTTTACGCTCGATGCAGCCCCTCCTCGCTCGCTACCCAACCGGCTTTGCCCAATGGCTGTGTGCGCTGAATTTTTCGCTTGGCCAGCCCAAGGAAATCGCTTTAGTCGGTGATCCCTCTGCCGCCGATATGCGCGCGCTGCTGCAAGTCATCTTCGGCGCGTATCGCCCCTTCAAAGTCGTCGCGCTCAAACGCCCGGGCGAAGAGTCTCTCATCCCCTTACTCGCCAATCGCGAAGCCAAGAATGGCAAAGCCACTGCGTCGGTTTGCTACAACTTCGTGTGCCAATTGCCGGTGACGGACGCGGAAGCATTGAGACAGCAATTGGAAAATGATGGGGTGAGTGGGTGATGGGGTGAAGGGGTGATTGTTGAAGAGATCACCTTGTCACCCCTTCACCCCGTCACCTTGTCAGCTTTACCCAACACTTATGCCCAAACTCCTCCTTCTCTTCGACGGCACTTGAGGCTTTTGAACGCGCACCGCGCAGTGGGTTCGTTCGCGCGATAAGGCCGGCCGGGTGCTGGCCCTCCCTAATCAAACGCCTCAGCTCATAGAACACTATGGCCTGACCCGTGCAGACGTGGATCGCGAAGCGTGGGCAATTGACGCCGCCGGTCAAAAGTTCGCGGGCGCGGCCTCGATGAACCGAGTCTGGAAAGAGCTTGGTGGAGTCTGGGGCCTCGTCAGCGCCGCTTATAATTTTGCGCCTGTGCGCTGGCTCGAAGATGTCGTCTATCGCTGGATCGCGACGCATCGTTCCTTGTTATCCCGTTTCTGGAGCACAACGCCGGAGTGTGAGCAGGAGGAAGTGGAATGTGAATAATTCCAGGCATGCCACAACCTATTTATTGATTTGGCTGCTGCTCGTCAGTTGTGCTCCGGTTGTGCTTACCACTCCGTCTCCTACCGCGCCTCTTGCGGTATCTCCGACCGTTTCCCCTCCGTTCTCTCCAACTTGGTCAATGGTTGAGGATTTACGTCACCACCTTGCCCTTGATGAACAGTGCCCGCACATTTGTTGGGCCGGGATTAATCCTGGCGTGACCTCGGCCCAAGAAGCGCGCGCTTGGCTGGGAACGACCCAGACAGAAAAATATGAGACCTCCCAAAGTGATACGCTTGTCACCGTCCATTTTGAAAAAGGCCTGGTTAAATCCATCTCTTTTGAAAGGCCATACCCTCATGGGACCTTAGGAGATTATATTCAACTCCTTGGGACGCCGGATGAAATTCGGATCACCCTCTGGGCAGATCAGCATTGTCGGAACATTGCCTATTTGCTCTATTTTTCCTCACGAAAAACTGTGCTGGAGATTCCAAGTGGGATTTGGACTGGTCCCGATCCGCGAGATTATTGGGTTTATCGGATGATTCTCAATGCTGAATTTGATGAGGCATTTCTCCAGAGCCAGCCTGCTTATGCGTCATATTACAATCAATTTTCGGAACGCCAACCCTGGCTGGGTTACGGACATCTATCAGATTACTTACCCGGCGATGAATTGCCCACCGGTTCGTGTATGCCGTCCGAAGCTGCACCTTAAGAAATTTTCTTCGCTGCTGAGGCCGCCGAGTTGTTTTCTTCAGCGGCTTCAGTTTTTCTCAGCGGTTTCAGCGATCCTAGGAAACCGTTTTTGGAGTACAACGCCGGCGTGTGAGCAGGAGGGAGTGGAGTGTGAATAATTCCACGCGTGCCACTACTTATTTATTGACTTGGCTGCTGTTAGTCAGTTGTATTCTTGTTGCGCCTCCTACTCCACTTCCCACTGTGCCTCCAACCGTATTTCCTTCTGCTTCCCCAACCGCACTTCCGACGCCCTCGGCCATCGTTACCCAAGCTCAGGGATTACGGATCAAATGTGTTGAAATCGCCTCAAGTAACTCTCAGGACTTGATGGGCATGGTTGTTCTATCGGGTCGTGATTATCACTCCCCTTCTTATCTTATGGAGGTAAATAACGGTCACAAGCTTCAATTACCGCAAAAGGACACTGAGGCTTTAACATCCCTCGCAGTTTCCCCTGATGGGGAATGGCTAGCTTATTTGGAATATTACCCTGCCCAACCAGCCGTCTTACCACTCTTCTTTGCTCAATCAGATGGCAAGCCACGTTACACGCTCACCTGGAATAAGCCCGGAACAGGGATTGTTGGTTGGCTGGATAATAAACGCCTCTTGATCAGCCATAGTCAGGGGAAGATTGACGACTTAGACTCCCTTATCGTCCTGGATCCTTTTACCAATAAGCAACAGGAGCTTTTCCCTGACTACCCAGATATTTATGAGAGTTATCCTCTCGAGGAGCCGTGGGGGCCTACCGTATATGATTCTACTCTGACCCGGGTGGTCTATGGTCGTGCTACCTCAGAAGGGCGTTTCCCAACAGTGCTGTGGAACAGAGAGACCAAACAAGATATCGTTCTCCTGGAGGGGAGACCTATCTATCGCATTCCTGAATGGTCGCCGGATGGCCAACAGTTTGCCGTGATCAAATCAAAGTCTGGGTCTGAAGACCCAATATCGGTTGATCAGGAAATATTCACCGTGAGTCGAGACGGGGATATCAAGCAATTAACCCACCTGACTGACTCTTATTCCAAGGTGGAACTTGCCTCATCGAGTTGGTCACCAGATGGACGCTACATTGCTTTTTGGCTAGTTATTGCACCGGTCTCGTACCCAGACCTCTATCCTGATGCGCCCGCGAACTTCCCTCTTGCGCGTTTAGCGGTAGTAGATACAGTCACTCAGGAGATAACGGACTACTGCATTTCAGGAAGCGCCCACCGTCCCATTTGGTCACCAGATGGGCGAGCGCTTCTAATAGGAAACGCTTATGATAATTCTTCATCTCCCAAAAGCCATGTATATATAGTAGACCTTGTCCAAAGCCTTGCCTTTCACATTGCAGATAACATGGAGCCAGTGGGGTGGATGAAATCGAGTCCGTAGGGGGGAACCGCTGAGTGCGCTGAACAGTGCTGAGGCCGCTGATTGTTGGTAGTTGGCGGCTGGTCACTAGCGGCTGGTTGTTGCTCTTTGGGATTTGGTTCTTGGGAGTTGGGCCTTTGTCCTTGGCCCTTCGTCCTTGGTCCTCCTTCCTTTGGGTGATTTGCCTAATATCTTGCTTAGTTTATACTTGGTTATTACCTGCTCCTTCTTATGTCAGGCTGAGGGCCGTCTTCATTTTTAGCCCCACCTCCAGGAGAACGCACTGTGAACATTTTTTCCAGGAAAATCCGGTGGACAACCAGGTTGGCGGATCGGGGCCTGCGGCTGTTGACCATCCTCACACTTGTCGGTGGGGGACTGCTGCAAGGGGGTGGGGTGCAGGTGGTTTTGGCGGCGGGGGCCGACAACCTGGCTAGTGCCACCGTCCTCACCGTGCCGTTGAGCAATGATTTGACGACCACCACCGGCGCCACCAGCCAAGCGGGTGAGTTTGGGACGTGCGGCAACTTTCCGCCTGCGCCACCGACCGACAATGTGCATAGTGTTTGGTACAAATACACCCCGGGCAGTAATGGCTACCTCTCCATAGACACACTCGGCTCAAGCTACGATACGGTGCTGGAAGTTTTCACTACCACCGTCGGCTCACCGACGTTTGCAGATTTGACGAGTGCAGCCTGCAATGATGATGTAGGAGCGGTTAAGCAATCCGAGTTGACGCTGCCGGTCTCTACGGCTTACACCTATTACATTGTGGCCCGCGACTACAACATTGGCGCAGGTGGCACGCTGGATTTCTCCGCCTCCTTTTCCGCTCAACAACAAATCTACGTCAATAAGACGACCGGCAGTGATACGAATCCCGGTTCGGCCGCTTTGCCGGTCAAGAGTATTCGGTGTGGCGTAAAAGACCCGAGTGCCAGCCCGTGCAATGTCACGCTGTTTTCCGGCGCGGTCATCAATATCTCGGCGGGGTTGTATGCCGAAAATGTTGTCATTGATAAGAGTCTCACGCTGACCGCGACCACACCGGTCACCGCGACTAGCTTTACGCTGACTAATGGCGCAGTCGTGTCGGGATCAAGCGGGGTTCATGCGCCGACGGTGAATGTGAATCAAGTCGGCGCGGTTGGCGCGTTGATTCAAGATGGTGTGCTCTTGGCCTCGTCCGGGGGAACGGTGAACGTGGCGACGGGGACGTACACCGAATCCGTCACCATCAACAAGAATCTGACATTGCAGGGGAGTGGCGGCCCCATTTTGACTCAACCAGTCGGCACGGCCCTGACGATTACCGGCGGTGCGGTCACCGTCAACGATTTCAATATTCAAAATTCCACTATCGGCGTCTCGGTCACGGGCGGCAGTGGGCATGTCCTCTTCCATAATAATTTTACGGGCAACACCACGGGCGTAAGTAGCAGCGGCCCAACGGTGACGGCGACATCGAATTATTGGGGCAGCAGCACCGGCCCTATCCATTCATCCAATCCGGGTGGGACGGGCAATGTCGTCAGCAACAACGTCATCTTCAGCCCGTGGTGTACCGTTCCCGCGCCAACCTGCACGCCGCTCGCCGGGATCGCGACCAAGCTGGTCTTCACCGCGCAGCCGAGCGATGAAGTCATGAACGTCTCCATCACGCCGGCCATCGTCGTCAAAGCGCAGGACGCCGCCGGAAATATCGGGATCAACTTCAACGGCCCGGTGACGATGACCATCGGAGTCAATCCGGGGGGCGGGGCGCTCAACGGCACGAATCCAGTCGTCGCCGTCAACGGCGTCGTCACGTTTACAGATCTCTCCATCACCTTGCCGGGCATCGGCTATACCCTCATCGCCATGGCGAACCTCCCGGCCGGAATCACATCCACCCAGAGTATCACCTTCACCATCTTCAATAACCCGCCGGATGCGGTGGATGATACTTTCAGTGTGGCGGAAGATAGCTTGAACAATCCGTTGGATGTTTTGCTGAATGATGTGGATGATGATACGAAGATTATCGTCGCGGTTGGGCCGGTGGCGAACGGCACGCGAATTTTTTCTTCTTCGATGGTGACGTATACGCCGAACGCGGATTTCTTCGGGACGGAGGTCTTCACCTACACCATCACCGATCAATTCCAAAGTGGGACCGACACCGCCGTCGTCACGGTGACGGTCACCAACGTCAACGACCCGCCGATTGCGGTGAATGATGCCTTTACGGTGACGGAAGACAGTCTGAATAATCCGCTGAATGTGTTGGCGAATGACCTGATTACGCCGGACACCGGCGAGACGTTGAGCATCAGCGCGGTCGGAAACCCGCCGAACGGCACGGCGCTGTTCTTTAGCACGATGATTACTTATACGCCGAACGCGGATTTCTTTGGGACGGAGGTCTTCACCTACACGATCAGTGATGGCAACGGCGGTTTTGACACGGCCACCATCACCGTCACCGTCACCAACGTCAACGACCCGCCGATTGCCGTGGATGATGTGTTTACCGTGACCGAAGACAGCGGCGCCAATGTCCTGCCGGTATTAGCCAATGATACCTTTGCGCCGGATGTCGGAGAGACGTTGACGATCACCGCCAAGACGAATGGGGCGAATGGGACGGTGGCGATCACGGGCGGTGGGACCGGCCTGACCTACACGCCGAACCTGAACTACTTTGGACCGGATAGCTTCACGTATACCATCAGCGATGGCGTGCTCACCGATACCGCGATCGTAACGATTACGGTCACGCCCGTGAATGATCCGCCGACGGCTGTGAATGATACCTTCACGGTGACCGAAGATAGCTTGAACAATCCGCTGGATGTGCTGGCTAACGATTTCTTCAATCCGCCGGATGTGGGCGAGACGTTGAGTATCAGCGCGGTCGGGAATCCACCGAACGGCACGGCGCTGTTCTTTAGCGCGATGATTACCTACACGCCGGACGCCGACTTCTTTGGGACGGACGTCTTCACCTACACGATCAGCGATGGCAACGGCGGCTTTGCCACGGGCCTCATCACCGTCACAGTGACCAACATCAATGACCCGCCGATTGCTGTAGATGACGCGGCGACTGTTCTGGAGGACAGCGGCGCAAATGCAATCCTGGTCCTGACGAACGACAACACCGCGAATCCGGACATTGGCGAGACGTTGACGATTACCGCTAAGACGGATGGAACCAATGGCACGGTCGCGATTACCGGCGGCGGAACCGGTCTGACCTACACACCCAATTTGAATTACTTTGGACCGGATAGTTTCACCTACATCATTGAAGACAGCGCCGGAATTACGGATACGGCGACGGTCAGTATCACGGTCAGTCCGGTGAATGATGTGCCTTCCTTCGTCGTTAGCTCGACGATCACGGTGGCTGAAGACTCCGGGCTGCAAACCATTCTCGGCTGGGCAACTTCCATTTCCCCTGGTCCAGCGAATGAAGCGAGTCAAATCCTCACCTTCACTTTAACCAATACCAGTCCCGTTTCCTTTACCGTGCAGCCGTCGCTCAGCCCCACCGGCACATTAACGTTCCAACCCGCCCCGGATGCTTTTGGGATCGTAACCGTGACGGTCACGCTTAAGGACAGCGGGGGTATCGCCAATGGAGGCGTGGACACCTCCGCCTCCCAAATCTTTACCATCAGCCTCACGCCGGTCAATGACCCGCCGACGGCGGTGGATGATACGGCGACGGTCGCGCAAGATAGCGGGCCAAATATTATTCTGGTGCTGGCGAATGATACGATTCTCCCGGACGCCGGCGAAACGTTGACCGTTACTTCCGTCATTCAGCCGGCCAACGGCATTGTGGCTAATTTTGGCGACCATGTGCGCTATGCGCCCAATGGTGGATTTAATGGAACGGATGTCTTTACGTATACCATCACCGATGGCGCATTCTCGGATACAGCGGTGGTTACCGTGACAGTTCTCCTGGCGCCGACACCGACACCGACGAACACACCCATCACGCCGACGCCGACGAACACGCCGGTTACGCCGACGCCGACCAACACATCTATCACATCCACACCAACCAACACACCGGTCACGCCGACTTCGACCAACACACCCATTACACCGACCCCAACGAACACGCCGATCACACCCACACCGACGAACACACCCATCACGCCAACGCCAACGAATACCTCCGTCGCGCCGGGGCCTTACACGGTTTACTTGCCCGTCGTGATGAAGAATTATCCCTCGCCTGACCTGATTGGGAGCTTCAGCCTCAGCCCGGTGCCCACCGGCGCCGGTCAGGCCGTCCTGATTACGGCCGTCATCACCAATCAGGCCATCATCTCCACCGGCCCCTTCTGGGTAGACTTTTACATCAACCCCTCCGCGCCGCCCACTGCCGCCAACATGCCCTGGAACGATCTATGCAATATGACGCCTTGCTATGGCATTGCCTGGTATATTTCCACCTCGCTCGCGCCGGGTCAGAGTCTCACGCTCGTCTCATTAAGCGGTGGCCCGTGTTCGACGTCCGGTGGTACGCTCGGTCATTATTGTGCCGACAACACCATCTGGCCCGGCTCGTTTGCGTCCGGGACTCAGGATTTGTACTTGTTTGTGGATAGCTGGAATCCCGGTGTCCCCACGGGCGCGGTGAGTGAGACTAATGAAGGCAACAATCGCTCGGAGTTCCATTTTGGCTCGGCGCTTTTGGGTATGGGCAATTTTGGTATAACGGCGCAGCAACCGGATCTGTCGTCTATCCCGACTCGGGCCGCGCCGCCTAAACAATAGTTTGTTCTTGTCGGAAAACTCTAGGTGCGATGCACCGAAGGGGCTATAAGTGGATAGGATCAAAATCATGCCACGGAAATTTGCGATCTTCTTTACCGGACTGTTCGGTATTTTGATGTTGATCTCCTTGAGCGTTTGGCTGGCCCAGGAGGACGTGGCCTCCGCCGCGCCGTTGGCCGCGCCTTCGGTGCGGCCGCCTCTCAGCACACCCCCACCGCCACCGCCGCCCACCTCCATCGTCCCAACTTTACCCCCGGCGGGAACTCTACCCGTGACGATTGTTTTTCCGACGATAACTCTTCCCGGCCTACTGCGCACGCGCACTCCAACCCCGACGGCTAGCCCGACCCCTACCGCGACGCCTTCGGCGACCTCCTCCGCCACCGCGACCTTTATTCTGACTCCGGGCGTATCGGTTGAAACAGCTGTCGCGCTGACGTTGACGGCTATCTCACGCGCCACGAACGATGCGGCCGGACTCGCGAGCGCTACGCCGACCTCAACGCCAACGGCCACGCCGGCGGGTGGCTCCGGTCCAGCGGGAGGCTTTATCAACTTCTCCGGCGCAGACTTTTTGTGGTTAGCGTGTTTCCTCGTGCTGATCCCGCTCATCCTGCTGGCGATTGCGTTGTGGTGGCTGCTCATGCGGCGTCCGCCCTATCCACTGGGACGACCGCGGCGTGGATCGCTGCACCCCGGTCGGGTACGTGGTTATCGGCGACGGATGGGGTCCCCATTCTGAGCGGCGGCTAGTTGCTGGCGGCTGGCAGTTGGCGGTTGGTTGTTGGTCGTTAGTCATTTTGCATTTGTCATTTGTCATTTCTTTCACGCGAAGTGGTCCTTCGTCTTCCCTCCGTCCACCGTCCACCGTCCACCGTCTTTTCTCATCTTCCCCTTTCCACCCGCTACTTTCCACTATATACTTCCCCCTGATCGCCGGGCGGCTCTGGTGGAACCTCAGGGTTCAGGCCGATGCTTCGTCGGCCAGGCACGGATGCCAAAGTAAAAGATAGATTTGTCGGGCTGCGCCCGACAGGCAGAGCCGCCCGGCCTTGTCTTTTCATTAGAGCGGTTTCTAGATCAATTTACGGAATACGCAATACGGAACACCCGGTAGCACCACGTATTGCGTATTCCGTATTCCGTAAGCTGGAATTTGCTGTAGAAGGGCACATCACTTGTTAAAATCTTTGCTGAACCTGGGTCGCCGGGAGCGCACGCCCGGCGATCTGGCCAAATGGCTCGACCTGCCCGAGGCCGAACTGCGCGAGTGGTTGAAGAATGCGGCGCTCTGGACGCGCGGCTACGAATACGCGCGCTTCACGCTCCCCAAACGTCATAGCGGCCTGCGCACCATCGAAGCTCCCAACGAAAAACTCAAGACGTTGCAACGCCGGGTACTGCATCGTCTGCTTAACCCGCTGCCGGTTCATCCGGCCGCCACCGGCTTTGTGCCGGGCCGTTCGATTGTGGATAATGCGCGCCCACATGCCGGGCGGGGTGTGGTGATCAACATTGATCTCGCCGATTTTTTTCCCAGCCTCACCGCCGAACGGGTCACGGCCGCTTTTCGGGGTTTGGGCTGGAACGCCGACGCCGCAACAATTTTGAGTCGCATCTGCACGACTGAGAACCACGTGCCGCAAGGCGCGCCGACCTCGCCCGCGATCAGCAATCTGGTTTGCCGCCGATTGGATGTCAGACTCTCGGCGCTGATTAAAAAGTTTGGCGGACAGTACACGCGCTACGCCGATGACCTGACGTTCTCACTGCCGGGCTTTGGGGTGAACAAACGCTTGCGCCCTCGACCTAAGAATAAATCGCCGCTGCCGGCGCGGCCTCGGCCGGCTCCTCGGGGCGTGCTCACGACGATCCGCAAAATCATCGAAGAGGAAGGCTTCAAGATTCAGCTGAAGAAGAAAGTGCGGGTGCAGCGCGCCCATCAACGCCAAACGGCGACCGGGCTGATCGTCAATCGCGAAGTCAACTTGCCGCGCCGCACGCGCCGTCTGATTCGCGCAATGCAGCATTACGAAAGGTCCGGGCGGCTCGACGCCAATCGCCAAAAACAGTTGCGTGGTTTGGAAGCCTTGGCGAAGATGGTGGAAGAGCAAAGAGAGAAATGACAAATGACAAATGAAAAATGACAAATGAAAGAAATGACGAATGACGGAGGACGAATGTCAGCGAAACACTTCTGAATTCTGTCTTTGGATTCTGACTTCGGACTTTGGACTGTAGACTGTAGACTGTAGATTTCGGACTATACTTATAACCCTATGAGCGAACAAATTATTTATTCCATGGTGCGCGTGAAGCGCATCTATCCGCCGAATAAAGAAGTGATCCGCGATATTTCGCTTTCGTTTTTCTATGGGGCGAAGATCGGCGTGTTGGGCTTGAACGGTGTGGGCAAGAGCACGCTGCTGCGCATCATCGCCGGTCTGGATCAGGATTATCTGGGCGAGATCGCGCTTTCTAAAGGCTACACCGTCGGGTTGCTGGAGCAGGAGCCGCACCTGGATGCCAACAAGACGGTTAAGCAAGTTGTCGAAGAAGCTGTTCAGCCTATCGTTGATCTGCTCGCGCGGTATGAGGCGATCAACAATCGCTTTACCGAGCCGGACGTGGACATGGACGCGTTGCTCGCCGAGCAAGCGCAGGTGCAGGAAGAACTCGACAAGCACGATGCCTGGAACCTGGACAGCCGCCTGGAGTTGGCGATGGAAGCGCTGCGCTGCCCGCCGCCCGATACGTCCGTCTCCGTCCTCTCCGGCGGTGAGCGACGGCGCGTGGCCTTGTGCCGGCTCCTGCTCACCGAGCCGGACATTCTGCTGCTCGACGAACCGACGAATCACCTCGACGCCGAATCGGTCGCCTGGCTTGAACGGCATTTGCAGCAATACAAAGGCACGGTCATCGCCGTCACGCACGATCGCTATTTTCTCGACAACGTCGCCGGTTGGATTCTGGAACTGGATCGAGGGTACGGGATTCCGTGGAAGGGCAACTATTCGTCCTGGCTGGATCAAAAGCGGACACGGTTGGCGCAGGAGGAGAAGGCGGATTCCAAACGTCAGAAAACGCTGGAACGTGAGCTGGATTGGATTCGCATGTCCCCCAAGGCGCGGCAGGCGAAAGGCAAAGCGCGCATCACGGCTTATGAAAATCTGCTCGGTCAGGAACAGGAGCAGCGGCGCGAAGATTTGGAAATCTACATTCCACCGGGGCCGCGCCTGGGCGATATCGTCGTCGAATGTCAGGGTGTGTCCAAATCGTTCGGCGACCGATTGCTGTTTGAGAATCTGACCTTTCAGATTCCGCCGGGCAGCATTCTGGGCGTCATCGGGCCGAACGGCGCGGGCAAGACGACGCTGCTCAAGTTGATTACCGGCGTCGAGGCGCCCGAGGTGGGATCGGTTAAAATTGGCGAGACGGTCAAATTGGGGTACGTGGATCAAAGCCGGGAAACGCTCAACGGCGAGAAAAATGTGTGGGAGGAGATTTCCGCCGGGGCGGAGATCATCGTCCTCGGCCCGCGTCAAATGAATTCGCGCGCCTACGTCGCCAGCTTCAACTTCCTCGGCTCAGATCAGCAGAAGAAGGTGGAGACGCTGTCCGGCGGCGAGCGCAATCGCGTGCATTTGGCTAAAATGTTGAAGGAGGGCGCGAACGTGCTTCTGCTCGACGAGCCGACGAATGATTTGGATGTGAACACGCTGCGCGCGTTGGAAGAAGCGCTGGAGGCGTTCGCCGGGTGCGCGGTTGTGGTCAGTCACGACCGTTGGTTCCTTGATCGGGTGGCGACGCACATTTTGGCATTTGAAGAAGATGGCAATGTTGCCTGGCACATCGGCAATTTTTCGGATTATGAGGCCGACCGGCGTAAACGGTTGGGCCAGGCGGCGGAGACGCCGCATCGGCTGCAGTATCGGAATTTGAAGCGGGCGGTTTGATAATGCCGGGGGCTTAATCACGAATAACACGAATAAACCCTTAAAAATTCATTCGTGTCATTCGCGCGAAGCGTATTCGTCTTATTCGTGATAAAAAACTGTTTCTGATAAAGTTCAAAGTGCCATAAGGAGCAGCGGGTATGCAAGAGCTTGAACTCTCAGTCTTATATCACGGCCCGGAAACGGCGGACGATTTGCAGCCGGTCTTGGATCAATTTGAATCGCAGCACCGGGTGCATGTCCGGCTGCGGATTCTGGATTGGGAAACGGCCTGGGCGGAATTGGTCAAGATTGCGTTGTACAGCCACGGCCCGGATATCTCGCAACTGGGCACGACGTGGGTGAGCAATCTTACGGCAATGAATGCGCTGCGGCCTTTCTCTCAATCGGAGATCACGTCGTTCGGCGGGCCGTCGGTCTTCCTGCCTTCCACCTGGCAGACGGGCACGGTGGGCGGCGATAAACAAGTTTGGGCGGTTCCCTGGCTGGCGGATACGCGCGTTCTCTATTACCGGCGCGATTGGCTGGAGAAGGCGGGCGTGGACGAGGCGACGGCGTTTAAGACTCCGCAGCAGTTGGCCGAGACGCTGCAGCGTTTGCAGGCGAGCGGCGTGGGCGCGCCGTGGGTTGTGCCAACGCGCCACACGTTGATTACGCTCCACAACTTAGCCAGTTGGGTGTGGGGCGCGGGCGGCGATTTCGTGACGCCGGACGGCCGGCGCACGCTTTTTAATGAACCGCAGGCGCGCGCCGGGATCCGCGATTATTATGATCTACATCGTTTCCTTTCCCCGACTGTGCATGGGTTGGGGCCGGGCGATTGCGATTTGGTTTTCCGCGAGGGGCGCGCGGCGATTACGTTGAGCGGGCCGTGGACGTGGTTGACGGGGATGATCCGCCAGCGCGGCGCGTCGCCCGAGGTGATCGAGAACTTTGGCCTGGCGTTTCCGCCGGGCGTCCCGTTTGTGGGTGGGTCGAGTCTGGTGGTTTGGCGGCATACGACGATGGCGAATGTCGCGGTCGAGTTGGTGCGGTTGCTCACCAGTTCGCGCATTCAGGCGACGTATCCGCCGCACATTGGGCATCTGCCGGTTCGGACGGATGCGTTGGCGACGCTGGCCGCCGGCGAGAATCCTTTCTATCGGACTTTGCTGGAAGGTTTTGAGTCCAGCCGCTCCTTCCGCGCGACCTCCAGTTGGGGATTGGTCGAGGACAAACTCAGCCTGACCTTGACCGATCTGTGGACGGAGTTGCTGACCAATCCGAGTCAAGATTTGGACGCGGCGATTGCGAAGTATCTTGATCCGCTGGCCAAACGCTTGGACTTGGCTTTAGAGAGTCGGCGGTAAAAAAATGGACGAAGGACGAAAGACGAAGGACGAAGGACGAAGGACAAGTGAACTTCATTCGTCTTTCGTCATTCGTCCTTCGTCATTTCTTTCATTCATCATTTGATGCCCCCTCCAACCGTATTCATCAGCTACAGCCACGATTCGCCTGAACACGCGGATCGAGTCCTGGCCTTTTCAGATCGTTTGCGATCAGAAGGCGTTGATTGCCAACTTGATCAATACGAACCGGCGCCACCGGACGGCTGGCCGCGTTGGATGGATAAACACATCCGCAGCGCGGATTTTGTGCTGATGATTTGCACGGAGACGTATTTTTGCCGGGTGATGGGAGAAGAAGAGCCAGGCAAGGGCCTGGGGGTCAAGTGGGAAGGTAACTTGATTTACCAGCACATTTACCAGGCTGACTCCACCAACCGCCGTTTTATTCCTGTGTTGTTTGAAGAGAATCAGGTTGAACACATCCCCACACCCGTGCAGGGCGTGACGCACTACCGCGTTCATACGGCTGACGGCTACGAACGCCTTTATCGTCACTTGACGGATCAACCCCTTGTCATCAAGCCGGAGTTAGGCAAACTGCTCGAGCTTCCGCCGCGCGAACGAAAGACGGATTTCCTTGAGAGACCTGTGAGGTCTGTTGTAGTCTCCACCGCCAGCCTCCCCTCCACCGACTCCTATCTGATTGGCCGTGAGCAAAAACTCGCCGCGCTGGACGCGGCGTGGGAGAGTTCCACCGTCATTCTGAGCGAAGCGAAGAATCTCGGCCAAGCGAAGAGTCCGTTTCGCAGTGGGGAGACCCTTCGCTCTGCTCAGGGTGACAGGCTGCCTCAGAAAACGAATATTCTGAGTCTCGTCGCCTTTGGAGGCGTAGGCAAGACCGCGCTCGTCAACAAGTGGCTCGCGCAAATGGCGCTCGATAATTATCGCGGCGCGGAGCGCGTGTTTGGCTGGTCGTTCTACTCTCAGGGTGCGGCGGAGGGCAAGCAGGTCGCCGCCGACCCGTTCATTGCCGCCGCGCTCAAGTGGTTTGGTGATCCCGACCCAACTGCCGGTAATCCGTGGGACAAGGGTGAGCGTTTGGCGCAGTTGATCAAAGAGCACCATACGTTGCTCGTCCTCGACGGGCTGGAGCCGCTGCAAAACCCGCCGCCGGTGGAGACCGGGCGCATCAAAGACCCCGCGCTCCGCTCCCTCCTGCGCGAGTTGGCGCGGCAGAACGCCGGGCTGGTCGTCATCACCACGCGTTTGTCGGTGGATGACTTGAAAGATTTCCTTGGCAGTTTCGCTGACGAGATTAACTTGGAGAATCTCTCCGCCGAAGCAGGCGCGGACTATCTCAAGCATTTGGGCGTGACCGGGTCAACAGATGAACTCATTGCCGCCTCGCGCGAGTATGACGGACATGCGCTCGCGTTGACGCTGCTGGGCAGTTACTTGAAGACGGTCTATCGCGGCGACGTACACAAACGCGACCAGATCGTGCGTCTGACCGACGAGCGAAAGCACGGCCCGGATGCGCGGCGCGTGATGGCCGCCTACGAGCACTGGCTCAAGGACAAGCCGGAGTTAGACATCCTGCGGCTCATGGGCCTGTTTGACCGTCCCGCCGAGCACGCCGCGCTCGAAGCGCTCAGAAAGAAACCGGCGATTAAGGGCCTGACCGAGCGCATTCAAAAACTCTCGCTCGCCGATTGGCGCTACGCAGTGGACAACCTGCGCGCCTTGCGCCTCCTCGCCGATGAAGACCCGCACGACCCAGATGCGCTCGATGCCCACCCGCTCCTGCGCGAACACTTTGGCGAACAGTTGCGCGTGAGCAACGCCAAAGCTTGGCGCGAAGCGCACTCACGGCTGTACGAGCATTACAAATCCAGCGCTAAGGAATTTCCTGATACGGTGGACGAGATGACGCCGCTCTACGCGGCGGTCGCGCACGGCTGCCTGGCGGGACGCTACCAGGAGGCCCACGACGATCTTTATCGTAAGCGAACTCTTAGAGGAGATAAATATTTCAGCACGCGCCAACTTGGTGCATTCAGCGCTGACCTCGCCGCGCTGTCGGGCTTTTTTGAAAAACCTTGGCGTGAACCTGTCTCAGGGTTGAGCAAAAGTACTAAGGGTTTGGTTCTAGCTATTGCTGGTTTTGACTTGCGCACACTCGGCCGGCTGGAAGAGGCCGCCCAGCCAACGCAGGCGGCGCTAGAAGCCGCGATTGATCTGCACGATTTGGAGAACGCAGCAAGGTATGCCAGCACCATTAGCCAAATCTACCTGACCAGCGGCGAAGTGACACAGGCGCTTGATTATGCCCGGCAGAGCATCCAATTGGCTGACCGTAGCGGCGATGCCTTTCAGCGTATAACCAAACGAGTTCAGCTAGCCGATACTCTGCATCAGGCAGGGCATCTCGCTGAAGCGGAAGCTGCCCTCCGCGAAGCGGAGGAGATGCAAAAGGCGGATCAATCAGAGTTCCAACTCCTCTACGCCTTCCAGGGCTTTCTGTACTGCGACCTCCTATTGGATCAGGGTAAGTACCTGGAAGTGCAGAGCCGGGTGGGTCAGACGATTGAGATTGCAATGCGAAACAAATGGTTACTAGGCATCGCGCTTGATCATCTCTCCCTGGGGCGCGCTCACTTGATGCAAGCGGAAGTTGAAGGCACAAATAATTACTCTCAAGCGACAACTCACCTCGGCTACGCGGTGGACGGCTTGCGGCAGGCGGGGGCGCAAGAGTTCATTGTTCGTGGTTTGCTGGCGCGCGCGGAGTTGTGGCGGGTCATGGGCGCGCTGGACAAAGCGCGGCGTGATCTGGATGAAGCGTACTCCATCGCAACGCGCGGCGGAATGCGGCGGCACGAGGCGGATTGCCATTTGGAATACGCGCGGCTGTTCGTCGCCAGCGGTGAGAAAGACAAAGCGCGGGAACACTTCGAGCTTGCCAAGAAAATGATCGAGGAGATCGGGTATCATCGGCGGGATGTGGAGTGTCAACGGATAGAGCAACAGATCAACGGATAAAAAGAACAGTAGGTGACTGTCACGGGGCGATGCTCCGCCTGAAAGTCCGGCATTCGCGTGCCTCGTGACAGTCACCTGAAGAGCATGTCGCGTAAGCGACTCGCTGCTCAAGCGCCTTTTTTGTGAACTCCCTAGATAACAAAGTAAAGCACCCTTTACGGATATAATAGGCCCGTTACTTAGGCTCGGAGCCAGCAGGCTCCCGAGTGGAATGTGAGCATGTAGAGAATCGGCGATGAGTGTTTCTTCTGAGAATTCTCCCCTCTCCAATAATTTACCCGCGCCGTTAACGGCGTTGATCGGGCGCACGACGGAAGTCGCCGTGATCCGCGCGCTGCTGCTCAAGCCGGATGTCCGCCTGGTAACGCTCACCGGCCCCGGCGGAATTGGCAAGACGCGCCTGGCGGTGCAGGCCGGGAAAGAATTGCTGGCTGATTTTGCGGACGGCGTCTTTTTTGTCGCGCTTGCGCCGCTGCCTCATCCGCAACTCGTCCTCCCCACGGTCGCTCAAACCTTGCACTTCCGCGCGACGAACCCCCAACGGCTGGCCGAAGAGCTTAACGTTCATCTACGTTACAAACAGCTCCTGTTGATCCTGGATAACTTCGAGCATCTGGTGAAGGCCGCGCCGGTCGTCGCGGATTGGCTGGAGGCCCTGCCGCACCTGAAAATTTTGGTCACCAGCCGCGCGCGGTTGCATTTAGCGGGCGAACACGAATTGCGCGTACCGTCGTTCATCGTCCCGGACCTAAAACATCTTCCCCCGGACGCGCTGTGGCTGGAGTACGATGCGCTGCGGATCTTTCTCGAGCGCGCGCAAGCGGTGCGGGCGGACTTTGCCATTACCGACGCCAATGTGCACACCATCGTCGAAATCTGTCGCCGCCTGGACGGGCTGCCGCTGGCGATCGAGTTGGCGGCGGCGCGCAGCCGATTGCTCTCGCCGGAATTATTACTCGCCCGCTTAGAAAAAGGATTGGCGTTTCTGGATGGCGGTCCGTCCAATTTGCCCGCACGGCACCGGACGCTGCACAATGCCATTCGTTGGAGCTATGATTTATTAGACGAGTCAGAGAAAAGTCTCTTTCGGAAGTTGGCCGTGTTCGTCGGCGGCTGTACCGTGGAAGCGGCGGAGGTGGTCTGTCTGGATAAAACCCAAGAAACAGGGCCTCGGGTTCAGCGGCTTGCGCCCGTGGACCCTGATCCTTCCGATCTGCTTCCAGCTCTCTCCTCCCTCATGGACAAAAGTCTCCTCCAGGCAGCGGACGGTGCGGGCGGCGAACGCCGCTTCGTCATGTTGGAAACGATTCGGACGTTTGCGCTGGAGCAGTTGGAACAAGCCACCGAGTTTAACGATCTGTCCCGACGGCATCTGCTGTATTACTTGGAGGTCGCGGAGTCGGCTGCGCCGCACTTAACCGGCCCCAAGCAGCGCGTCGAACTGGAGCGTTTGGCCCCGGAGATTGATAATCTGCGGGCGGCGCTGCAAAGAGCCGCCACGCAGGGGGAGGGCGAAACCGTCCTCCGGCTGTGTGAAGCCTTGCTGCAATTCTGGTACGTGTATGGTCAGCCGGATGAAATCCGGCACTGGCTGGAGGTCGTGTTGTCCATCGGCCCGCGTCTCTCGACGTGGGTGCGCGCGCGCACGCTGGACCTCATGGCTTACGTGCTCGCTTTCATGCAGAGTAACTATCCCCACGCGCTAGATTTCTATGAACAAGCATTGGCGTTGTGGCGGGAGTTGGATGATCCACAGAGTGTCTCGAATACCCTGGTGAATATGGGCATCGTCGCGATGGAACTGGGCGACTTTGCGCGCGTGCGTGTCTTGTTTGAAGAGAGCCTGACCCTCCGGTTGGCTGGCGGTGAGAGAGAGGCCGCGACGGTGACCCAGGACTGTCTGGGTATGCTGTTGATGCGTCAGGGAGATTTCGAGGGGGCGCTCAAGATATTAGAGGCAGACCTGGCTTGGTGGCGAGAACAGGGTGACCTGAGGCCGATGGCGTTCGTCTCGAATTATCTGGGAATGATCGCGCTGTATCAGGGCCGCTATGACCAGGCGCGGACCTTGGGCGAACAAGCGTTGAAGTTGTGTCAGGAGGCGGGCGATCTCCGAGGCGCCTCGGCCGCGTTAAATGCGCTTGGCCCAGCGGCGCTGTATCAGGGTGAGGTGGAGCAAGCACGGCTGTTTTTGGTTGAAAGCTTAACATTGCGCTGGGAGTTCCACGATCGCGATGGAATTGCCTGGAACCTGGAGCGCCTGGCGGAAGTGGCGGTGGTGCAGGCGCAGATGGAGCGAGCGGCCAAACTCTGGGGCGCAGCGGAAGCGCTGCGGGAAGTGCTGACCAGCCCGATCTTCCCAGCCGAACAAGTCCGTTATGAGCCGCCCTTGACCAAGGCGCGGGCTCAACTGGGTGAGGCGGCGTGGGCCGCGGCTTGTATTGTCGGCCGGGCCATGCCGCTGGCCGAAGCGGTCGCGTATGCCTTGGAGGGTAGCGGGCAATAGTCGAAGGCCATAAATGACGCAAGAAAAAACAGAACCCGGCTCAAGGCCGGGTTCGTGATTCATTTGGGATGTATAGGATTTATAGGATTACGGCGCCAAGAGCTTATAGCTGTCGTAGTAGTGGATAAAGAAACCAACAAACTGCGGATCGTTGCTATAGCTGTTATAAACCTTCTGCAGCTCGCCTTCCATGAAGGCATTGCCTTCTTCCCAGAACGTAAGCATCTCATCCGCCGGGCCTAAGTTCTGCGTCTCCACGCCGATGAGCGCCGGCCCAACGCCCAATTCGCCCGAGGCATGCACGATGATTCCATTCGGGCCTTCGGCGGCGTCACGGTAATCCATAATCGCCACCTGATCAACAATCTGAGAGATATACCAGTTGAGTGGGCGGCCCTTGTGCGAGCCGTCGAGCTTCAGATTGGAGGTGCGCGGATCTTCGTCGTACCAGAACGGCATCGTCTCAATGAAGAACGTGTTGCCGATGCGGCTGCGGACGCCGTTCTTGAAATCCAAGAACATTTGCGCGCGCGTTTGGACGTTGGCCCACCAATGATCGGTGTTCGCCACGTAGGGGGCGGTATCGTCAATAATCCCATCGAAGGCGATCCCGGAATTGATGATGTTGGTGTAGATGTTCCAGCCATCAGTAAAGCAGGCGATCTGGCCCGCGATGCCGGAATTGCACGCGACGCCCCACCACGGATCGCCATCGAGCGCATAGACTTTCATCCCCGCGCCATGAACCTGGCTCACAAAACTGGTGTAGGCCGCGACGGCCCCCGTTTGCAGTAGGCCCAGCCGGCGGGCCGAAATGTAAATGTCGTCAATGCTTTTGCTCGCGGCGAAGTTAATCATGTTCGTCGTCTTGGTGGAATCGCCGGGGATGCTCTCATCCCACACGAACATGCCCCGCTGACCGGGATAGGTGATGGGCGCCGGGGTGGGCGTGGGAGTGCGGGTCGGGGTCGGGCCAACGGTTGGGGTCCGGGTCGGAGTCGCCGTCGGCTGGGAACCGCCGTTGTTCGCGACGACGGAAATCGTCGTCGGGCTGTTGTACTTGGTCGCGCCGTTGTAATCGGCAGCGCGGGCGTCAATGCCAATCGTGCCGTCGCCAAACTCGTTCGAGTTCCAGCTATATGTTCCAATCACACAGCCGGTGCCCTCGGTAAAAGTCATCGCGCGCCAAGCGGTGGTCGGCCCGGAGGGCGGGGTAAAGCGGACTTGCATCGCTACGATGCTGTCGCTGGAGGGATTGGCACAGGCCTGAACTTTGATGCTGATCGTCCCGGTCACCAGACTGCCATTGGCGGGTTGCTGGAAAGTCACCACCGGTGGCGTGGTATTGGCGGCATACGCCGGCGTGACCGATAACAGGAAGGTCAAGAGGGTGACTATCGTTATAACGACTTGCACACGACGAGCGGTAGGCATAACTCGCCTCCTGGAATTGGTGATCAGAAAGGGGTGTGAACATTCTGACTGTAGCTTACAATACCGATCTCCGCCTCAACCATGAAAATTAGGGCGAGTTTTAGCACAGGGGTGCTGTGATGCTGGTGAAAGTAATCTTATGTGTAGCCAGGCGCGTAGTTACGGAAAGGCTCTTGCCCCTCTGATCGCCGGAGTAGTGTCGGGCGTTGCCGGGCTGTTTGTCTTTCTGGTCATCCATCATTTTTGGATTACGCCGATTTGGTTCATTCTGCCGCTCGGTTTGGTGATTGCCAGCTTCGGCGGATGGGTGGTCGGAGGGGCCTACCTGGAAATCCGTGCCGGGCTGCCGCCGCGCCCGTGGACGGCTCCGGCGCTGGTTGCGTTGATTGGAGTGATCTTAGCTCCAGGCATTTTGCTGGCTCAGTTCCGCACGCCGCTGGTCAATTTCAGTTTGGGGGTGATCCTCCCTGAAGAAGTAGAGAAAGTGATGGTGCACTTCATCCTGGAATTGCTAATCCCGGCGGCGGTTGTGGGTGGAATAGTGGGAGGGTGGCTGGGGCGCACATGGCGAGCAGCGCTATCAACCGGATTGGCCGGACTCGTGTTTGCGTTGGGGCCGGGGCACAACATTCCCTTCCTGGGAAATACGCCGGCGGTGGACAAAGGTCTGATCCTGCTCTTGGCGATTACCGTGACGTCGGCAGTTACACTGGTGGAAACGAGCGAGTGGCTGGCTAAGAAAGGATTCTTTGAGGAAGGATGACCATGACGGATGATCATGTGGTGGCCTCGATTGGCTTGATTTCGGATACACATTATCAGGATCGTTTATTTGATTTGCCAGACGGGCTGGCGCAACTTTGGAAAAACGTTGATCTGATTTTGCACGCCGGAGATGTCGGCGAACTGGAGGTGCTGGACCAACTCGGCCACATAGCGCCCGTTGTCGCGGTGCATGGAAATGATGAGCCGGAGTCCGTGAAGCGCGAGCTTCCCGAACGGCAGCTTCTCTCCGTCCAGGGTTTGCGCGTATTGCTGTGGCACAGCCACTATCCCGATCCAGTGGAGGAAAAAGCGAAACGCGGCGGCCCGTGGGGACCTAAGCTGGACCGCATCGCCGGCCGGGGTCGAGCGTTGAAAGCGGATATTGTCGTCTATGGACATTCGCATGTGCCGATGATTTGGCGTTACGCTGATGTGTTGCTGGTGAATCCCGGCGCGCTTGCTTCCGGCGGCTATTTCACCCGGCAGGCCGTCACGTCGGTGGGGAGGTTGCAGGTGTTCACGAATGGCGGATATGACGTTGCACATTTTAATCTTGCCACCGGACAAACCATTGAGTTTCCCATCCCTGGCCCGGAGGAGGAGTTCAGCGTGCTGGGCAATCGTTACCAAGATTGGCTGGTAGAGCCTGACCTGATTGCCGACGTGGGCGCGCTCAGAAAAATAATCTACGAAGACGTCCACGCGGTGGTGGGAGCACTTCAGCCGCTCTACAGGCGCTGTTTGATAGCCGGACTGATCCGGCGGCAGGATTTGATTGAAGCCATCCAGGCGGGGGAGTTGATTACTCCCACGGATCGCGCACAAGTCCTGGCCGTGATTAATTGAGTGGTTTGAGCAGGCCGGACTGGTTAGTCGCTTGCCTTGCAGGCTGCGTGTAACCCGGTAAAATAGCGGCTATTGCATGGGGGTAGTCCTGCCTCGGGGAGGCGCGCCAGTGTACGATCAACCCCACTGTTTGAAGGCCCGGGCCTTCGAGTTCACGAGGAGAAGCTACTAATGAAGACCTACACCAAACCTGCTTTGAAGAAACACGCCACCCTGAAACAAGTCACCTTCAGCAGCCACTAATCTATCCTCGGCTGCGACCGCTGTAAACGGCACGTCTTTTCGCTCTGAAGATGCGCTGACGTTTGATTTATCTGAGCACTCGCTACGCTCGCTGGCGCGCCTCCCCGGTGTAGGACCTGGCTGGGCCAATTTCTGGCCCGGCTTTGTTTAAGGCAAAGAGTTTAATCACGAATGACTCGAATCGCAAAAACCGCGCGAATAACACGAATGAGTCTAAGGTTTTATTCGTGCCATTCGTGATAAAAAACTGCTATGACCTCCATCGAACATCTTCTCACCGCACTGCAAGTTCAACCCGGATCGCCGGAGGGGTTCGCCGGCTTGAGCACGGGCGAGGTGGATCAAGATGATCTGGTCATCACCGCGCTGGCGCTGGGCCTGGCGCCACTGCTGCACTATCGTCTGGAGCAAGCGGGCCGGGCGCTCCCCGAGGCCCGGGCGCAGGCCAAACTCGCGTTCGCCCGTCAGGCCGAAGTCGCGCGCCAAAATGCCCTCCGCCTCCAACTCCAGGAAATCCTCGGACGTTTACCCGCGCCGCCCATCGTCCTCAAAGGCGCGTACCTCGCGGAGAAAATCTATCCCGCGCCCGGCCTGCGTCCCATGAATGACATTGACCTGCTCTTCCGCCCGGAAGATTTATCCTCCGCGGCCGAAACGCTCCACGCGCTGGGCTATGTGTCCAAAGAAAAATCGGATCAGCTTGGCCCCGGTATCACCAAACATATTCACACCTTCAAGCGGCCCGGGGCGTCAGGCGAAGCGGCGACGCCGAATCCCTATTTATCTTCCGGCGGCGAGCGGATGATTGAGCCGCATCGCTCGTTGGAAGAAGCCTGGTTTGGATTGAGGTGTGATCTGACGCCGGGGATGTGGGAGCGGAGTGTAGAGATCGAACTGGCGGGTCAGCGCGCACGAACGTTAGCGCCGGAGGACACGCTGCTGCATTTGGCGGTGCATTTGACGTTTCATTTGATCATGGGCTCACCCTCCTTTGTGCAACTGGTGGATCTCTCGGTGTTCCTGGCAGAGCGCGAAGTGGATTGGCCTGCTTTTCTCTCGCGGGCGCGCCAACTCCGCGCCTCCGGCTATGCGTATGCCGCGCTGCGCTTGGCTGCGCAGATGCTGAACGCGCGCGTCCCGCTCGAAGTCTTGCAAGCGCTCGCGGCGGCTTCGCCCTTTAGCGTCCGCGCGGCCGCCGAACAGCTTTCCCTCTCAGAGATGATGCGCCGCACCCAACAGCCGCCGCTGCGGACAGTGACTCAACGACTGCGGCGCGGCGTGGAAGATCGCGCGGAGACGGCGCGTTGGGCGCACTCTTTTGAAGAATGGCTGCGGGTGTGGTGGACGCTGGTGGATGTGTGGCGGACGGATACGTGGCGAATGCTGATTAAATTTTAGTTCTCTCTGTACACGGATTTCACGGACAATTCGGATTTCACGGATTTTTTGTAACTACTCAGCCATCCACCCCTACCTGTTTTTAGGTCCTTCTCGCACACCGCGCTGACAGACGATCCGAATTCTGCGGCGCGGCGTGCGATTTTGACCCCACAAGCCTATCGAGATCTACATACCCGTTTCGACTCCTAGGTCACGGTGCTCTTATGGTGTGCTTGTCGGCGTTGGTATAGGCATAGCTTGTATCTGCGCGATAATAACTCGCACCTGCGCGATCAAGGTGTCAGCCGCTGTGGTGGTGATCTTCTTGCCTCGCTGCGCCTGCACTGCATTGATGAAGGCTCGCAACTCATTGACCGCCGCGTTCGTCTGGCCCCCGCTGAGACTTTGCTGCGTATTCTGAAGTTTGCTGTTCAGGCTCGTCCCCACTCCACCGGTGATGCTGCCATTGGCAACGTAGGTGTTGATAGCCCCGGTGAGGCTGCTCAGTGCCTGTGACGGGTTGGGTGTGGCGGTGGGCGTCGGAGTATAAGTCGCGGTTGGTGTGGGTGTGTCCGTCGGCGTGTAGGTTGGTGTAGGCGTCGGCGTTTGAGTCGCGGTTGCCGTTGGCGTATCCGTCGGTGTCGCCGTATCGGTTGGGGTTGGCGTCGGTGTATCGGTGGGCGTTGGAGTATAAGTCGCGGTTGGGGTGGGTGTGTCTGTCGGCGTCGCCGTGTAGGCTGGCGGTTGGTTAACTGGGTTAATTATGATCCGTGCGATCTTATGGCTCCCCCCCTCGGAGACCCAGAGACTCCCATCCGGACTCGCAGTAATATTGCCAGGAGCACTACCAGCGGGCATGGGATATTCTGTCATTACCCCCGAAGTTGTAATGCGGCCGATTTTGTCATTCCACGGCTCGGTGAACCATAAGTTACCGTCCGGTCCCACTGTTATGCTCGAAGTTCCATAACCAGAGGAGAGAGGGTACTCAGTGATGACGCCGCTGGGTGTTATTCGACCCACACTCGATCCCCAATATTCTACAAACCACAGGTTCCCATCAGGTCCGGTCACAAGATCGAATGGTCCAACGCCAGAAGTAGGTATCGCATACCTGGTCACATTTCCAGCCAAAGTGATCTTTGCGATCGAGTTTTCTCCATAACCTGCGACCCAGAGATTACCATCCGGGCCGGATGTAATTCCATGAGGTGAAGACACACCAGTACTATAGTCGGTGAAAGATCCGTCCAGTTCAAACTTTACGATCTTATCGCTACCTGCATCGGTGTACCAGATATTTCCATCGGGTCCCACGGTGAGGTTATGAGGGGAGAATTGGTCGCCTGTAGGGTCACTGATCTTTGTCGGCTCTGAATTGGCGGGCGCGTTGGGTGAAATTTGCCCCAGCCATCCTCCAGGTGGATACCCATATAAAGTTCCAGAGAACCAAATATTGCCATCCGGTCCCACGATGATGTCAACGCTGTTGCTCCCGTTATAAAACTCAGTGACCGTTCCGTCTGTGGTGATTCGCCCAATCATGGGTCCGCCCCACTCAGCAAACCAGACATTACCATCTGGCGCAACGGTGATTCCGCTGGGGGATCCACTTAATAGAGTGGGGTATTCGATCAGTTTCCAATAAGGTACTATTCCTGCAATGGCAACATTCACGGTGATAATATCCGTCCCGCCATGACCGTCATCCACGTGTACCACAAAGGAATCCGCACCAGTGTAATCTGTATTGGGGGTGTAACCCACCGACACGGAATCCCCTGTCCCGCTGGCGCTGGCCGTGCCATGGCTGGCCGGTGAGCTGACGCTCCAGGTGAGGATATTGCCGTCTGCGTCGGTGGCATGCAGGGTCAAATCAAAGGGATTGGGGGAGCCATTCTGGCTCATTGTTATGGAAGTCGAATCGCCTTCCGTGATGACCGGATAAGTAGTGGCCGCGAACGCAATCACAAATGGTGAGAGCGAAGATGTACTGCCGCAAATGACGCCGCCGTCCGCGTCATTGGATGTCGTCACATTCTCCCAGTTGCCATTCTCGTAATGGAGAAGTTGCAGGCTGCCCGGATCGCTATATTGACTCGGATTGTAGTTGATGCAAATGGTGATGGGCGAGGTGTAGCTTGCCGTTGTGGAAATGTCGTAATAGGTAGCCGGGTCGCCGAGGCTGAAACCGGCAGGCGGCGTCGGGCCAGAGCCACTTATGGCGAGGTCGGTCCTGCCTTCCTGGGTAATTTCCCCGAACGTAAGAGTGACCGGACTCTCGCCCGTCCTTGGGTTCACCGGTTGAACGTCCACCGTTATTCCCACAGGCGTATTGGGTATGGGCGTCCATTCTAAGACATCTACTGGTGTGGTGCGGATAATGTCCGTGCCGTCGCCCAGTTGGCCAGAAGTATTGTATCCCCAGCATTTGATCCCGCCACTCTCAACCAGAGCACAGGTGTGATACCCGCCGGCGGCGATAGCGCTGACCCCGCTTGCCAAACCGCTCACATCTACTGGTGTGGCGCTGTAGGTGGTTGTGCCGTCACCCAGTTGACCTTGCATGTTATACCCCCAGCACTTGACTCCGCCATCTGGAGTCTGCGCACAGGTGTGATATTTACCGGCGGCAATGGCGCTGACCTCACTCGTCAGTCCGCTCACGTCTATCGGCGTCCTGATGAGTTGACCTTGCATGTTACCCCAGCATTTGACACCGCCGCCATGAACTGCGTCCATCAGCACACAGGTGTGAAACCCACCAGCGGTGATGGTACTGACCCCGCTCGTCAGCCCGCTCACGTCTACCGGTGTAGCGCTGTCGAAGAGCGAGCCGAAGCCCAATTTACCGTCGCCCAATTGACCATTCCCGTTGTATCCCCAGCATTTGACCCCACCGGATGCAGTCAATGCACAGGTGTGATACTCGCCGACGGCGATAACGCTGATCCCGCTCGTCAGCCCAATGACGTCTACCGGCGTGGGGCGGTCGGTGGTCGTGCCATCGCCTAGTTGACCATTGCCATTCCATCCCCAGCATTTAACTCCGCCACCATGGGCTACATCCAGCAGCGCACAGGTATGAAACCAATCTGTTGCGATGGCACTGACCCCGCTCGTCAGCCCGATCACGTCTACCGGCGTGGGGCGGTCAGCGGTCGTGCCGTCGCCCAGTTGACCGTAGCTGTTATGCCCCCAACACTTGACCCCGCCGCCCGCGGTCAGCGCACAGGCGTGAATCCCCCCGGCAGCGATGGCGCTAACCCCGCTCGTCAGCCCGCTCACATCTATCGGCGCCATGCGGAGTCCACCGTTTTCGTTCCCCCCCCAGCATTTGACCCCACCGTTCGAAGTTAGCGCACAGGTGTTATTATCACCAGCAGTAATGGCAGCGATATTGAGAATGGGGGTCAGCATCCGTTCTGGCCTTGACGGGAACGCAATTACAAATGGCGAGAGCGAAGATACGCTGCCGCAAATGATATTATTATCAATATTATTTGATGTTGTAACATTATCCCAATTGTCATTCTCGTAATGGAAAAGTTGCAGGCTGAACGGATCGATATTTTCGGAAGGAATGTAGTTGATACAAACGGTGACGGGCGAGGTGTAGCTTGCCGTTGTGGAAAGGTCGTAATAAGTTACCGGGTCGCCGAGGCTAAAACCGGCAGGCGGGAGAGGGCCAGAATCGCTCATAACAAGATTGGTTCTGCCATCCTGCATAACTTCAGCGAAGGTGACTGTCACAGGCTTGTTTCCACTTGCCAAGTCCTTTGGCTGAACAACAACATTACTGCCAAACAACGTATTAGGCCCCATTGCTAGTGTGGCGCTTCCCTGGTCATCGGCGAGAGTGGCATTGACCGGATTGGTCAGGTTAACATAGAAGGTGCGGTTTGGCTCCAAGAATGGGTTGCCATTGAGATCAACCGAAATCGTTTGACTGGTTTCCCCAGGTTCGAAAGCGAGCGTGCCGGAATTTGCATTGTAGTCGTTACCATCTGTGGCCGTTCCATCGGCGGTGGCGAAATCGACATCTACTTCCTGCTCGCTGGGGACCGAGAGATTGACGGTGAAAATCGCCTCGGTTGAGTTGTCATCGTCTACACTGACGGCGATATCATCAATCGAGAGGGTGGGGGGAAGCACAACAATCACGCTT
>Ga0075421_100000429_pt1 | contig 43573 bp, 47 predicted proteins | sample SoiMetdeltSBSDD5_FD_75292 | JGI IMG/M metagenome (GOLD analysis project Ga0075421, IMG submission 75292) | Bulk soil microbial communities from a Populus tree surrounding site in Tennessee, USA - Soil MetaG P. deltoides SBSDD5 | ecosystem: Environmental > Terrestrial > Soil > Tree plantation... | reverse complement strand
CCTCGCGGAACTTCTTGAGGGTCTTCTGCAGGTCGATGATGTAGATGCCGTTGCGCTCCCCGAAGATGTACTTCTGCATCTTGGGGTTCCAGCGCTTGGTCTGGTGGCCGAAGTGCACCCCGGCCTCCAGCAGCTCCTTCATGGTCAGCGTGGCCATACGTCCGTCCTTTCGGTTCGCCTCCGACCGTCGAGCGGCGGGGGGCTGTGCCCTCCGCGCTCCCCCGCGCCCATTGGGCGGCGAGGACCGAAGCTCGCGGTCGTGCGTGGTTGAACTGCTACGTCGATTGTACCGCTACGTCGTGTATTTCGAGTTGAGCCGCACGTATTCCTCGGTGAGGTCCGAGGTCCACACCGAGTCCTCCCCGCTGCCGAGCCCGAGATCCACCGTGATCCCGTACTCGTTGCCGCGCATGGTGGCCTCGACTCGGTCCATGCGGGCGTCCGCGCGGAGCATCCCCTTCTCCACGAGCAGCTCGGCGCCGATGCGGATGGCGACGCGTTCCGGCGCCACCTTGGCCGCGGTCTGCTTGCCGAGCGCCATCATGATGCGGCCCCAGTTCGGGTCGGCGCCGCAGATGGCGGTCTTCACCAGGGGCGAGTTCGCCACGCTGCGGGCGGCGATGAGGGCCTCGCGGCGCGTCCGCGCCCCTCGCACGCGCACCTCCACGATCTTGGTGGCGCCCTCGCCGTCCTGCACGAGCATGCGCGCGAGCCGGCCCGCCACCGCCTCCAGGGCGGCGCGGAACTGGGCGAGCCCGCGGCCCCCGCGCTCCAGCGGGGCGTTCTCGGCGAGCCCGTTGGCGAGCACGGCCACGGTGTCGCTGGTGGACTCGTCGCCGTCCACCGTCACGCGGTTGAACGAGCGGTCCATGGCGCGGCGGAGCGAGACTTGCAGCGCGTCGGCGGCGATCACCGCGTCGGTGGCGAGGAAGCAGAACATGGTCGCCAGGTGTGGCTCCAGCATGGCCACGCCCTTGGCGATGCCGCCGATGGTCACCGGGCGGCCGCCGAGCTCAACCCGGAGGGCGGCCTCCTTGGGGATGGTGTCGGTGGTCATGATGGCCTCGGCCGCGCTGCGGCCGCCCTGCGGCGACAGCGCCTGCACGAGCTTGGGCAGGGCCGGGCGCACCTTGTCCATCGGCATGGGCTGCCCGATCACACCGGTGGCGGCGATGAGCACGCGCTGGGCGGGAATGCGCAGGTGCTCGGCCACGATCTTGGTCATCTCGCGTGCGTCGCGAATGCCCTGCTCGCCCGTGCACACGTTGGAGCAGCCGGACGAGGCCACGATGGCCTGCGCCTGCCCGCCCTTGACGTGGTCGCGCGAGACGAGCACCGGGGCGCCTTTGACCTGATTGGTGGTGAACACCGCCGCCGCGCGCGCGGGCGACGAGGAGTAGATCAGCGCGAGGTCCTTCTTGCCGCTGGGCTTGATGCCGGCGGTGATGCCGGCGGCGAGAATGCCGGGGACGGCGGTGATGCCGCCCTCGAGCCACTGGAAGTCCGCCATGCTCCGCGCCTCAGGGGTAGACGGGAGGCGCTTCGAGCCCGCTCCGCTCGTCCCACCCCATCATGATGTTGAGGCATTGGACGCCGTTGGCGGAGCCGCCCTTGCCGAGGTTGTCGAGGGCGGAGACGCACACCGCCCGCCGGGTCCGCGAGTCCACGACCACGGTGACGTCACAGTAGTTCGACCCCACGATGTGGCGCGTGGTCGGGCGCTCGCCCTCGGGCAAGACCCGAACGAACGACTCGCCGCCATAGAACTCGGCGTAGAGGGCCAGGAGGTCGGCGGTGGAGACCGCCCGTGTGAGGGGCACCGACGCGGTGGTGAGGAGGCCCCGGTTGAGGGGGATCAGGTGGGGCGTGAAGCCCAGCACCACCGGGCCGCCCGCCAGCGCGGAGAGCTCCTGCTCCATCTCCGGCGTGTGCCGGTGCGTGGCGATGCCGTAGGCTTGAGCGTTCTCGTTGGCCTCGGTGTAGAGATACATGGGATCGATCTTGCGTCCCTGCGCCCCCGCGCCCGTCACCCCCGACTTGCCGTCGACCACGATGCCCTCGCGCGCCGCCAGGCCGCTCTTCGCGAGCGGCGCGGTCGCGAGGACGGCGCCCATCGGATAGCAGCCCGGCGAGGCGACCAGGCTGGCCTGGCCGATCTCTTTGCGGTGAAGCTCGGGCAGGCCGTACACCGCCTCGGCCAGGCCGGCGGGATCGATGTGCGGCGCCTTGTACCAGGTAGTGTAGAGCGCCGCGTCACGCAGCCGGTAGTCGGCGGAGAGATCGATGACCTTGCGCCCCTGGCGCCGGAGTGTCGGCACCGCGCGCTGCGACTCCATGTGGGGCAGCGCGAGAAAGACCAGATCCGCCTCGGCGGCGAGCCGCTCGGCGTCCACTTCCTGGAACACCAGCGAGGAGAGACCGCGGAAGTGGGGGTACACCTTGTCCAGCCGCTCGCCCGCCAAGCGCTCGGAAGTAACGGCGGTCAATTGGACTTTCGGATGCACGGAGAGGAGGCGCAGCAGCTCCGCCCCCATGTATCCGCTGGCCCCCGCGACCGCGACGCGCAGCACCGTCCGCCCTCTACCGCTTCGAGTACTGGAACTTCGACCGCGCGCCGGGCTGGCCGTACTTCTTGCGCTCCTTCATCCGCGGGTCGCGCGTGAGGAGGCCGGCGCGCTTGAGGGCCTGCCGCAGCTGCAGGTCGAACTCGAGCAGGGCGCGCGCGATGCCGTGGCGCACAGCTCCCGCCTGGCCGGTGGGGCCGCCGCCGCCCACGTTGATGGTGGCGTCGAACTGCCCGAGGGTGTTGGTGAGCTGGAGCGGCTGGCAGATGATCATCCGCAGCGTCTCGCGCGGGAAATAGTCCTCGAACGGCCGCTGATTCACGCGGATGGCGCCCGAGCCGGGCCGGAGCCAGACGCGCGCCACCGAGGTCTTCCGCCGCCCGGTGCCGTAGTAGCTGCTCGCTGCTGCCATATCGCTCCTTAGGCTCGCTTCCGCTCGGGGAGCGGCTCGGGCTTCTGTGCGGCGTGCGGATGGTCCGCGCCGCGGTACACCTTCAACTTCTTGGCCATGGCCCGTCCGAGGCGGCCTTTGGGCAGCATCCCCTGCACCGCCCACTCGATCACGCGCTCGGGATGGGTCCGGATCATCTTGTCCGCGCTCACCTCGCGCAGGCCGCCGATGTAGCCGGTGTGCCACCGGTACATCTTGTCGGTCATCTTCCGGCCGGTGAGCTGCACCTTCTCCGCGTTGATCACCACCACGTGGTCGCCCACGTCGAGGTGCGGCGCGAAGACGGGCTTGTGCTTGCCACGGAGAATGGTCGCGACCTGGGTGGCGAGCCGGCCGAGCACGCGGCCCTCGGCGTCCACCAGGAACCATTTCCGATCGATCGACTCTTCCTTCGGCATGACGGTCGACATGAATCCTCCTGAGATCAGCAACACGTCATGTTATGGGTCGATCCCAATTCTGTCAACCCTTCCGTACAGTTCTCCCGCGTCCGGCCTCAACGGGACGGGGCTTCCCCGGCCAGGGGCACAGGGCGCGGACGCCACATTCCGGGCACTTGGGCGCCTTCGCGTGGCAGGTTCGCCGGCCATGCCAGATGAGGAGATGGCTGGCCTTGGTCCATCGCGGCCGCGGGATCAGCGCGCAGAGATCGTCGTGGATCTCTTCGGGCTCGGTGGCCCGCGTCAGCCCCAGCCGCTGGGACACCCGGATCACGTGGGTGTCCACCGGGAACGCGGGGATGCCGAACGCGTTGCCGAGCACGACGTTCGCCGTCTTCCGGCCCACGCCGGGCAGCTCGGTGAGGGCTTCCAGCGTCCGCGGCACCTCGCCGCCGTGCCGCTCGACCAGGGCCCGCGCCATGCCGAGGATCGATCGGGCCTTGGCCTTGTAGAAGCCGGTCGAGTAGATCTCACGCTCGAGGCGGGCGGGCGGGGTATCGGCCCAGTCCCGCGCGGTGCGATAGCGGGGGAAGAGCTCGGCCGTCACCTGGTTCACGCGCTGATCGGTGCACTGCGCCGACAGGATGGTGGCGACGAGCAGCTCCAGGGGGTTGCTCGACTCCAGCTCGATGCGCGCGTCGGGATACATCCGGATCAGACGGGTGAGTATGGCGGCGGCGCGGCGCTTACGGTCCGGGAGGGATTCGGCCATGGGGGCTCCTTTCCGTCAGCGGGTCGACCCGCCCGTCGGGGGGCCGGTGATCTCGAGGCGGCCCGGCACGAGGCGCACGGGACCGAGCGCCACCGCCACCGGGAGCCGTTGCAGCCGCGCGGTGGGATCGAAATGGCGCACGATCCAGCCCACGAGCAGATCGGGCAGCGGGAACCCGCCCAGCCGCACGTCGTCGATATCGAGCCCGAAGGGGGCGCCGGCGCGTCCGGGCAGGAAGCGGACCCGCGCGGCTACCCCGGGGCCACCGCCCAGCTCCGCCGCCACGCGCGCCTCGCCCTCGCCCAGCGTCAGCGACGCGCGGCGAAAGCCTCGCTGCGCGCGCAGGAAGGCGAGGAGATCGGCCTCGTCGATTCTCAGCCGCTCGACCGCCAGGCCCTCGAGGTCGAGCACCTCGAGCCGGCCGGTGGCGGCGAGCCGGCCGGGATTGAACCGAAGGCCACGCGCGACCAGCCGGGCGTCGCGCACCCGCAGCGAGGGACGGCCGCGCGCGTGCTCTCCCACCAGGGCCGAATCGACCTCGACCACCAGGCGGTCGACCTCGCCGCGCGTGAGGGCGTCGGGCCGGTGCTCGGCGCGGACGGTCAGCCCGTGCGGCTCGCGGACGAAATCGGCCAGGTACTCGGCGGCCCCGAGGGTGAGCCGGGAGGCGAGGACGTCGGCCCCCGGGGACGTGACGGGCGGCGGGCGGCGCGCGCGAACCATGGCGCGGCTGCCGTCGGGCAGCGGGTACTCGGCGACGACCGGGTACGCGGCGGCGAGCCAGGGATCGCCCCCTTCGAACGCGCGCATGATGCGGTCCGGCTTCTCGGAGGCTGCGTCCGGGCCCTGGTCCCCCGTCTTTACGATGGCCACGTCGACGCCGAAGGGCGCGTCGCTCCACGCGCGTTGGAGCCGGAGGGGGAGCCGATCACGCGCGACCTCGTACCGGAAGTTCGAGATGGAGAAGTAGTTGTCGTTCGGCACCACCGCCACGCGCGCCGGCGCGCCCCTCGTCTCGCGCAGCACCGCCGCGAGCACGTCGGCGTGGCGCCAGTCCTGCGCGTCCGGTGGATCGGAGACCACGAGGGGGATGAGGAAGGCCGGGAGCTGGGGAAATCGCGGCAAGGCGAAGGCGCTGCCGGTCACCTGGACGAGGCCGAGCGCGACGCACGCTACCACCACCACGCGACGCAAACGCGGGCCGAGCGCGGCGACGCCGGCGGCGGCGGCCAGGCACACCGCGGGCACGAGCGGCAGCGCGTAGCGGAGATTCTTGTTCTGGATGAAGACGAAGATCGCCCAGGGCAGGAGCGCGGACCATACGAGGCCCCGCGCCCGCGGTATGCGCCGCAGCGCCCAGACACCCGCGAGCGCGGCGAGGCCGACCAGCACGCCCACCAGCGGCAGGAACACCCGGGGATAGAAGAGGAGACCGGCGGAGGACAGCGTGGGCGGCGACTCCGTGGCCAGCGTGAACGAGCGGTTGAGGATCTGCATGGGCAGCCCCGCCAGGCGCGGACCGTACCAGGGCAGCGCGATCAGCGCCCCCACCAGCAGGGCCACGCCCAGCCGGCCGAGGCGTACCCCGCGGTCGTCCGCGCGGAGCGCGAGCCAGGCCGACCACGCGAGGGGCGGCAGCAAATAGGCGGCGAAGGGGGGCTTCACGAGCATGCCCAGGCCCAGCGTCGCGCCGAGCGCGAGCGACCAGCCGCGAGACCGGAAGCCCTCCGCGCGCGCGAGGAGGTAGAGGGCCGCCGCCACCGCCGCGGCGAGCGGCAGATCCAGCTGAAAGCGCAGCAGGGAGAACACGACGAACGGCGCGGTGGCGAAGAAGAAGGCGGCGAGGAGCCCGGCGGTGGGGTCGAGCAGCCGGCGCCCGAGCCCCCACACCGCGAGGACCCCCGCCACGAGCGCCAGCCACATCACCGCCTGCGCGGTGAGCGGCGACACTGGGAGGACGAAGTAGGCGAGGCCCGTCGCGCAGAGTACCACCGGCGGATAGAAGCTCGACATCGCCACGATCTCGGCGACGGGGTCGTGGCCGGGCTCGGCGAGGATGCGGTGACAGTCCAGGGCGCGCTCGAGGTGATTGGCGTGGTCCCACTCGGGCGGCCGGCGGTCGAGGCTCACCCAGAGGGCCATCACGCCACCGAGCCCGAAGAGGAGCAGCGCCAGCCACAGGCCGTCGCGCCGCGCGAGATGCATGGGAGCCGCCGCCGCGTCTCAGGGGTGGGCGACGAGGGCGCGGCGGAGGCTCGCGATCCGCCCGGCCGCCTCAGCCGCGGGCAGCGGGGCCGGCTCGTGCTCCACGCGCCACACCGGCCAGCGCGGCTCGGGATCGCCGGCGAGGCGCGGGATCAGGTGCCAGTGGATGTGGGCGACCTGATTGCCGAGGAGCTCGTAGTTCATCTTCACCGGCTGATAGACGTCGGCGAGGGCGTGCGCCATGCGATTGACGTCCTCGATCACGCGGGCGCGCTCGGTCGCCGACAGGTGGTAGAGCTCGGTGGCGTGGCGCCGCAGGACCACGAACACCCACCCGGGAAAGAACTGATCCGGGTTCAGGTACGCCCGGCACGCGTCGAGGTCGGCGATGAAGAGGTCGCCCTCGCCCGCGACGCGCTCGCAGAGCTCGCAGGCCTGCGCGCTCACGGCGCGCGCTCGTCGAGGAAGCGGCCGAGGCGGGCGAGGGCCTCCTCGATGCGCTCGATCGAGTTCGCGTAGGCAAAACGGAGATAGCCCTCCGCGTTCCGGCCGAAGTCCACCCCGGGCGTCACCGCCACGTGGGTGGCCTCGAGGATGTCGAAGGCGAAGCGCAGGGAGTCCCCGGTGAAGCGACGCGCGTTGGCCAGCGCGTAGAACGCGCCGGTGGGGAGCGCGCCGATCCCGAGGCCGATGCGCCGGAGGCCCTCCACCATGACCCGCCGCCGCTCGTCGAAGATCCGGCGGAAACGCGCGGCATCCGGGCCCGCCTCGCGCAGGGCGGCCAGCGCCGCCCACTGTACGAACTCGTTGCTCGAGATGAAGAAGTTCCCGTGAAGGGCGGTCAGCGTGCGCATGAGCTCCGGAGGCGCGATCACGTAGCCGCACCGCCAGCCCGTCATGGCATAGGCCTTCGAGAAGCCGTTGAGAACGAAGGCGTGGTCGGTGAACTCCAGGATGGTGTGCTCATCCCCCTCATAGGTAAGGCCGTGGTAGATCTCGTCCGACACCACCCAGCGGCCGAACCCGGCGAGCGCGGCCATCCGGTCCCGCGCAAGCACGGTGCCGGTGGGGTTCGCCGGCGAGTTGATGAGGAGGGCGCGGGTGCGCGGCGTGAGCGCCGCCGCCACCGCATCGGGGTGGAGCTGGAAGCCGTCGGCCTCGTGGACGTCCACGAAGACGGGCTCGGCCTCGGCGAACTTCACGAACTTGGGATAGCAGGCGTAGTGGGGATCCGACAGCACCACCTGGTCGCCCCGCTCCAGGAGCGCGGCGAAGAGCAGGAGCATGGCGGGTGACGTCCCCGCGGTGACGAGGATCTGATCGGGCGACACGGTCACCCGATAGCGCGCGTGATAGTGCGCGGCGATGGCCTCGCGCAGGGGGAGGATGCCGAGGGGATGGGCGTACCGGGTGCGCCCGTCCTTCAGCGCCTTCTCGGCGGCCTCGCGGATCACCGGAGGCGTCTCGAAGTCGGGCTCCCCGAACTCCAGGTGGATGACGTCGGCGCCCGCACGCTCGAGGGCCTGGGCCCGCTGGAACACCTCCACCGCGAGGAAGGGCTCGATCTCCTGCGCGCGCCGGGCGATCATGCGCGGCGCCCTCGGCCCTCGCGGGCGAGGCGAAGGCGCGCGGCGACGATCTGGGCGATCATCCGCGGCCCGTCCTTCAGCACGCCCACCTTGGACCCGGGCTGATCCGCCCAGTTCACCGGCACCTCCACGATGCGGTAGCCGGCGCGCTCGGCCCGCAGCACGAGCTCCACGTCGAAGCCAAAGCCGTCCGTGCGCAGGGCGCCGAAGAGGTCGTCGGCGACAGGGCCGCGGAAGAGCTTGAAGCCGCACTGGGTGTCCACCACCTGCCGGACGCCCAGGGCGCGCGTGAGCGCGGTGAACACGCGCCCGGAGAGCCGCCGGTGGGTGCGCGCGCGCACCACCACCGAGGGATCGGCGAGGGCGCGCGAGCCCACCGCGAGGTCCGCGCCTCCCTGCACCGCCGCTTCCAGGCGCTTGATCTCCACGATGGGGGTGGCGCCGTCGGCGTCGGTCATGAGCCGAAGCGCCCCCCGCGCCCGCCGCATGCCGGCGGCCACCGCCGCGCCCTTGCCGCGGTTGGCGGGCAGGCTCAGGAGCCCGATGCCGCCGTGCTCGGCCGCCATCTCGCGCACCCGCGCCGCGGTGTCGTCGCTGCTGCCGTCGTCCACGACGAGCGCCTCGTACGACTCGTCGCGGCCGTCGAAGTACGTGAGCACCTCGTAGAGATAGCGGGGCAGGCGACGGGCCTCGTTGTAGGCGGGAATCACCACCGACCAGCGAAGGGACGCGGATGGCGCCACGCGCACCCCGCTCAGAAGCCGAGCTGGCCGTCGGTGCGGCGGCGGCGGCGTGCTACTCCCGTCCGCTGCGCGGCGCGCACCACTTCCCGGGCGACCGCGGGGGCGACCTTCTTGTTGAACACGCTGGGGATGATGTACTCCGGGCCGAGCTCCGACTTTCCCACGCAGTCGGCGATGGCGTGGGCGGCGGCGATCTTCATCTCGTCGTTGACGCTGCGGGCGCGCGAGTCGAGCAGCCCCCGGAAGAAGCCGGGGAAGCACAGGACGTTGTTGATCTGGTTGGGGTAGTCCGACCGACCGGTCGCGATCACCCGCACGTGCGGCTCCGCCTCCTCCGGCCGTATCTCCGGGTCGGGGTTGGCCATGGCGAACACGATGCGGTCGCGCGCCATGCTGCGGACGTCCTTGGCGGTGAGCACATTCGGCACGCTGAGTCCGATGAAGACGTCCGCGCCCCGCACCGCGTCGGCCAGCGTCCCGCGCAGACCCCCGGGATTGGTGGCCTCGGCGACCCACCGCTTCATGAAGTCCATCCCCACCTTGCGGCCCCGGTAGATCGTGCCGTGCTCGTCCACCCCGATGATGTGCTTCACGCCGACCGCGAGCAGGATCTTGATGGTGGCGGTGCCGGCGGCGCCGACCCCCGACACCACGACGCGGAGACGCTTGCGATCCTTCTTGACGATCTTCAGCGCGTTGAGGAGCGCGGCGAGGACCACCACCGCGGTGCCATGCTGATCGTCGTGGAAGACGGGGATGTCCAGCTCCTTCCGGAGCCGGCTCTCCACCTCGAAGCAGCGGGGCGCGGAGATGTCCTCGAGGTTGATGCCGCCGTAGCCGGGAGCGATGTGCTTCACCGTCTCGACGATCTTGTCCGGGTCCTTCGTGTTGAGGCAGATCGGGAAAGCGTCGACCCCCGCCAGCTCCCGGAAGAGCATGGCCTTGCCCTCCATCACCGGCATCGCGGCCTCGGGGCCGATGTCTCCCAGCCCGAGCACGGCGGTGCCGTCGGTGACCACCGCGACCGAGTTGTGCTTGATGGTCAGGGTGAAGGCCCGCGAGGGGTCCTCCTTGATGGCCAGGCATACGCGCGCCACGCCGGGCGTGTAGGCCATGGAGAGGTCGTCCCGCGTGCGGATCGGCACCTTGCTCTTGACCTCGATCTTGCCCCCGAGGTGCATGAGAAAGGTGCGGTCCGAGATGTTGGCTACCCGCACGCCGATCAGGCTCCGCAGGGAGTCGATGATGGCCTGCCCATGCTGGCTGTCGCTGGCCTTGATGGTGATGTCGCGGAGGGACCGGCCGCCCGTCACCTCGACGAGGTCCACCGCCCCGATGTCGCCCCCCGCCTTGCCGATGGCGGACGTCACCTTGCCCAGCATGCCGGGCTTGTTCTGTATCTCGAGCCGGACCGTGAGGCTGTAGGAGGCGCTGGGAGCCGCCATCGTCATCGGGTTCCTCGACGAGGGCGCGACCGGACCGGGGCCCCGGTGCCGCGCCGCTCGAGTGTCAGTTCTGCCCCCGGAGGGTTGCCCCTTCCGTTGACCGGGCGTGACTGCCATGGTATCCCACCGGCGTGACTTTGCGCACGCTTATGGCGGGCCTCGTCATTGCCCTGCTCGCCACGTCCGCCCCCGCCCAATCGCGCCGCCTGCTGCCCGTTCCCTCGAAAAGCGCGGTGGCCTTCGACGCTACCCATCCCCTCGGCGATTTCGGGGGCCGCGCGGACGGCGTGACCGGCGAGTTCCAGGCCGACATCTCGGATCTTCGCGCCGGCGTCACCGGTGTGCTCCGCGTGCGTGCGGCGGCGCTCCGCACGGGCAACGAGAGCCGGGATCGCGACATGCGGAGGCTGCTCGAGGTCGAGCGATATCCGGAGATACGGTTCACCATCGGCGGGGTCGACGCCTCGTTCAACTCCATCACCGCCGCCGCCGATGTGCTGCTGACCGTGAAGGGGGGCCTGGCGCTGCGCGGGGTGGAGCGCCCCCTCGCCTTCCTGGCGCGGGCCCGCATCCGCGACGACCGGATATGGGTACGGGGAGAGTCGCAGTTCCGTCTGACCGACTTCGGGATCAAGCCCCCCACCCGGCTCTTCTTCTCCGTGGGCAACACCGTCGCGATCAGCTTCGATCTGACGCTCGAGCCCGCCGAATAGCCCGCGCCCGGGCCCCGTCTCTCACTGAGCCCTCGGGCGGGAAACCCAGCCCATCGCCCCGGGGTTCCTCACACAAGCGCTGAAACGACCGGGGCGCTGGCGCCCTCTAAATGTCTAAGGGGACGCACGGTCGTGGACTCGGGAGCCCGAGGCGGGCGAGGAACGGAAGGATACGATGACCTTTAGAGATGCGGAAACCACCAATACAGCCGAAGCGACGGCCATTTGGCCCTCTGCCGAGCCTGGCCGGCCCGGTCGGAAGGCTACCGTGCGCGCGCTGCGGCCCAAGGATGTCGTCAAGCTTCCCACTGCGGACGAGACGGTCGAGGACGAGCGAGAGGTCCCGGCGGCAACGGATGAGGCTGGGCTCAGCGAGGGGGCTCTGCGACCTTCCCCCGCTGAAGGCGAGGATCCGGTCCGGATCTACCTCAAGGAGATCGGCAAGGTCCGTCTGCTGAGCGCGCGTCAGGAAGTGGAGATCGGCCAGCGGATCGAGGCAGGACAGATCAAGCTGCGTGGTGCCCTCGCCGACATTCCGATGGCGGTGGACCGGCTGCTGACGCTGGTCGATCGCCTGCGGCGCTCCGAGATCCCCCTCGACGACGTCATCATCCTGCCCGAGGGCGGCGACCCGAGCCCCGAGCAGGTGCGGCCCATCATGGCCGCCTTCGCGCGCATGCGCCGCCTCGAGCGCGAGAGCCAGCGGCTCCGGGATTCACTGGGCGTCAAGCGCCGGGCCGCGTCGACCCGCGCGCACTATCTCAAGTGGATCGCCCAGAACCGCGCTTCGGTGCGCATGATCGTCGAGAAGCTGCCGCTCAAGCCCGCCCTGATCGACGCCCTCGTGGTCGAGGTGCGGCGGCTCGCCGAGCGGATGCAGACGGCGCGCCCGGGCGTCGAGTTGGCAACCCTTCAGGCCCAGGCCGGGGCGGCGCGGAAGCCCCTGCTCGCGGCGCTGGCCGAGATCGAGAAGCACGACCGGGTGGTGCGGCAGGCCAAGAAGGAGCTGATGGAGGCCAACCTCCGTCTGGTCGTCTCCGTGGCCAAGCGGTATCTCGGCAGCGAGCTGTCTCTGCTCGACCTCGTCCAGGAGGGCAATCTCGGCCTCATGAAGGCCGTGGACCGCTTCCAGTACCGGCGCGGGTTCAAGTTCTCGACCTACGCGACGTGGTGGATCCGGCAGGCCATCACCCGCGCCATAGCGGACCACTCCCGGACCATCCGAATTCCCGTGCACATGGTGGAGACGCTCAACCGGATCTCGCGGGTGAACCGGCTGATGGTCAACGAGATGGGACGCGAGCCCACGCCCGAGGAGCTGGCGCGCCGCACCGGCGTGCCCGCGCGCAAGGTGCGGCTCATCCTGGAGTCGTCGCGGAAGCCGCTGTCGCTGGAGACGCCCATCGGGGAGGATTCCGACCTGGGCGACTTCCTCGAGGACAAGACGGCGGAGTCGCCCAACGACTCCCTGATCAGCCAGGACCTGACCAATCAGGTGGACCGCGCGCTCGCGACACTGTCGCCCAAGGAGAAGGAGATCCTGCGGCTGCGCTTCGGCATCGGCGAGGAGGGCGAGCACACCCTGGAAGAGGTGGGCAAGCGCTTCTCGGTGACGCGCGAGCGCATCCGGCAGATCGAGACGAAGGCGCTGCGCAAGCTGCGCCACCCGCTGCGCGGGCGCGCGCTCAAGGCCTTCGTCGAGAACTGAGCGTCCTACCCCCTGGCCTCTTCCCTCCCGGGAAGGGGTCAGGGCGTCCGGCCCAGCGGCCGGGCGATCAAGTTGACGTAGGGGTCGCGGCCCCGCAGGCTCGCGACCCCTTCCGGCGTCACCGGCGCTTCCCCGCCTCGCCCTTCGTCGATCAGCGAGAGCGCGTACCCTTGCCGGGCGAGCCCCGCCAGCACCCGCGCCGCATCGTGGCCCGCGCGCGTCCAGCGGCGCGGCGCGCACTCCAGGAACACGAGCGGCCGGTCGCGCGAGAGCGTGGCCGCCATGCCGGCGAGGGCCCGCGGCTCGGCACCCTCGATGTCGATCTTCACGAGGTGCACCGGCGTGACCCCGAGGACGGCGAGCGCCGCGTCGAGCGCGACGGTCGCCACCGGCACCCCGCCGCCGAGCTCGACCGACGCGAGCAGGGAATGCTTGCCCTTGTTGTCGGGATGGAGATAGAGCGTCCCCGCCCCCGCGCCGTCCGCCACGGCCTCCGGGCGCACGAGAGCGCGCGCGCCGAAGGGCGCCAGGTTGGCGGCGAGCAGGGCCCGATTGGCGGGATCGGGCTCGAACGCCACCACGCGGCCGTCGGGCGCGGTGCCGCCGAGGGCAATCACGGAGTAGTAGCCGAGGTTGGCGCCCACATCCACGACCGTCATGCCGGGTCGGAGGGCGCGGCGGAAGCAGGCGCTCACCTGCCGCTCGTAGACGCCCAGGGCCAGCGCGCCGGAGACCACGGGGTCATCGAGATTCAGTGCCAGGTCGCCCTCCGGCAGCGCGACGCGCGGGGGGAGGAGACGGCGCAGCATCGCGTTGGCGGCGGCGCGCAGGGGGCGAGGCCGCAGCACCCGCGTGTAGAGGAGCTCGGGGGCATCGCCGGGAAGCCGGCGCAGCGTCCACCCGAGCACGGCGCGCAGCGCGTCGGCGAGGTCTATCGAGGGTGCCGCGGCTAGCCCTTCACGACGCGCACGCGGTAAGTATTGATCCCGGTGTCGGGCGGCGAGCCGCTGATGAGGGTGAGCATGGTGGCGACCTCACTCCGGTGGTGGGTGGCGTGATTGGCCACGTGCAGCAGCAGCGCTCCCAGCCCCACGCGGAACTGGGCGCCCTCGGTGTTCTTGTAGTCGATCACGCGCGTGAGGTCGGCTTCGCCCAGACCCCCCACGAACGCCCGCTGCTCGGTCTCCAGCGGATCCCAGCGCGTCCGAAGGTCGCTCATGCTGGCGAAGTCGCCGTCACCGAGCAGGCGCCCCGGCGACTGACCCTTCCAGCGGCTGAGCCAGATGCTGTCCGCCGCGAAGATGTGGGCGAACATCGCCTTGAGGGTGGGAAAGCTCCAGTGCTTGCCCATGTCGCGACTCACCGCCTCCGCGCCCAGCCCTACGGCGATGTCGAAGAGCTGGCGATTGGCCCAGTGATGGTAGTCGTAGTGCTCGCGGATGAGAGCGATGCTCATGCCGTCCTCCTAGTCGATGACCGCGACGGTGTCGCCTTCCTGAACGGTCTGGCCCTCGGCCACCTTGATCTCGCGCACGACGCCGGCGCGGGGCGCCTCCACCGGGATCTCCATCTTCATGGACTCGAGCACGATGACGGGGTCGCCCTCCGCTACCGTGTCACCGGCCTTGCTGGTGATCTGGAAGACGACGCCCGTGATGTGCGCCTTGACGTCCTCAGGCATTGAAAGCTCCTTGTTCGACCATCTGAGTGTGGACCCGGCCGGCCCGGAACGCCGCGCTCGCCAGCACCCGCCGGTGGAACGGAATGACGGTCCCTACGCCCTCCACCACGAAGCTCTCGAGCGCCGTCGTCATCCGCGCGATGGCCTGCTCCCGCGTGTCGCCGCGCGTGACGAGCTTGGCGAGGAGCGGATCGTAGTGTACTGAAACCTGCACCCCTTCGGCGACTCCGGATTCGAGCCGCACTCCTGGCCCCTGGGGGAGCGCGAGGCGGGTGATGGTGCCCGGCGAGGGCATGAAGCCCTTGGCGGGATCCTCCGCGTACACGCGGCACTCGATGGCGGCGCCGCGCTGGACGATGTCCTCCTGCTTCCACGGCAGCGGCGCGCCCCCGGCCACCTGGAGCTGGGCCTGGACGATGTCGAGGCCCGTCACCTCCTCCGTCACCGGGTGCTCCACCTGGAGGCGCGTGTTCATCTCGAGGAAGTAGAACTCGCCGCCCTGCACGATGAACTCCATGGTGCCGGCATTGACGTAGCCCACCGCGCGTGCGCCCGCCACCGCCGCCGCGACGAGGCGCGCCTTGAGGGCGGGATCCAGGCCGGGGGCAGGGCTCTCCTCGACGAGCTTCTGGTGCCGGCGCTGGATGGAGCACTCGCGCTCGTGCAGGTGCACGACCTGTCCCTGGGCGTCGCCGAACACCTGCACCTCGACGTGGCGCGGCTCGGTCATGTAGCGCTCGACGAAGAGCGCGCCGGAGCCAAAGGCGGCCTGGGCTCGCCGCTGCGCGGCGGTCCAGGCGGCGGGAAGCGCGCCGGCATCCGCCACGCGCACCATCCCGATGCCGCCCCCGCCCGCGGCAGCCTTGAGCATGAGCGGGTAGCCCACCGTCCCGCCCACCGCAGCCGCCGCCTCCAGCGTGTCGAGGGCGCCGTCGCTGCCCGGCACCACCGGCACCCCCGCCTCCCGCATCCGGCGTCGCGCCGCCACCTTGTCGCCCATCTGCTGGATGACGCCCCAGGGCGGCCCCACGAACACCAGCCCGGCCTCCTCGCAGGCCTTGGCGAAGCGCCAGTTCTCCGAGAGAAAGCCGTAGCCCGGGTGCACCGCACGGGCGCCCGACTCGCGGGCGGCAGCCAGGATGCGCTCGATGTTGAGATAGCTCTCGCGCGCCGGTGCCGGTCCGATGGCCACCGCCTGGTCGGCGTCGGCCACGTGGGGCCAGCCCGCGTCGGCTTCGGAGTGGACGGCGATGGCGCGGATGCCGAGCGCGCGGCAGGCGCGGATCACCCGGCGCGCGATCTCCCCGCGATTGGCGACGAGGACGCTCGCCAGCACTAGGTCAGGCGGAGCGGACGGCCTCGACGCGGGCCACGTCGAGGGCGTGGACGCGCCAGCCCTCCGGGCCCCGCGCCCAGCGCGCGGCCAAGGTCGCCGAAAGCGCGGGTCCGTCGAGGCGGAGCTTCACGAGGAGCTGCTGGCCGATGCGCGCGACCGCGACCACCGCGTGCGCGGTGAAGCGCGCGGCGGCCAGCGCCGCGTCGCCCGCCTCGCCCTCGGGGACCTCGGCGGCGAGCCAGCGCCGGACGGCGGCCCGGTCGCCCGCCACGAGCGCATCGCCCATGGCGGCCACCTCCAGGCGCAGGTCGTCGGGCATCGGCCAGCGTGCCGGGCGGGTCTCGAGCCGGATGAACTCCTCTGCCTCCGCGACGCCCTCCGGGGACACCGCTCGCTCGGACGCATCGGGCAGCCCCTGGCCGGTGACGCCCCCCGCCTCGCCGAGCAGCGCCTCGAGCCGCGCCTGCCAGGCCTCGGCGCGCGCCCGCGCCGCCGGGGCCGCGGTGAGGTGGGCGAGCACGCGCTCGCCGGCGGCGATGTGTCGCCGCTCGTCCTCCGCGCAGCGGGCGAGGATGCGGCGCGTGGGCGGCTCGTACACCGCGTTGGCGCCGGCGACGTGCCGCTCGTAGTCGGCGAGGAGATGCGGCTTGAGGACGCGGTAGATCCCCACCAGCCGCTCCACCGTCCGCTCCGGCGTCTCCGGCGACTCGAGCGCGTCCATGAACGCTCGGAAGGCGTCGTTGGCGGGCTCCGACTCCTGGGCGTGGGCCCGCAGCTCGGGGAGCCGGCGCCCCAGAATGTCGGCGTGCTGGGCATTGTCCCAGACGTGCCGGCCCATGAGGAGCTTGGCCGACACCTCCGGCGTCAGGGCGAGCCAGCCGCCCATCATGCGCATCATGCGCTCGGTGGCGTAGCGATAGTGGCGGATGAGACGGGCGGACTGCTCGACGGAGTGCGCGCCGTCCAGCGGCTCCATCGCGACTAGTACACCTGCGACCGCTGGGTGGTCCTGATGAGGCGGTCGATCTCCTCGTCGGTGAATCCACCGAGCTGGCGCGCCTCGGTCGCGATGGAGATCAAGACCTCCTCGTGATCGCCGTCCTGGCGGACCCCGCCGAGGTTGAAGCGCTCGTCGATGGTCTCCTGGAACGCGATGGCCCGCTTCCGGCGCTCGGGATCCCCCTCGGTGAGCCGGGTGAGCCACTTCGAGCCCATGCGCACGTGGGTGATCTCGTCGGCGAGCACGAAGTCCACCGCGCGCTCGAGGATGGGATCGCCCATCTTGCGGGCGATGTAGACGAGCTGGTTGAACACGTCGCACGCCAGGCCCTCGAGGCCCCGGTTGACCCCGGCAACCCGCGCCGCCGCGTCCTCGGCGCAGGCGCAGCGCCAGAGAATGGTGGTCTCGGGGAACTCGCCCACGTACCCGTCGAGATGCTCGAGCAGCCGGAGGTAGATTTCGAGGTGGCGCGACTCGTCCCACACCTGTCGCGCCATGTCCATCGTGAACTCCCACGGCGCATCGGGGAAGTCGTAGACGGTCCGCCCCGCGCCTTCCATCGCCTGCATCTCGCCCACCATGATCCCGTGCACGCGCTCCTTGATGGACTCGCGGCTGGCGAGATCCGGAAAAGGCGCCAGGCCCTGGTCGATCTTCAGCTGGGCCACGTCGCGGGCGCGCATGCGGACGAAGCGCTCCTCGCGGGCCAGCTTGTCGTAGGCGATGAGACGTTCCATGGACCTCTCTCCGGCTGGAATGAACCGCTATTCAGTGAGTCTAGCCGAACGTCTGGGCGAAGGCAATCGGCCCTCAAGGCCCTGGTGATCGCCGGCTACTTGGCTGGGCCGCGGGGGCCGCTTCGCCGGCGGGAGCGGCGGCCGAGCAGGCTGGCGGGGCGCACCGCGTCGCCACCGAAGCGCTCGGCGAGGCGATCGAGCGCGCGGCCCAGGCGCTCCTGACGCGCGGCATCGGGGCCGAATAGCGCGAGCTGTCCCTGCCCCGCTGCGCCAAGCCCGGAGACGGACAGGCCGATCAGCCGAACAGGCTGGGCCAGCCGCACGCGGCTCAACAGCGCGCAGGCTTCCTGGTAGATGCGCAGACCATCCTGCGTCGGCTCCCCGGTGTGCGCGCGCGTGTATGTCGAGAAGTCGGTGAAGCGGATCTTGAGGTGCACCACCCGGCCGGAGTAGCCCTCGGCGCGCAGCTCGCGCGCTACCCGCTCGGCGTGGGCGCGAAGCGTCGCACGCAGCCGCTCCATGTCGAGATGGTCGGTCTCGAAGGTCTCCTCGGCGCCCATCGATTTCGGCGTGCCGAACGGCTCTACCGGCCGGTCGTCGCGTCCCCACGCGAGATCGGCAAGCCCGGCCCCATTACTGCCGAAGCGCGCCTCCAGAGTCGCGGAAGGCAGGCTCGCGAGCTGGCCGATGCGCTTGATCCCGAGGGCCTCGAGCTCGGCCCCGGTCACGCGTCCCACACCCCAGAGCCGCGACACCGGCAGCGGCGCGAGGAATGCCGCCTCGCGGCCGGGCTCGACCACGACCAGGCCATCCGGCTTCTCGAGATCGGACGCGACCTTGGCGAGAAATTTGTTGGGCGCCACCCCCACCGACGCGGTGAGGGAGACCTCAGCGCGGATGCGCGCCTTGATGTCGCGCGCGATCGCCGGCCCGTCGCCCCGCAGCGCCCGGCTGGCGGTGACGTCGAGAAAGGCCTCGTCGATGGAAACGGGCTCGAGCAGCGGCGTCCACTCGGCCAGCAGCGCCATGATCCGGCGCGACTCGGCAGCATACTTGTCCATGTCCACCGGCAGGTACACGGCGTCCCGGCAGAGGCGGTAGGCGCGGCTGATGGGCATGGCGGAGTGGATGCCGAAGCGCCGCGCCTCGTATGAGGCGGCGGAGACGACGCCCCGCCCGCCGGGCAGCGCGCCCACCACCACCGGGCGGCCCCGGAGCTCGGGGCGATCGCGCTGCTCGACGGCCGCGTAGAAGGCGTCCATGTCGACGTGGAGCACCGTCCGGATCGCGGGCGCGGCTCCGGCCATGGACGGCGACTACCGCGGAGCGCCCGCGAGGCCGAGGGCGGGGGCCGACGCGGTCAGGGCCTGGACGAGGAAGGCGAGATGCTCCTCGAGGGGGATCCTCAGCTCCTCCGCGCCCCGGTACACGTCGGCGCGATTCACCGTGCGGGCGAAGGCCTTGTCGCGGAGCTTCTTCATCACGGACGCCGTCTCCAGCCCCGCGATCGCCCGTCCGGGCCGCACCAGCGCGCACGCGGTGATGAAGCCCGCAGGCTCGTCGCACGCGTAGAGGGCGCGGTCCAGCAGGCTCCGCCGCGGGCACCCCGAATAGTCGGCGTGAGCCAAGATGGCGTACACGATCGCGGGGGAAACGCCGCGCGCGGCGAGGATCTCCGCGCCCTTGAGGGGATGCCAGGGCGCGGCGGGATGCATCTCGTAGTCGAAGTCGTGGAGCATGCCGGCGATGCCCCAGGTGTCGGGGTCGGCGCCGTAGCGGCCGGCATACGCGCGCATCGCCACCTCGACGGCGAGGGCCTGCTTGCGCAGGCTATCGGAGCGGGTGAACTCGGTGAGTACCGCCCACGCGGCGTCGCGGCTCAGGCGCGCGCTGGGGTCTGGCGGGCCTTCCACTTGTCGATGGACTTCTTGGAGAACAGCCACTTGCCGTCCTGATGTAGACACGGGATCCGCCGCTCGGTGGCCATCCGCGTGATCGTCTGCTCGTCCATGGCCAGGTACTGCGAGGCTTCCTGCACGCTCATCGTGTCCTTCGGAACCACCCGGCGCCTCCTCTATTCGGCCTCGCGCTCGCGCGCGGGCTGCTTCAGCGCCTCCAGCTCGGCCTCCAGCGCGCGGATCCGGTCGAGCAGGTGCTCCACCGCGCGGGCGAGCGGATCGGGCAGGTCCACCTGGTTCAGGTCGATCTCGCCCTGGACGCGACGTCCATCCCGGTATGTTACCCGGCCCGGCACGCCGACGACAACCGCGTTCTCGGGAACCTCGCGCACCACCACCGAGCCCGCGCCGATGCGGCTGCCCGCTCCGATTGTGAACCCGCCCAGAATCGCGGCCCCCGCGCCCACGGTGACGTTGTCGCCGAGGGTCGGATGGCGCTTCTCGCGCCGCACGCTGGTGCCGCCGAGCGTGACGCCCTGGAGCAGGCTCACGTTCTCGCCCACCTCGGCGGTTTCGCCGATGACGAGGCCCATGCCGTGGTCGATGAACAGGCCCGGGCCCAGTTTGGCGGCCGGATGGATCTCGATGCCGGTGAGAAAGCGGCTGAGATGCGAGACCAGCCGCGCCGGAGTGAACCAGCCGCGCCCCCACAGCGCGTGGGCAACCCGGTGCATCCAGATCGCGTGCACGCCGGGATAGCAGAGCACCACCTCGAGCGCGGACCGCGCGGCGGGATCGCGCTCGAGCACCGTTCTCACGTCGCGCTTCATCTGGGCGAACATGCGATCACTCTCCTTGGGCCGGCCGGCGCCGGCCTTCGTCCGCGCGCGCCACCGCGTTCCGGGCGGCGGCGCGGATGGCCGCCGACACCACCTGGGCGGCGTGGGCGCGGTCGGCGGGCAGTCCGCCCACCGCCGTCTCCACGCGGGCGTCGGCTAGGTCCACCAGCTCCTCGAGGGCGGCGCCGCGGATGAGCTCGGTGGCGGCGCTGGAGGCGGCGATGGTCGGTCCGCAGCCGTACGTCTGGAAGCGGGCCTCCTCCACCCGTCCCCCGCTCACGCGGAGGTAGACACGCGTCAGATCCATGCACTCGGGGTACTCGCTCTCCCCCACGCCGTCGGGGTCCCGCATCATGCCCGCGTTGCGCGGGTTGCGGAAATGCTCGATGAGCGTCTCGGAGTAGCGCATCGCGTTGCCCTCAGACTCGCGCCGGCGAGAGGCTGCGCAGCTTGCCGGCGAGCGGCTCCACGCTGTCGACCACGTAGTCGATGTCCTCCGCGGTGGTGCCCCGGCCCACCGAGCAGCGCACGGTGCCCATGGCCCAGTCGAGGGGGATGCCCATGGCGAGGAGGACGTGAGACGGCTCCACGTTCCCCGAGGTACAGGCCGAGCCCGCCGACACACCGATGCCTTTGAGATCCAAGCCGAGCACGATCGATTCGGACTCGATGTGGCGGAAGCAGACATTGCAGGTGCCGGGCAGGCGTTCGGTGGGGTGGCCGTTGAGCCGGACCTCCGGCACCCGGGCAGACAGCCCCTCCCAGAGCCGGTCACGGAGGGCGCGGACCCGTCCCTCCTCCACCGCCATGTCGCGCTCCCGCACCTCCACCGCCTTGCCGAGTCCAACGATACCCGGCACGTTCTCGGTGCCCGCCCGCCGCCGCCGCTCGTGCTCTCCCCCGTGCTGGACGGAGGCCATCCGGATGCCCTTGCGGATGTAGAGGCCCGCCGCACCCTTGGGCCCGTAGATCTTGTGACCGGAGAACGAGAAGAGATCGATGCCGAGGGCGTCGAGGTCCACCGGCAGCTTGCCGAACGTCTGCACGCCGTCGACGTGGAAGGGAATGCCACGCGCGCGGGTGAGTGCGCCGATCGCGCCCACCGGCTGTATGGTGCCGACCTCGGAGTTCGCGTGCATGATGGAGACGAGAATCGTGTCCGGACGGAGCGCGCGCTGCACGTCGTCCGGGTCCACCATGCCGTAGCCGTCCGCCGGCACCACGGTGACGGAGAAGCCCTGACCCTCCAGCGCCGCGCAGGTGCGCAGCACCGCGTGATGCTCCACCGCGGAGGTCACGATGTGGCCGCGGCCGCGCGCGGCCGCCACACCCTTGATGGCCAGGTTATCGGACTCGGTTCCCCCTGAGGTGAAAACGATCTCGTCCTTGCTCACCCGCAGGAAGCGCGCGATCCGCTCGCGCGCGGAGTCCAGGCCCTCGCGGGCTTCGCGGCCGAAGCCGTGGATGCTCGAGGGGTTGCCGAAGCGCTCCGCGAAATACGGCAGCATGGCCTCCACCACCTCGGGATGCACCGGGGTGGAGGCGTTGTGATCGAGATAGACGCGCCGATTCATTGACCCTCCCTCATCGCGATGCTACGCTTTCTCTCGCATGAATCCCGCCGGGAAAAAGCTCGGGCTCATGGTGTCCACCGGACCCGAGCACGCCAATTTGGCCACGGCGATCGGGCTCTCGACCGCCGCGCTCGACCGGGGCGCCCAGGTGTACCTCTACCTCATCGACGACGGCGTCGCCGCCGTCGAGGACCCGCGCGTGCAGGCCCTCGCCGACCGCGGGGCCCGGCTGTTCGTCTGCGCCTATGGCTGCCAGAAGCGCGGGCAGCCGCTCTCCGAGCGCGCCACCAACTGCGGCCTCGTGGTGCTCACGGACGTCATCAACGGCACCGACCGCTTCGTCGCGCTCAACTGACCCCGTGGTCGACGGCCAGCCGGTGCTCGTGATGATCTCGGAGGACCCCCGCGCGTCCCACCGCGCCAACGAGGCCATCCGCATCGCGCTGGGCGTCGTCGCCGGCGAGAACGAGGTGACGGTGGTCCTCGCCGGTCCCGCCGTCCACCTGCTCGACGAGGACACCGACGATCTCGTGGATGGCGACGACATCGCGAAGTTCCGCGCCTCGCTCAAGAAGCTCGGTATTCCGTTCCACGTCGAGGCGAGCGCGGTCCCCACCGAGCCCGACTGGAACGCCGAGGGCCATCGCGTGATTCCGGTGACGCCGGAGGCCATCGCCGCTCTCGTCCGCGGCGCCCGCCGATACCTCGTCTTTTGATGGCGCGCTACCTCCACCTGGTGGGCGCCGACGCGGGCCCCCTCGCCCAGACCGTGATCGCGAGCCCGGCGGCGGGCGACGAGGTCATCGTGGTGCTCCTCGACGGCGGCGCCCGCCCGTCCCTTCCCGCGGGCGCGCGGATGCTCCGTCTGGGCGACGGGCTCGACTACGCGGGCCTTCTCGACCTCATCTTCGAAGCGGATCACGTCATCTCCTGGTAGCCGCCGGTCGCTGCGGCTCGCCAATCAACGGTCCCGGTACTCTTCCACCCACTTCATCTGGATGGCCTCAAGCAAGCCCTCGTTCGAGGCCTTGGGGTCGTCGTCGAAGTCCTCGAGCGCCACCACCCACTTGTGCAGGTCGGTGAATCGCACCGACAACGGATCGGTGTCCGGGTGCGCCTCCATCAGCGCGATGGCGATGTCCTCCGCGTCCGACCACCTCACGGCTCGCCTCCTCGCTCCGCTCGGGCATTCATCATGTATCCGCTCGCCTCGCCTCCGGCTGCGGCTCGCCACCCTCGCTCCGCTCGGGCATTCATCATGTATCCGCTCGCCTCGCCTCCGGCTGCGGCTCGCCAATCATTTGGGGATCTCCACGACGACGTCGCCCTTGACCACGGCCTGGCAGCCCAGACGCGAGTGCAGGGTGAGGCCTTCCGCGGTGTCGAGGCGGTCCTCCTCGTCCGGCTCCATCGCGGAGAGGTTCTCCTCGCCCTCGCGCACGATGACGTGACAGGTGGTGCAGGCGCACGAGCCGCCGCAGTTGTGCTCGAGATGGATGTCGTGGGCGAGGGCAATGTCGAGCAGCGAGCCCGGTCGGCCGTGATCGGCAAGCGGGTACTTCGCGTCGTCCACCTCGACCGTGATGTCCTGCGGCAAGAACGTCACCTTGTGCTTGGCCATCAGGAAGACTCCAGGATGCGATCCGCGCGCCTGGAGCCGAGGGCGCCCTTGAGGGCAGCGTCCATCATGGCCTCGGCCATGCGCTCGGTCGCCTTGTTGACGTCAGTGATGCGCTCGTGGATCAGGGCGCGGTCCTCCCCGGCCTGAGCGGCGCGGAGAGCGGCGAGGGCGGCACGGATCCGCTCGAGCTCGCCCGGCTCCGCCAGGTGCGCGCCCTGGGTCAGTGCCCGCTCCACGTGATTGGCCACGGTCTCCGCCTCGGTGCGCGCCTCGATGAGGAGCCGGGCGCTCACGTCGGCCTCGGCGTGCTCGAACGACTCCTCGACCATCCGCTCCACCTCCGCCTCGGTGAGGCCGTAGGTGGGACGCACCTCGATGGTGGCCTCCTTGCCCGTGCGCAGCTCCTTGGCATGGACCTGGAGGATGCCGTTGGCGTCGATGAGAAAGGTGACCTCGATCTTGGGCATGCCCGCGGGCATCGGATCGATGCCGCGGAGATCGAATCGGGCCAGCGAGCGGTTGTCGCGCGCCAGCTCCCGCTCGCCCTGCAGCACGTGCATATCCACCACCGTCTGGCCGTCCACCGACGTCGTGAACTGCTCCTTGGCCATGGTGGGAATGGTGGTGTTGCGCGGAATGAGCACGCTCACGATGCCGCCCAGGGTCTCGATGCCGAGCGACAGCGGCGTCACGTCGAGGAGCAGCATGTCGGTGATGCCGCCGGCCAGGATGTGCGCCTGAACCGCCGCCCCCAGCGCCACCACCTCGTCGGGGTTGAGCTGGCTATGGGGCATCCGGCCGAAGAGCTCCTCGACCCGCCTCCGCACCAGCGGCACCCGGGTGGACCCGCCTACCAGCACGACGTCGTCGATCTGCTCCCGGGTGAGCCCGGCGTCCTTGAGCGCCATCCGACACGGGCCCAGCGTGGCCTCGACGAGGGGCGCGATCCGCGCCTCCACCTCCGCCCGCGTCACGTCGCGACGGTAGACGAAGCCCTCGAACGGAATGGCCAGGTGTGTCCGCTCCTCGAACGACAGGCGGCACTTCGCCGCTTCCGCGGCGAGCCGGAGCTCCTGGCGCGCCTCGGGATCACGCGCGAGATCCACCCCGTGCTGCGCGCGGATGTCCTCGAGGAGCCACGCGACGAGCGACTGGTCGAAGTCGTCGCCGCCCAGATGCGTGTTGCCGTTGGTGGCGAGCACCTCGAAGACGCCGTCCTTGACGCGCAGGATCGAGATGTCGAAGGTGCCCCCGCCGAGATCGAACACGGCGATGAGGCCCTGGGCGCGCCGCTGCAGGCCATAGGCCAGGGACGCCGCGGTGGGCTCGTTGACGATGCGGACCACGTCGAGCCCCGCGATGCGTCCGGCGTCCTTGGTCGCCTGCCGCTGGCTGTCGTTGAAGTAGGCCGGCACGGTGACCACCGCCTGCTCGATCTTCTCTCCCAGTGCCGCTTCCGCGCGCTGCTTCAGCGCGCGGAGGATCTGGGCGGAGACCTCGGGCGGGGTCACCTCGCGGCCGTCGACGCGGATGCGCACGATCTCGGCGGCGGGCACCACCTCGAAGGGCAGATGCTCGAGCTCGCCCTCGACGTCGGCGAAGCCGCGGCCCATGAGACGCTTCACCGAGTAGACGGTGCGGGTGGGCTGGCGGGCGAGCTGCCGCCGGGCCGCCTCGCCCACGAGGACGCCCGCGTGGGTGTAGGCGACCACCGACGGCAGGAGGGCGTGGCCCTCCCCGTCGGGGATCACGCGCGGGACCCCGTGCCCGTCGACGTAGCCGACGAGGCTGTTGGTGGTCCCGAGATCAATGCCGACGATGTGAGACATGCTGATCCTGCTCCTCCCCGAGCGCTTCGTTCAGATCGTCGATGACGGTGCGGAGATAGGCCCGCGTGGCCAGCCGCTCCTTGAACCAGCCGAGCAGCGCGGTCCGGTCTCCGCCCGCGTCCAGCGCGGCGTCCCACTCGCCCGCCCGGCCGCTCAGCGCCTCTTCCTCGGCCCGCTTGCGGGCGGCGAGGCGCTCACGCTCCGCGCGTAGCCGCTCCCGCGCCCCCTCGTCGAGCCCTCCCGACCGGGCCTCCTCCAGCGCTTCCTGCACCTCGAGCATCTCCTCGAGGAGGTCGCGCGGCGCCTTCGGCCGGGCCTCCGCGCCCTCGCGCGTGTCGCGCCCCTCCTCGAGGGCGATCAGGTACTCCACCCGCGCGATAGGATCGCGCAGGGCCCGGTAGGCGCGGTTCACCAGCGCGGACCGCGCGAGGGCGGCCGCCTGCGCGGCCTCGCTGGCTCCCTGATGGAAGTCGGGGTGATGCGCTCGGCTCAGCTCGTAGAAGCGCCGGCGCAGCGCCTCCTCGTCCACCGCCAGCTTGCGGGGAAGGCCGAACACCGTGAAGTAATCGTCCGTCGCCATCGCGCTCGATGTCTCCCGAATTGTCAGCGGGCTCCCAAAACACCAACGGGCCCGCAGCCGGGCCCGTTAGGACTCAATCCCGAGGGGCCGGCTAGGCCGAGAACGAGGTCCCACAGCCGCAGCTCGATTTCGCCTGCGGGTTCACGAAGGTGAAGCCGCCCTGTAGCCCCTCCGTCACGTAGTCGAGGGTGGTGCCGTTCAGGTAGAGATAGCTCTTCGCGTCCACCACCACCGCCACCCCGTCGATCTCGAACTTCTTGTCGTGCTTTCCCATCTCCGTGTCGAACTCCAGAGCGTAGGAAAGTCCCGAGCAGCCCCCTCCCTTGACACCCATGCGGAGGAAGACGTCGCCCAGCTTCTGCTCCTCCATGAGCTTCTTGACCTGCTTGGATGCCTTCTCGGTCAGGATCACCGCCATGTGTATCCGTCCTCCTCGTATCGTGGTCTGGCCCGTCCTTAGGACGCGCTCGTGTCCGCACCCGCTTCCGCCTGGCTCCACTTCTCCTTGTAGTCGGCAAGGGCCGCCTTGATGGCGTCCTCGGCGAGCACCGAGCAGTGGATCTTCACCGGCGGGAGCTTCAGCTCGTTGACGATGTCGGTGTTCTTGATCTTGGCCGCGTCGTCCACCGTGCGTCCCTTCAGCCACTCGGTGGCCAGGCTGGACGAGGCGATGGCGCTGCCGCAGCCGAAGGTCTTGAACTTGGCGTCCTCGATGACTCCGGTCTCGAGATTCACCTTGATCTGGAGCTTCATGACGTCGCCGCACTCCGGCGCCCCCACGAGCCCCGTCCCCACCCCCGGGGTGTCCTTGCCGAAGGACCCCACGTTGCGCGGGTTGTTGTAGTGATCGACGACCTTGTCGCTATAGGCCATGAGTCCAGCCTCCCTATTCCGCCTTCCACTTGATGGTCTTGAGGTCCACGCCTTCCTTGGCCAGCTCGTACAGCGGCGACATCTCGCGAAGGCGCGTCACGACTTCCACCGTTCTCCGCGCCACGAAGTCCACCTCTTCTTCGGTGCTGAAGCGATGCAGGCCGAAGCGAATGGACGAGTGCGCCAGCTCCGTGTCGACCCCCAGCGCGGAGATCACGTAGGAGGGCTCGAGCGTGGCGGAGGTGCAGGCCGAGCCCGACGACAGCGCCACTTCCTTGTTCAGGCCCATCAGAACCGACTCGCCCTCGACGTAGGCAAACGAGATGTTCAGGTTGTGGGGCAGCCGCCGCTCCGGGTGGCCGTTGAGGTACGCCTCGTCCACCTTGGAGAGGATCGCGTCCTGGAGCCGGTCGCGCAGGGCGGCCATGCGCTTGGCTTCCTCGCCCATCCCCTCGTGGGCAAGCGCGGCCGCGCGGCCGAAGCCCACCGCCAGCGGAACCGGCACCGTCCCGGAGCGCATCCCCCGCTCGTGCCCGCCGCCGTCGATCATAGGGGCGAGACGCACCCGCGGGCCCTTGCGCCGGACGTACAGCGCGCCCACGCCCTTGGGGCCGTAGAGCATGTGCGAGGTGCACGATAGGAGGTCGATGCCCATGGCCTCCACGTCCACCGGCACCTTCCCCACCGCCTGGGTGGCGTCGGTGTGGAAGACGATGCCCTTCTCCTTGGCGAGCTTGCCCAGCGAGGCCGTGTCCTGGATGGTGCCGATCTCGTTGTTGGCGAGCATCACGGAGATGAGGATGGTCTTGTCCGTGAGTGCCGCCCGGATCGCTTCCGGATCGACGAGCCCATCCGCCCCCACCGCGACATAGGTCACCTCGAAGCCCTGCCGCTCGAGCCGCTTGCAGACGTCCAGGCCGGCCCGCTGCTCGATGGCGGTGGTGACGATGTGATTACCCTTCTCGCGGTACATCTCGGCCACGCCCTTGAGGGCGAGGTTGATGGCCTCGGTGCCCCCCGACGTGAACACGAGCTCCTTCGGGTCGCGGGCGCCGATGAGCGCCGCGATCTCGCCCCGGGCGCGATCCACCGCCGCCTCGGCCTCCCAGCCGAAGGGATGGTTGCGGCTCGCGGGATGACCGAACTTCTCCGTGAAGTACGGGAGCATCGCGTCCAGCGCGCGCGGGTCCACGGGGGTCGTGGATTGGCTATCCATGAAGATCGGCAGCTTCAACGCCATAAGACTCGGTCTCCCTCCGGGCTCAGCTCGCCGTGGTCAGCGCCCGGACCGGCACCACCGTCGTGTCCGACGGCAGCACGGCCGGCGCGAGCTCGGCCAGCGTCATCGTGTCGAGCAGCGAGCTGATGCTCGCCTGAATCTTCTGCACCGGCAGCCGCAGGTTGCAGCGCGAATACTGCGGGCAATGGTCGTCCACCATGCAGCTCACGATCCGCACCGGCCCTTCCAGGGCTCGGACCACCTGCCCCACCGTGATCTCGCTCCGCGGCCGGGCGAGGACATAGCCCCCCTTGGGGCCGTTGTGCCCCACGATGAGCTTTCCCTTAGCCAGGCGCTGGAGGATCTTGGCGAGCAGCTCCGCCGGGATATTGAACTCCTCGGCGATGCGCTTGGCGCTCACCGCGACATCGTCCGTCTGCCCGGCGATGTAGTGGATGGCCATCAGGCCGTAGTCCGCGCGCTTGGTGAACCTGAGCAAACCTCGTTGCCTCCCTATACCCGACTGTTTCTATCGGCGACCGTTCTAGTCGGAGTTTGCTCCCTGCCAGGCGGAAAGTCAAGCATTCCCTTTATGTTGGCTCTATCCCCAGGCTTGCCGGAGGGCCTGGGCAGCCGGCTCCGGGGGTGTCTGGTTGATGTAGATCCCGCCCACCCGCTTGAGCCGCTCCGGGCGCGGTATCACCCCGATATGCCAGTGGTAATCGTCGGCAAGCGTCGCCCACTCCCCCGCCAGCACCTTGGAGGCCCGGTTCGGCGCGGTGTAGAGGGTCATCTCGATGGAGGGGTCATCGAGCACCCGGGCGAGGGTGCGGAAACACCGGCTGATGAGCCGGGCGAGATCGGCCACCAGATCCCCGGACAGGGCATCCTCGTAGGCGGCGCCGTGCTGTCGGGGCACCACGGCCAGCTCGAAGGGCGCCCGGCCCGCGTAGGGCACCAGGGCCACGAACCGCTCGGTCTCGTGCACGACCCGCTCGCCATCGGCCAGCTCCTGGCGCACGATGTCGCAGTAGATGCACCGGTGCTTGTACTGGTAGTACTGGCGCGCCTCGTCCAGCTTGCGGCGCACCTCGTCGAAGATGATGGGGATGGCGGTGACGCGCGAGTACGGGTGCGTGATCCGCGACCCGGGAATGCGGTGGCGCCTCGTGACGAGGATGTCCCGGATGGCGAGGTCGCGCTTGAGGTCGCGGATGCGCTCGCCGTACATCCAGAGTACCTTCTCCCACTGCTCGTCCGGCATGGTGCCCGGCGTCTCCTCGTGCCGCGGGCTCTCGATGATGAGCTCGCTCGCTCCGCGGGGCGTGATCTTGTCGTAGAGGCCCACGCCCTCGCGCTCGAGGGGCAGCTCGATGCGGAAGTAGGGGTCCGCTTCCGGGATCACGCGCACGGACCAGTCGGGCCCGTCGGCCGGGGCGCCCTCCTTCCGATAGCACGCGATCTCCCTGGGGGTGAGCCGCTCGTTGCCGGGACAGAAGGGGCAATCGGTGAGGGCCGGCGGCGGCGCGCTGGAAGGCCGCACCAGCACCCACTGCCCGCGGGTCGGATCCTTGCGCAGATTGCTCATGGCCGGGCCACCATAGAAAACTCCCCCGGGCAAGTCAACCGAGCGCCCGGCACTGCGAGCCAGGCCGCTGCGACGGGGGCCTGTTTTCGAGTATCGTAAGAGGGACCCGAGGAGGGGTCGCCATGACCGACAAGACCGTGGTGGTGTACTCGAGCCCCACCTGAGGGCCGTGCAAGGCGACGAAAGAGTTCCTTTCGTCTCAGGGCGTGGCGTTCCGCGACGTCAACGTCGCGGCGGATGCGCAGGCGCGCGAAGATCTGATCCGGCTGACCGGGCAGATGGCCATCCCCGTGATCGTGGTGGGCGATGAGGTCGTCCGCGGCTTCGACAAGGCGCGCCTGAAGACCCTGCTCGGCATTTGAGCCGGCTCCGGCGGCCGCGCTCCCGGTCGCGGTGACCGGGTAAGCCGTATCTGCCCCCAGGTCGCCGTACGGCCCCCGACGAAGAAAGGGTTGCGGCGGAGGGCGGATAGCGCGCGGGCACGGATCTTGTAGCGTCCGGGGCCATGACCCATGCCGTGGAGGCCCCTCCCGCGCCCGCCGCTCTGCGCGCGCCCGAACTTCCTGTTCCCGCCGTCCTCCCACTCGCGCCCGCGTCTGTCCGACGCCGCTTGCGATCGCAGGAAACGGCGGCGGCCCGGCGGCGCTACCGCCGGGCCCTCGTGACGCTCCGGCGCGCGGGCCTGCCGTTCCTGGTCGGCGGCGCTTATGCCATGGAGCGCTACACCGGCATCGCGCGCTGGACGAAGGACCTCGATCTGTTCATCCTGCCGCGCGACGTCCCGGCCGTCCTCGCCGCCCTCGCCTCCGCCGGCTTCAGGACGGAGCTCACCTTCCCGCACTGGCTGGCGAAGGCCCACGCGCGACGGGACTTCATCGATCTGATCTTCGGCTCGGGCAACGGCGCGTGCGAGGTGGACGAAGGGTGGATGGCGCACGGCGTTCCCGGTCAGATCCTCGGCGTGCCCGTCCTCCTCTGCCCGCGAGAGGAGACGATCTGGTCCAAGGCCTTCGTCGCGGAGCGCGAGCGTTACGACGGGGCGGACATCGCCCACCTCATTCGCGCCTGCCACGCGGAGCTCGACTGGGATCGGCTCGTCGCGCGGTTCGGGCCCCACTGGCGGCTGCTCCTGAGCCACCTCACCCTGTTCGAGTTCGTCTACCCCAACGAAGTGGCGCCCGCGGCGCGGCGGGTGACGGGCATGCTCGCGCGCCGGCTCCTGGTCGAGGAGGGAATCCCGCCGAGCGGCGAGCCCCTGTGTCAGGGCACCCTGCTCTCGCGCGCCCAGTATCTGCCCGACATCACCCAGTGGGGATACGCGGACGGACGCGTGGCGCCCCACGGGCGCATGACCCTCAAGGACGTGGAGGAATGGACCCGCGCCATCGACGACAAGGAGGCGAAGGATGCGCATCGCCGCCGTCGGTGACCTGCACTGCAATGCCGCCGGCCAGGGCGCATACGAGCCGCTGTTCGCGGCGATGGCCCGCGCCGCCGATGCGCTGGTGCTGGCCGGCGACCTCACGGACCTGGGGCTGCCCGAGGAAGCGCAGGTGCTCGCGAGCGAGCTGCGCGCGGCCAGCCCCCGGCCGGTGATCGCCGTGCTGGGCAATCACGACTACGAGTCGGGCGCCGTTGATCAGGTCCGGGCAATTCTCGAGGGTGCGGGCGTGACCGTGCTCGACGGAGGCACCCACGTGGTTGGCGGGGTCGGCTTCGCGGGCGTGAAGGGTCTCGGCGGCGGCTTCGGGAACCGGTCCCTGCAGCCCTGGGGCGAGGACGTGATGAAGCGCCTCGTGCACGAGGCGGTGGAGGAGGCGCTCAAGCTCGAGTCCGCCCTCGCGCGCCTTCGCACCACCGCGCGGGTCGCGGTGCTCCACTACTCGCCGATCCGCGAGACGGTGGAGGGCGAGCCGCCCGAGATTTTCCCGTTCCTGGGATCGAGCCGCCTCGAGGAGCCGCTGATTCGCTACGACGTGACGGTCACCGTGCACGGGCACGCCCACCACGGATCTCCGGAGGGGAAGACGCGCGCCGGCTCGCCCGTGTACAACGTGTGCCTGGCCCTGCTGCGGGCGGCGTCTCCCACGGTGCCGCCCTTCCGGCTCATCGATCTCGGGGAGGTGCCGTCCCCTACCGAAGAGCCTGCCGGCGCCGCCGCCGCCGACGGTGCGGGCCGCGGCCCGACGCCCTGATCCCGCGTCCGCCTCAGTCCTTGTACTGGTTCTTCAGCTTGCGCAGGTGGAGAATGGCCACGTCCACCCAGTCCTTCTCGGTGGGGAGCGGGCCGGCCAGCTTGATGTAGCGCTCCCAGAGGGTGATGGCTTCGCGCGGGTCGACCTTCTCGTAGACGAGGGCGAGGTTGTAGAGCGCGCCGGTGTTCTTGTCGTCCTGCTCGACCACCTTCTTGTACTCGCCGATCGCGTCCTGGTAGAGCCCCTTCTCCTCGTAGACCTCCGCGAGCCCCATCCGCGCCTCGACATAGCGCGGGTCGAGATCGATGGCCTTCTTGTAGGAGGTCACCGCCTCGTAATAAAGCTGCTTCTCGGTGTAGTAGATCTTGCCCAGGCTCACGTGGACGCGGGGATTGAGGGGGTTGGTGGCGAGCGCCTTCTGGTACGCGGTCACCGCGGCGTCGAAATTCCCCTTGGCGGCATTGGCGTCCCCCAGCCCGGCGTAAGCGTCCGCGTAGGTGGGCCGCAGATCGAGCGCCTTGCTGTAGGCCTCGATGGCCTGATCGAAGAGCCGGCGCGGCGCGGTGAGGTAGAGGTCGCCGATCGCCTTGTAGGGCTCGGGATACGTCGGATCGAGCTGGGCGCAGGCGCGGAACTGGGCGTTCGCCTTCCAGCGATTGCCGAGGGTCTGGTGCACCACCCCGATGGCGTAGTGGGCCACCACGAACTGGGGATCCAGCTCCACCGCGCGGCCCAGCAGGTCCACCGCGGCCTCGTTGCCCTCCTGGTTGCCCCGGTAGCTGGCGATCTGGCCCTTGATGTACGCCTCGTAGGCGCGGACGGACGTGGTGGGCGCCGCGAACTTCTGCATGCGCGCCAGCTCCGGCTCGGAGGCGGTCACCTTGAGCGAGCGGAGATACGCGACGGGCAGCGTCCGCAGGCGCTCCATCAGCTTGCCCTCGGCGACCGGCACCGGATCGAGGGCCGTGCGCGTCACCGTCGCGCCGCTCACCTCCGCCAGCCGGGGCTGTATGGACAGCTCGCCCGCCGTACGCCGCACCTCGCCGTAGATGGCCACGTCCGCACCGAGCGTGCGCGCCGCCGACAGGGCGGCCGCCTCGTCCCACACCTCGGGCTGCGCGATGCCCCGGAGCCGGCTCCGATCCATGGGCACGAGGGTGGGGATCTGCACCATGGCCAGGCGCAGGCTCTCCGCCATGCCCTCGCCGATCCACTGCTCCTCGCGTCCAAGATCGAGCGGGGCGAACGGCAGCACGAGCACGCTGCGGGTCTTGGCGTCGACGGGCGCGGCAACGGCGAGAACGGCGCCGAGAAGGACGCCGAACGCCAGCCAGCTAGGGCGAGTCCCGCGGAGTGACATGTCCGGACCCTCCTTGCCTCCGGAAGCGCCGCAGCGGCTCGGCGAGCCGGCCGAGGAGGCCGGGACCGACACGACGCAGCGCGATCTCCGGAATCAGCATCACCGCGACCAGACCGACCAGCCAGGGCCAGAGGTCGAGGGTCAGACGCGACCGTCGCCGGGCCTGCAGGAACGCGTCCCGCGGCTGCGCGAGTACCCCGCCTCCGGTCAGCTCCGACATCTCCCGCAGGAGGGACTCGTCCACCCCCAGCTCCTTGAACTCCTGGGAGTACGGTACCACCAGTCCGGCGAGCTGGGAGCCCACCATTTGCTCGGCCTGCCGCTGGGCCATCCCGACCAGGTAGACCCCTTCGCGGTCGGCGGGGAAGCGACCCCGATAGCGACCGGGGCCGACCTGCTCGAGATCGATCACGGTGCGCTGCTTGTTGGGCGACACCACGCCGACCTGCGAGTCGAGGAAGTTGATGAACTCGCCCCGCGGATTCACCGCGTCCACCAGCACCTCGCCCGTCTCGTCGCTGCGCTCCACCGTCGCCACGGTATCGCTGCGCGTCCCGGTGCGCAGGGTCCACCGGACGACCTGAGACCAGAACTTGTTGAATCCGTTCCACCGCATCCAGAGCACCGCCCACTTCGCCTTGGCGTCGGAGGTGAAGGCGGCGGTGCGCCCGAGCCCGTAGCGCCAGGTGGCCAGCAGCGGGTCTTCCTGATGCGTCATGAGCACCATGTCGGCGGTGCTCTTCAGCGAGGTGGCCACGTACCCGCCCAGCGGCGGCGCCTCCCGCCAGTCGATCTCCTGGATCGCCTCGTGCGCGGGCGAGCCCACGGTGGGCTTGAAGGGCTGCTCGATGAGCGAGGCCTTGGAGGCGAGCTGGGTCTCGAGCGTGAAGATGCGCGGGATGGTGCTGTCGTCCTCGGTGTAGTAGAAGCGACCACGGCCCCACTTGGCGATGTCGAACATCAGCTGGGCGTCGGCGTCCTTCCCGATGGCCACCGAGGACACCGTGATCTTGTCCTTGGCCATGCGCCGGATGAGGCCGGAGAAGTCGCCGCGCGTCATCTGCCCGTCAGACAGGAAGATCACGTGCTTGAGGAGGGCGGGGCGCTCGAAGAGCACCTGGTACGACTCCTTGAGCGCGGGATACCCGTCCGTCCCGCCCCCCGCCTTGATGGTCGAGATGGCGGTGTGGATGGCCTGCTTGTCGCGCGCGGAACGGACGGGCGCGTCCCAGATGAACTCGGTGTCCCAGCTCATGATCCCGACCTCGTTCCGCTCGTCGAGGAGATCGACGACCAGGTGCGAGGCTTCCTTGGCGATGTCGAGCTTGGTGACCTTCGACTCGGTGGTCATGGCCATGGACCCGGAGCGATCGATGGAGAGCACCACCGCGAGGCTGGGAATCTCCAGCTTTTGCTTCACCTCCATGGTGACCGGGAGGGCCTCCTCGATGGGGGTGCGGTAGTAGCCGCCGAGGCCGAAGCTCTCCTCGCCGCCCAGCATCATGAGCCCGCCGCCCTGATCGCGCACGTAGTCGCGGATGATCTCCATCTGCTTCTTGGTCATCTTGAGCGAGGACACGTTGGAGAGGATCACGCCGTCGTACTTCTGGAAGCCCGCCGCCTCCTTGGGAATGCGGTCGGCTTCCACGATGTCGACATTGACGTGCTGGGCGCGCAGGGCGGCGGCCAGGGTCTGGGCCTGGTTTCGGTCCTTCTCGGCGAGGAGCACGAGCGGTCGCCCGCGCACCACCACCGTCCCCACCGAGCGGTTGTTCTCCTCGATGGTGTCGCCCTCCACGTCGATGGCGGCCTGGTAGACGTGGATGCCGCTCTGCTCCAGCGACTGGCGGTAGGTGTAGACATTCTTGCCGGCGTTCAGGCGGACGACCTGCGAGCCGATGAACTCGCCGTTGCGGAAGAGCGACAGCCGCCCCTGGGTGTCGGCCTGGCTCCACGCCACCACCTTGGCCTGGAACGGCTCGCCGAACTTCACCTCGACGGGGAGGACCATGGACTCGACCACGACTTCCTGCTTGAAGTCGAGCGGCGCCGGCACGTAGTAGACGTCGGCGCCCGCGTCCTTGGCGGCCTGGGCGACCGCGAGGGCATTGCCCGCGTTCTGCCGGCCGTCGGTGAGGAGGACGAAGCGGTTGGCGTGCCCGGGCGGCGCAGTGGCGAGCGCCAGCTGCAGGGCCTGGGCGAGATTGGTCCCCCGCCCGCCGACCTGCACCTGCGGCCGGTCCAGCCGGGCCGACGGCCGAAGCGGCTGGTCCACCACCGCCTCCTCCCCGAACACGATCAGGCCGGCCTGGTCGCCGGCCTGCAGCGACTGAGCGGCCTGGGCGGCGAAGCGGAACGCGTTCTCGCGGGCGGCGAGGCTCACGCTGTCCGAGACATCCAAGAGGAACAGCACGTTCAACCGGTCGATCCAGCGCGGAATGGTCGGCCGCGCCAGCGCCACGACGAGGACGGCGAGCAGCAGACAGCGCAGCCCGAGGGCCCAGCGATCGCCCGAGGTGAACGGGATGCCGAAGCGCCCCCCCGTCTGGCGCCGCCAGTAGAGGAAGCCCTCCAGGGCGAAGACGAGGAGGGCGAAGAGCACGAAGTACGGCCAGATCTCGCGCTGGACGGGCACGGGCGGCACGTCGGGGCGCGCGCCCTCGACGAAGCTCGGCACCGGCTTCGGCGTGACGTCGGACTCCTCCGCGCTCGCGATGTTGACGGCCACCCGCGTCTCGCCCCGGGACGTGGCCACGCGGTACACGCCCACCTCATCCGTCTCGGTGAAGCTCGCGAGCCCGCGCGCCACCTGGGCGGAAACGACCCGACCGGACGGCGTGGTCACCGTCGCGCTCGTCACGCCGTGCTCCACGGGCAGGAGGATGGGCCGGCCGGTGGCGAGCTGCAGGCTGGACTGGTCGAGCCCCGCCGGATGCAGCCAGCGCAGGCTCTTCGAGAGCATCAGGGGGAAGGCCACCCGCAGGGGGAAGTCCGTGCGGAAGAGATCGAAGCCGAAGAACACCGCCTTGCGGTCGCGCTCCTCGAGGAGATAGATGAGGGGGCCGCCGACCGTCTCCACGAGGGTCTTGCCCGGCGCGAGCGGGCGCACCCGCATCGCCTCCTCGATGGCCACCTTGGCGAAGTCGATCTGCCGCATGATCGGGTGGGTGCGGTCCCAATCCATGATGGTCGGGGACTCGAGCCGGCCCAGCACCTCGATGGGCACGTCGCCGGGCGCGGTGTTCACGAGCACGAAGCGCCCGTTGCCGATGCGCGGCGGGCTCGCCCCGTCGAGGACGACCACGTCGAAGCCCTGCATCCCGCCCGGGTAGGCGTCGGGTGTGCGGACCTCCATCTTTACCTGGGGGTCGCTCTTGAGGACCTTCTCGAGGAAGAGGTTGCCGCTGCTCACAAGGAGCACCGAAATGTCGCGCGGGGGTGGGATCACCGCGTAGGCGGCGTTATCGGCCTCGAGATCGTCCGTCACGTTCAGGCGCGCGCGCACTACCCCGCCGCCGGGATGGCTGAAGGGCAGCACCACCGCGCGGCGGACGTTCGGCTCGAGGGTCAGCGACTTCTCCGCGATCAGATCGGAGTCGAGATGCAGCGTGAAGGACAGGGTCTGCGCGGTGTCGGAGAAGTTCACCACCGACAGGAAAGCCTGGGAGTCGAACGAGCCGAAGTAGTTCCGGCGGATGGCGAGGTTGGTGATCGCCACGTTCCGCGCCCGCTGGCCGACGCCTACCCACCTCACCCGTACATCGTCCCCCTGCCCCTTGAGGGCTTCCGGGTGCGCGCCGTCGGTGAAGGCGTGGATCTCCGCGCGCGGGTCGGGGCCCACCAGCGCCCGCGCGGTGCGAATCCCGTCGCCGAGGCGATTGGGGAGGTCGCGCGCCTGCACGGAGCGCAGCCCGCTCAGCACCTGATCGCGGTCTCGCGTGAAGGGGACGAGCACCTTCGGCTGCACCCCCGCCTCGATCACCATCACCTCCGCGCCCTCCCCGAGACCGCTCACGAGCCCGAGGGCCTCCCGCTGGGCGCGCGCGAAGCGCGAGGGCGCGACGTCGGTGGCCTTCATGGAGGCGGAGGAATCCAGCACGATCACCACGCGCTTGGCGCCGTAGCCGCTCACCGTCACCGCCGGGCGCGCCAGCGCCAGCGTGAGGGCGAGGAGGGCGAGGATCTGCAGCAGCATGAGGGGATCGCGCTGCAGGCGCTGGAAGAAGGCCGACGCCTCGCGGTCGCGCAGCGACGAGTCCCAGAGAAGGAGGCTCGACACCGTCTGCGGGCGGCGGCGCACCTTCAGGAAGTAGAGCAGCAGCAGCGGGACGGCGAGGCCCGCGAGCAGGAACGAGAGGGGCGAGAGGAAGCTCATCCGACCAGGAAGCCCTTGAGCTGCCGCAGCATGAACTCTTCCACCGGCGTGTCCGTCACCACCCGGTGGTAGCCGATCTCGTTGGCCCGGCAGAACCCCTCCGCGCGCTCCAGGAAGTCCCGGAGCCGCCCGCGGTACACGCGCATCGCCTCGGCGTCCAGGGTCAGGTCGCGGGTCTCCCCGGTCTCCGCGTCCTGCAGGCGGAGGTCGCCGCCCCAGGCCGGATTCATCTCCTCGGCGGCGAGGAGGTGGATCACGTGCAGGTCGTGGCGGTGCTCGAGCAGGCTCCGCAGCCCGCGCTCGTAGCCGCCGGGATCCATGAGGTCCGAGATGACGACGGCCAGTCCCGCCTCGCGGGTGCGCAGGCCCCAGGCCCCCAGCCCCTCGTTCAGCGAGGTGGCGCCGGCGGGCCGCACGCGCGCGAGGAAGTCCATCAAGGGCAAGATTTGGCTGCGGCCGCGCGCGGGCCCCGCCCCCTCGGCGAGACGCTCACGCACCACCGCCACGCCCACGCGCTCCAGGTTCACGAGGCCCACGAAGCCGAGCCCGGCGGCGAGCCGCGCCCCATAGGCGAGCTTGCTGGGCGAGCCGAAGGCCATGGAGGCGGACGCGTCGAGGAGGATGTTGAGACAGAGGTCCTCCTCGTCCACGAACAGCTTCACGTAGAGGCGATCGAGGCGCCCGTAGATGTTCCAGTCCACGTAGCGGAGATCGTCGCCGATCCCGTAGGGACGATAGTCGGAGAACTCCACGCTGATGCCCTTGCGGGGGCTGCGGCGCTCGCCCTTCACGCGGCCGCGGAAGGCGCGCCGGGACAGGAGGGCGAGCCGCTCGAGCTGCGCCAGGAAATCCGGCGACAGCAGGTCGCCCGCACGCGTGGTGGTGGCCACGTCGCTACTTTTCGTCCAGCGACTGGAAGTACTGCTTGACCTGACCCTGGTAGTCGCGCGGCACCTGCTCGCGCGCGATCGCTTCTTCCATCATCTTGCGGTACTGTCCCACCACCCCGAGGTACTGCAGGCGCGAGGGGGTGTTGGCGCCCCGGCCCAGGAGATTGGTATCCATGCCCTCCTTCTTGCCGCCCCGCGACTGCCCCTCGACGCCCACATCGAACGGATTAGCGCGCAGGCGCTGGGTGGGATCGCCCTTCGGGCTGCCGCTCTTGCCCCGCCCGGGGAAGAGACCCTCGCCCTCGGGGAAGTCGCCCTCGTCACCCGGAGAGCCCGACTGCTGGCCACGGTTGCCGCCCCGCTGATTGCCCCGCCGCTCGTTCTCGCGCCCGCCCTTGAGCCCCTTGCCCTCGCGGCCCTGGTCCTCCATGTTGCGGAGCTTGTTGAGCGCGCGCTCCATCGCCTCCATGGCCTTGTCGGACTGGCCCCCCTCGAGCGCTTCCATGCCCTCGCCGATATCGCCGCTCCACGGCGATCCGCCGCCGCCCTTGCGGCCCAGCTTCTCCATCTCGTTGAGCAGCTCGCGCATCTTCTCAGGCGAGAACTGGTCGCCCTTCATCCCGCTGCGCAGCTCCTTGGCGCGTTGGAAGATCGCCTTGTTCTGGCTCTGGGTGAAGTCGCGCTGGAGGTCGGGGAGGCGGTCCACCTGCTCCAGCATCCGGATCCGCTCGTCGCCCTTCTTGAGGAAGGCGTTGAAGTCGGTGCTCTTGGCGCCCAGCGAGGTGTCCTTGAACACGGCGGCGAGATCGCCGCCCTGGGTGGGGCCGCCGCCGCCCTGACGGGGCGACAGGGTGCGCTCCTGCAGGTCGGCGCGCGGCAGCACGTCGCGCTTGGCCGCGCGCGTCCGCTCGTCGGACTCGATCTTGCCCGCGCGGTCGGCGGGCTTGGCCTCGTCGTCGTCGGTCTTCGCGGTGAAGTTGGGCAGGCTCCCCGCCGGCATTGGAATCGGCGGCGCCAGCGCGAGCACGAGACCCAGCGCGATGGGAATGGGCACGAGCTTGGCTTCCCGCGGCAGCAACCGGGGAATCACCCGCCGCCCGTCACGCTTCTCGACCCGGGCCACCGTGTCCGTGACGAGCGCCTCCACCAGGGGCGTGCGCTCGGGATGCTCGCCCCACTCCAGCGCGGTGGCCACACGATCCTGGAAGCCGAAGCCCCGGTCGGCCAGCCGCGCGGCTTCGCCGAGGCTGACGGGCCGGAGGTAGCCGACGAGCGCGCCCAGCACCGCGCCCATCACGAGGGCCGCCCCCGCCGCCACGAAGGCCAGCGTGCCCAAGGACTCGCGAAAGAGCAGCGGGATCGCGGCGGCGATGGCGCCCATGAACAGGCCGCGCAGCGCCCAGAACTCCGCCCGGCGCAGACGCACCTCGCGCATCACCTGCCGGACCAGCCGCTCCAGAACCTTCGAATCGGGCATCGCCGACTCCTCTCCCCTGCGGTTCTCTCCGGAGCTCGCCCCCCGCGGGGAGCGCTAGCGGACGAACGCGTCCTTCCCGGCCGCGCTCAGCGCCTCCGCGGCCTCGACGAGCTGCGCGATGAGGGCATCGGCATCCACTCCCTCCGCCTCGCCTTCGAAGTTGAGGATGATGCGATGGCGCAGCGCGGGCAGCGCGAGGGCGCGGAGGTCGTCCACGCTCACGTTGTAGCGGCCCTCGGATAGGGCGCGGACCTTGGCCCCGAGCACGAGGGCCTGCGCGCCGCGGGGGCTGGCCCCGTACCGCACGAAGCGACGCGCCACATCCGGCGCCCGCTCCCACTGCGGGTGGCTGGCGAGCACGATGAGCGAGGCGAGGTCGCGGACGTGGGAGGCGAGCGGAACTTCCCGCACGAGCTCCCGGAAGGCCATCACCTGTGGCCCCGTGATCACCCGGCGGATCTCCACCTCACGGGGCCGGGTGGTGCGATCGATGATCTCCGTGAGCTCCTCGAGGGCCGGATAGCGCACCCGCAGCTTGAAGATGAAGCGGTCCAGCTGCGCCTCGGGCAACGGGTACGTCCCTTCCATTTCAATCGGGTTCTGGGTCGCGAGCACGAAGAAGGGCGAGGGCAGCGGATGCGCGGCGCCCGAGACGGTGACATTGCCCTCCTGCATGCCTTCGAGGAGGGCAGACTGGGTCTTGGGCGTAGCGCGGTTCACCTCGTCGGCGAGGAGGATGTGCCCGAAGATGGGGCCGCGCTGGAACTGGAAGTGCTTCCGCGTCTCCGCGTCCTCCACGATGATGTTGGTGCCGATGATGTCACCGGGCATCAGGTCGGGCGTGAACTGGATCCGCGAGAACGTGAGATCCAGGCACTCCGAGAGGGTCTTGATGAGGAGGGTCTTGCCCAGGCCCGGCACGCCCTCGAGGAGGACGTGGCCGCCCGCGAAGAGCGACACGAGGACGTGGCTCACCACCTCGTCGTGGCCCACGATGACCTTCTGCATCTCCGCGCGGAGGGACCGGTACGCCTGGACGAAGGCTTCGACGCGCTGCTCCTGCGTCGCAGCCGGCTGCGGGGACTGGGCCATGAACGGCTCCTTTTCCCGTCATCGGGTGGTGGCGGGTGGTGAAACTTGCCCCATGATATGGGCGGTAGCGCGACCCGTCAACCGATTGCGTCGGCGGACGCGCGTCGGCGCCCGGTTGCCGCGTCACCATGGGTCCCAGGGAGGAAGAAATGGGCGGCGAACCCGCCCGACGGCCGGAAGCGTTGGGCCCGTTTTCGGCGTCAGAAGAGGTGGACGGGGCACCTTGCCGCTATGCTAAGGTGGCACCCGCGGGCGGCCCTGCCGCCCTCACCAACCCCCCGCGGGGAGCCACAGGGAGCGGGATGCCGCATCAGCCGTCGAGCAACATGGAGTGCCGGGAGTGCATGGATCTCCTGGCCGACTACGTGGATGGCACCCTTCCCAAGGATCAGGCGGAGCTCCTCGACTGGCATCTCGAGGGATGCCCACCATGCGTGGCGTTCGTGAATACGTACAAGGGCACGGTGGACGCCGCGCGACGGCTGCGCGAGACCAAGATCCCCCCCGAGCTCCAGCAGAAGCTGGTCGCCTTCCTCAAGCGCTCCGCCGGCGCCTGATCCGCCCTCACCCCGCCGATCTCAGGCGGAGAGCTCCTTCGCCGTCATCTTGTAGCGCAGCGTGTCGGGATCGAGGCTGTCGCGCCGCGCCCCGTTGACCTCCGCCTGCGGGTACATGAAGAAGCCGAGGGGCTCGCCGGTGGAGCCGGGCAGCTTCACGTCGTGGGCGTAGTTGTAGGCGAGCCAGTTCATCTCCCACTGACCGAAGAGCTTGGCGCGCGCGCGCTGCACGGCAGGATCGGTCAGCGGCAGCCCCCCGCGCTCCTCGAGAACGACCTTACGGACGTCGGCGGGATCCACCGGAATCCAGCCCACGTTGGTCAGATAGAACTCGGCGCGGCAATGCTGCGCGCGGGTGATGTCCCCGCTCTTGCCCAGGCTCTTGAACTCCGCCGAGTCGGCCACCCGCACGCCGTAGACGTCGCGCGCGGGAATGCCCACCGCCCGGGCCAGCCCCACGTAGAGCGCGTTGAGGTCGGCACACTTGCCGCTGAGGTTGCCGGTCTCGAGCATGGCGCGAATGTCCCCCACGCCGCAGCCGCGCACCTTCGGGTCGCGAAAGGTGTTGTCCACCACCCACTCGTAGATTGCGCGGGCCTTGTCGACATCCGACTTCTGGCCTCGCGTGATCTCGCGCGCCGTCTTCTGCACGATGCCGTCGGTGGGCATGAGCCGCGTCGACTCGGTGTACCGCGCGAGCACGCGCCGGTCCTCGCGCGCGTCGGTGGGCTTGAAGTCCGCCGCGCGGTCCCGCGTGGCGAAGCGGCTGATCACCTCGACCGCGGGCGCGGCCTCCCCCCCGTCCCACTCCGCCATGAAGATGCCGGCCCCGTACTTCTCCTCACGCACGATCCGCGTGGCCTTCGCGTTGCCGCTCGAGGTCTGCCCGAGGTTCTTGAAGTAGTCGGTGTCCGGCGATAGCGGCAGCGGCAGCCAGGCGCGGGCGGGGCCGGCGGGGTTGACGATCTCTACCTGCGTCGTCACCTCGAAGGCGCGCCACTTCGTGGCCTCGACGCTCCCCCCTTGACCGATGGCCGACCGCGTCCGGCCCAGCCCGGTGACGGCGGCGGCGGAAAGTCCCATGCTCGTGGCGAGAAAGGCGCGTCGGTTCATGCGGGTCTCCTTTCGCGCCATGGTACGGGGACGTCCAGGCAAGTCAAATCGGCTGTTTCGATGCGAACGCCCCTGTGAATCGGGCGCGTCTATCCCGGCTCAGCTCGGGTTCGACTCCAGGAACAGCCGGAAGGCCTCGGCAACCGGCGAACGGCTTCGCTCCCGGTGGGTAAGGAGGTAAAACGACCGGGTGATGCTCAGGCCGCGTACGCGGAGCGCGGCAAGACGGCCGTGGCGGCAATCCTCCTCGACGGCGATACGCGACATGATGGTGATGCCCATCCCGGCCTTCACCGCCTGCTTGATCGCCTGGCTGGAGCCGATCTCGCCGGCGACGCGCAGCGCGCCGAGATCGAGTCCCACGCTCTCGAGCGCGGCCTCCAGCGCCGCGCGCGTGCCCGAGCCCCGCTCGCGGACGAGCAGCGGCTCCGTTCCGAGCTCCTCCAGCGTGACGTCCGCCCGGCTGCTCCACGGGTGTCCGGCGGGGACCACCACGATCTCCTCGTCGGGCATCATCTCGCGGAACTCGAGTCCCCGCTGTGGCAATCGCGCGCCCACCACGCCCACCTCCACGCGGCCCTCCGACACCCAGCTCACCACCTCCTGCGTGTCCCCGATCAGGAGCGTGCTGGAGATCTCCGGGAACTTCTCGCGGAAGCGGCCGAGTAGAGCAGGAAGGATGTACTCGCCGGGAATGGTGCTGCCGCCCGCCACGAGCTCGCCCCGCATGCGGCCCTGGAAGCTTTCCAGGGCCTGGCGGGCCTCGCGGGCGAGGGCGAGCATCCGCGTCGCGTAGGTGAGCAGCAGCCGCCCCGCCGCAGTCGGCCCCGTCCCCCGTCCGAGACGGTCGAGCAGCCGCACGCCGAGCTCGTCCTCGAGCGAGCGGATGTGCTCGGATACCGTCGGCTGCGTGAGATGCAGCAGCTCCGCGGCGCGGGAGAACGAACCCAGCTCGGCGACCTTGGCGAAGATCTCGAGCTGTCGGAGGTCCATGGCGGACGGAAGTATAAGGAGCCGGACGGGAGCCTGTCCAGCGGGTCGGGTTCCGGTGCTACTGCTACATAAAAATGTCGTGGGGTAACTGCTCCGTGAAAGTGTCGTCCCCCTATGGAGACTTTCACGATGAGCCGAAAGGAATTACCGCGGGCCGGCCTGCTCGCCGCGGCCGT
>Ga0075421_100000428_pt1 | contig 43618 bp, 34 predicted proteins | sample SoiMetdeltSBSDD5_FD_75292 | JGI IMG/M metagenome (GOLD analysis project Ga0075421, IMG submission 75292) | Bulk soil microbial communities from a Populus tree surrounding site in Tennessee, USA - Soil MetaG P. deltoides SBSDD5 | ecosystem: Environmental > Terrestrial > Soil > Tree plantation... | reverse complement strand
AGCTGGAGCTCGCGGCCGACAAGGACGCTTGCATTGTCAACTGCGCGCACCAGCAGGGCACCGGTCTAGGCGGCCAGTAGCTTAAACATCCGGCTCTCAAAAGCGGATAATTCCAAGAGCCCCTGTTTCAGGGGCTCTTGGTTTTTTGGGCGAGGTCCTAAACTGGGGCCGGGCACCCGGTTTTCCCGTTTTTTTTTGAGTCCGCGTCAGTCTTGGTGAAAGTTCCCACACCAGAGCGCCGATGACCGGAACGAGCCGCTCGGCTCAAAACACCTCATGAGCGCCCATTCGCTTCGTTCCATTCAGGTGGTTGTGTTCGCCGAAGGCGGTAGCTTGCGCCTTCGGCCAATTACCGAGCATTTGCCGACGTGTCTTGTCCCCGTCGGCGGGACACCCATCCTGGACCAAGAACTTCAGTCCTTCCTGCGCGTAGGCCTGTCGAACATCACCGTGGTGGGAGGCTATCGAGCCATCCAGGTAGAGCAAGCCTGCCGCGCCTATGCGGGAGTCACCTTCCGGGTCAATCCCCGATTCAGCCGTGGCGAGCCGCATCGCAGCTCTCTGTTGACGGCAGGGTTGGACCCGAACCAGGGCTGCCTCCTTGTGCGCGGGGATGTCGTATTCGAGGATGCCCTTCTTGCCGACGTGTGCGGCCCCGAGTTGACCGATGCCCACGTGGTGGGCGCCAGTGGCCGAGGCGTGGGCATCTACCGACTTTGTGCCGTGACCCTGCAATGCCTCCTGGAAACCGCGGGATCCGTACCCGCAGGAGCTCAGAGCGAGCTGTTTCCCTGGATCGATTCCATGATCACGCAGGCTGGTTCTGTGGCAATTCAAGCCCAGGGCCGGGCGTGGGCGCGCGTATCGACCATGGAAGACTTGGCTCGGGCGCTCAAAGCGTGTCGCGATTCTCGGTCGGCTCGGGTCGTGGAAGCACAGGATCGATTGGGCGGAGAAACGCCCCGCCCCGAGAACGTGCAGCTGATCGAGCCTCCCGAACCACGACCCGACGCCGAGCCCATCGTGGATTCATCTCTGCCCGCCCTCGGCATGGGCACACTGTCTCGGGCCTTGATCCGCGTCTTGCCGCGCTGACGAGCCATGGCTGGGGGGACGGAGATTCGGCCCGGGCAACCCGCCGTATTTTTGTTGCGTTATCGCGCTATTTCGGGGAATGGGCTTGAAACTCTAGGTGTTCCCACCCGTCCAACACCTTGTCATTCTCCGACCGGCGTGGTAGTCTAAATGTCCCTTGGAGTAGCAGCGCGTAGCTTTCGGGGAAAGGGACGCCACCAGGGTTCCGCATCCCCGGACAAGCCACTCGGGCCCACCGAGCGACGCCCGTGCCCAGCAAACACGATGACGTGGAAGCCCAGTACGATCACTCAGCCCTCGGTTCGCACTAGCTATCCGCTTCCGGCAACTCTGCCGCCTCGGATTGCTGCGATACCCGAAAAACGTCTTGCGGTCGCACTCGCGTTGAGCGATGCCGGCGTGCTCGCGGCCGCGTTCGTGCTCCCGCGTATCTTCCGTCTTCCCAACCCGGCGTGGCTCCTCGCTCCAGAGGTCATCGGTCTCGCCTTCTTCCTCTGCATCGTCTCGCACGCCTTGGCCGGCCTCTACGCGCCGCGTCGCGCCGCTGAGGGTACCGCCCAAGCTCTGCGTCTTACCCGGGCCTGGATGATGCTCGCCGCGTTTGGCCTCGTCGGCTCCTTCATCAACCGTCACGGTGGGGGAGCGGTGCTCGGAATTGCGCTCAACGGCTGGCTACTCTCCATTCTCGTCCGCCCCGGCATCCTGCGTCCCTGGCTCAAGCGCGTCCTCGGAGTTCGCCTCCGGGGTGTGCGCGTGATTGTCGGGACTGGACCCCTCGCCCGGCGGCTGGCGTTTGCCTCGGAACGCATGTGGTCGCCGGTCCTGGCCGGGTTCGTGGACGATCCCGGGCCCTACGCACAGCGGCTCGACAGCGAGGCCCTTCCCGGGCCGTACCTGGGCGGCATCGAAGCGATCGGCCAGTTGGCCGAGGAAGGCCGCATTACGCAGGTGCTGGTGGCTCGCGAAGACCTTTCCCGCGGCCGGCTTGTCGAACTGGCTCACCAATGGCTCGCCCTCAACCTTCAAGTGAGCCTCGTCTCGAGCGCCTTCGAGGTCATGGTCGCTCGAGCTTCCGCCTCTATGCTGGGTGGCCTGCCCCTCGCCAACTTGCAGCCCTCCCCCCAGCGGGGATGGAAGCTCAAGAGCAAGCGGTGTTTCGACATCGCCCTGGCCTCTTTGGGCGGCATCATCCTTCTTCCGCTCCTGGCCCTCGTCGCGGTCGCGATCAAGGTCACTTCACCCGGTGCCATCCTCTACAAGCAAAACCGCGTCGGTCGTAACGGCCGGGAATTCACGCTCTATAAGTTCCGCAGCATGGTCGCCAACAACGACGACGGGGCGCACCGCAAGTACATGGAAGCGATGATTCGCGGCGGCGAACCGGCCGGCTTCGAACAGGGCGGGCAAAAGGTGTACAAGCTCGTCAACGATCCGCGCGTCACACCGATCGGCCGCTTGTTGCGCGCGACCAGCCTCGACGAATTCCCGCAGCTGTTGAACGTGATTCGCGGCGACATGAGTCTGGTCGGACCGCGTCCCTGCCTGGCTTACGAATGGGAGCTCTATGAAGAGTGGCAACGCTCCCGCCTCGACGTGCTGCCCGGCATCACCGGCCTCTGGCAGGTGAGCGGCCGGAGCCGCGTCCCCTTCGAGGAGATGGTTCTTCTCGATCTGCACTACATCGCCAACTGGTCCTTGAGCCTGGACCTGGCTCTCCTCCTGCGCACCGTTCCCGTCGTTTTGAGCGGAAGCGGTGGTCATTGAGCCGTTCCATTCCCGGGAAGGAAACCCCCATGACAAAGGTCGGCGTGATTGGATGTGGATACTGGGGTCCGAACTTGATCCGGAACCTGGTCGAGAATCGTCGCTGCAAGTCCGTGGTCGCGTGCGACCTCGACCGCATACGCCTAGAGCGCATCGCGCAGCGTTATCCGGTCGCCGCCACTACGGCCGACTTCCAGGACATTCTGGACGATGAGTCCATCGAAGCGGTCGTCATTGCCACACCGCTCTCCACGCATTTTCCCCTCGCCGAGCGTGCCCTCCTGGCCGGGAAGCACATCTTTGTCGAGAAGCCGTTCGCCCGCACCGCCGTTCAGGCCCAGAAGCTGATCGCGATCGCGCAAGAGCGGAACCTAGTGGTCACGGTGGGGCACACCTTCGAGTTCTCGCCCCCCGTGGTGAAGATCCAGGAAATGATTGAATCCGGCGAGCTGGGCGACGTGTACTACATCTCCTCCAGTCGCGTGAACCTCGGGATTCATCAGAAGGACGTGTCGGTGATCTGGGACTTGGCCCCCCACGATCTCTCGATGATCTTCTCCTGGCTACACGAGTTTCCGGTCAAGGTGAGTGCCATGGGGCGCGACTACGTGCAGCCCGGTCTGCCCGACGTGGCGTTCATCGATCTCATGTTCGGATCCGGCGTGCTGGCCCACGTGCAAGTGTCGTGGCTTGCCCCGTCCAAGCTCCGCAACACCACGATCGTCGGCTCGAAGAAGATGGTCGTGTACGACGACAACGCCCACCTGGAGAAGGTGAAGCTCTTCGACAAGGGCGTCCACTTCAAGGACCCGGAGACGTTCGGCGAATACCAGCTCTCCTATCGTGCGGGCGACATCGTCTCCCCGAAAATCGATACCTACGAGCCGCTCGGCGCGGAGATGGACGATTTCCTGCGCGCGGTGCAGGAGGATCACCAGCCTCGCGTGGACGGATACTCGGGTCTGCGCGTGGTGCGCGTCCTCGAAGCAGCCCAGCACTCGCTCGAAAACGGCGGAACTCCGGTCAGCCTGACCTGGGATGCCACGTGGGAGCGGCCCAAGATCCGGGTCTAATGCGACGGTCCAGAGAGGCCTGCTAAGCTCCCCCCATGGAGCTTCACGTCTATCCGAACGTCAGCCTGGGCGAAGGCACGGTCGTGCACCCTACGGCCATCCTCGGCTTTCCTCCACGGGGGGCTAACCCCGGAGAATTGCCCCTCGTCATCGGCCCCGGTTCGGTGATCCGTCCCTACACCACGATTTACGCCGGCACGCGCATCGGCGCGCGCTTCCAGACCGGACAGGGCACGTCGATTCGCGAGGACAATGTTATCGGGGACGATTGCTCGGTGGGCACGCACGCGGTGCTCGAGTATGGCAACCGGCTGGGGAACGGCGTGCGCGTGCACAGCGGCTGCTTTCTGGAAGGCGTGACCCTGGGGAACAACATTTTTCTCGGACCCCACGTGGTCTTTACCGACGACCCGCATCCGCCGTGTCCCAAATACAAAGAATGCAAGGGCGGCGCGATTCTCGAGGACTACGTGAAGATCGGGGCGAACGCCACCATTCTCCCCGGAATACGCATCGGTCGCGGCAGCCTGGTTGGAGCCGGATCGGTCGTGGCCACGGACGTCCCGTCCGGGGTCGTCGTAGCGGGGTCACCGGCGCGGGTGGTCAAGCGGGTGGACGAGCTCACCTGCTGGCCCGGACATTTCGAACACCCCTATAGCTGGGAAACCGCAAACCATCCCACTGATCGGACTTAAGCACTGTCGATGAATGGCCTTCGGGAGGGTCTGCCCGGCGCCCCTCCCCGTAGGTTGCGCCGGCCCAGATTAGAATAGAGGCGGGTTGCTCTCGGTAGCTGGAGGGAACGCGCCCGCCCGCCGAAAACAGATCGGGCCCAAGTCACGAAAGGAAGATCTGGGTGCATCTCACCCCCCGTCACGAGTTGGAGACCCGTCTGGTCAAAGTGCAGGCCAAGCTCCGCAGCCTGGAGCTGGACGGCGCCCTCGTGCTCCAGAAGGCCGACTTGTTCTATTTGAGCGGCACCGCGCAGAACGCGGTTCTCTTCGTTCCCGCCGACGGTGAACCCGTGCTCGCGGTGCGTCGGTCCGTGCACCGAGCCCGTAGCGAAAGCGCGTGGCCGGAGGTCCTGCCGCTGGCAACGTGGAACGATCTCCCCGGACTTCTCGCGTATCGCGGTTATGGTTCGTTTCATCGACTCGGTTTGGAGATGGACGTTCTTCCAGCCAAGATTTATTTCCAGCTCGCCGCCACGTTTGCGGGAGCGCACCTCGAGGACGTCTCGCGCGTGCTCCGCGACGTGCGCATGATCAAGAGCGCGTACGAGATCGAACACATCGAGCAGGCGGCCGAGCAACTGAGACAGGTGTTCGCGCTCATCCCGACCATGTTTCGAGACGGATGCCAGCGCGAAATCGACCTCGCGGCCCGGATCGAGGGCGCTTTGCGCCAGCGCCGCCACCAGGGGATCGTGCGTACGCGGCGTTTCGGAACGGAAATGTATTTCGGCGCAGTGTCGGCGGGAGCGAGCGCATCGTATCCCACCGATTTCGACGGGCCCGATGGGGTGGAGGGACTCTATCCCGCCATGCCGCAGTCGGGAGGCGAGCGTCTCCTGCGTCGTGGTGAACCCATATTCGTGGACCTGTGCGGGGGCTATGGGGGTTATCTGGCGGACAAGACGCGGGTCTTCGTGCCGGGAGGCCTCCACGACGAGGAAATGCTCCGCGCCCATCATTTCGCGCTCCAGCTTCAAGGCGAAGTGCAAGCGCGCATGCGTCCCGGCGCGCACTCCGGCCGCATCTATCAAGCCATCGAAGAAATGGTGCGGGAATCCTCGTTCGAGAGCAATTTCATGGGTTATGGCGACAACCGGAGCCGGTTCATCGGTCACGGCGTGGGCCTGGAGCTGGACGAGCTTCCTGTTTTGACGGCAAAGAGCGACGTCGTGCTGCGTGAGGGCATGGTGATCGCTGTGGAACCGAAGTTCTTCTTCGGTGATCGCGGTGGGGTTGGGATCGAAAACACCTGGGTCATCACGCAGGACGGTTGCCGCAACTTGACCGCGGACCAGGACGACATCGTGGCGGTGTAACCTTGACCTCCCAATACCACAATTCCTAAACTCTCCCGACCTTTAACCCCGGGATTCTCAACCCCCCTACATGCAAGTCCACATACCCCTCCGAAAACCCCCCACCCCCGGAGTGCCCGGCGCTCGAGCCAGTCGTTGGCCGGCCGGATGGGCCCTGGGTTTGATCCTGGCCTTTTTGGGGTTCGCCCCGCGGGTGGGGGCGCAGAGCGCCACGGAACCGGTCCCTGGGGGTCCCACGGCGCCCACCAGCACGGATAAGGCGGTCTCGGCGGCCCCCGCCCGAGGCCTGGCTGGAGAAGCGCTGGAGCAGGCCATATCCGGCATCGGCTACACCATGGGCCCGGGGGATGTCCTGGACATCAATATCTGGAGTCCCCACCCCATCTCCTACCGGCTCGAAGTCACCGTGGAAGGCAAGCTGCTCATTCCCTATGTGGGGGAGCTCGACGTCAATCAATTGCCGCTTGCCGAGGCCAAGGAACTCATCCGTCGTGAGCTGCTCAAGAATTACCGAAACGTGGAGATCAGCATCACGTTGATCGCTCTCCGCCGGTTTCAAATCTATGTCTTGGGACAGGTCGGAGCGCCAGGATCGTACCTTGCCTCGGCGGTGGAGCGCGTGTCCACGATCATCGAGCGTGCCGGCGGTTTTCAGGAGAATGCCAACCAGCGAAACATCTTGGTTCAGAATGGCGATTCGCTAAGGACCACCGCCGACCTGTACGCGTTCCTGCGTCGAGGACTGGGAGAGCGCAATCCCTACGTCACCGACGGCGACCGCATCTTCGTGCCCTTCGCCAAGGATTTTCTTTACGTGTTGGGTCAAGTGAACGCCCCCGGGCGTATGCAATTCCGGGACGGTGACCGGTTGAGTGACGTCATCCTGCTCGCGGGGGGGTTTGCCACCGACGCCTTTCTGGACACGATCGAGGTGGCCCGGTACGTGGAGGGAGCTACCGACCCGACGCGGTTCTTCGTCGTGAACGGCGGAGACGTGACGGCGACCCGCCCCGAGGACCAGAGGCTGGTTCCGGAGACCCTCGGGCGGTTCAAGCCTCCCGCCCCTGCGGTGCCCCTAGGGCATTTTCCGTCCTATCTTGATTTCCGGCTCCAGCCCGAGGATGTCGTGTTCGTCCGGCAGTCAGCCGAGGCACGCCTGCGTGGGCTCGTTGACATCCAGGGAGAGGTGAAGTACCCCGGTAGCTTCCCGATCGTGGAAGGCGAGTCGCGACTCTCGGATCTGGTCGAAATGGCGGGGGGGGTGACGGTCGACGCGTCCCTGGTCGAAGCCAAGCTCATCCGGAGAAAGGCGCTCGGGCTGGAGGATCCGGAATTCGAGCGACTCAAGAAGATCCCGGTTTCGGACATGAAAGAGTCCGAGTACAGCTACTACAAAATGAAGTCGCGGCAGTTGCCCGGCCAGATGGTGGTGAACTTCGAGCAAGCCCTGATTCATGGAAATACGCGAGACAACATTCTGCTGGAACACCAGGATCTCGTGGTCATCTCCACACGCAAGGATTACGTTGGTCTACTGGGCATGGTCGCCCATCCAGGAAACGTCACCTATCGTCCCGGTCTCAATGCCAGCGGATATATCCGGGCCGCAGGTGGGTTTGCAGACAAGGCGGCCAAGAGCGATACCCGGGTCATCAAGGCCGGCACGGGGGAATGGATGAAAACCCACGAGGCGGGCAAGCTCGAGCCGGGGGACGTCGTCTTCGTTCCGGAAAAACAACCCAACGATTTCTGGCGCCTGTTTCGGGAGACCCTGACCGTGGCCGCTCAGCTGGCCGCCATTTACCTGGTTTTCGATAGCGCCACCCACTAAAGGACTTCGCCACGTGAACGACCGGGCCGAGCTCGAAATCCTTCCGGAAGAGGAGCATTTGATTTCGCTCCGCGGAGTGGGCCGGGCGATTCGAAAGCGGCGTCCCCTGTTCCTCGCGTTCTCCCTCGGCCTCCCCCTCTTGACCGCGATCATCATGCTCATCACGCCCAACAGATTTACCGCCGGTGGAATCATTCTCTGCGAGATGCCCCAAGGCTCAGCGATGATGGGCCTCTCCCGAGAGCTCATGGGGCAGTTCTCCTCACTCACCGGCATCCCGACCCAGGCGTCGCCCAGCGACATCTTTCTCGCGATCCTGAGGAGCCGGCGGGTGTCCACCGCCGTGGCCACGCAGTTGAAGCTGCCCGAGTATTACGAGATCAAAGGGGAATCCGATGAGGTGCGCATGGAGAAAACGCTCATCCGGATGTCGAAACGCGTGACCTTCGACACCCCCGATCTCGTCACGATCAGTGTTGCCGCCACCGATCCCAACCCCAAGATCGCCGCCGACATCGTGAACGAGCACCTCAAAGAGCTGGAAAAGGTCAGCCAGACCCTCTCGTTTTCCCGAGCGAAGAAAACGCGGATCCTGGTCGAGGGTGCGCTCAAGAGCACGGAGACGGCTCTCGATTCGACCCGGGACAGGTTGCAGGAGTTTCAAGAACGTTACGGCGTCTTCTCGATCGAGAAACAAACCGAGGGCACCCTCAAGCTCTTGACCGGACTTCAAACCGAGCTCTTGACCGCGCAGACGCAGCGCGATCAGCTGGCCCAATTCACCAGCGAGAGCTCGGCTCAGCTCAAGGGACTGGACCTTCAAATCGAAGCATTGCGAGATCAAATCACCAAGCTCGTTGGCGCCTTGGATACGGGGGCGACCCGGGTCGTTGTGCCGCCGGCGGGAGGACAGGCTGTACAGCCCCTGAGCGAGCTGCCGCAGCTAGCCTCCCGATACGCGAGGATCTATATCGATCTTCAGGTCAAGGAAGCGAAGTACAACGTGCTCGCTGCGCAGCTCGAGCAGACGAAGATCGAGGAGAGTCAGTCCGTGCCTGCGTTCGAGATTCTCGACTGGGCCGTCACACCCCATCGTAAGAGCGGCCCCTTCCGGACCGTGTTCACCTTGGGTGCTTTTGTGGCCGGTACGTTGACCGGGCTCTTGCTCGTGGTGATCCTGGAGGACCTCTCCCGCCGCATCGATCCGGACACGCGAAAGGAATTTGCGGACCTCGTCTTCGGTTTGTTCCGGCGGCGGTAGATCCGCATGTCGGCAACCTCGAATCCCCAGAGCGCACGTGCCGGCGGCGGAGCCTGGGGACGCTTTCCTGCAGTCACCGTTCTTCTCGTTCTAGGCGCTCTGCTCGCCAACGTCATCATCCTTATCGCGGTCAGCCAGTACGGGATGATCATGCTCTTTGCCCCCGTGCTCGCCCTGGCCCTCGCCTTGGCCGCCCTCCGCCTCCTCGATGACCCGGTCGACGTCCTCTCCTGGTTTCTGGTCATCATCGTGAATCTCGATTTCTTTCGAATTCCCCACACGCGGTTGACCGCGGACATCCTGACCTCATCCCTTCTCCTCTATGCGGTGCTCGTGCGCTTGGGTCTGTCCGGTACCCTCGTCTTCCGCGGCAAGGTGGAGAAGATGTACGTCGCGTATCTGGCGGTGACATTCATCTCGGTCGTGCTGAGCGTGGACGTGCCGGCCAGCATCAAGAACTGGGGACGGGATCTGGAGTACTTGTTCCTGTTCATCCTCCTCTCCACACTGTCCTTCACCGACCACGACCGGCTCCGGATTGCGAAGGCGACCGCCCTTTCCGCCATCATTCCCTGCCTGCTCGGCCTGGCCGGAATGATCTTCGGCATCGACGCGTTTTACGGCCAGGTGACGCCGGTGGCCGGCGGCCAGGCGGTGATGCGCATCACTAGCACCCTGTCCCACCCGGTCACGTTGTCCGAATATCTCTCCTTCATCTCCACCATTACGCTGAGCCTGGTCATCCTGGCCAAGCGATGGCGCGCGGTCCTGGTGCCAGTGTTCATGCTCGAACTCGTGGTGCTCTACTTGACCTTCGGACGCACGGGCTGGATTGAATTCCTGATCGCGGTCATCGCGCTCTTCTGGATGACGGGGCGTCGGAAGATTGTGTTCGTCGTGCTCCCGGTCATGGCCGCCGGCCTCCTGGCTATGGTCCCCGCGTTATTGGCCCGCATGCAGAACGCGTTCCAAATGGGCGACAACAGCATGATATGGCGCTTAGGGCTGTGGGCCTTTGCGCTCAAGAAGTTTCCCCAGCGTCCCATTTTCGGATCGGGACAGGACACGTTCATCGATTACGTGCACTATGGAATCGGGTTTGCCCCCCACCAAACGTGGATGGGGCTGCTCATCGAGGTCGGCATTGTGGGAACGTTCATGTTCGTGTTGCTCCTGATCACGGTCGGGCGCGCGCTCAAGCTCCGGCGCCAGGAACCCGGAGCGACTCAGGATCCCCTGGTCATGGGGGTGAGCGCGGGCTTCGTCGGCCTGCTCGTGGGCTCATTCGCCGGCGATCCCTGGAATCTTCCCGTCGTTTCGGTTTACTTTTGGGTTCTTCTCGCCCTGGCGCTCAAGCCCCAGTCGCCGGCTCACGTTCCAGCATGAATCCTATGAGCCGGCCTCGCGAAGCCCTGTATCTGCTCTACAGCCATTACGCGAGCGACCCTCGTCCCCGCCGTCAGGCCGAGGCGCTCCGTGACGCCGGATGGCAGGTGACGGTGTTGTCCTTGGGACATGAAGGAGAGCCGCCCTCGTTCGACGTGGATGGCGTGCGCACGGTCGTGCTGCAGAGAGGCCGCTACCGCGGCGGAGCCGTGTCGCAATACCTGCGTGCGTATGGCGGTTTCTCGTGGGCGGCTTGGGCGCGCTTGTTCCGAGACGGGGAGCATTACGACCTCGTTCACGTGCACGCGCCGCCCGATTTTCTGGCCGTGTCCTCGTTGCCGGTTCGCTGGCGCGGTGCAGGAACGCTGCTCGATGTCCACGATCCCACCCCGGAGCTCTTCACCGAACGGTTTGGGGGCGGGAAAAGCCCGGTCGTCGCCGCGGTGCGGCTCGTGGAACGCGTCTCGGCCGGTCTCGTGCATCACGTGCTGGTGGTGAACGAGCAGGTGCGTCGCCGGCTTCTGGCGCGGGGCATTCCTCCCGACAAGATTTCGGTGATCATGAATCTTCCCGATGAACGGATCTTCTGGCGCGAGGAGCTGCCTCGGCCTCCCGAGACGCCGGTGCTCGCCTATCACGGAACGCTCGTACCGCGTTACGGGCCGCAAGTATTGCTCGAAGCAGCCGCGCTCCTCTTGCCCGAGTTCCCCGATCTAACCGTGCGTATCGTGGGAGATGGCGATCTGAAGCCGGCGCTTCTGGAGCGCGCGGCCAAACCGGACTTGGCCGGACACGTGTGGATCAGCCCGGAGCGCGTTCCGGTGCACCGCATTCCGGAGGTATTGGGGCGTGTGAGCATGGGGGTGGTGGCCAACGGAACCGATGGATTCTCGCGGCTCGTGTTTCCCACGAAGCTCATGGAGTATCTAGCCCTCGGCATTCCGGTGGTGGCCACGCGCACCGACGCCATCGCCGATTACTTCAAGCCGGGCGAACTACCCTTGGTGGAGCGACCGGAGCCAGGGGCCATTGCCGAAGCCGTGCGGGGGTTGCTTCGTGATCCGGCCGGCGCCAATGAAAGCGTGCGCCGGGCGCGACAGTTCTTTACGCGGCACTCCTGGAAGCTGGAAAGCGCGGCCTACGTCGCCCTGGCCGAGCGGCTTGCCGATCCGAAGGCGCGCGGCCGCCAACGGTAGGCTGTGGCATACTCCGGAGCATCTATGAATACACTGGCGGGAAAGCGCGTTCTGGTGACGGGAGCGGGGGGGTTTATTGGCTCGCATCTCGTGGAAGCGTTGATCGCTTCGGGAGCGACGGTTCGGGCCCTCGTGCACTACAACTCGCGAAATGACTGGGGTCTACTGGAATCCTTGCCCAAACCGGTCATGGATGCGCTCGAGGTGTGGACGGGGAACATTCGCGATCCGTTCTTCGTGGATCGTCTGGTGGAAGGCAACGCGGTCGTGTTCCATCTCGCCGCGCTCATTCCCATCCCGTATTCCTACGTCGCCCCGGCGGAGTTCGTGGACACGAACGTGCGGGGGACATTGCACGTGCTGGAAGCGGTGCGCCGGCACGACGTGCCGCGCATGGTGCACACCTCGACCAGCGAGACCTACGGTACCGCGCAATACACGCCCATCGACGAGAAGCACCCGCTTCAGGGACAGTCGCCCTACTCGGCCAGCAAGATCGGGGCGGACAAGATGGCCGAAGCCTACTGGCGCTCGTTTCGCACGCCGGTGGTGACGCTGCGCCCCTTCAATACCTTCGGTCCTCGCCAATCCGCGCGCGCATTCCTGCCCACCGTAATCAGCCAGATGCTGACCGGAGACACGGTACGGGTGGGCGCTCTGGAGCCGGTCCGGGACATGAACTTCGTGACCGACACCGTGGATGGATTTCTGCGCGCGGCCACTGCCACCGGCATCGAGGGCCTCACCCTGAACGTGGGCTCGGGCCGGGGCGTGTCGATGGGGGATCTGGTCAAGATCGCGATGAAGGTGTCGGGTAAATCGCCCCGCATCCAGAGCGAGGCGGAGCGCATGCGTCCTCCGGACAGCGAGGTCATGGAGCTCATTTGCGACGCGGCGCTGGCCAAAAAGATGATGGGATGGGATAGCCGGATCGGCCTCGAAGAAGGCGTGCGGCGCACGGTCGAGTGGATGACCGAGCATCTGGCCGCCTACAAGCCGCACCTTTACAACGTATGAAGGCACACACGTGCACGCGGTAATCCTGGCCGGCGGCAAGGGAACGCGACTGCGCCCCTACACCACCGTGTTGCCCAAACCGCTCATGCCGGTCGGCGACATGCCGGTGCTCGAGGTTGTGCTCCGTCAGCTCAAGCGGGACGGGTTCACTCGTGTCACGCTGGCCGTCTCCTACCTTGCCGAATTGATCGAAGCCTACTGCGGCGACGGATCGCGATTCGGATTGGATCTCCGCTTTTCCCACGAAGACAAGGAACTCTCCACCGCGGGGCCATTGAAGCTCGTGGAGGGACTCAGCGACACGTTCCTCACCATGAACGGCGACATCCTGACCACGCTCGATTACCGCGCGCTCGTGGAACACCACCGCCGTGAGAAAGCCGCCGCGACCATTGCCGTGCACCGGCGCACGGTGCGGATCGATTACGGTGTCATCGAAACCGACGAGAGGGGCCGGCTCTCGCGCTACATTGAAAAACCCGAATATCACTACCGGGTCAGCATGGGCGTGAACGTGTTCGAACCCTGGGTGCTGGATCACATCGCGGCCGGGGAGCGCCTCACCATTCCCGATCTCATGCTGCGCCTCACCGCCGCGGGAAAGACAGTGAGCACGTTCGAGTCGGATTGTTTGTGGCTCGACATCGGGCGGCCGGAAGATCACGAGAAGGCGGTCGAGCTGTTTGATTCCATGCGGGCTACCTTCCTGGGGGAGTAATGCTAACCGCATGAGAATTCTGATTACGGGGGCGAGATCGTTCACGGCGAGACATCTCTTGCCGCTTCTCGAGGGTTGGGGCGAGATATTCGGCACGGATCTGGAAGGCCCAGAGATCGGCGGCGTGCGCCTCTTGCCGGCTGACATCACGAATGCGGGCGCAATCGTGGACGTGATACGGGAGGCGAGACCCGACCTCATCCTGCACTTAGCCGGCGTTTCGGGTGCGAAGCCCGATCTATGCATGGCCGTGAACCTCGAGGGCACCCGAAACGTGTTTCGGGCGCTGGGCGTGCTGGCCACGGCGCCGCGAGTCGTGTTCGTGTCCAGCGCGGCGGTGTACGGCCGCATTCGCCCCGAGGAAACTCCGGTCAACGAGAGCACGCCCGTGCGTCCGGCCGGAGCCTACGGGGAAAGCAAAGCAAAGGCGGAGCAAGTGGCGCGCGACGCGCATAATCAGGGTTTCGCCCGCGTGGTGATCCTGCGGCCCTTCAACCTGGTCGGGCCCGGACTTCCCCGAGGCCTGGCGCCCTCCGATTTCGCGGCCGAAGTGTTGCGCGTGAAACGGGGAGACGGAGACGACGTGGTGCGAGTCGGCGCGCTCACGCCCATCCGCGATTTCGTGGACGTGCGGGATGCGGTTCGCGCATATCTTCTGGTGGCCGAGCACCCGGACGCGTACGGGAAAGTGTGGAACGTTGGCAGAGGGGAAGGCACGTCGATCGGAGATCTGTTGGAACGATTGCTGGGACTGGCCGGGGTGACGGCCAGCGTCCAGACGGATACCGCTCGCTTGCGAGCGGTAGACGTTCCGGAGATGGTGGCCGATGTCGGCGCCCTCACCCGCCTTGTCTCGTGGCGGCCCGAGATTACGCTCGACCAGTCACTCGTGGATCTGCTTCAGTCAGGTTGAAACAGGGGGGCGCCCTTGCCGCGGCAAAAAGAATGTCCCAACTGCGCGACCGACATTCCCGAGAGCGCGGCCGTGTGCCCGATCTGCCGCTACGATTTCCCGCGGCGTCCCGTGCTGCCCTGGAAGCCGGTAGCTCTCGCGTTGATTATTGTGCTCCTTGTCCCGTTGATTCTGGCCCTGCTCCGGCACCGGGGTTGACCGCGATCTCCGCTTGCCAGCGGCGGATCTCCTTGAGGACGTTCAAGCTGTCCAGCATGACGGGATAGTACTGCCGCAAGGATTGAGTCGACGCTTCGTAGTCGGCCAGCTTTTCCCAGAAGTAGCGTTCGAGGATGTATCCGGACCGATATTCCTGAAGCATGTCCTTTTCGAGAGCGGCTTTCTGTTCGGGCGACGCTTGAGCCATGTCGTATCGTAACGACACCGCTCGCACGAGACTTTCATCGAGGAGCGCGGCCGGGGAGCGGAAGTCGCCTTCGGCGTTGACCGTTCGCAACGCCTCCAAAACCGGACGTGCCTTCTCGGATTTCGCGCTCTGACCGGGATCATAGACGGCGGGATTGGTCACCGCATGAATGAACTCGTGCGGGTTGTAGCCCACCTTCTCCTGCGGTCCTTCCACCGAGTAGAGCGTGTCTCCGAGCACGAAGGACGTGGCGCGACGATAGGAATCCAGAAGATTGGGGATGACCACGGCGAGCTGTCCCCGGCCGGGAAGCTCGGACACGTCGCGAACGCGCGCGTAGGCCAGCGCGGCGGCCACCTCCTTGTGCACCGCTTTTCGATAGGCCCGGATGTAGGTCTCGTACTCGGGTCGCACCTCGCCGTAAAGCCGATCAACCGGGATCTTGCGGTGGAATTCCCGGAGAAGGGCATGGACCTTGTCCAGGCCGTTGAACTCACCCTTTCCCGCGAGTTCCTTGGTCCACACGGAATCGGGAGCGAAATCGGGCGGGCCCGAGGACGCTTTCGCAACCACACAATACGTCCACGGGCTGGCCTGAGCCCGGTGCAGGTCGTAGAACTCACGCAGCCGGGTTCTGAATTCCGGGGAAATGAGCGTGTCGACTTCGGCCCGGATCCGCAGCCGAACCGGGTGCATGCCGGCGGTGCGATTTTCCTCGTCGTACCCCGCGACGTTGAGGAGCACGAAGAGGGTGAAGATGGTCGGATCCTGGACCAGCTTCACCCGATCCTTGATTTGCTTTTCGAGGTTGCCATGAACGCTCTGGGCTCCCCGGCCACAGCCGAAGGAGCCCAGGAAAATGGCGGCGAGGATCAGCGCCGGAAGCGCCCTCCGCCTCACCATGCGGCTAGCGGCGGTCAATCGGAACGAACGTCTTTTCCCGATCCCCGAGATAGATCTGGCGCGGACGCGCGATCTTCTGCTCCTCGTCCTTGACCATCTCTTCCCATTGCGCGAGCCAGCCTGAAGTGCGGGGGATGGCGAACATCACCGGGAACATGTCGGTCGGGATACGCAGGGCCTGGTAGATGAGCCCGGAATAGAAGTCCACGTTGGGATAGAGCTTTCGCTTCACGAAGTACTCGTCTTCCAGGGCAATGCGCTCCAGCTCGATCGCGATGTCGAGGAGCGGATTCCGCCCGGTCACCTCGAATACTTTGTCCGCCATTTCCTTGATGATGCGAGCCCGGGGATCGTAGTTCTTGTAGATCCGGTGACCGAATCCCATGAGGAGTCCATCGCCCGCTTTTACCTTCGCGATGAACTCGGGCACGTTCTTGATCGTGCCGATGCGTTCCAGCATCCGAAGTACGGCCTCGTTGGCGCCGCCATGGAGCGGACCATAGAGAGCCGCGGCGGCGGCGGCAGTAGCGGAGTAGGGATCGACCTGGCTCGAGCCGACTCCGCGCATCGCATTGGCGCTGCAGTTCTGCTCGTGATCTGCGTGCAGGATGAAGAGGACGTCCAGCGCTCGCTCCAGCACCGGGTTGGGCACGTACTCGCGCTCGGTTATCCGGAACATCATGTTGAGGAAGTTTCCCGCGTAGGTGTACGTGTTCTCGGGATAGACGTAATGCCATCCCATGCTGTGCCGGTACGCGTAGGCGGCCAAGGTCGGCATCTTGCCCAAAAGGCGGATCATCTGGAGCCGGCGCACCGCCGGATCGGAGATGTTTTTGGCGTCGGGATAGAACGTGGAGAGCGCGGCCACCGCGCTCACCACCATGCCCATGGGATGGGCGTTGTGCTGGAATCCGTCGATGAACTTCTTGATGTTCTCGTGGACGAGGGTGTGCATCATGATGTCCCGCGTCCACTGGCCGAGTTCGTCCTGGTTGGGCAGACGCCCGAAAATGAGCAGGAACGCCACCTCGAGGAACGTGCTGCGTTCGGCGAGCTCGGCGATCGGAAACCCCCGGTACTCCAGAATCCCCTTGTCTCCATCGATGTAAGTGATCCGGCTGATGCAGGAAGCTGTGTTCTTGAATCCCGGGTCGTAAGTCATCATGCCGAAGTCATCAGGATGGACCTTGATCTGGCGCAGATCCGAAGCGTTCACGGCGTCGTGTGTGATCGGGACCTCGTAATTCTTCCCGGTGCGGTTGTCGATGATTGTCAACGTGTCCTTCGCCATGACCCTTCCTTCCCGATCCCCTTCTGTGTCGATGATTGTCCCCTTCGTCATGCCTCTTCCTCCCGAATGTCCATGTCAGCCCATGCGTTGCATACCTCCAACCCAGGAGCGTACGACTGGCCGGAGTCGGTGACAAGCCTTGGCTAGGGATGGTGAAAACGGCGTGTAACGGCGACAAGAATCGTCCGCGGGTGACGTTGTAACGTGGCACGTTTTCATGAAAAACTCGCTTGTTTACACGCGTTCCGGAGGGCGGCTGTGCTCGGATGCAAATCGCTCGTCATCGTGGTTTTGCTTGGGGTTTATCTCGGTGGGGCAGTCCCCGCCAGGGCCGGAGGCTCCCGGGGCGTCATCCTGTTCCTGGGCGATGGCATGGGCACGGCGACGGTGACGGCGGCTCGCATTCACAAAGGAGCTCTGGAGGGTAAGGAGCCCCCGGCATCCGGCGTCCTGGCTATCGACGCCGCCCCCCGAGGCGCCCTCGTTCGTACCTATGCCGCCGACTGCATGATCACGGATTCGGCGGCGGGGATCACCGCGTATGCCACCGGGCACAAGACAGTGAACGGTGCCCTGTCCGTCACACCCCGCCTGGACGGAGGCGTGGATACGTTGCCAACTGTCCTGGAGTTGGCGGAAGCCCGGGGCATGTCCACCGGGCTCGTGACCACGACCACGATCACGCATGCCACACCGGCCGGGTTCTACGCCCACACACTCTTTCGCGAAAAAGAATTGGATATTGCGTTGGCGGCGATCCCGGGCCAACAAAACCGTGGCCTGGGGGACGGCATCGAGGTGCTGATGGGCGGCGGGCGCAACTTCTGGTTGCCCAAGGCTGTGGAGACCGGCGTGCGCGAGGACGGCCGTAACCTGATCGAGGAAATGTCGCGGGCCGGTTACACCGCGGTCGGTACACGAGCCGAGCTCGAAACCGCGCGGCAGGCCGGCAAGAAGAAGATCCTTGGCCTCTTCGGACCCTCCCATCTGGAGTACGAGGCGGATCGTCCTCGCACCGCTCCCCAACAACCGACGTTGACCGAGATGACCCGCGCCGCGATCGAGGTGCTGAGCCGCAATCCCAAGGGATATTTCTTGATGGTGGAGGGCGGCCGCATCGATCACGCGCTTCACGGCAACAACGGTTATCGTGCCGTCACCGACATGCTGGAATTCAATCGCGCAATCTCTGAGGCATTGCGGATGGTGAGCAAGGAAACCGTCATCGTCGTCACCGCCGATCACGACCATACGATGGTTTTGAGCGGAGCACCCGCCCCCAACGCCGACGTATTCAGTCAGGCGGGGAAAGACAAGAACGGTCTTCCGTTTACAACGATCATCTTCGGGAACGGACCGAGCGCGGCCAAACCCATCCCGGACACGTTAACTACCGCCATGTTGAACGCCCCCGATTTCCAGGAGCGGGCCGGGGTGCCCATGCCCTACGAGGAACACGGCGGGCAGGACGTTCCGCTTTACGCGTTTGGCCCCGATAAGTACTTGAAGCTGATCAAGGGATCCATGAACAACACGGACGTGTTCGGGGTGTTGAAGAACGCGGTGGAAGGAAAGTGACCCGGCTGTGGTATGCTGCATCAATCATGAGCATCCGAAGGCTTTGTCCATGTGATATGACGCTGCACCGGCCGGAGACCGCCTGGTCTCTGGTATCCCGCGGGCTCTAGCCCGCCTGCCCTCCATCTGATATTTCTTTTTTCTCCAAAACCCAAGTAAACGAACCCGTTGTTACCGGCGACCTGTCTCGTGGGGACCGATGCACATCGACTCCCGGGAAGAGAACGGCCTCGCCGGGTCGGAGAGGCCATGACCGATACGTCCATGCCCAAAGCCTATGATCCCAAGGAACATGAAGGCCGGATCTATGCGATCTGGGAGAAGAGCGGTGCGTTCCATGCGGAACCCAACCCAAACCGGCGGCCGTTCACGATCATGATTCCGCCACCCAATGTGACCGGCATCCTGCACATGGGCCACGTCCTCAACAACTCGCTCCAGGACGTGCTCATCCGCACGCGCCGCATGCAGGGTTACGAGGCCTTGTGGCAACCCGGCACCGATCACGCCGGTATCGCCACCCAGAACGTGATCGAAAAAGAGCTTCGCAAGGAAGGAAAGTCGCGACACGACCTGGGCCGCGAGGCGTTTCTGGAACGCGTCTGGGCGTGGAAGGAAGAAAAGGGAAGTTACATCCTAGAGCAGCTTCGCCGGCTGGGCGCTTCCTGCGACTGGGAACGCGCGCGGTTCACCATGGAGCCCGCCCTTTCGGCCGCGGTCACCCACGTGTTCGTGACGCTGTACGAGAAGGGATTGGTGTATCGGGGCACATACATCGTGAACTGGTGCCCCCGCTGCCACACCGCGATCAGCGACGAGGAAGTCAACCACGTCGAACAATCGGGTCAGATCTGGCACATCCGCTATCCGCTCGAAGACGGCTCCGGGCACGTGACCGTGGCCACCACACGGCCCGAGACGATGCTCGGTGACACTGCGGTCGCGATTCATCCCGACGGCCCGAAAACACAGCACTTGAAAGGCAAGGTTGCGATCCTGCCGTTTTTGGGCCGAAGGCTGCCCATCATCGAAGACACATATGTGGATCCGGAGTTCGGCGCGGGCGCGCTCAAGGTGACCCCCGCGCATGACCCCAACGACTTCGAGCTTGGCAAGCGTCATGGCCTCCTGGAGATCACCATCTTCACCGAAGACGCGAAGGTGAACGAGAACGGTGGCGAGTTCCAGGGCCTGGATCGGTTCGAGGCCCGGAAGACGATCGTGGACCGGCTCGAGGCAATGGGGCTTCTCGAGAAAGTCGAGGATCACAAGCTCGCTATCGGTCGTTGCCAGCGCTGCGACACGATCATCGAACCGCGTATTTCCACGCAATGGTTCGTGCGCATGAAACCGCTCGGCGATCCCGCACTGGAGGCGTTTCGCCGCGGCGAGGTGACGTTCGTGCCGGAGCGGTGGGGGAAGGTCTACACCCACTGGCTCGAGAACCTGCGCGACTGGGTGATCTCCCGCCAGCTCTGGTGGGGGCATCGCATTCCCGTTTACTACTGCGATGCGTGCGGCAAGGAAATTGCCGCGCGGGAAGCTCCGGCTTCGTGTCCGGGTTGCGGGGCGGAAAAGCCGCGCCAGGATCCAGACGTGCTCGACACGTGGTTCTCGTCCTGGCTTTGGCCGTTCAGCACGTTGGGTTGGCCCAAAGACACGCCGGAACTCCGATACTTCTATCCCACCCATTGGCTCGCTACCGATCCTGACATCATCTTCTTCTGGGTGGCGCGAATGATCATGGCCGGGATCGAGTTTACGGGTAAGGTGCCGTTTCCCACCGTGTACATCCACGGCACGGTGCGCGACATCAAGGGCCGCCGCATGTCCAAGAGCCTGGGCAACAGCCCCGATCCCATCGAGCTCATGAATACGTATGGGTCGGATGCGCTGCGGTTCAGCATGGTGGCGCTCACTCCGCTCGGGCAGGACGTGCAGTTCGACGCCAAGAAGACCGAGTTGGGCCGAAATTTCGCCAACAAGATCTGGAACGCGGCTCGGTTTTTACTCATGAACGTGGAGGACTACAAACCAGGTGCCGACATGGCGCCCTTGGACGTGGCCGACCGGTGGATCGTGTCGCGACTGGATCAGGTTACAGGGGACGTGAGTCGCGGGGTGGATGAGGACCGCTTTGGCGAAACGGCATGGCTTCTCTACGACTTCATGTGGAAAGAAGTCTGCGATTGGTACCTGGAACTGGCGAAAGTCCGCCTCTATGGAAAGGATGCCGCCGCGCGCCGGCGTGCCCAGGCCACGGCATTGGAGGTGTTCGAAACCACGCTGGCTCTTTTGCATCCCTATTTGCCGTTCGTGACCGAAGTGATCTGGGGTCATTTGCCGGGTGAGCGCGGACTCTTGATACGGACGGCGTGGCCGGCGGGGAAGGGGCGGACCGACCAGCAGGCGGAAGCAGAGATTGCGGTTCTTCGCACCGCAATCACGTGTATCCGAAATATCCGGGCGGATATGAACGTGCCTCCGGGGTCGGAAGTGACGGTGTTCGTGAAGAGCGAGGGCGAGCCGGCCTCGGTGTTGAGCCGGGGTGAGGCGTATTTACGTTCTCTCGCCAAGGTGGGTTCGCTCTCGGTGGGGGCTGGTATGACCAAGCCTCCCCGGTCTGCGAGCGGCGTGGCGGAAGGCATGGAGATCTATATTCCGCTGGAAGGTCTCGTTGATCTCGAAGTGGAACGGCAGAGGCTGGAAAAGAAGCGGGCTGAACTCGAGAAGGGCCTGAGTGCGGTGAACGCGAAGCTGTCCAACCAGGACTTCATCGCGCGCGCTCCGGCGGAGGTGGTGAAGGCGGAAACGGAACGCCGTGAGCAGTTGGCGGCGAGTTTGGACGCGGTGCAACGGAACCTCGTGTCTTTGAAGGAAGGTTGATTCAGGTTACAGGTATGAACCTGAGCATGGGCCGAGGAAAAGCGCGAAGCAGTGCCGCTTTCGTGCTGGAGGATCGACAATGACTCGCATGTTACTGGGAAACGTCTTGGGCTCTCGGCCTGGGGAGGCTCTGCGGTGGGGGATCGTTTGTGGAGGACTCGTGCTGCCGGCCTTGAGCATGACCGCGCCACGCCGCGAATCCGTCGCGCTCACCGTATACAACCAGAATTTCGCCCTGGTGAAAGACGTGCGCTCGCTGGATTTGCAGCGCGGCAGTCCGGAAGTGCGCCTCGATGACGTGGCCGCTCTTATCGATCCCACGTCGGTGCACTTTGCGGCTCTGGATCATCCCGATGCGGTGGCGGTTCAGGAACAGAATTACCAATACGACGTGGCTAATGCGGATCGCTTGCTCCAACGCTACCTCAACCAAAGCGTGACGGTGGCGATGAAGGAAGGCGGAAACCGCAGTGGAACGCTGCTCTCCTATGACGGAGGCAGCATCGTGCTGCAAGACACCAAGGGTGCGTCCATCTTGAATCGGGCCGAGGTCCGCGACATTGGTTTGGGTGAGGTTCCCGGCGGTCTGGTGGTGAAGCCGACCCTCTTCTGGAGACTCGCCAGCGATCGAACCGGCTCGGAGCGCGTCGAGGTATCCTATTTGACCAACGGCATCAACTGGCATGCCGAGTATGTCGCGGTCGTGAACGCCCAGGATACGGGCCTCACCATGAACGGCTGGGTGTCGCTGGATAACCAGTCCGGGGCGAGCTACGACAACGCCAAACTCAAGCTAGTGGCGGGGGACGTACACCGGGTGACCCCACCGCAAATGCCCATTCCCCTCGATGGCATGCGCAAGGAAGTCATGTCCATGGCCGCAACGCCTCAGTTCTCCGAACGCGGGTTCTTCGAGTACCACCTCTACTCGCTCGAGCGGCCGGCCACGGTGGCGGACAAGGAGACCAAGCAACTCGCTTTGTTTCCTTCCGCCAGTGCGGCGGCCAAGAAGGTGATCACGTACGACGGCGCAATGGATGGTACCAAGGTCGCGATCCGGATGGAGTTCGAGAACACCAAGAAGAACGGGCTTGGGATGGCGCTACCGGCCGGCAAAGTGCGTGTGTACAAAGAGGACACCGACAAGGCGCTGGAGTTCGTAGGGGAGGATCAAATCGATCACACCCCCCGGGACGAAAAGGTGCGCTTGTTCCTTGGTAATGCGTTCGACATCGTGGGCGAGCGGGTCCAGACGAACTATAAAGAGATCTCGAGCCGTAGCCACGAGGAGTCCTACTCGATCGAAGTTCGCAACCACAAGGACGCGCCACAGCAGGTCACCATCATCGAACACATCTACGGCGACTGGAAGATCACGGATAAATCGACTGAGTTCGTGAAGAAGGATTCACGTACGGCCGAATTTCCGGTGACCGTGCCCGCCAACGGCTCGGTCAAGGTGACGTATACCGTGCGGATCACCTTCTAGGACGATCATTCGCCCCGAGGCAACGAGTTCTGTAATCGCCCCGGGGCGATTGATCTCTTGGTGTTTGCCCCGAGGTAAGCAACTCGAATTACGACGACGCCGCGGCGTTTCCCGACTTATCCGCCATCGATCCAATGAATCGGGTAATGTCTTCGAATCGCCCGATCACGACCAGCCGGTCCCCGGCGCTCAACGACAATTTTGGATCCGGCATGACGATGTGATCGCGGCCCATGAACGTATCCCGGCGCTTAACGGCGATGACGTGCACGCTGAACAGGGTCCGTGGCGAGAGATCGATCAGCGTGCGTCCGGCCAGTTGGGGCGGAAGCTCGACGGTGCGGAGTTCGAATCCTTCCGGCAGCTCCACGAACATGTCCCGGCGCTCGTCGTTGGTCGACGTCACGAAATGGCCCATGACCGTTCGCTTTCGCAAGATCTCCTGGCTGTAGATGCCGATCAGGTCACGTTTTGAGATCCAGCCCACCAGCTTGCGGGTAATCCCCCCATCTACCACCGGCAAACGCTCGGAGTTCTGCCGGTAGAACTTGTCCATGGTGTCGGACAGGCGTTCGCGGGGGGTGACGAACTCGAAATCCTGGGTCACCAGATCGGCTGCCACCACCATATTCAAGGCCTCGACGTCGCTCAGGATGTCCTTGATCGCATGAAGCGAGATCGCGCCCACGAAGCGGCGCTCGCTATCCACCACGTAAAGCCAGTTGCGCTGAGAATTGAGGAATCGCTCCACGACCTCGGCAAAGGGCGCGGACGCAGAAACGGCCTCCACGTCCTCGTGCATGACTTGGTACACGCGCGTGGTCTGCATCACGCTGCCTTCCGGCCCTTGCGGGAGCACGATGCCGCGCCGACGCAACGCTTCCGTTTCCATGGACTGGCCGCGGGCGAGGCGCACGGTGAAGTGGCTCACGATGCACACGAACATGAGGGGCAAAATGATCTGATAGGAGTTGGTCTGCTCGAAGATCATCATGATCGCCATGAGTGGAGCGTGGGTCATGCCCGCCAATAATCCTCCCATGCCCACCAGCCCGTAAGCGCCGTATTCGGCGGTAACCGAAGGAAACAAGAAGTGAACGCCGAAACCGAACGTCCCGCCGACCAGAGCTCCCAGCAAGAGCGACGGCGTGAAGAGACCGCCCGCGCCTCCGGAGCCGAAGGTCACCGCCGAGGCCAGGATCTTCACCGGAATCAACGTGGCCAATAGGGCAATGGGCAGCTGTTCCCGAAGCGCTTTGTTGGCGGCCTCGAACCCGTTGCCGTAAATCTGGGGCCACCACCAACCCAAGATCCCCAGCACCAGCATCCCCAGAGCGGGCTTGAGCCAGCGCGAGACCGGCAGTCCTTCATAGAAATCCTGGGTGGCGAAGATGACTTTCACGAACAACCGCGCCACCAGCCCGGTCACGATGCCGAGCAGCAGATAGGGTCCTAACTCCCACGCCGAAACCAGTTCGTATTGAGGAATTTCGAAACGGGGCAGAGATCCCATGAAACTGCGAAACACCAAGGTCGAAACAACCGACACCACCACTACCGGCCCCAACACATCCAACGCAAAGTTTCCGATCAGGATCTCCAGAGCGAACAACGCGCCACCAATCGGTGCGTTGTAGACCGCCGCCAACGCTCCCGCGGCCGCCGCGCAAACCAAGATGCGGATTTGTTGCGTAGACAGGCGCATCCGGCGCCCCAGGGTCGAGCCTACCGCGCTGGCGAAGAGCGCCATGGCGCCCTCTCGCCCCAGCGAGCCGCCGGTGGAAATCGTAACGATGGCGGCCGCGTCGCGGGGAATGCTCTGGCGCAACGGAATGGATCCCCCCCGCATGGCGACGGCTTGAATGATCGTGTTGATGCCGCCGCCTCGCGTGCGCACCTTGAAGATCCATCCGATCAAGCCCACCACCAGCCCCCCGGCTACGGGGATAAACACGCGTGCGGGTCCGGGCCGCTGCTCGACGCCGGCCAGGAAATCGGGGGCCTCGCCCCAAATCCAGTTTTGAAGGAGGGTAATGAGGTGGGCGGTGGCCACGGAGATGAGTCCTACGATCAATCCGAGAATGGGGAGGATGATGAGGAAAGCGTTCTCGGTGGGGCCGCGCGGGTGCAGTTGGCGCCCGATCAGGAAGCGAAGCTTGGCCAGACGAAGCTTCAGAAATTGCCACATCGAGAGAACGTCCCCGAAAAACGCGGCCCCTGGGAACTTTCCGGCTCGGATCTAAGCGAATGCAGGCGCAGAACCAAGGCTCAAGCGCCGGATCTGCATTCTCTCACGGCGACGTGGGCTCGGTCTCGGCCGGACGGATCATTCCCGAGAGAACGCGCGCAAACGGCACCGTCTTGGAGAGCGTGTCGTGGGGGCAGCGGAACGAGCCCGTGCTGTCGATCCAGCTCCCGGTGGAGCTGACCCAGGTCGTGCATGCATCCACGAAACGCCCGTAAAAGAGCTGGCAGTTTTCAGTGTTCCCGGACTCCTTGGCCCGGACCCACTGCGTGAGCTTGAAATCGAGATCGAAGGTGGTGTCGGTGATCGAACCCCCACCCTGGATATCGGCCATTTGCCAGCAAATGCCGAGATCGATCTTCCCCGTGCAATCGAACGTCACGTCGCTCCCGTTCTGGGTCAGATCGCACGTGAACGGGAACTGAGCGTCACCGGAAATGAGGCTCACGTTGCATATGACATCATTGGTATCGGCAGTCGCGGGGCTTCGCGCGAGACACGAATCGGCTCCGGTGAAGGTGGTGTTGACGACAATGTGCCAGGTGCCATTACGCACCTCGATCGTTTTCTGGCTGGGAGGCGGAGGGATCTCGTCCCCGCCGCATGCCCAGAGGCTCGCGCCCAGAGCCAGACCCAGAACCGTCCGTTCCAACGACTTCATCGAATTCCTCCAGAAGGCCCCAACGCCGGGCTAAAACCCGGCCAACCCGAGCGACAAGCCGCGTATTGTACACGTCGGCCCTGCCCCGGCCCACGCCCCCCGGACGCGGTCTTGCCCACTCGCGGTATACTCCTATCCCTATGTCGCAGTTCCAGAAAGCAGATTTCCGCCTCCGCTCGCGCTACGAGCCAGCGGGGGATCAGGGCGCAGCCATCCGAGAGCTCACCGAGGGCGTGCTCCGAGGGGATAAGAACCAGGTTCTGCTTGGGGTGACCGGCTCCGGGAAGACGTTCACCATGGCCAACGTCATCGCTCGCCTGGGCCTTCCCACGCTGGTCATCTCGCACAACAAGACCCTGGGCGCTCAGCTTTATGGAGAGTTCCGGCAGTTCTTCCCCGAGAACGCGGTGGGGTACTTCGTCTCCTATTACGATTACTACCAGCCGGAAGCCTACATGCCTTCGACCGACACCTACATCGAGAAGGACGCGAGCATCAACGAAGATCTCGATCGCTTGCGTCTGTCCGCCACCGCCAGCCTCTTGTCTCGAAATGATGTGGTCATCGTGGCCTCGGTGTCCTGCATTTACGGGCTGGGAAGTCCGGCGACGTTCAGAGAGGGGATGCTCTCCCTCTCCGTTGGCCAAACGCTCAAACGCGAGGAGTTGCTTCGCCAACTCGTGGAAATTCACTATCAGCGGAACGACCTGGCGTTTTCGCGCGGGCATTTCCGGGTGCGTGGCGACGTGGTGGAAGTGCGCCTGGCCTACGAGGAAACCGCGCTTCGCATCGAGCTCTTCGACGATCAGCTCGAGCAGATTTCGGTGGTGAATCCGCTCACCGGCAATGCGCTCCATCGTCTCAACCAGGCCGTCATCTATCCGGCCAAGCATTTCTTGACCCCGAGCTCGCTGCGCGAAAGCGTGATCCGCGAGATCCGCCACGAGCTGGCCGACCGGCTCGAGGTCTTGAATCGCGAGCGGAAGCTGCTGGAAGCGCAGCGGCTCAAGACCCGCACCGAATACGATCTCGAGATGTTGCGCGAGATGGGCTACTGCTCCGGCATCGAGAACTATTCGCGGTTTCTCTCCGGGCGCAAACCCGGCGAGCGCCCCTATTGCTTGATCGATTACTTCCCCAAGGATTGGCTCCTCATCATCGACGAGTCGCACGTCACCGTGCCGCAAATCGGAGGCATGTACGAAGGCGATCGGTCGCGGAAGGAAGTGCTGGTCGAACATGGGTTCCGCCTCCCCTCCGCGCTGGACAACCGCCCGCTGCGCTACAAGGAATTCGAAACCCTCATGCCGAGCACGATCTTCGTGTCCGCGACCCCGGCCGCCTACGAGCTGGATAAGACGCAGGGTGTGGTGGTGGAGCAGATCATCCGGCCGACCGGGCTCGTGGATCCGGAGCTGGAGGTGCGGCCCTCCAAGGGACAAATCGACGACCTTATCGTCGAAATTCGCAAATGCACGGCGCTCAAGCAACGCGTGCTCATCACCACGTTGACCAAGCGCATGGCCGAGGACCTGACCGAGTACCTGGTCGAGGTCGGGATCGGGGTCCGGTATCTTCACTCGGATATTGACGCAATCGAACGCATGGATATCCTACGCGGTTTGCGCCTGCATGAATTCGATGTCGTTGTGGGCGTGAATCTGCTCCGTGAGGGCCTCGATCTGCCCGAGGTGTCGCTGGTGGTGATTCTAGATGCGGACAAGGAAGGATTCCTGCGCAGCGAGCGGTCGCTCATTCAGACGGCCGGGCGTTCCGCTCGCCATCTGGACGGACGCGTGATCCTTTACGCGGACGAGATCACCGGTTCGATGCGGCGCGCGATGGAGGAAACGAAACGCCGCCGCGAGAAGCAGCTGGCCTACAACGAAGCACACGGCATCGTGCCGCGGGGGATCGAGAAATCGATGGAGGACATCATGCTCACTACCACGGTGGCGGACGTGCGCGGCAAGGAGGAGAGTGCGGGTGACGAGCTGGCGCGGGCGTTGGCGGGGGCGGACACCGAGGACATGATCCAGGCCCTCACCCGCGAGATGAAGAAAGCGGCGGCGGCTCTGGAGTTCGAACGCGCGGCAAGTTTGCGCGACAAGATCCGGGAGCTCCTCGCCCAGTCGCCGGCCGAGCCCGCCGCAAAACGCTGATGGGCTGCTCTCCGCCGCCCCAGGATCTGGTGGTGCCGCTCGTGCGGGCCGCGCTTTCCGAAGACGTGGGTCCCGGTGACGCGACGACCCTCGCCCTCATTCCCGAACTCGCCACGGCCCACGCCGAAATCCGGTCCAAGGCGGACGGGGTGCTGGCCGGAGTGCCGGTGGCACGCGAGGTGTTCTTGCAGGTGGACCCCACCCTGGTTTTCGAAGCGGATCAGGAAGACGGCGACGCCGTGGTTCCGGGAACCGTGGTGGCTCGTGTGCGCGGGAAGACCCGCGCCATTCTCACCGCCGAGCGCACTGCGCTCAATTTCCTGCAGCATTTGTCGGGTATCGCGAGCGCGACCGCGCGTCTCAGCCGCGAACTCGAGGGGACGTCCACGCACTTGCTCGACACGCGAAAAACCGTGCCGATCATGAGAGCGCTCGCCAAATACGCGGTGCGCTGCGGGGGCGGCGAGAATCACCGCCGCGGTCTCTATGACATGATCCTGATCAAGGAAAACCACATGGCGGCAGCGAAGGATTTCCGAAGCGCGGTGGGCCACGCGCGGAAGCATTATCCGGAGCTCCGGGTGGAGGTCGAGGTGACCTCCCTGGCCGAGTTGGCCCAGGCGCTCGACGCAAAACCGGACCGTATCCTGCTCGACAACTTCGATCCCTCATTGGTGCGGGATGCGGTGCGCGACGTGGACGCGTGGGTCGAGTCTCACCGCGGGCGCCGGCCGGAGATCGAAGTGTCGGGACGAGTGAACGCAACGAACATCCGGGAGTACGCCGGCCACGGTGTCGATTACATCTCGAGCGGGTCGATCACCCATTCCGCTCCGGCTCTGGATATGTCGCTGGATCTAGAGCCCGACACGGGAGCTTGATGCGCCTCACCCCTGCGCATCTCCAGATCGCGTTCCGAAACCTCACCGACGTGCGGCACTTCTTTTTCTACCCCACCGTTGGTTCCACGAACGACAAGGCGAAGGATCTGGCCCAAAAGGGAGCCGAAGAAGGCACGCTGGTGATCGCGGACACCCAAACCGCCGGCCGGGGGCGGCTGGATCGCCACTGGTTTTCTCCTCCCGGTCTCGGCATTTACTTGTCGGCGATCGTGCGACCCAAGGTCCCCGCGGAGAGCGCCTTCGGTGTGCACATGGCCGCAGCGATCGCACTTGCCCAAGCGGCCGATGCGCAGCATCTGCAAAGCGCGGTCGGCATCAAGTGGCCCAACGATCTCGTCGCGGAAGGCCGCAAGCTGGCCGGCATTCTTTCCGAGGTCGGCATTCAGGCCGGCATACTGGAATGGTGCGTGGTCGGGGTCGGGATCAACGTCAACCACACTCGCACCGATTTCCCTCCCGACTTGCGCGACCGCGCCATCTCGCTCCGAGAGATCTGCAACCGCCGCCTCGACCGGCTCGATCTCGTGGTGCAGTTCATCGATACGTTCTGGCTCTGGTACGACCGGTACCTGGAAGGCGGCATTGCCGTGCTCGCGCCAGAGTGGCGCCGCCGATCCACCCTCCTCGGCCGCACGGTTCGCGTGGAGACGGCGGGGGAGACGTACGTCGGTACCGCGCTCGATCTGGAAAACGACGGCGCGCTTCGCGTTCGGCTCGAAAGCGGCACTGAGGAAGTGCTGCATGCGGGTGACGTGGAGCTGGTGCAATACCGATGACGCGCTTGCGATTCATCAAGATGGAAGGCTGCCGGAACGACTACGTGTTCCTGGACGGCGGCCTTGGCTCGGAACGGATGAGTTTTCCTCCCGATACGCCCTTCTCGAAATGGGCGCGGGTTGTGTCGGATCGGCACCGCGGAGTGGGTGGGGACGGACTCATTCTCCTTGAACCGGGCAACCGGCATCTCGTCCGGATGCAGATGTGGAACGCGGATGGATCCGAAGGCCGTCTGTGTCTCAACGGATTGCGTTGTGCGGCCAAATACGCGGCCGAAGAGACCTCGGCCGGCGATCGCTTCACCGTAGAGACGATCTCCGGAGACCGCCCGGTGCGTGTGTTCCGCGATGCCTCCGGACGGGTGACAGAGGTCGAGGTGTGGGTGGGGGCCCCCGATTTCCGTCGCTCCGCGCTGCCGGCAATAGGAGTGGAGGACGAGCTTTGGGGAGAGTCCTTCGCGCTCGGAGAACGAACGTTGCCCGGGTATGCGGTGAGCTTGGGTAATCCGCACTTGATCTTTCTGCTTCGCGGTGGTTTGAAGGACGTTCCGCTCGAAGCGCTGGGCCCCTTGAGCCTGGACGCGCGCTTTCCCGAGGGCATGAACGTCCATCTCATGGCTCAAATGGACCAGGGCCTCGACATGTGCTCGTGGGAGCGGGGAACGGGCCCCACGCTGGCGTGCGGGAGCGGAGCGGTCGCAGTGTTTGCGGTGGCGGAGCGACTCGGCCTGGTCGGAAAGCAAGCAACGGTACGCATGCCCGGCGGCACCGTGGACGTGAGCGACGAGGACGGAGCGCTGGTCATGCGCGGTCCCGCGCGCGAGGTGTTCCGGGGCCAAATCCAGGTGGAATGAGCCTCTTCATCGGCATCGTCTTCGTTCTCTCCGGGGCGCTGGGGCTCATTTACCAGGTGCTCTGGATGAAGGAGCTCCGCCTTCTTTTCGGAAGCACGGCCCAAGCCGCGGCCACCACCCTCACCGCGTTTTTTCTGGGCCTGGCCGTGGGCGGATGGCTTGCCGCCCGTCTCTCCGCTCGCATACAACGCCCCCTTCGCGCCTATGGATGGGCGGAACTCGGCATCGCTGCAAGTGCGCTCTTCTATTTCGCGGTGACCAGCCTTTACGCCTCGATTTTTCCTGGCTTGTATCGCGCATTCGGCAACGCACCCATCACGTTCTTGATCGTGAAGTTCCTCCTCGGCGTTCTGCTCTTTTTGCCGGCGGCGTGTTTCATGGGGGCGACCTTGCCGTTTCTCGCCCAGCACGTGGTCCGCCGGCGCACCGACCTGGGGGCGCATGGGATCGCGCTCTATGCCCTCAATACCTTGGGTGCGATGGCGGGAGCGTATCTGGCCGGGTTCCATCTCCCCTTATGGTTCGGCTATCACCGCACCTACGTGCTGGCGATGGGGGCGAGCGCTCTCCTGGGCCTCCTCGTGCTGGTGGCGAGTCGCGGGCAGGCAGCCCCGCCGCGCCTCGAGGAGGAAGCGGCGCCCGATTCAACCGCCCTCGTCGCTTGGGATCGCTTGCGAGGGCTTGCGTTTCTAAGCGGGGCCGTCACGCTGGGTCTCGAAGTCCTGTGGACCCAAATGTTCGCCCAGGTGCTCCACAACTCCGTGTACTCCTTCGCTACCGTGCTGATCGCGTTTCTCGCTGCGCTCTGCGCCGGTGCGGCGATCGCTCAGCGGCAGAGCCGGCAGACGGTGGACCAAGGACGCCGTTACTTGACGGTATGTATTCTGCTGGGAAGCCTGTTCGTCGCGCTCAGTCCCCAAATCTTTTATCTGTTCACGCGCGGGTTGAGCTACGTGGGCGAAGGCCGCGATTTCAACTCGTATCAGCTCCGTGCGTTCGCGCTCGCGCTGGGCGTTCTTTTCGTCCCCACCGTGCTCTTGGGTATCGTGTTTCCAACCTTGATGCGCCAGGCCGAAGCGCACGTCACGCATGTGGGCCGGACGGTAGGCACGCTTCTCGCCGTAAACACGCTGGGCGCGATCGCCGGCTCACTCGCGGCCGGTTTTTTTCTTCTGGAGACGGTCGGGTTGTGGCGAGGCATCGAATGTCTCGCCGTGGCGGGAATGCTAGGTGTCTTCCTGGTTCCTGGAACGAGAACGACTCGCCTCCGTCAAGTGGGAGTCGTTCTGGCGGTGTTGTGCGCGATCCCGGCTGTGACCGGTTTCGGCAACCCGCCGCCGCTCAAAGTGAACGCTGCCACCGAGCAGGTATTGCGAGTGTGGGAGGGGTCGTCGGGAGTGACCGCGGTGGTGAAGGATCAGAACGGGCTTCGCATCAAGGTCAACAATCATTACACCCTCGGCGGTTCGGGCGCGGAAAAGACGGAGCGGCGACAGGGCATGATTCCCTTGCTTCTGCATCCCAGTCCCAAGCGCGTGTTCTTTCTCGGTCTCGGAACCGGCATCACCTCGAGCGCGGCCATGAACGATCCCGGACTCGAGCAGATCACTATTTGCGAACTGGTGCCCGATGCAGTGGCCGCCTCCCGCGCGTACTTTGCCCCGTACTTGCAGGGACTCTTTCAGGATCCCCGAACGCGTGTGCTGATCGAAGATGGGCGCACGGTGCTGCGCGGCACCAACGAACGTTACGACGTCGTCGTGGCGGACCTGTTCGTGCCATGGCAAGCGGGCGAGGGGACGCTCTATAGCCAAGAGCTCTACCGGACGATCCGCGACCGCCTCGAACCGGGTGGCGTCTTCGCCCAGTGGATCCCGCTCTATCAAATGTCCCGCCGCGAGTTCGACATCGTGACCCGTACGATGCTGGCCGTGTTCCCCCAAGTCACCTTGTGGCGCGCCGATTTTTCAGAAAACAAGCCGAGCATGGCGTTGTTGGGTAGCACCGATACCAAGGCACTGTATCCCGACTTGCTTCAGTCCAGGCTGAACGAGGTCGTCGACTCGGTTCCGCTCATTTCGCCCGGAGACAGTGTGGCGGTTACCGTGTCCACATTCATGCTCGGCTATTGCGGCAACTTGACCGCGGTGCGCGATCTCTTTGCCGAGGGCCCTCTCGTCACCGACGACCGCCCACTCATCGAGTACCTCGCCCCCATCACGCAGCGCCGAGTCGAAGCCAAGAAGGCGACGTGGTTCACCGGGTCGGCGCTCATCGATTTTCTCGAGGAGATCCGACGCCGAGTACCGCCGGACCAGGATCCCTACCTCGGGAACTTGACCGAAAAACAGCGTGGCTACACCGAAGCGGGATTACTGGTGCAGAAGGGTCGGGTGCTTCGAGCTCAGGACCGTCCGGATGAGTCAGAGGCGGTCCGTAAGGAGCTCGTGGCCCTCTTGGCTCGCCTTCAAAACATGTAACGTGAGATCAGGCGTGGCGCGGGCCCCCGGGGAGATGATCGGTGCGCTCGAGCAGAATCTCCTCGACGTGACTGGGTAGCAAGGGGGCCAAGAGCCGGGTCCCGAACGCGATGTGGGGAACGAGTCGCGAGCGGGTCAAGACCATGGAGTCTTCGGTCAGGAACAACGTCAACCCGAGCGTGATCACGAGTGAAATGAGCACGCCTCGCACGAGCCCGAACACGCCCCCCAGGAGCCGGTTGGGTAGGCCGAGATGGGCCAGGTCCAAGGCCTTGCTCAGCAGCGTTCCGAGCACGCTCATCACGATCAGCGTGGCAAAAAACAGCACGAGAAATGCCGCGGCAAAGGATGCGCCATCGGACGGAATGACGCGTCGCAAATCCTCGCTGAGATGCGGCCCCACGATGAGCGCAATGACCACCCCCGCGACCACGCCCGCCAACCCGAACACCTCGCGCACCAAGCCGCGGAGAAGGCCCATGGCAATCGACACCGCAACGATGGCGATGATGAAGATATCGTAGCCGTTCATGACTTGCCCTCGTGTCGGAGCCCCCGAACGCGGGGCATGGTGACGCGAGCGGGGATTTCTGTCCAGGGAGGGGAGAGACCGACTCAGGGATCTCCCTGAGACGCGAGCTGTCCGGGCAGCGCGTGGAATACCTGAGCTTGAAAGCGCTCTAGCCGGGCTTCCTTCCACGCATCGTCCGGCAGTCCCGCCTTGCGGCACACCTGCACCAGGAACTTGGTCGGATCCCAACCCTGCTCGACCGCAGCTTGCGGCAAGAGAAGAGCGCGCCGTGTGCCTTGGGTGACGGCCACGCCATGCGTGCCGATCTCGAGAGCGTCCGGACCGGCAATGCGTTCGGGCGAGGTGAGCACGCTCACCTGGATGACGAGCTCTGGGATTTCTTCCGGCTCAACATGCGGGAAACGCCGATCCTCATGCGCCGCGGACCGTGCCGCGCGGGCCACGGTTTCCCAAAGTGGATGCGTGGGCTCCATGAACCCCACGCAGCCGCGAAGCTCTGTCCCGCGCTTCAAGGTGACGAAAGCGCGGCCCGGGGCGCGAAGGCGTGGACTGAGTTGGCGCAATTCCAGGACGGGAAGCGGCGCCTTCATGCTCGTGCGCGCCGACTCCGCGGCCAGGTGAAGAAGCACATCCATCTCGGAGGGGGAGAGCGAGTCCACCAGCTCTTCGACTTTCGGCATGAGCTTCGCCGCGCTGGCGGAGAACTCCACCGCGGTGGACGGCATGCCCTTCATGAGCGCGGCGGCCAGGTAGCCGACCACGCTCGTTCCATCGCCGGACGACTCGCCACTGTCCCCATAGCGCAAGATGCGCGACTGCTCCGCACCGGCAATAGCCGCCCCCAGCATGACCGACACCATAGGGTCACCGCCGCATGCTTCGACGTTTCCCGCACGCAATTCCTGCCATAGCGAGGTGGGGGCAAAGGCACGAACGAGGTCGGTGACGCGGCCATCCAGCTTCTGGGCCACTTGGCGCGGGTGGTAGTGCGAGAGGTCGGTGGAGGCCACCAGAACGACGTGGGGATTGTCGAGGGCCCGTGATAACACGTTGGCCATGATCTCGACATTGGTGCGGGACCGGAAACCCATGAGCACGGGAACGATCTTGGCCTGCGGTAATACGCGCTGCAGAAAAGGAAGCTGCACCTCGAGCGCATGCTCGCGCCGGTGCGCTTCGGGGGCGGGCTGCACACCGGGACCGGCTTCGAGAAACAGGGCGGCCAGTTCTTCATCCACCCATACGTCACCCAGAGGGGTGCGAAACGCGCCCCGGGGATAGACGGCCACGCCCTCGAAACCAATGTAATGGTCGGGGCCAACCAAGACCACGGTGGTAAAACCGCGACCCTTGAGGCACGCGTAAGCTTCGGCCGCCACGACCCCCGAATAGGCATATCCCGCATGGGGGGAGATCAGGGCGCGAAGCTCGCGGTCGGGTTCGAGCTGCCCGTTGGTGCGGGCGAGCAAGCGATCGACCGTACTGGTGAGTTCTCCAGGATCCTCGGGATAAAAGGTTCCGGCGACCGCAGGCTCGCGTATGGGATGTTGCGATTCCCGCAAGCAAACCTCCGGTAACGAAATGCTCCTTAACAAGGTAGCACCGGTATCGGAGGGACACAAGGAGCGAAACTGGAGGGGTGTCGCGCCGCGTTGTCAGCCAAATTGGAACGCAGGGCACAGGGCGCACCGGGGTGCCGCCGCTGGTGGGGCAGCACCCCTTTGGATTACGCGTACTATCCGATGTTCATTCTTTCCCGTTCGGCATTCGGTAGATCGAGGCGATAGTTCAACTGATCATGATGATTCAGGCGCCCATTGCGGCGCTTTCTCCAGATGCCGAATGCGAGACCGGCTACGGCTAGGGGAAGAAGAATGGACACGGATGCTTTCTTGCGAGTCATGATGACCTGCCTTTCAACTCTTGAACGATTTCGGACGATGTTTGACCGGCCCCGAGATGGACGGGATCGGCATATCTATAAGGGCTACTCTCATATGAAGGCTCGATTCCCAGTTTTGTCGTAGTTTTTCGGTGAAAAGTGAACGCATCGGGTGTTTGGCTGATTGAGCCAAGTCCGCCGAGCAAGATGTTAGAATCCCCCTCCGTTCTCGATCCCTATGTTCGTTTCATACACCCTCCCAGCGCAGGAGTCATTCATGTCCTCTCTCTTTGAACGCATGGCCGTGCGTGAGCACGAACAAGTGGTCTTGTGCCGGGACGGCGGGTCCGGGCTGAAAGCAGTGATCGCAATCCATAGCACCGTTCTGGGACCCGCCTTGGGTGGTTGCCGCATGTGGCCGTATGCCAACGAGGGCGAAGCAATCGAGGACGTCCTTCGCTTATCTCGCGGCATGACCTACAAGGCGGCCGTGGCCGGCCTCAACTTGGGCGGCGGGAAAGCGGTCATCATTGGGGATTCACGCAATCAGAAGACCGAGACGTTGTTTCGCACCTTCGGTCGATTCGTCCACAGCTTAAGCGGGCGCTACATCACCGCGGAGGATGTGGGCACGACGGTGCACGATATCGAATGGGTGCGGATGGAAACGCCGTACGCCACAGGAATCAGCCAAGGCATGGGTGGGAGCGGCGATCCATCCCCCATGACGGCATGGGGCGTCTACAAGGGCATGAAGGCCTGTACCGAGAAAGCGCTCGGGACGGCCAGCCTGTCCGGACTTCGCGTGGCCATTCAGGGACTCGGGAACACGGGCTATCACCTGGCTCGTTACTTGAGTGCGGACCGGGTAAAGCTGGTGGTCACGGACATCGATCCGGCCCGGGTGGATCGCGTGGCCAAGGAATTCAATGCCGAACCGGTGGCGGAGGATGCGATTTACGACGTCGATGCGGAGATGTTCGCTCCGTGCGCCTTGGGAGCGGTGGTCAACGACGCGACGCTCCCTCGCATGAAGTTCAAGATCATCGCCGGAACCGCAAACAACGTGCTCGAGGATGAGGACCGTCACGGGCAAGCGGTGAAGAAGCGGGGCATTCTCTATGCGCCCGACTTCGTGATCAACTGCGGCGGTCTCATCAACGTGGCCAGCGAGTTGGAAGGCTACAACGTAGACAAGGTGCGCCGGCAGATCGACAACGTGGCCGGCACGCTCCACGAAGTATTCGCGGTGTCGGAGCGTGAGGGCATTCCGACCATTGAGGCCGCGAACCGGGTGGCCGAGCAGCGCATCGAGCAGGTGGCGCGGCTGGGGAGAATGTGGATGGGGGGGAGAACGAGGGGGAGGACGCGGGGATAGGACGACCGCGTTTCAGATCGGCTGCGCTTGCCATCCTGGGCACTCTCTGTGTCTTGATTCTTGTCTGGGCGTTGTGGCCGATACATCCCCGAAGCGACCGGGACTGGTTGCCCGAGTTTTCCGTTCTGCCCCAAGCCACCGTCGACAGCCCCCGCGTCGTGATCGAGGGCGTGCGTGATTTTCGCTGGCGAGCCGATGGAACGTTCACCGAGGCATGGGACGATCGGGTGTACGACGTCGATCGCTTGCAACGCGTCTGGTTCGTGCTGTCCCCGTTCGGTGAGGGCTGGCGTGGTCCCGCGCACGCGTTCCTGAGCTTTCAGTTCGGTGAGTCGTCGTTCGTGAGCGTGTCGGTAGAAGCCCGGAAAGAAGTGGGGGAAACCTACTCGGTCTGGAAGGGGCTTCTCCGACGGTACGAGCTCACCTACGTCATTGCCGACGAGCGCGACATGCTGCCGCGACGCGTCCAGGTGTTCAAGGACGATCTCTTCGTTTATCCGGCCAGGGTGGGTCCAGAGCGGGCCCGGAAACTATTTTTGGACATGCTCGAGCGTGCGAATGCCCTCCGGGACCGGCCGGAGTACTACAACACCGTGACCAACAACTGCACCAATAACGTGCTTCGGCATGTGAATCGGATCGGGTCGGAACGAATTCGCGGCGGGTGGCGTGTAGTTCTGCCCGGGTACTCGGACGCCCTGGCGATGCAGCATCATCTTCTCGATACGGATTTACCGCTCGAGGAGGCACGGACGCGATTTCGAGTGAATGACTCCGTGGAACGCTGCAGCCTTCAGGATGCCTTCTCGGTCTGCATTCGCCGGCCGCTCTGATCCCGGATGCGACGTTTACAACTTGTGCTCGGTCCGGACCGAGGTGGCCCCGGCCGGGTCGCGCCGGCCGGAGCCAAGGGCCATCTCAATACTGGGCTTTGAGCCGTCCCCAGGTTGTGCTGGCGACCCGGACGTTGCCGCTGAAGTCAAAATCAACGCCGGTCCGGATCTCCGTCGCCTCCAGGCTGATCGGAGTGGGATTGGCACATGTCGGATCTCCGAAACACGCAACCACGAAGAATGGGGGGGTGGGCAGGAGTCCGTAGGCAAGAACGCACCAGGTTCCGGCGTAGATGCCTTTCATGCTGTAGGTCCCGGACTCTGTGAAATCGACGCCAGGTCTACCCCAGGCCCCTTCCCCGCTGCAGCTCGTGGCCGCGATGACCGAAGCCCGGGTTTGACCGGGAGCAAACGTGACCGTCCCGTGGATTTCGGCTTGGGGCAAATCGAAGTGCAACCCATTGTGAGACGACGCCGTAGACACTGGCGTCGGCTCGGGATTGCCATCGTACCAACCGAGGATATCGCCCTGCCCGACCGAGTCCACGCCGCTGCCATCCACATCAAGAAGAGCGACGACAAGGATCTCCGAGGGAGCCGTCGCATTGTCGAAACTGAGTGAATAGGCCTGGTCAAACGGCGGCGATCCCGGCGTATAGGGCTGTAGGTCAAGGAACTGGGTCGTATCGGCCTCGGTGGTGTCGACCGCGGCGACGTAGAGAGTCCCCTCGTAGGGGCCTTCGTAATGAATCGTCCCGGTCAATGTGACTGTCTCTGCTTGCGCCGACGTTACGATCCCCGCGGCGAAGATCAAAAGAAAAACCGTTCCTAGAAAACCAAGCTGTCGCATGTCCCCATCCTCCTTGCGCGTTTTCAGGTGTCCGGGCGGGAAGATACCGCGATCGGACAAGCCGCCGCCACGTGGCCTCGATCCAACGTCCGGCCTGAAATAGTCTGGCGAGCGGGGTCTTCTCCGGGGCAGGCTAGGGGGGCAGGGGTTCTTCTGCTCGCGCTTTTGCCGAGTCCGCTTCGTCCAGCGCCTTACCCACCGCGCCCGCGCCCGGCAGCGAGGACGCGGCGATCGTGCTGTCCCGCTCGTGTTCGGTCATGACGCGTGTCTCCGAGGGCTTGCGCGAGGAACACCCGTTGAGACAGAGACTCAGGAGCATGGTCACCATCGCAATCCGAATGCATCGGCTCATGCCGCGGCACGCTAGCACGCTCGACGGGCGAAAGAAAGTGGCGCTAGACTTTCTGACCCCTATCGAAAGCCGTTGAACACGATGGACGTCGTTTTTCTCTCCCGCCTTCAGTTCGCCCTCACCATCATGTTTCATTATTTGTTTCCGCCGCTCACGATTGGAATGGCGGTGGTGATGGTGTTCCTGGAAGCCCGGTTCCTGCGGACGCGCGATCCCATCTACGAACAAGCGGCGCGGTTTTGGACCAGCATCTTCGCCCTCAACTTTGCGGTGGGGGTCGCTACCGGAATCGTGATGGAGTTCGAGTTCGGGACCAACTGGGCCGCCTACTCGCGTTTCGTCGGCGATGTCTTCGGCTCCGCGCTGGCCGCGGAGGGCATTTTCGCGTTCTTCCTCGAATCGGGTTTTCTGGCCTTGCTCGTGTTCGGGTGGGATCGCGTCGGGCCGCGCATGCATTTCTTCTCCACGCTCATGGTATCGCTGGGCTCCATCTTCTCCTCGATCTGGATCGTGGTCGCCAACTCCTGGCAGCAAACCCCGGCCGGTCACCACATCGTGCAAATGCAACGCGACGGCCAGCCCTGGTTCGTGAACGGTGAGCCGGTGTTACGGGCCGAAATCACCGACTTCTGGCAGCTCGTGTTCAATCCATCTACCGTGCATCGCCTCGTACACGTGTGGATCGGTGCCTTCATCATGGGCACGTTCTTCATCATGAGCGTGAGCGCGTGGTATTTGCTGAAGCGCCGGCACATCACGTTTGCCGAGCGCTCATTCGAAGGGGCACTGCTTTTGGGAACGATATTCAGCCTTGGCGCGGCGGTTAGCGGTCATTTCCAGGGCCAGAACGTCTATCGCCATCAGCCCGCCAAGATGGCGGCGTTCGAGGCGCTCTATCACACCGGGCCGGCTCCGCTCACCTTGTTCGGAATTCCCGATGATGACGAGCGCCGGGTTAAAGCGGAAATCGCCTTTCCCGGCGGGACCAGCTTGCTGGTGAAGGGGGACCTAAAGGCTCCGCTCCTCGGGCTCGACGCGTTCCGTCCCGAGGACCGTCCGCCGGTGTTCATTCCGTTTGTCTCCTATCACGTGATGGCGATCCTCGGCGTGTTCTTCATCGGCCTCACGCTCCTCGCCTGTTTCTTTCGGGTCAAGGGATCGCTGTTTCAGAAACGATGGCTTCTATGGATCTTCGTCGTCTCGGTCCTGGGAGCAGTCGCGGCCAACGAGCTGGGCTGGACCGCGGCCGAGGTGGGCCGGCAGCCGTGGGTTGTCGTACCGCCGGTGTTGCGAGGACCCGATGGAGAACCTGTGGTCGGTCCTGACGGATTCGTGCGCTACGAAACGGTTCGCATACCCATGGCGAGAGAGAGGGCTGCCCTCCAGTCGGCCCTCTTTGCGCCACCGGCTGGTTTGCGAACGAAGGATGCCGTGAGTGAATCCGTCTCCGCGGAGGAGGTGCTCACCTCCATCATTCTCTTCGGTCTCATCTACCTGCTCCTGGGTGCGGTGTGGGTGTTCGTGCTCAACCACAAGATTCAGACCGGCCCTCTCGCACTCGAGCCCGGCGGCCGCAATCTGCGCGAGGTCGTGACCGCGCGTGCCGATCACCGCCAATCACTGACCGAGGCGAAAGGCCCGTAGGCATGGATCTCCATATCCTCTGGTTCGTGATCTTGGGGGCGCTCCTGGCCGGTTACGCCATCTTGGATGGTTTCGATCTGGGGGTTGGCATTCTTCATCCGCTCGCCCGAACCGATCGCGAACGACGTCTCTTCCTGAATGCGATCGGACCTTTGTGGGACGGGAACGAAGTGTGGCTGGTCACGTTCGGCGGCGCGCTGTTCGCCATGTTCCCCGAGGCGTACGCAACGATCTTCTCGGGGTTTTATCTGGCGTTCATGGTGCTTTTGTTTGCTCTCATCGCCCGAGCGGTGAGCATCGAGTTTCGCGGAAAGATGCACGCCGAAGGGTGGCGCAGATTCTGGGATTGGACGTTCTTCGGATCGAGCCTGACCGCCACGGTTATTTTTGGCGTCGGGGTCGGCAACGCGATCGGCGGCGTGCCGTTGGATGAGCGCGGCGCCTACATTGGCACGTTGTCAGACCTCCTTCATCCCTATGCGCTTCTGATCGGTTTGCTCCCGGCCGCGCTCTTTGCCATGCACGGGGCGATCTACCTGTTTCTGAAGACCTCGGGCGGGGTGCAGGAGCGACTGGGCCGATGGATGTGGCACACCTGGGGACTCTTCTTATTTCTCTATCTCGTTGCGACCATCCTGACGTTGTTGCGCTATCCCCACGCGGCAACGAACTTCCAGCGCCACCCCTGGGCCGTGATCGGGATCATCCTCAACCTTCTCGCCATCACGAATATTCCTCGTGCCTTGTTCCGCCAACGCTACGCCGAAGCGTTTCTTTGCTCGTCCATCACCATTGCTTGTATGGTGTTCTTGTTCGCCATGGCTCTCTATCCCAACATGCTCGTGGCCAGCAATGACGCCGACCGAAGCTGGACGATTGTGAACGCGGCCTCGAGCGAGAAGACGCTGCGCATTGGGCTCTTGATCGCCGGCATCGGCATGCCGTTCGTGCTTGCGTACACCGGCATTGTGTACTGGACGTTTCGCGGCAAGGTGAAGACGGAAGAAGCAGGGTACTGAGAGGTCAGGCGAGAAGACTCAGTCCCGTGTCCTTGGCAAATAGATGGCCGTTTTCGCCCTGCAAGGACATCCGATAACTCGCGCCCGGCTCGGGGACGAGTTCCGGTCCCAGGCGCGCGATCGCCCGCCCCGCGTCCAGTTCCAGGTGCAAGAGAATCTCGTTCCCCATGGGTTCCACGATCAGGGCCCGTGCTTCCACCGCGTCGGGCTTCCCGTTCGCCATCGTGATGTGTTCGGGTCGAAGCCCCAGCACCACCGGCCCCTGAAACCCTCGCGCTTTCTCCAGACGCCCGGCGAGCGGTAACGTGAAGCCGGGCATGTGAAACGTCCCGTCCTCGATCGATCCATCGAAGAAGTTCATGGACGGCGACCCGATGAAGGAGGCCACGAATCGGCTGGCCGGCTGGTGATACAGATCCATGGGCCGAGCCACCTGCACGAGCGCGCCCTCGTTCATGACCGCAATCCGATCCGCCATCGTCATCGCCTCGACTTGATCGTGGGTCACGTAGATCATGGTCGCCTGAAGGCGGCGATGGAGGTTCACGATCTCGGTGCGGGTTTGCGATCGCAGCGCGGCATCGAGATTGGAGAGCGGCTCGTCGAACAGGAAAACGGCGGGCTCCCGAACGATCGCCCGGCCGAGGGCTACGCGCTGGCGCTGTCCGCCGGATAGGGCGCGCGGTTTGCGATCCAGATACGGGGTGAGCCCGAGCAGGGTGGCGGCGTTGTCCACGCGCCTGCGTATTTCATCGCGGGGGAGCTTCCGGAGCTTCAATCCGAAGGCCAGGTTTTCGCGCACGGTCATGTGCGGGTAAAGCGCGTAAGACTGAAACACCATGGCCACGTCCCGGTCCTTGGGCGCAATGTCGTTCACACGCCGTTCCCCGATGTGAATATGGCCCGAGGTCGGCGCCTCGAGGCCCGCCACCATGCGGAGCACGGTCGACTTGCCGCAGCCCGAGGGCCCGACCAACACCAGGAACTCACGGTCCTCCGCCAGGAGATTGACGTGGCGCACCGCTTCGGTGCCTCCGGGAAACGTTTTGCTGACATCCTGCAATCGCACTAGTGCCATATGAAACTCAGTGCAGCTTGAAGGTGACCGGAAAGACCACCCAGACCTCGACCGGCTTTTGTCCCATGAGCGCGGGGCGGAATACCGCGGTTTTGGCGCAGGCAATGGCGGCCTCCCGCAGCATTTCGTTGCCCTCGATCACGCGACAGTCCTTGACCTTGCCGTCTTTGCCCACCAGAGCCTGCACGATGACCGTACCTTCCACTTGCGCTTGCCGGGCCACATCCGGATAGATGGGAGGGTCGATGCGGATCCGCACCGGTTGGTCTTCCACCGGCACGAAATCCTCCGGCCCCGGACTCGTTTCTTCGGAAATCACCAGCGATTCCCCGGGGGTTCCTACGGTGCCCACCGTCACCGGCGCGAGCGCTTCACGCATTTCGGTCGTGGTGGCGATGGTCGGTTTTTGCGCTTCTGCTTCGGGAACCGGCTCGGGCCTCGCAATCACCGGTTTGGGTGCGGCGGCCGCGATGTCCACCCGCGGAATCGTGGGACGCACTTGCTGGGCCAATGAGGGGGGAACGCCAAGTTCGGCCGTACTCCGCACGAAGCGCACGTTGTGCACGACCTTGGGCGGCGGATGCAGGTGCTGCCAGGTTTTCCAGCCCCCGAATGAAAGAACGAACAACAAGATGGCGAGGATCTCCCCCCAGATGAGCCACTTCCAGCGTTCCTGGTTGAGGGGATGCGACGGCCCGCTGAGCGGAAAATGCGTGACCCGGGAGAGCGAAAAGGCATCCGGCAGGGGAGCGGAGATGCGGGCGGTCACCGGACTGTCTCCAGAAGCTTGGCGTCGGCCTCGTCCAGGACGGCCAAGCTGAATCGCTCCAGATGTGCGTCTTCGAATCCATCCAGCATGTCCACCATATGCGCGTACTTCGCCAGGCGATGAATCTTGACCAGGATGATGAGGTTCGGATTCGCGCCCGCTTGTTGCCGGAGCAGGTCGAAGACGTGATCCGGGTCTGTACGTGCGATCGCTCCCGGACCCAGCCGAGTGAACATCGACTCGTTTTGATCGATGTACACCGTCAGCACGTTCGTCTCGGGAACGGCGACCTTGACGTCCGGCTCGGGGACGTTGAGCTCGATCGCACGCGGCTGGCGAAAGAC
>Ga0075421_100000427_pt1 | contig 43650 bp, 40 predicted proteins | sample SoiMetdeltSBSDD5_FD_75292 | JGI IMG/M metagenome (GOLD analysis project Ga0075421, IMG submission 75292) | Bulk soil microbial communities from a Populus tree surrounding site in Tennessee, USA - Soil MetaG P. deltoides SBSDD5 | ecosystem: Environmental > Terrestrial > Soil > Tree plantation... | reverse complement strand
CGTCGAGTTGCGCCGCTCGCTCCTCGCGCGCCCCGCGCAGCCGCATCTTGATCAGCTCGTGGCTGGTGAGCGCGCGGTCGAGCTCGCCGAGGAGGGCCTCCGACACGCCCTGGCGACCGACCTGGACGATCGGCGCGAGCGTGTGTGCCCGCGCGCGCAGACGTCGCCGCTCGGCGGAGGTCAGGTCGACGCTCATCGGCGGGACTGTAGCAGCCACGCACGAGGATCCGTCCTCGGCGCACCGTCAATCGGGATGGCGACGCTGCACCAAAACGCCGACGACCCAGAGGACGACGACGAGCGGCAGCGACCAGGGTTCGGGCGGGGCGATCGCCTGCGTTAGCAGCACGGCGCCGGCCCCGGCGGTCAGCACGACGAGCGCGAGCGAGAAGAGGGCGAGCGCGACGACCGCCATCAGTAGGCCGGCGCCGGCGATGACCAGCCCGCTCCAGGGCCCGAGCGACGGGCCGAGCATCGGCAGCAGGAGCGTGCCGAGGGCGACGCCGAGGAAGAACCCGGCGAGCGCCACGGCCACCCGCTGCACGAGGACCGCGAGCACGATGCCGACGACACCCACCGCCACCGCGACGACGAAGCCGATGGCTGGCGGCAAGCCGGCGCCCCAGCGTTCCATCGCCTGGTAGCCGGCGACGAAGCCGAGCGCGCCCACGGCCAGCCAGACGACCCGGCGACCGGCGAGGAGCAGCACGAGGCCGACGACGGCAAGGACGGCGCGGCTCGGCGCAGCGGCGAGGTCGACGACTTCGTGCACCGCTGCGAGCCTACCCGAGTCCAACGCTTGCGCGCCGGGCGCGTGCGGGTCACCCTCGTCGCCACGCCGTCAGGGCGTGGTGCAGCGTCCTTCGTGAGCAATGCCGACCCAGCCCACGCACCCCGCCCAGCAGGCGTTGTCGTAGGTGCGGCCGTCGCGCCCGCACACCGGTTCGTAGACCGCCGGGCAGACGCACGTCGCCGTCGGCGGTCTCAGGGTGTCGACGTCGCCGCCGCTGCCGAAGCCGCCCGCCGGGTTGTGGCGTCGCCACTCTCGGTGTTGCGAGAAGTGGCGGACGACGAGGTCGTATTCGAGGTTGGTGAGGGCGGCGTAGAAGACCCAGAAGTTGCCGTTCAAGGCGCGCCCGTCGAGCACCTTGATCATCAGCTCGACGTTGTCGGGGGCGAAGAACCAGAGATAGCCGCTCTCGTCGCCGAGCTCGACGCCTTCGCCGGCGCCGCTGCGCCCGCCCGCGTGCCACGTCGCCTCGACCTCGAATCGCTCGCCGGCGAGGCAGAGCCCTGGGCGCGGCACCACCGGCAGCGCCGGCGGCGAGCAGGGACCGGCGGCGCTCGTGGACGCGCCGGCCGCCGCGTGCGGCAGTGAGGCAGCGAGGATCGCCGCCACCTCCGAGGGCGCGACGGCAGCGTCGGCGGCGACGGCCTCGCGGTCGAGGCCGAAGGCGTCGAGGCGCGCTACCGTGAACGACTCGCCCCCGGCGAGCGCCGCGACGTCGCCCGCGCTCGCGAAGGCCCCGGGCGCGCTCTCGTAGCTCCGCGTCGCCCCCGTCAGCCGGTCGTGGAGCGTGATGCGCAGCCCGAGGTCGGTGAGCCCGCCCCAGTAGAACCAGAAGTGGCCGTTGACGGCGCGGCCGTCGATCACCTTGGCCACCACCTCGACGCGGTCGGCGGCGAAGAACCAGAAGTACGCGGTGTCGCCGGTGAGCGCCGCGCCGCGGCCGCTGCCGGAGAGGCCGCGCCGCGGGTCGAAGTATTCGACCGCAATCTCGAACCGGCCGCCGCCGACGCACACCGCCTCGCCGGCGCAGTCGACGGCGTAGCGTCGCACGCGGATCCGTTCGCCGGGGCAGACGATGTGGACGATGGTCGGGTCCTCGATCTCCTGCCACGCGGCGACGAGCTCGCCGTCCGCCGTGAAGGCGAGGTCGGGCGCCGCCTGCCCCGCCGACTCCGGCGGGGCGAGGGGGCGCGGTGCGCCGGCCGGCTGCCCGAGCGGTCCGAGGTCGACGCCGAGGGTGGTCGTCAGCCCTTCGATCGCGCCCGGGAGCTGGGCTTGCCAGGCGACGGCGAAGCCATCGAGTGGCGACGCTGCCACCGAGACCGCGGCCGACGGCGTGAAGGGGCCGGGGTCGAGCCGCACCGGCTCGCCACGGCGGCGGTCGTCGGCGTCGAAGAGCTGCGATTCGACGATCGGCCCTTCGCTGTCCGGCGGCGGAGGGTCGGCGATCGTCGTCTGCCGACCCGCCCAGGCGAGGAGGTACGAGCCATCGGCGCCCAACGCAGCCTCGGGATCGTGGCCGAGGCCGGCGAAGATCTGTCCCGCAAGGTCGTAGCCGCCCGGATTGGCTGCGCGCACCACGCGACGGCCACTGATCGAGCCCTCGCGTGACACTTCGGGCGCCGCGCTGCCGACGACCCAGAAGACGCGGACCGCACCGTCGAGCCCGGTGAGCACTACCGGGGTGAAGAGGCCGGTCCGAAAGCCGGTGAGGTCGAGGTAGCTCTCGACGGGGAATGGCGGCGACACCCCGGTGCCGTCGGCGCGCAGCTCGCGCAGGAAAACTGTCGCGCCGTCGGTCCACACGATGGCGAGCGTGGCACCGCCGGGGCCCGCCGCAGCGTCGAGCCCTCCGAAGCCGAAGCCCGGATCAGGCTCGGCTCCCGCCACCACCACCTCGGGCCCCGCGACGCCGTCGGCGGCGACGAAGCGGGCGAGCACCTGCGCGCGCTCCGGGTCGTACCACGCGACGGCGTAGCTGCGGTCGTGGAACACCACCACCTCCGGGCTCCGCGGATGCCCGGTCGCCAGCGCGCGCGCGGCGCTTGACGGCTGCCCGGTCGCGTCGAGCTCGCGCGCCGAGAGCGTGGCGCCGTCGCTCCAGACCGCGACGAAGCCGCCGCCGGCGACGGCGAATCGCGCCAGCGCCGGCTCTCCGTTGCCGCAGTCGAGGGGACCGTCGAGGGCCACCGGCGGGCCCTGCGGCAGGAGCGCGGCGGCAGCACCGCTCGAGAGGAGGAAGGCAGCAGCGAGGGCGGCGAGCGGGGCGGTCGGGCGCATGGCGTGAGCTCCTGATATGGTTTTGCACCATAACACAGGATTGGCAGCGCCGGGCCGGCGTCCAGCAGCCGATCTCGGCCCGGACCTGCGGCGTGGCGGAGCGCCCAGCCAGGAGCTCAGTGGAGCGGCAGGATCGGCTCGGGAGTCCCCCCGGGCGCAAGCCGGACGATGCCCTTGGTCGCCGTGCGCTGGAAGAGTCGCGTCCCCGGCGCCGCCGGCAGCGGCGCGTCGGTGGCGGTGTACCAGGGCGCTGCCGCGCTCACCGGCACGAGCCCCTCGCCGAGCGAGCGCACCGCACCCGTCTCCAGGTCCACCTCGCGCAGCTCCTGCCGCCACGCGCGCCCCGCCTCCCCCGCCGTGCGCACGAGCGCGGTGAACACGACGGCTCCCGGCCGCCACTCTCCGCCGAGCACCGCCCAGCGCCCGGCGCCGGCCGGCGCCTCGCGAAGCAGCGTGCCGTCGCGGTCGAAGATGCGGACCGTGAGCGCCGTCGCCGCCGCGCGGGCGACCACCGCGCGGCCGTCGGCCAGGAACCGGGCCGCCGTGTGGGTCCGCTGTGTGGCGTCGGTCAGCGTCGCGAGCGCGGTGCCCGTCGCCACGTCGAGCAGCACGATGCCGCCTCGACCGGCGTAGCCCTGCGAGAGCAGCAGGCGCTCGCCGTCCGGCGACAGCGACCCCAGCATCGGCAGGTCGTGCGCGAGGTCATGGGTGCCCAGAGTGCGCAGCCGGCGGTGCGCGAGGTCCAGCTCCCACCCCTCGACGCGCCTCGCGGCCTCCACCTCGCCGGAGATGCGGACGAGGCGCAGGCGGTCGCCAGCGAGGCGCATCGCCTGCCAGTACGTGACAGCGCGGGGGAGCGCCGCGGAGCCGAGCGCGGCGCGACCGTCGTCCCCCCAGACCGTGAGCCGACCGGGCTCGGCGACCGCGAAGCGGCGTCCCTCGGTGAGCAGCTCCTTGTCCCCCATCCAGAAGCGCTCGACCTGGATTCCGGTGGGCACAAGATGCGCCCGCTCGCCGGCGAGGTCGATGCGCACGAGCTCGCGCGTATCGCGCTGCCCGGCGCCCAGCGGGCGCGCGAGCAGCGCGCTCTTGCCGTCGGCCGCGAAGACGAGCGGCGCCGGCGCGCCGAACGTGGCGTCATAGGCACCCCCGGCGAGCGCCAAGGGCGACGCGCCGTCGCCGATGTCGGCGAGCATCAAGGGGCGATAGCTCGGGCGGTGCCGGGCACGCGCCGAGACCAGCAGCCACGATCCGCTCGGCGCGGCCTCGGCTGCGTCGGCGGCGGTGACGTCGGCGGCGTCGACGCCCAGGACCCAGGCGCTCCATCCCGTGCTCGCGAGCGCCGCGACGACGAGACCCGCCGACACGGTCACCGCCTGCGCACGGTGGACGCGCGAGAGCAGCGTGCCGCCGCGGGCGAGCGCCAGCCCGCCGCCGGCGAGCAGCGTGGCGAGCGCGAGGGAACCGGCGGCGAGCGCGCCGAGGGCGAACTCGACGGGTGCGCGCGCCGTCGCCAGACGCATGCCGGCGTGCGCGATGAGCGCCGCCGAGAGGCCGAGGCCGGCGAGGTCGAGCAGGAGCCACGGCGACCGGGCGCGGAGCGCCGTCGCGAGCTGGTGGGCGAGGAGCATCAGGGCGAGGGGAAGGAGCAGCAGCCCGACTGCGAGGGCGAGCGAGAGCGGCGGCACCAGTCCGACTCCATCAGCGCGCAGGTCGTAGAGGAGCGAGCCCGTGGCGAGTGCGTCGGTGCCGGCGGCGAGCGCCACCGGCAGCGCCACGAGGGCCATGCCGCCGTAGACGAGGACCGTCGCCGCCAGCACGCGGCCACCCCAGATCGCCCGTGCCGACAGCGGCAGCGCGAGGAAGAAGCCGATGCGCCCCTCGACGAGGTCGCGCGCGAGGAGACCGCTGCCCGCGAACACCGACAGCGCGAACCCGAGAAGCACGGCGAGGGCGAGGCCGGTGGCGAGACGCACCTCGCCGGCGGATTGGTGCGCCACTCCGGGGAGCAGCGGCGCCAGCCAGGGGAGCATCGCCATCGCGACGAGCGCCGCGAGCGTGGGGGCGAGGGCGCGCAGCTCGCGCGCGGTGACGATCGCCAGGGCGCGCATCAACGCTCCTCCGCAGCCATCACCGTGGCGTCGACGTGCAGGGCGGTGAAGATCTCCTCGAGCGACATGGCGCGCGCGTCCGCCGTCGGCGGCGCCTCTTCGTTCCAGCCGGACACCACGACCTCCACCCCCCAGGGGCGGGTCTGACGGCCGAGCGGCCGCAGCCGCTCCGGTACGTCGGCGCTTGCGGCCGGGAGGAGCAGTCGCCGGAAGCGTCCCTTGAGCGTCTCGAGCGGCTCGTCGACGAGCAGGCGGCCGGCGTCGAGGATCCCCACGCGGTCGGCGATCCCCTCGACGGCCGTCAGGTCGTGCGTGGTGAGTAGCACCGTCGTGCCGCCCTCGGCGAGCTCCGCCATGAGCTCGCCAAAGAAGGCGCGGCGCGCGATGGGGTCGAGCCCGAGCGTCGGGTCGTCGAGGACGACGAGCGCCGGCCGGTGGCCGAGGGCGAGGGCGAGCTCGACCTGCTTCTTCTGCCCCTTCGAGAGTCGACGGAACGCGCGGTCGAGCGGCACCGCGAGACGGCGCAGGCGTTCCTCGACAGCGGCGCCGTCCCAGCCTCGCCGCAGCCGGCCGCAGAAGCGCACGAGCGCGCGCGGCGTCATCTCCGGCGGCGCCTGCGGCTCCTCCGGCACGTAACCGACCTCGCTCATCAGCGACGCGCGCTCCCGCGCGGGGTCGCGGCCGAGGACCCGCACGCTCCCACCGTCGCGCGGCTGGATGCCGAGCAGCGCTCGCGCCAACGAGCTCTTGCCGCTGCCGTTCCTGCCGAGCAGCGCGAAGACCTCCCCCGGCGCGAGCGCGAGGTCGACGCCGTCGACGGCGACCCGCGCTCCGTAGCGCACCACCAGCCCGCGCGCCTCGACTCGCGCTGCGGCGGCGGGCGTCACCGCGCGCTCAGCGGCGGGCACGCTCATCGCGACCTCCAACATCGTTGCCGTCGCCATCGCCGCGTTCCTCCTCGAGCTCCTCGTTGGCCTGCCGCACGGCCGTCACCGCCTCCTCGACGCCGAGCCCGAGGGTCGCCGCGTGCGCGGCGTAGCTGCGCGCAGCGGGCGCCAGGCGGCGTCGCCGCTCGGCGCGCGGCAGGGTGGGCGCGCCAGCGGCGACAAACGTCCCCTCGCCGCGCCGCACCTCGAGCACGCCCGCGTCGCAGAGCCGCTGGTACGCCTTGGCGATGGTGGCGGGGTTGACCGCCAGCTCGCGGGCGAGCTCGCGCACCGACGGCACCGCCACGCCCGGGGCGAGGGCACCCGAGGCGACGAGGTTGCGGACGCCCTCCTCGAGCTGGCGCCAGAGCGGGAGGGGGTCACGGGGGTCGACGGTGAGCATGGTGTGACCGGGATCGGGCATCGCCACGGTGTACTACTACAGTGACACACCTTGCGGCCGGCAGTCAAGGGCTACTGCGCGCCCGGCGAGGGCCGCCCGCGTGCTCAGGAGTGCGATGGCGCGAGGAGCGTCAGAAGGGCGTCACGAGGAGGTCGCCCTCGCGGCGGCTCCCGGGCAGCGTCGTCGCCGCGGCGTGCCAGCGGGTGAGGAGCGCTGCCGACCACTCGCTCTCCGGCGGCACCGCGGCATCGGGGCCGACGACGACGCGCCGCAACCGGCTCCGCGCGCCGACGCGGGCGCCCGGCATGACGAGCGAGGCCTCGACGCTCGCCCCGGCACCGACGCTGCTGTCGCGTTCGAGCACCGCGTCGCGCACGTCGGCGTCCGCCTCGACGCGGGCGCCCTCGCCGCGATAGCCGTGCGGACCCTCCCGCCGCGCGAGGTCGCGGAGCGCATCGAGGTAGCGCGCCGGAGTGCCGAGGTCGTGCCACGGCCGCCAGGTGACGAGCGCGTCGATCCGCTCCCCCGCGGCGAGCACCGGCGGGAAGAGGTCGTTCATCGAGTCGGAGAACCCCGGCGGCAGGCGATCGAGCAGGCGCGGCGAGAGCGCATAGGCGCCGGCATAGACGTGGCGACGGACGACCGGGCCGAAGGTGGGCTCGCTGCGGATCGCCGTGACGCGCCCGCCGCGGTCGATGCCGATGCCGCCGCCGAACGGCCGCGGGTCGGGACGGCCGGCGAGCAGCATCGTCGCCACCGCGCCGCGGCGGCGGTGGCGGGCGAGGAGCTCCGCGAGCGGCCAGTCGCAGAGGCTGTCGCCGTTGACGAGCAGCACGGTGTCGGCGCCGGCGAAGAAGTCGCGCAGCGGCACGAACGCGCCGCTCGTGCCAAGGATTGGCTCTTCGCGCGAGTAGACGAGAGGCATGCCGCGATGGCGGTCGCCGAAGGCGGCGGGAATCGCCTCCGCGCGGTGGTGGAGGTTGATCGCCGTTGCCGACGAGCCGACAGCGGTCAGCACGTCGAGCGTCCGCGCGAGCAGCGGCGCGCCGAGCACCGGCAGGAGCGGCTTGGGAAGATCGTCGGTCAGCGGACGGAGCCGCGTACCGTAGCCGGCGGCGAGGACGAGGGCGCGGAGGTTGCGGGTGCCCACGCGGGCGTCGCCGGGCAAGGCTACTTGAAGACCATCCGGTCTGCTATTGGAACACCATCTGGTTTGCTATTTGAAAACCATGTCGGGCGGCGCGCCCGGGTTGGCCTTCATGTGCTCCTCGTAGAGCTCGAGGTAGGTGCGCGGCTCGGCCGTCTCCGGGGAGAGGCCGCAGCGCTTCGCGAGCTTGTCGGCCCCCTGCCCCTCGAACTCGGCGAAGTCGCCGATCGGCGTGTGGTCGAGACAGATCACCACGGCGCCGAGGCGCCACTCCTCGCGCATCTTCTGGTAGCGGCGCCGCACCTCGTAGCCGAGACGCTCCAGGATCTCCTGCATCACCTCGGCGCTGTCGAGTCGCGTCTCGAGCTCGCTGCGCACCTTGGTCGTCTCTTCCCACGAGGCCGGGCCCTTCAGGGTGATCTGCGCGCCGTGGGCGTCGAGCCGGAGCCGGAGCACCGCGCCCTCGCGCATGAGCTCGCCCTTGCCGCGGTCGAAGATCCAGTTGTCCTCGAAGGCGGGCGGCGCGAGCCGCTCGGCCTGGAGCTCCAGCAACCGCTCGCGCAGGTGCGTCAGCTCGACGCCGGCGAACTTGAGCTCGCGCTCTTCGTGCGCGGCGCTCATGACGTCCGCCCCGCAAGCTCGCTCAGGCGGTCGAGCAGTCGCGCGTTGCAGCGGATGCCGTGGAAGAACTGCGCGATCGACATCTTCTCGTTCGGCGAGTGAAGCCGGTCGTCGGGCAGCCCGTAGCCCATGAGCAAGATGGGCGTGCGCAGGACCTCGGAGAAGACGGTGACGACGGGGATCGAGCCCCCCTCGCGCACTCGCAGCGGACGGTTGCCGAAGGTGTCGGCGAGCGCCTCCATGGCGGCGGCAAAATACGGACCTTCGGTCTCGAGCAGCTGCGGGCGGCCGCCATGGAGCATCTCCGCCTTCACGGTCACGCCCGCGGGGGCGAGGCGCCGTGCGTGCTCCTGGAAGCGGCGGCCGATGTCCTCGGGGTCCTGGTCGGGGACCAGGCGCATCGAGACCTTCGCGCCGCCCCATGCCGGCAGCACCGTCTTCGCGCCGCCGCCCATGTAGCCGCCGAAGATGCCGTTGACGTCGAGCGTCGGCCGCACGGCGGCCCGCTCGACCGGCAGGTACTCCGGCTCGCCGTCGAGGGCGGTCACGCCCAGGTCGCGCTTGTAGGACTCCTCGTCGAAGGGCAGCGCGGCCATCTCGGCGCGCTCCCAGTCGGCGAGCGGCCGCACCGCGTCATAGAAGCCGGGGATGGCGATGCGCCCGCTCTGCGGGTCCTTGAGGCCGGCGATCACCTGCGCGAGAGCGTTGAGCGGGTTGACGACGGCGCCGCCGTAGGTCCCCGAGTGCAGGTCGCGGTTCGGGCCCTGCACCTTGAGCTCCATGTAGGCAATGCCGCGCAGGCCGTAGACGAGCGACGGCTGGCCGGGGCCGTGCATCGACGAGTCGGAGACCACCACGCAGTCGCAAGCGAGCCGCCGGCCGGCGTCCTCGCGCACGAAGCGCTCGATGGCGTTGCCACCGGACTCCTCCTCGCCTTCGACGAGGAACTTGACGTTGACCGGCAGCTTGCCGCGCGCGGCAAGCATCGCCTCGACGGCCTTCACGTGCGTGTACGACTGTCCCTTGTCGTCGGTGGCGCCGCGCGCGACGAGGTTGTCCCCCTCGCGCGTGGGCTCGAAGGGAGGATGGCGCCACTCGTCGACGGGATCGACGGGCTGCACGTCGTAGTGTCCGTAGAAGAGCACCGTGGGCCGCCCTGGCGCACCCATCCACTCGCCGTAGACGAGCGGATGGCCACCGGCGTCGACGCGCTCCGCGGTGAGCCCTGCCGCCTGCATGCGTTCGAGTAGCCAGCGGCTGCAGCGGTCGACGTCGGCGGCGTACGCAGGGTCGGTGGAGATCGACGGGATGCGCAGATACTCCTCGAGCTCCGCCAGGTAGCGCTCCTGGTCGCGGTCGATTCGCTCGAGAACGTCTGCGCTCGCGGCCACCATGCCTCCTCCGTCGGGCGCGCAGTCTACCAGCCCGGCATGGCGCCCGGCCAAGGCCGCGCGCCGCTCGCGGCACGCCGTCTCACGTCGCGGGCGGAGCCGCCGATCCGTGCGCGGTGACGACGAGCAGGCGGCGCAACTGCACCGCGTTGACCAGGGTGTGGCAGAGGATGGGTGCGAAGAGGCTGCCCCGCCAGAGCATGAGCGCGCCGAGCAGCGAGCCGGCGACGAGCGCGCTCGCCGTCCACAGCAGCATCGCGCGGCCCCGGCCGCTGTGAAGCACCGCGAAGAGGAGCGTCGCCACCGGCATGCCGATCGCCGGCTGGAGGGCGCCGCGGAAGAAGACCTCCTCGGCAACGCCCGAGAGGAGGGCGAGCCCGTACGCTTCACCGGGGCCGAGCGGGCCGAGGCGGTCGCGCAAGCGAGCCTCGAGCTCGCGCGCCAGCGCGAACCGTCGCACGAGCCACCACGCGCCGAGCAGTAGCGCCGCCGCCGCGGCGCCGGCGAGCACGTCGACCCACCAGGGCAACGCCGGCAGCAAGAGCGCCGGCGGGATGCCGCCGCGCGCGATGCCGATGCCGCCCAGGCCTAGCAGCGCAAGGACCAGGTAGACCGCGGCGGCGAGGCGGAAGAGCTCGCCGGGGCGCGGGGTGGACGGCGTGTCGGGCGTCGTGGCCACCAGAGAGGTCGGCTGCGCGGTCTGTGCGCTCGCTGGGTCGCCGCGCGCAGGCACGCCGCGGCAGAGCGGTGCGCCGACGGCCTAGCGGAAGCTGCCGCCGCTCTTCTTCCAGTCGGCGAGGAACCGCTCGAGGCCGACGTCGGTGAGCGGGTGCTTGTAGAGCTGCTGCAGAACTTTGAACGGCATGGTGGCAACGTCGGCTCCCATCAGCGCCGAGCGCAGGACGTGCTCGGGATGGCGCACCGAAGCGACCAGCACCTTGGTATCGGCGCCGTAGTTTTCGTAGATGGCGAGGATCTGCTCGACGAGGTCCATGCCGGGAAGCCCGACGTCGTCGACGCGGCCGACGAACGGCGAAATGTAGGCGGCGCCCGCCTTGGCGGCGAGCAGCGCCTGGTTGGCGGAGAAACAGAGGGTGACGTTGGTGGGGATTCCCTCTTCCTTGAGCGCCGCCACGGCGCGCAAGCCCGGCGGCGTCAGCGGCACCTTGACCACCACGTTGTCGGCGAGGTCGGCGATCTCGTGCGCCTCGTCCATGATGGCGTCGTATTCGGTGGCGAGGACCTCGCCCGACACCGGCCGGTCGCCGAGGAGCTTGGCGATCTCCTGGACGGTGGGCAGGTACGCCTTCCCCTGAGCACCGATGAGCGACGGGTTGGTCGTCACGCCGTCGCACATCCCCCACTCGAGGCCGGTGGCGATCTCCTTGACGTCCGCGGTGTCGAGAAAGAAGTCCATTCCTGCTCCTCCGTGACGGCGCCGGCCGCCGTCTCGTTCGGCTGATCTCAGTGGATGGTGTCGGGCGGCGTCTCGCCGTCGTCGTCGGGCAAGGGCGTGGCGGGCGGTGTCTCTTCGACCCCCTCGACTTCCTCGACGTCGCGCTCGGCGACGGGCGCCGCGGCGATGAGGCGGTCCTCGCCCTCGAGGCCCATCATCTTGACGCCCACCGCGCCGCGGCTCACCGTGCGCACGCCGGAAACCTGCGTACGGAGGATCATGCCGTCCTGGGTGATGAGCACCAGGCCCGCCCCCTCGGCGACCTGGCGCACGGCGATCACCTCGCCGGCCTTGCCGCCGGTCTTGACGTTGATGATCCCCTTGCCGCCGCGGCTCTGCTGGCGGTACTCCTCGATCGGCGTGCGCTTGCCGAAGCCGCGCTCGGTGACGGTGAGCAGGAGACCCCCCTGCGGGTCGAGCGACTCCATCGCCACCACCCGGTCGCCGGGCTGCAGGCTGATGCCGCGCACGCCGCGTGTCGCGCGAGAGAGCGGCCGCAGGTCTGATTCGGGAAAGCGGATCGCGAGCCCCTTCGCCGTCGCCAGCAGGATGTCGCGGCCAGGCTCGGCAACGCGCACGGCGAGGAGCCTGTCTCCCTCGTCGATGTTGATGGCGATGATGCCGCCCACGCGCGGGTTGCCGTAGGCGGAGAGCTCGGTCTTCTTCACCACGCCGCGCTCGGTTGCGAAGAGCAGCGAGGCGTCGTCGCGGAACTCGCGCACCGCGACCGTCGTCGCCACCTTCTCCTCCGGCCCGAGCTGCAGCAGGTTGACGATCGCCTTGCCCTTGGCGGCGGGTTCCGTCGCCGGCACCTCGTGCACCTTGAGCCAGTGCACGCGGCCGCTCTGCGTGAAGACGAGGATGTAGCTGTGCGCCGAGGCGACGAAGAGATGCTCGACGAAGTCGTCGTCCTTCGTCAACATGCCGGTGCGCCCCTTGCCCCCACGTTGCTGCTCGCGATACGCGGTCAACGGGGACCGCTTCACGTAGCCCCCAGCGGTGACGGTGATCACCATGTCCTCGTCGGCGATCATGTCCTCGATGGTGATGTCACCGGCCTGGGGGACGATCTCGGTGCGGCGGCGGTCGCCATAGAGCTCCTTCAAGCGAAGCAGCTCCTTCTTTATTTCCTCGAGCACCAGGCGGTCGCTGCCGAGGATGGCGCGCAGCCGCTCGATCGTCGCCACCAGCTCGCGGTACTCCTCCACCACCTTGTCGCGTTCGAGGCCGGTGAGGCGCTGCAGGCGCATCTCGAGGATCGCCTGCGACTGCACGTCGGAGAGCGCGAACCCGGTCATCAGCCGCTCGCGCGCCTCCGCCGGGTCGCGGCTCGACCGGATGGTGGCGATCACCTCGTCGAGGTGATCGAGGGCCTTGAGGATGCCCTCGAGGATGTGCGCGCGCTCCTCGGCCTTGCGCAGGTCGAAGCGCGTGCGGCGGATGATGACCGCCTTGCGGTGGTCGATGAAGTGCTCGAGCAGCTCCTTGAGCGTCAGCACCCGCGGCTGCTGGTCGACGATGGCGAGCAGGATGATGCCGAAGGTCGACTGCATCGGCGTCTGCTTGTAGAGCTGGTTGAGCAGCACCTCGCCGATCTCGCCCTTCTTGAGCTCGACGACGACCCGGATCCCGTCGCGGTCGCTCTCGTCACGGAGGTCGCTGATGCCCTCCACTTTCTTGCTGCGCACGAGCTCAGCGATGCGCTCGACGAGCTTCGCCTTGTTGACCTGGTAGGGAAGCTCGGTGATGACGACCATCTCCCGCTCGCCGCGCTCCATCGGCTCGACGGAGGCCTTGGCCCGCATCTGGATCGCACCGCGTCCGGTGGCGTAAGCCTGCCAGATTCCCTCGATGCCGTGGATGGTGCCGGCGGTGGGGAAGTCGGGGCCGGGGATCTTCTCGACGAGCTCGCGCAGCTCGGCCCCCGGGCGTTCGATCAGCAGCAGCAGCGCGTCGACGACCTCGCCGAGGTTGTGCGGCGGGATGTTGGTCGCCATGCCGACGGCGATGCCGCCGCTGCCGTTGACGAGGAGGTTGGGGACCGCCGCCGGCAGCACCTGCGGCTCGCGCTCGGAGCTGTCGTAGTTGGGGACCCAGTCGACGGTCTCCTTGTCGATGTCGTCGCCCAGCATCTCCTCGGCGAGGCGGGTGAGGCGGACCTCGGTGTAGCGCATCGCCGCCGGGTTGTCGCCGTCGATGGAGCCGAAGTTCCCCTGGCCGTCGACGAGCGGGTAGCGCATCGAGAAGTCCTGCGCCATGCGCACGACCGTGTCGTAGATCGCGCTGTCGCCGTGCGGGTGGTATTTGCCCATGACGTCGCCGACGATGCGGGCCGACTTCTTGTAGGGGCGTCCGGCGCGGTTGCCCGCTTCCCACATGCCGTAGAGGACGCGCCGGTGCACCGGCTTGAGACCATCGCGGACGTCGGGGAGCGCGCGGCCGATGATCACGCTCATGGCGTAATCGAGGTAGCTGCGCTTCATCTCCTCTTCGATGTCCACCGGCACGTGGACTTCGGCGGGGGGAACGGGAGGGGTCTTGATGTCGTCGTCAGCCATCGTTCAGCTCGTCACTGTCCTTCTGATCCGGCTCCTCTCCCCCCGGCGAGGCGAGAGCGCGTTGGGAGTGAGCGGGGGGCAGGCCCGTGGGTGGTCGTAGCTCTCAGATGTCCAGATTGCGCACGTCGAGGGCGTTGGCCTGGATGAACTCCCGGCGCGGCTCGACCTGATCGCCCATGAGCACGGTGAAGATCTCGTCGGCGGCCACCGCGTCTTCGATACGCACTTGCAGCAGACGTCGCCGCTCGGGGTCCATCGTGGTCTCCCAGAGCTGGTCGGGATTCATCTCGCCGAGGCCCTTGTAGCGCTGGATCGAGAGCCCCTTCTTGGCCCGCGCGAAGAGCTCCTCGAGGGCCGTCTCGACGGAGCCGAAGGTGAGGCTCTCGTCGCCCTTGACGAGTAGGACCTGCGACGCCTGGAGCGCCTCGATGCCGATCGCGTTCTGCGACAGGGCGCGGTACTCGGCAGACGCCAGCAGGTGCCAGTCGAGGCGCACCACGCGGTCGACGCCGTAACGGCGCGAGACGAAGCGGATGGCGAAGGTGCCGTGCTCCTCGTCGCGCGAGACGTCGACCTGGGAGAAGTCCTTCGCGGCGAGGACTGCCGCCAGCGCCCGCACCCGCTCCTCCTCCTGCAGCGCCGCCTTGCTCGTCAGGCCGTGCGCTAGCGCCAGCTCGAGGGCCTCCTTGGGCAGGCCGCGGCTCATCAGCCGCTCGAGGTTGTCGCGGAAGCTCTCCATCCGCTCGAGAAAGTGAGCCAGGCGGGGGCCGGAATAGGGCCGCGGCGCCTCCCCTCCGTCGCCGAGCGAGAGTCCCCACTCGCGCTGGATGCGGTCGATCAGGTAGGCCTTGTATTCGCGGTCGTCCTTCAGGTACGTCGCCTTCTTGCCTTCGCTCAGCTTGTACAGCGGGGGCTGGGCGATGAACAGGTGGTTCTTCTCGATCAGCTCGCGCATCTGGCGGAAGAAGAAGGTGAGGATGAGCGTGCGGATGTGGCTGCCGTCGACGTCGGCGTCGCACATGATGACGAGCTTGTGGTAGCGCAGCCGCGAGAGGTCGAAGTCGTCGCTGCCGATGCCGGTGCCGAGCGCGGCGATCATGGTGCGGATCTCTTCCGAGGAGAGCACCTTGTCGAAGCGCGCCTTCTCGACGTTCAAGATCTTGCCGCGAAGGGGGAGGATCGCCTGGAAGCGGCGGTCGCGGCCCTGCTTCGCCGAGCCGCCGGCGGAGTCGCCCTCGACGAGGAAGAGCTCGGAGAGCTCTGGCGCCTTCTCCGAGCAGTCGGCGAGCTTGCCGGGGAGGTTGAGCGAGTCGAGCGCGCCCTTCCGCCGGGTCAGCTCACGCGCCTTCCGCGCCGCCTCGCGCGCGCGCGCGGCGTCCACCGTCTTCTCGACGATCCGCTTGGCGACCGCCGGGTTCTCTTCGAGGAACGTGGAGAGCTGGTCGTAGACGACCTGCTCGACCCATCCCTTGACCTCCGACGAGACGAGCTTGTCTTTCGTCTGCGAGGAGAACTTGGGGTCGTGGATGCGCACCGAGACGACCGCGGTGAGCCCCTCGCGCACGTCCTCTCCGGAGAGGTTCTCTTTGAGCGTCTTGCCGAGCGGGGTGTGCTCGACGTAGGCGTTGACGGCGCGGGTCAGCGCGGACTTGAAGCCGGAGATATGGGTGCCGCCGTCGCGGTTGTTGATCGTGTTGGTGAAGCTGAACACCTGCTCCTGGTAGCCGTCGTTCCACTGCAGGGCGACCTCGATGGTCTCCTCGCCGGAGCCGTCGTCGCGCACGTCACGGAGGTAGATCGGTGGAGCGTGCAGCGGGTTCTTGGCCCGGTTCAGGTGCTCGACGAAGCTGGCGATGCCGCCCTCGTAGCGGAACTCGGCGGAGCGGCCGCTGCGCTCGTCCAGCACCTTCACCAGCACGCCGCGGTTCAAGAACGACTGTTCGCGCATGCGTTGCGCGAGGGTGTCGTAGTGGAACTCGAGGACGGTGAAGATCTGCGGGTCGGGGGAGAAGCGCACCTTGGTGCCGGTGCGGTCGCTCTTGCCGATCGCCTCGATCGGCTTCTCGGGCACGCCGCGGTGGTAGACCTGGTACCAGACCTTGCCGTCGCGCTTGATCTCGAGCTCGAGAGTTTCGGAGAGCGCGTTGACGACCGACACGCCGACGCCGTGCAAGCCCCCCGAAACCTTGTAGGAGTTGTGGTCGAACTTTCCGCCGGAGTGCAGCTCGGTCATGATGACCTCGGCAGCCGAGCGCCCCTCCTCGATGTGGAGGTCGACCGGGATGCCGCGACCGTCGTCTTCGACGGTGACCGAGTTGTCGCTGTGGATGGTGACCTCGACGGTGGTGGCAAACCCCCCCTGCGCCTCGTCGATCGAGTTGTCGACGAGCTCGAAGACCATGTGGTGCAGACCCGACGCGTCGTCGGTGTCGCCGATGTACATCCCGGGCCGCTTGCGCACCGCGTCGAGGCCCTTGAGGACCTGGATGCTGTCGGCCGTGTAGTCGCTCTTGGTGTCGACCTTCGGCGTCTCGAACTTGGGCGGTTCTTCCAACGCTCGCTGCCTCCCCGCGCCGGCTCGCGTCGCGCCCCCGAAGTCGTCGATAGCGCTACACCCCGGGCAGGATGGTTAGGTCGAAGAGGATCCCGGGAGGCAGAAGGTGGGGCGCCGACCGGCGCAGCAAAAGTATACCTCGCCGGGCCCGCGAAAGCCAGCGCTTATCTATTGAAAATACTGTGACTTAGGAGTCGATGACGCGGCCGGACGACAGGCTGCGGCGGCCGTCCCGAGGCAGCCCCTCCCAGACCTCCGGACGGCTCGACGTGGCGAGCACCTGGGCCGCCCCTGCGAAGGCCTCCCAGACGGCGGCGAGACGGCCCCGATCGAGCTCGGCATCGGCGTCGTCGAGCAGGTACACGGGGTCGCGGCCGGTGGCCTCGACGAGGGCCCCCTGCGCCGCCGCGAGAAGCAGGCCCAGGGCCTTTCCCTCGCCAGCCGAGGCCACGTCGCCGACCGGCCGGCCGCCCCAGGACAGCCGCAGCGCGTCGCGGTGTGGCCCGACGAGCGGCGCTCCGCGGTCGCGCTCGCGCGGCGCCACGCGCTCGAAAGCGGCGAGGATGGCGTCCCGCCCTTCGAGGCCGACCCGCGGCGAGGGCACGTAGTCGAGGGTCATCGGCGGCAGGGCGAGCGGCGTGCGTTCCCGCACGGCGGCCAGCGCGGCGTCGAGCGCCACCACGTAGGTCGCGCGCAGCGCGATCACCGCCGCAGCGGCGTCGGCCAGGAGGCCGTTCCAAGCTTCGAGCGACCCGTCGCCGCCACCGCTCGCAAGGAGCCGGCGCTTCTGCGCCAGCACGCGGCGGTAGCTACCGAGGCCGGCGAGCGCCGTCGGTCGCGTGCTGACGAGCCCGCGGTCGATGAGCCGCCGTCCGAGCGCGGGCGCGCCGCCGAGGAGATCGGCCTCCGCCGCGGTCCAGAGAACGACCGGCTGGAGCCCGACATGCTCTGCGAGCGGCAGCTCCCGGTCGTTGGCGCGCCGCAGGCGAACGTCTTGCCGCCAGCCGAGCTCGAGCCGATCGCGGCCGTCGACACCAGCGGCGAGGGCCACGTGGAAACCCTCCTCGCCGTGGCGCACACACGCGGCCAGCTCGGTGCTGCGGAAGCTCCTCGTGGTGGCGGCCGCGTAGACCGCCTCGAGCAGGCTCGTCTTGCCGGCACCGTTGTCGCCGAGCAGGAGCTGGCGGCCGCCACCGGGGATGACCGTGGCGTCGGCGAGGTTGCGGAAGGAGCGGGTAGTGAGAGAAGCGAGCAGAAGGAACCGAGGGCCGGGAGGTGGCGCCCCCGCCTGTCTTTCAAAGAGAAGGCAGGGGGTCGGGGGGATAGGGTGGAGAGTTACACGTGCATCGGCATGATGACGCAGAGGTAGCGCAGGTCGTCCCCCGCCACCGGGTAGCCCACACACTGACTCTCCGCGTCTTTGAGCTCGAGCCGCACCTGCGTTGCCTCGACCGCGGAGAGGAAGGCGCCCAGGTAGTCGGGGTTGAGCCCGAGCTTGAGCTCCGGCCCACCGTAGTCGCAGGGCACCTGCTCGGTCGCCTCGCCGAGGTCCGGGTTCGCTGCCGAGATCACCAGCCCCTCGGCGCTGAAGTGGAGGAGCACCCCTCGAGCCCGCTCACCGGTCAAGAGCGCGACGCGCTGGACCGCCTGCTGGAACGGTCCGCGGTCGAGAACCGGCTTCTTGTCGTGGTTCTTGGCGATGACTCGCTCGTAGTCGGGGAAGGTCCCCTCGAGAATGCGGCAGGTGAGCTCGCGCTTGCCGAGGGCGAAGGCGAGGTGGTGCTCACCCCGGCGGTAGGCGACCGTCTCGCTGCCGTCGAAGCGCAGCAGCTCCTGGAGCGCCTTGCGGGGGATCAGCACCCCGTCCTGGGCTCCGTGTACGCTCACCGCGTTGCCGTTCTCGCCCCCGGCAGCCGCCTCGACGAGCGCCAGGCGGTGGCCGTCGGTGGCCACCATCTCGAGGCCGTCCCCTTTGACCTTGAAGAGGGCGCCGTTGAGCTGGAAGCGCGACTCCTCCGTGGAGATGGCGAAGATGACCTTGCCGATCATCCGCCGCAGCACCTCGAGCGAGAGCTCGACCGCCGTCTCGCCCTCGACGCGCGGCAAGGTGGGAAAGTTTTCGGCCTCGAGGCCGCGGATGCGGAAGCGGCTGCGCCCGGCCTGCAGCGTGACGTTCGTGCCCTCGTCGACCTTGATCGCGAGCTCGGGCTCGGAGAGGGCGCGGACGATCTCGTGGAACTTCTTCGCCTGCACCGCCACCGCGCCGGCGCGCGGCACCTCGGCCTCGCACCACGTGGAGAGCGAGACGTCGAGGTCGGTGGCAGCGAGGGCGAGCTTGCCGTCGCGGGCGTCGAGGAGGAGGTGCGAGAGGATCGGAATCGTCGTCCGCCGCTCGACGATCCCCTGCAGAAGGGCCAGCTCCGTCAGCAGGGTGTCGCGCTGGAGACGGATTTCCATACCCTCGGGATCCTCCTCGAAATGGGCCGGAAATATAACACAGCCGTAGTCATAAGAGGGCTGCGGAGGGAGCGGAAAAGGACCCCTCGCGAGGCGCCGCAGCGCCGCCCTCGAGGAGGGCCGCTGCGGACATCCTGCGGACGTCATGCGGAGGGCGGCGGAAGATTCCAAGCGGACGGCGATGCCGCCACCGCCTCCACAGGCAATCCGCATGCTGTCGGCGTTCGGTTGTGGAAAAGGGAAGGGGGAGGAGCGGCTCAGGCGAAGTGCTGCAACATGCGGTCGAGGGTCTGGGCGAACTCGGCGTCCCCCTCGCGCAGCTTGTCGATCTTCTCCACCGAATACATCACCGTCGAATGGTGCTTGTCGTTGAACTGACGGCCGATGTCGGGATAGGAGAGCTCCGTCAGCCGCTTGCACATCCACATCGCCACCTGACGCGGGAAGGCGATCTGCTTCTGGTTCGACTTGCTCTTGATCTCGGAGACCTTCAAGCCGTAGTGGCGAGCGACGAACTTGATGACGTCGGAGGAGGAGACCCGGCGGTCGGCCTCGGGCAGGATGTCGCGCAGCGTCTCCTTGGCGAGGTCGAGCGACAGCGGGCGACCGGTGAGGGCGGAGAAGGCGAGCACCCGGTTGAGGATCCCCTCGAGCTCGCGCACGTTGCTGCGGACCTGCTGCGCGAGGAAGAGTGCCACGTCGTCGGGCACCTCCTGCCCGCGCGCCTCGGCCTTTCTGCGGAGGATGACGATCTTGGTCTCCAGCTCCGGAGGCTGGATGTCGGCGATGAGGCCCCACTCGAACCGACTGCGCAAGCGCTCTTCGAGCCCGGCGATGCTGCGCGGCGGGGCGTCGGAGGAGAGGATGATCTGCTTCTGCGCCGTGTAGAGGGTGTTGAAGGTGTGAAAGAACTCTTCCTGCGTACGTTCCTTGCCGGCGACGAACTGCACGTCGTCGATGAGCAGCACGTCGATCGTCCGGTAGCGGTCGCGGAAGGCGGGCATTCGGTCGAAGCGGATCGAGTTGATGAGCTCGTTGACGAACTGCTCGGCCGCCAGGTAGAGAACGCGCAAGTTGCCGTGGCGGCGCTGGATCTCGTGGCCGATGGCGTGCAGCAGGTGCGTCTTGCCGAGGCCGACGCCACCGTAGAGGAAGAGAGGGTTGTAGCTGTGCGCCGGGCTCTCGGCGACGGCCCGCGCCGCGGCGTGTGCAAACTGGTTGCTGCTGCCGACGACGAAGGTCTCGAAGAGGTAGCGACCGTCGAGAAGCGGCGGCGGGCGCTCGGGAGCGGTCGTCTTTTCGGCGAGCGAAAAGAGGACGCGGAACTGCGGGCCGCGGAGGTCGGCGATGGCGCGGTCGACCGCCGGCCGGTAGCTCTGCTCGAGGGCGTTGACGAAGTGGTCGTTGGGGGCCAGGAGAACGAGGCGGTCGGCCTCCTCGCGCTGGACGCGCAACGGCCGGAACCAGGTGGCGACTTCCTCGGGGTCGAGGTGGCGCTCGAGCTCGCGCTGGAGCTCCTTCCAGAGGTTCTTGCTCAAGGTGTTCCGGAGGGGCGAGAGGCAGAATTCCGCACAGTTTCCACACTCTGTGGAAAAAGATCGACGGCGTCGGACGCGACCGACGACCGTTCTTGTACCCCGGGGATTGCGGGCACTATAACACGGGGGTCGGGGGCTGCAAGAGGGCGTGTGTTCCAGGCCGCAAGTCGTGCGACCACGGGCAGATCGCTGCTGGGAGCAGGGGTATGAACGGGGGAGGAATCGCGCCCGAGGACACCGCCGCCCGGCTCCTCGCCTGGTACCGCGCGCAGCGGCGTGACCTGCCATGGCGCCGCACCCGAGATCCCTGGGCGATCTGGGTGTCGGAGGTCATGTTGCAGCAGACGCGCGTCGAGCACGTGGTCTCCTTCTTCCAGCCCTTCCTCGACCGCTTCCCGAACCCTGCTGCGCTCGCCACCGCGCCGCTCGACGAAGCGCTCGCCCGCTGGTCGGGTCTCGGCTACTACCGTCGTCTCCGCCTCCTCCACCGCGCCGCCAAGGAGGTGGTCGCGATGGGGGGGACGATCCCTTCCGAGCCGGCCGCCCTGCGCGCGCTGCCGGGGGTCGGTGACTATACCGCGGCGGCGGTGGCGAGCATCGCCTTCGGTCGCGCCGTGGCGGTGCTCGACGGGAACGTCGAGCGAGTTCTCGCGCGGCGGCTCGCGTGCGCGGAGGACACCACGCGCGCGGCGGTCAAGTCCCGGCTGCGCGCGGCGGCGGCGGAGCTCCTCGATCCGGCCGCCGCGGGCGAATCGAATCAGGCGCTCATGGAGCTCGGCGCCACGGTCTGCGCACCGCGGGCGCCGCGCTGCGGGGCGTGCCCGATCGCGGCGGGTTGCCTCGCGCGCGAGAGTGGGAGCCCGGAAGCGTTCCCGCGTCCCGCGCGCCGGCAGCAGCCGCGACGCGTGAGCCTCCTTGTCGCCGTCGTCGCGCGCGGATCGCGCGTGTTGCTCTTCCGGCGCGGTGAGGACGAGCGGCTCCTGGCCGGCACCTGGGAGCTGCCGTGGATCGAGACGACGGCAGGCGAGGCCGAGGCGGCAGTCGCCGGCGCGGCGGATTCGCTCGGCGAGCGATACGGCGGGCAGTTCGTGCTCGGGGAGGAGCTCGGCCGCGTGCGCCACGCCATCACCACACGACGCCTCACGGCGACGGTGTGCCGCGCACGGTGCGACGGCGAGGGCGCCGTCCCCGGGTGCGCCGTCCCCGAAGGCGGGGTCGCCGAGGGGCGCGAAGCACGCTGGGTGGAACGGAGCGAGATCGCCACGCTGGCGACCTCGTCGCTCGTCGCGAAGGCGCTCGCCCTCGCGTTCCCTGCCGTGCGCCCTACTGCCCGCCGGCGAGGATGAACCAGCCGACGAGCTTGTCGTCGATCTCGCGCAGGCGCTTCGCGACGAGCGTGCAGAGGATGCGCAGCAGGCGCAGCGAGGAGACCTTGCTGCGGATGTCGAGCAGGCCGGAGACGACGTCGCGCGGGATGGCGAGCACCACCGCGCCCTCGTCGTGCGCGGTGGCGAGGGCCGAGCGCGGTTGGTTGTCGATGAGCGCCATCTCGCCGAACCAGTCGCCGCGCTCCATGAAGGCGAGCGCCTCCTCGCCCGCCCCCGGGATCTCCTTGCTGATGCGAACGCGGCCGTCGAGCACCACGTACATGGCGTCGCCGGCATCCCCCTCGCGGAAGATCACCTCGCCGGGGTTGAGCTTGCGTTCGCGGGAGAGCGAGGCGAGGAAGTGGATCTCCATCCGCGAGAGCTTCTGTTCCTGAAAGAGGTCCTGCTTCTGGGTGAGGTGCAGTCGGAACGACCCCGTGGGCTCGCGCAGGGGCGCGCCGAGCGGGGGGAGGCTCTTGCCCGCCTCGGTGAAGAACTTCGTCAGGCGGTCGTTGGTGGCCCGCAGCTTGGTGGACAAGCTGCGCCAGAACGTCCACCAGAGCGCCATCGCGAAGCGCGGGTCCTGCTCGCCGACGGCGCCGAGCGCGACTGGGTTGAAGAGGAAGAGCTCGGTCGCCTGCTCGGTCACTGCGTCGACCGAGCGCGGTGCGCCGTCGACGAAGCTCGACTCGCCGAAGAGGTCGCCCTCGGCGAGGCGCGCAATCTCGAACGAGCCGTACGACGTGTCGCGCTTGATGAGGACGCGGCCTTTGTGGACGATGTAGGCGTCGAGGGAGGCATCGCCTTCCTTGATGACGGTGACGCCACCGGGGAAGCGCACGAGCGAGGTGGACTGCGCGAGCCGCTCGAGCTGCTCGGGCGGAAAGTGGTCGAGGATGGAGAAGCCGGCGAGCCGCTCGTAGACCCTCACGACCGCGCTCCGCGCCGGGGGCGCCGCGAGATGGCGGAGGGAGGCCGGCGTCGCATGGTCGGGCGCGTATCTTATCGCCGGGGCCTGGTTCCTATCGCCGCGGCCCTGGTTCTTATCGCCGCAGCGCCTGGGCGGCCGGCGCCGTCCGTCGCAGGCCGTCGAGGGCGACGGCGAGCTGCCGCGTCGTGAGGACGGCGGGCGGCAAGAGCTCGAGGACCTCGCCGCGCGCACCGCTGGGGAGGGCGAGGATTCCGGCGCCGAGCGCCCGGCGCGCCCAGGCGACGGCTCCCCCGTCCTGGTCGAGCTCGACGCCCCAGAGCAGGCCGCGGCCGCGGACCGCGCGCACGCCGGGGAGGGCGGAGAGCACCTCGACGCTGGTAGCGATGGCGGCGCCGAGAGCCGCGGCGCGCGCCGTGAAGTCGGGGCTGCCGAGGACGCGAAGGGTGGCGAGCGCCGCGGCGCACGCCAGGGGGTGAGCGAGGAAGGTCGCGGTGTGAAGCGCCTCGCCGTTCGCCGGCCACGCGGCGAGCAGCTCGCGACGCCCGAGCACCGCGGCGAACGGCAGCCCGCCGGCGAGCGCCTTGCCGCAGCAGACGAGGTCTGGCTCGATCCCCGCGTCGAGGGAGGCGAAGAACGGCCCGATGCGGCCGCCGCCGGTCAAGATCTCGTCGACGACGAGCAGCGCGCCATGACGCCGCGCCAGCGCCGCGAGCTCGGCGAGCCATCCAACCGGCGGCAGCACGACGCCGGCTCTCCCCTGCACCGGCTCGACGACGACGCAGCCGACCGCGCCATCGGCGAGGGCGCGCTCGAGCGCCGCCGCCGGAGCGCCGTAGGGAAGGTGGCGGACGTGGGGGTGGATGTGGGCGGCGAAGGGGGCGCGGAAGGCGTCGCGACCGCCGGCGGCGAGGGCGCCGAGCGTGAGCCCGTGGTAGCCGCCGTCGAAGGCGAGGACGCCGGCCCGGCGCGTGGCGAGCAGCGCGGTCTTGAGTGCCACCTCGACCGCATCGGCGCCCGAGGCGGCGAAGTAGACGGCGGCGTCCGCCAGCGGCGCACGGGCGACGAGCGCGGCGGCGAGGGCGACGCGCGCCGGGTGCGCGGCGACGTCGCCGAGGCCGTGGAGGAGGCGCCCGGCCTGCCGCCGCACCGCCGCGACGATCGCCGGGTGGCGGTGGCCGACGAGCGCCACGCCGAACCCCGAGGTCAGGTCGACGTAGCGGTTGCCGTCGACGTCGAGGACGTTGGCGCCGCGCGCCTCACGCCACGCCGGGGCGCCGCGAGCGGTGTTGACGCCCGGCGCTTCGAAGGCGCCGAGATCCGCCGCGAGCTGGCTGGCGCGCGGGCCGGGCGGCGGCACCCGGAGGCGCGGCAGGAGATCGCCGCGGGAGAGCGCCGCCGGCTCGCGACGGCTCCGGCGCGTGCGACGGAGCGGCGGCACGGTCGCTACATCTCCCGGCGGCCGAGCAGCGAGCGCGAGAGCGTCACCTCGTCGGTGTACTCGATGTCGCCGCCCACCGGCATGCCGAAGGCGAGGCGGGTGACGCGCACGCCGCGGGCCTTGAGCAGGCGCGCCAGGTAGTGCGCCGTCGCCTCGCCTTCGACGTTGGGATTGGTGGCGAGGATCACCTCGGCGACGCCGGGCAGGCGCGCGAGCAACCCGTCGACGGCGAGCTGCTCGGGGCCGATCCCGCGCAGCGGCGAGAGCGCGCCGAGCAGCACGTGGTAGCGCCCGTGGAACTCGCCGGTGCGCTCGATGGGTTCGATGTTGAAGGGCTCCTCGATGACGCAGAGCTGCGCGTCGTCGCGGCGCGGGTCGTCGCAGAAGCGACAGGGGTCCACCGCGGTGATGGCGTTGCAGCGCGAGCAGTGGAAGAGCCGCGCTTTGACCTCGACGATGGTGCGCGCGAGAGCCTCGGCCTCCGCGGTCGTCACCCGGAGCAGGTGGTGGGCGAGGCGCGTCGCGGTCTTCGGCCCGACGCCGGGGAGACGCGCCAGCTCGCGCACCAGATCCTGGAGGGGATCGTTGGACACTGCGGTGGCGGAGACCGGGCTCAGCGGAGCTCAGCTCCGAGCCGACGGGCGGGGCCCGAAGGCGCGACGTGGGCGTGGTCGAGCGCGAGCGACCGCACGATCAGAACATCCCCGGCATGCCGAGGCCGCCGGCGAGCGAGCCGACCTTCTCCTGCATCGCCTCTTCGACCTTGCGACTCGCTTCGTTGACGGCGGCGAGGATCAGGTCCTGCAGCATCTCGGGGTCGGCAGGGTCGAGCACCTCGCGCTCGATGGTGACGCCGAGCAGCTGCTTGTGGCCGTTCATGCGCACCGAGACCATGCCGCCGCCCGCAGTCGCCTCGACCTCGAGCTCGGCGAGCTCGCGCTGGATGCGCTCCTGCATCTGGGCAGCCTGCTTCATCATCTTCTGGATGTTCATCACTCCTCCGTTGCGGTGCGCTCGACCGCCGCGATGGTGCCGCCGAAGATGTCGAGCATCGCCTGCACCTTGGGATCGGCTGCAGCGCTCTCGACGTCCGGCGTCGCGGGCGGCGCCGGCAGCGCGTCGCCCGCGCCATCGAGGATCCGCCAGCGCGCGCCCGGTCCGCACACCTCGGCGAGCGCCTCCTCGAGCGCGGCGCGGTTGCCGGGGCGCTGGAGCGCCGCGGCGAGGCCGAGGTCGCCCGGCTGCCGGAAGATCTGCAGCTCCCCGGCTTCGACGTGCAGCGCCTGCGCCTCCGCGAGATGGGCCGCGAGCACCTGGCGGCGGCGGGCGACGGCGTGCAGGACCGCCGCGGTGGGATTGTTGCTGTCTTCGGGGACGACGGCGATCGGCGCCGCGGCAACCGCTGCGGCGGCAACGGGCGCGGGCGCGGCCGGCGTCGGGGCGGCGGCGCGTGGCGGCACCGGCGCGGCGACGCGAGGGGACGAGGTCGGGAGCGAAGGCGCGGGCGCGGCAGAACGCGCCGGCTCGCGGGCGGATGGCGCAGCGCCCGACCCGGACGCCGGCGCACCGCCGGAGGCCGCGGGAATCGCGCCGCCGCGCAGCAGCTCCTCGACGCGCGTGAGCTTGGGAAGCTCGGCCGCGCGCAGCAGCGCCACCTCGAGCGCGAGGCCGGGCACCTCGCTGCGTCGCACCAGCGGCTCGATGGCAAGGAGCTGGTGGAGGAGCCGGAGCAGGTTCTCGTAGCCGGCACCCTGCGCCACGGTCTGCAGGCGCGCCGTCTCGTCAGGTGGCAGGTCGAGTCGCGCCGTGGTGCCGCCGAGCGCGAGGTGGAGTGCGTCGCGGCAGTACCCGAGGAAGCGGCCGAACAGCTGGCGCGGGTCCCAGCCTTCCTGCTCGACGCTCCTCGCGTGGGCGGCCACGGCGGCGCCGTCGCCGGCGACGATGGCGGCGAGCAGGCGGTGGAAGAGGTCGAAGTCGAAGCCGCCGAGCAGGCGCGCGGCGTCGTCGTCGGCGATGGAGCCGGCGCCGTAGGTGGCGAGCTGGTCGAGCAGCGCGACCGCGTCCCGCACGCTCCCCTCGCCGGCCCGCGCGACGAGCCGCACGGCGCTGGGCGAGGCGGCGATCCCCTCGGCGCGGCAGACCGCCTCGAGGTGCGCGGCGAGGGTCTCGACCGGCACGCGCCGGAAGCGGAACTCCTGGCAGCGCGAGAGGATCGTCGCCGGCACCGCTTCGGCCTCGGTGGTGGCGAAGATGAAGACCAGGTGCGGCGGCGGCTCCTCGACGATCTTGAGCAGGGCGTCGAATGCCTGCCGCGAGAGGCGGTGCACCTCGTCGAGCACCACCACCTTGTAGCGGTCGCGGGCCGGCCCATAGCGCAGGCTCTCGGTCAGGTCGCGGACCTGCTCGACCTTCGAGTAGGTGGCGGCGTCCACCTCGAGGACGTCGAGGTCGGCGCCGATGGTGATCTCACGACAGGCGAGGCACTCGTTGCAGGGATCCGCCGCGGGACCACGCTCGCAGTTGAGCGCCTTGGCGAGCACGCGCGCTGCGGTCGTCTTGCCGACGCCGCGGATGCCGGCGAAGAGGTAGGCCTGGGCGATGCGCCCCTCGACGAGGGCGTTGCGCAGCGCCGTCACCACCGGCTCCTGGCCGATGAGGCTGGCGAAGTCCTGGGGGCGCCACTTGCGCGCCAGCGCCTGATAGGTCATGGCGACGTGGGGTGCGCGCGAGCGGGGCGTGAAGGGTTCCGGTAGCGCTGCGGCACCCGGCGCGGACGCCTTATCGCTGCTCCCTTCCGGGCCTGACGAGGTTCGGTGCCGTCCGGTGCACAGGACCCGAACCCTTCACGCCCCACTCGCGCGGTCCCATCCTAGCAGTCCCCGGGTCGCCGGGTGCCGCACCGCGGCGACCGCCTGACGCGTCGCGGCAGGTCGATTCCGGGGCAACCCGCCGAACCCAAGGGCGGGGCGGCGGCGCCCCTGGGCCTAGGAGGGCAAGGGGTCGGGGGATCGGGTGAAGAGAAACAGCGGGTGAAGAGAAACCCGGCGAGGGGGTTCCGTGGGCGGCGGCAGCGCGGCGCGCGCGGTGGCGGGGCGGGCGCATCTTTGCGTGCAGCCGGCCGCTGCCCTACAATACGCGGCCCTGCCTCGACCGGGGCAGCCCATGGGCATGGACGACCGGGAGTGGATGCGGCTGGCGCTCGACGAGGCGCGCCGCGCTGCCGCGCTCGGCGAGGTGCCGGTGGGCGCCGTGGTGGTGCGTGGCGACGAGCTCCTCGGCGCCGGGCACAACCGCCGGGAGACGGAGGGGGACCCGCTCGCGCACGCCGAGCTGCTGGCCCTGCGGCAGGCGGCGGCACGGGTGGAAGGGTGGCGGCTGCTCGGCTGTACAATGTTCGTGACCCTCGAGCCTTGCGCCATGTGCGCGGGCGCCTTGGTCAACAGCCGGGTGGAGCGCCTGGTCTTCGGGGCTCCCGACGCCAAGGCGGGGTTCTGCGGATCTCTGGGTGACCTGCCGCGAGATCCGCGGCTCAACCATCGCCTCGAGGTGGCCTCGGGTGTGCTGGCAGACGAGTGCGGGGCCTTGTTGCGCGACTTCTTTCGGCGTCTGCGAGGGGAGCGCATCGGATCGTCTTAGGTGGTTCTTTTCAGCATCACGTCGCGGAGAGGTGACCGAGCGGTTGAAGGTGCACGCCTGGAACGCGTGTGTAGGGGAAACTCTACCGTGGGTTCGAATCCCACCCTCTCCGCCATTCCTCGCTCTGCTCGGACTGGCGGCGAGGGTGGGCTTCGGTCGTCGGTCGGTCGCCCCTCGGGCGCCCGACCTCTAGAGCGAATCCCGGTTTTCGCGCAGGAGCGTAGGAGTCGGAGGCGAATCTCGCTGCGCTCGATTCGGCCCGGACGGGAATCTCGCTACGCTCGATTCGCACCGGACGGGAATCTCGTTGCGCTCGATTTGATAAGAGTGAAGGGTCTCGCGGTGAGATCACTTGTTGACAATTCGGAGAGGTGCCAGAGCGGTCGAACGGGGCGGTCTCGAAAACCGTTGACCATGCAAGTGGTCCGTGGGTTCGAATCCCACCCTCTCCGCCATTCTCGAACCTGATTTGTGAACCCCTGAGCAGGAAGGACGTGCGACGTGAAGAGAACGTTTCAGCCCAACAATCGGCGGCGCAAGCGCACGCACGGGTTTCTGGTGCGGATGCGGACGCGGCACGGGCAGGCGGTGTTGTCGCGGCGGCGGCGCAAGGGGCGGAAGCGTCTGAGCGTCTGAGCGGCGGTGCCGGGCCGGTCGTCGCGGGGCTTTCCGGAGGGGAGCGACTGCGGCGGCGGGATCGGGTGCGGCGTTCGGGCGAGTACCTGGCGGCCTACCGTCGCGGACGGCGGCGGTCGGGTGCGCTGCTGACGCTGCATTACGGCCCCAACGAGGCCGGCCTCGCACGGCTCGGCGTCACGGTGAGCCGGAAGGTCGGCAACTCGGTCGTGCGCCACCGTGTCAAGCGTCGCCTCGTCGAGATCTACCGTCGCGCGCCCGTGCGCGCCGACCTTCCTGCGTGGGACTTCGTGGTCCACGTCAAGCCGGCGGCGGCGACGGCGCCGTTCGCCGAACTGCGCGGGGAGCTCCTGGCGCTCCTCGGCGCCGCCGCCTCCGGCCGCGCCCGTTCGGGCGAGCGATGAAAAGCGCGGTGCTGGCGGCGCTCGCCGCGTACAAGCGCTGGGTGTCGCCGGTGCTCCCCCCGTCGTGCCGCTTCGTCCCCACCTGCTCGGAATACGCGCGGCTGGCGGTGATCAAACACGGCGTCGGCCACGGCCTTCTCCTGGCCGGCGGCCGCCTGCTACGCTGCCAGCCCTTCCATCCCGGCGGCGTCGACCTCCCGTGAGCGCCGCAGGAACTTCACTCCCCGGCGTGAGCACCGAGCTCGGGCCCTCGAGCCCAACCCCCGCCGAGTAACAGGCACCCCCGAGTCGGAATGGCGGGTGCCTTCCGGCCGTAGGAGCGAGACGCGTGGAGAATCGCCGGCTGCTGCTCTTCTTCGGAATCTCCCTGGCCATCCTCCTGGGATGGCAGTGGCTCGTGCCGAGCCCCGCGAAGCGACCCGCGACCGCGCCGGTGCCGACGCCGGTGGCCGGCTCCGCGGCCGGCGCCGCGACGCCTTCGCCCTCCCCCGCTGGCGGCACCTCTCCCGGCGCGCCGGCTGCCGTCGCCGCGGCAGCCCCGACGGCCGCGCCCATCGCCGCGAACGCCGAACGGCAGGTCATCGTCGACCACGAGGAGTTCCGCGCCGTCTTCACCAATCGCGGAGCGCAGCTCTTGTCCTTCCGTCTCAAGGAGCACCGCGACGAGCGCGGTGAGCCGCTCGAGCTCGTCCGCTCGCGGGTCGCCGGGCCGTGGCCGCTCGGGCTCGTCGGCCCCGACCTGCAGCCGCTACCCCTCGACGACGTCCTCTTCGCCACCCGCCGCGAGCGCGACCGCGAAGGGCACGAGGTCGTGAGCTTCGACTACCGCGGCCCCGCCGGCAGCGCGCGCAAGGTGGTGCGGGTCCTCGGCTCCGGCCTCCTGGGCCTCGAGATCGAGGCTTCGGTCCCTGGCTGGGGGGTGGTGCTCGGCCCTGGCATCCGGAACCCGCCGGCGAAAGAGCTCGACTCGAAGCAGCTGCCGCGTCAGGTCGTCTACCGCGCAGCGGGCGAGGTCGAGACGCTTCTCGCGCCCAAGGTCGAGAAGCAGGCGAGCCTGCCCGTCGCCGGGCTGACATGGGTGGGAGTCGCGGACAACTACTTCCTCGCCGTGCTCATCCCGGAGTCACCGCTCGCCGCGGTGGTCGTCCAGCCGGTGACGGTGACCGCGGCGCCCCCCGGCAAGCCCTACCGGATGCGCCCCTTCGACGACGCGGAGACCCTCGCCGAAGCCGACGCCGAGCTGCCGCGCGACCTCCGCGTGGTGGTGCGACCGCGAGGTGGCGTGCTGCAGGGGACGGCCTTCATCGGCGCCAAGCAGTACGAGCGGCTGGCGAAGCTCCCCTGGGGTCTCGAGGAGACGCTGCAGTGGGGGATCTGGGGCGTCATCGCACGCCCCCTGCTCTGGGCCCTGCTCTGGATCCACGACCACATGGTAGCCAACTACGGCTGGGCTATCATGTTGCTAACGCTTGGGTTACGGGTTCTGCTCTTCCCTCTCACCTGGTCCAGCCAGCGGTCGATGCAACGCATGCAGGAGCTGCAGCCGCGGATGCAGGCGATCCGCCAGAAGTACCGCGGCAAGCTGCGCGACAAGAACGGGCGCATGGACCTCGAGGCGCAGCGGAAGATGAACGAGGAGCTTCAGGAGCTCTTCCGCAGCGAGGGGGCGAACCCCTACGGCGGCTGCCTGCCGATCCTCGTCCAGATTCCCGTCTTCTTCGCCCTCTTCACCATGTTGCGGAGCGCCGTCGAGCTGCGCCACGCCCCGTGGGCGATGTGGATCCACGACCTTTCGGTGGCGGACCCCTACTACGTGCTGCCGCTCGTGATGGGCGCCAGCCAGGTCTACCAGCAGCGGCTGACGCCGATGAGCGGCGACCCGATGCAGCGGCGGCTGATGCAGCTCTTCCCCTGGATCTTCACCGTCTTCTCCCTCGGCTTCCCCGCCGGGCTCGTGCTCTACTGGACGGTGAACAACGGGGTGACCATCCTGCAGACCCTCGTCCTCAACCGACAGAAGCGGGCGGAGAAGGCGGCAGAGAAAGCCGAGTCCAAGCGGAAGCGGCGCCGCGAGCGGGACGATGAGAAGGGGGCGGGCGCGTGAGCTCCCCACCGCGCCGCTACTTCTCCGCGGAGACGGAGTCGCAGGCGGTCATGGAAGCCGCCGGGCACTTCGACCTGCCGCCGGGCGAGCTGGCGTATCGCGTCCTGGCGAAGAAGGCTGGCGCCCTGCGCCGATCGCGGGTGGTGATCGAGGTGGATCCGGGCCAGCCCCGCAAGGCCCTCGAGGAGAGGCCGGCGGAGCGGGCGGTCGAGCGCCCGACCGCGGCCATGCCGCGACCGTCACCACCGCCGGCCCGCGCCACGCCCGCGGTTGCTGTCGTGCCGGCGCCGGAGCGGCCTCGAGAGCGCGAGGAGGCCGGCCCGTGGACCCAGCCGCTGCCGTTCGCACCCACGGCAGGGGCGGCGGGCGCGCTCGCCGCCGTCGGCGCCCTGGTCGAGCTCGCCGGCTTGCGGATCGAGGCCGCTGCCGAGGTGGTGGAGACGGCCGACGGCCGCACCGTACACGTCGACCTGACGGGGCCCGACCAGGACGCGCTCCTCGCCCACCGGGGGGAGCTGCTGGGGGCCTCTGAATACCTGTTGCGGCGGATGGTGCGCGAGCTTCCCGAGGGTGGCCTCGTCGCCGACGCGGCGGGGTACCGCGCCGCGCGGGAGGAGGAACTCCGCCGCCGGGCGGCTTCTGCCGCCCTCGAAGCGCGCGCAGGCAGGACGGATGTGCTCTTCGAGCCGCTGCCGCCGGCCGAGCGCCGGATCGTGCACCTGGCGATCCAGGACGAGGCGGGGGTCGCCTCCGAGTCCACCGGTGAGGGAGAGATGCGACGCGTCCGCGTCTTCCTCGCGGACCGGGCCGGCGACGCACCGCGCTGACGGGACCGCCGCGGCGTTTCACGTGAAACACGAGGGCCGCGGCGGCGGACTGTCGGGTGCCGTGTTTCACGGGAAACACCCGGTCTAGACTCGCCGCCGCGCATGGCGGTCACACTCCCCGAGATCCCCCTCGCCACCTTCTCCGCCGCCCTCTCCCCCATGGCGCCGGAGCCACTGGCACCCGCCGTCTACCAGCGGCTCTTCGCCCACTACGAGGAGCTCCGGCGGTGGAGCCCTCGGCTGGCGCTCATCGGCCCCGGCACGGCGGGCGAGGTGCTCGCCCGCCACTTCGGGGAGTCGCTGGCAGCGCTCCCCTGCCTCCCCACCAACGGCGGGGCTCCGGGCCGTCTCGTCGACATCGGCTCGGGAGCCGGCTTCCCGGGGCTCGTGCTGGCGGCGGCGCGTCCCGACTGGGACGTCACGCTGGTCGAGCCACGCGAGCGCAAGTGGGCTTTCCTCCAGGCCGCCGCCCGGCACGCCGGATTGTCGTGCCGGTGCCTGAATGCTAGAGTCGCCACCCTCTTGCCGCCGGGGCTCCCGGACGCATACGAGGCAGTCACCGTGCGGGCTCTCAGGCTCCCCTCTCCGGTCCTGGCAGCGCTCGCGGGGCGTTTGAGCCCCGGCGGGCGTGTGCTGCTCTGGGCAGGCGCGGAAGACCCCCCGCTCTCCCCCGGCCTGCGGCTCATCCGAGCCGAGCCGCTGGCGGGGTCGCTGGCGCGCCGTCTGCTGGTGGTGGAGCGCGCGCTGCAGGAGAGCTGGTGACGGAGATCCTGGCGATCGCCAACCAGAAGGGGGGCGTCGGCAAGACGACCACCGCGATCAACCTCGGGGCGGCGCTCGCCGCCCTCGAGCGCCGGATCCTCCTCGTCGATTGCGACCCGCAGGGCAACGCCACCCGCGGTCTCGGTGCGACGGCGGCGCGGCCGCACCTCTACCACGTGCTGAGCGGTCAGGCGGAGGCGGCGGACGCGGTGCAGCCGAGCGGCTTCCCCAACCTCGACCTGATCCCCGCCGACCGTGACCTGGTGGGGGTCGAGGTGGAATTCCCCGGCCTCGAGCGCTGGGAGCATCGCCTCGCAGAGGCGCTGGCGCCGATCGCCGACGACTACGCGACCGTGCTCCTCGACTGCCCCCCGTCGCTCGGCCACCTCACGGTTGCCGCGCTGACGGCCGCCACCGGCGTGCTGGTGCCGTTGCAGTGCGAATACTTCGCTCTCGAGGGGATTCGCGACCTCGTCTCGACCATCGACCGCGTGCGCGGGGCGCTCAACCCGCGGCTCGACATCGCCGGCATCGTGCTCACCATGTTCGACGACCGCACCAACCTCGGGCAAGACGTCGCCGCCGAGGCCCGCCGCGTCTTCGGCGACAAGGTCTACGGCACCGTGGTGCCACGCAACGTGCGGCTCGCCGAGGCGCCGAGCCACGGCGTCCCGGTGCTCGCCTACGACATCAAGTGCCGCGGCGCCGTGGCCTACCTCGACCTCGCCCGCGAGGTGCTCGGAGTGGCTGCGTGACGGCTTCCGTCAAGCGCCGCGCCCTCGGCCGGGGACTCGACGCTCTCCTGCGCCCGGCGGGTGCCGACGTCCGCTCGCTGCCGGTGACGGCGTTGCACCCGAACCGCCACCAGCCGCGTCGCGACTTCGACCCGGCGGCGCTCTCCGAGCTCGCCGCATCGATCCGCGTCCAGGGGCTCGTGCAGCCGATCGTCGTCACCCCCGACGACGGCTCGAGCTACACCATCGTCGCCGGCGAGCGGCGATGGCGCGCCGCGCAGGAGGCCGGCCTCACGGACGTGCCGGTGGTGGTGCACGAGGTGCGGGACGACCGCCACCTGCTCGAGCTCGCGCTCGTCGAGAACCTGCAGCGCAGCGACCTCAATGCCATCGAGGAGGCGCTCGCGTACCAGTCGCTGCAGGAGGAGTTCGGCGTCGCTCAGGAAGAGATCGCCACGCGCGTCGGCAAGGCCCGCTCGACGATAGCTAACTCACTGAGACTGTTGAACTTACCAGAGGGCGTCCAGGCCCTCTTGCGAAGCGGCGCGCTCACGGCTGGCCAGGCACGGCCGCTGCTCGCCCTCGGCAAGCCGGCCGAGCAGCTCTCGCTCGCCAAGCGGGCGGTCGCCGAGGGCCTCTCCGCGCGAGAGCTCGAGGCGCTGGCGACGGCGCGCCGCGGAGGCCAGCGCCCGAAGGCGAAGCCGCCGCGGCCGCACGACGTCCACGGTGCGGCTGCTGCGGAACGGCTGACGCGGCGCCTGCAAACGAAAGTCGAGATCCGGCGCCGGCGTGACGGCGGAGGCAGCGTGCAGATCCACTTCTTCTCGGAGGAGGATCTGATGCGTCTCTACGAGAGGTTGATGGCGGCCGACGAGGGGGAGCCATGAAGGCCAAGAACGGGAACAAGAGCCAGCTCAACGGCTTCCTCGATGCCGGCAGTCACCTGCGTGGAGAGCTGCATTTCGAGGACACGTTTCGCATCGACGGGCGTCTCACCGGCAAGGTGGACTCCGACGGCGACCTCTACGTCGGCGAGCACGGCGAGGTCGAGGGCGAGGTGCGCGTGGGCCGGTTGTTCGTCACCGGCAAGGTGCAGGCGATCGTCCAGGCGCAGCGAGTCGAGGTGGCTCCGGGTGGACAGCTACGCGGCGAGGTGGTCACTCCGTGCCTCGTCATCGACGAGGGGGCGCTCTTCGAGGGGCTCTCGCGGATGATCAGCGCCGAGCCCGTCGCCGCCGCACCGAAGCCGACGCCGGTGGCTGCGGTCCGCGGCTGACGCGGTGCGACTTCGCGGAGCGACTGCTATTCGGTGAGCGCCTCGTAAGAGGGGACGAAGCCGAGCGGATGCGTCGAGCGGAACGCCGGCTCGAACGCGCTCGTCAGCGCGCGCCCGTCCATGTCGCGGCCCACCGGCAGGCCGAGCGCGTAGAGCAGCGTCGGCACCACGTCTTCGATCGCCGCCTCGCCACCGAAGCTGCCGGCACGAACGCCCTCGCCACGCAAGAGCAAGATGCCGTCGGAGCGGCCGCTGAGCACGCCTTCGACGGGGAGCCTGCCGAGCCGCACGGCACGGCGCCAGCCACCCGGCGCCGCGGCGCCGTACGGTGAGATGACGGCGAGCAGCCGGTCGCCGCCGTCGCGGGCCCAGAGCGCGGCGAGGAAGTCGTCGAGGTGTCGGTAGTACATCTCGACCATGCGCGCCGCGTTCGCCGCCCGCTCGGTCTGCACCCCCTCGAGGTCGTGGGCCACGTAGCCGCCGAACCAACGTCGCGAGATCTGGCGCAGCCCGGGCAGGCGGAGGAAGAGTGCGTTGGTGCGCGGGTGCTCGTCGAGCAGGCTCGTCGTCAGCCGTTCGCGCCAGAGGTCCTGCCGGAGCGCGAGCAGCACCGCAGGCGGCGGTGGTGATCCGAAGCGATCGAGCAGCGACGCGTCGATCGACGCACCATCGACCGCGAAGCCCTCGGCGCGCGCCGCGAGGGAGGGCGGCACCACCTGTCCGGGCGTGCCGGCGAAGAACGCTTCCGAGAGCGCGAAGACGACGCCAGGGGGAGCCGGGGTCGCTTCGGGCCAGCCGACGACACCGGGCGTTCCGCCGAGCTGCGCGAGGATCTCCCAGAGAGCCAGCGAGCGGCGCTCGCCGCGGCCGGCCTGCCGCGGCGTGCCGCCGAAGAGGCCCCAGCGCGAGAACCCGATTCCCGCCGGCAGGAGCGAGAGCTCGGCGCCGGGAGCGATGAAGGCGGCGGGGTAGAGCTCGTTGCCGCGAACGCCGTGGCGGTGCGGGTACTTGCCGGTGGCGAGCGTCGCCCAGAGCGGCTGCGCCCGGGTGGGCGTGAGCGACCGCAGCCGCGCGCAGCTCCCCTCCCGCAGCGCAGCGGCGAGGAAGGGGAGACGCCCCTGCTCGGCGAGCGGAAGGAGCGCGTCGAGCGTGGCGGCGTCGATACCGACGACGTAGAGATCGAGCTGTCGCTGACCCTCGACGACCGCCTCGAGCGGCGTCGGCTCGGGTCGCGGCTGGTAGGCCTCGCGCCGCTCGACGATGACGTAGAGCGACAGCACGACGACGAGCGCGATGCCCCAACGGCTCGCCGTCCCGTACGGCCGCCGCGCCCAGCCGTGGACGAGCGCCGTCGCCAGCGTGATGAGGCCGGCGAGGGCCAGCCAGGCCGCCGCCTTGAGCAGGCGCACGTTGATGCCCGACGGCAGGTAGTAGGCGTGGAACGACGCCTGCGCTCCGTCGAGCACGGCGAAGCCGAGCAGCACGGCTGCCAGCGACCAGGGAAGGAAGCGCGGCGCCCACGGCGCAGCTCGCACGAGCCACGGCAGGTGGACGACGAGGCTGGCGATACCGAGCAGCGCGGCGTAGGCGAGCACCGCGCGGAGCAGCGGCGCGAGGTGGAACGGCAGCTCCGGATTGAGGAAGAAGAGCAGGCCCGCGAGGTGCGCGCCGGCGAGCGCCCCGGGCAGCACCGCGGCGGCGGCGACGCGAAGGCGAGAGCTCCTGACGCGGGCCGGCGGGGCGTCGGGATCGGCGGTGACTGGGTCGGCGATGACGGGCTAAGCTCCTGCCGGAGCATTCTCCCATTCCGTGCCAGCGACACTAGACTCGCTCGGGAGGTATCGCCGATGCCCGCGACCCAGGCCACCTCGCTCGACCGCGTCGCGGTCGCCCTCGACACCGCGGACTGGGATCGCTTCGAGTCCTGGTGCCGGCTGTTCGGGCCACGGGTCGGCCTGCTCAAGGTGGGGCTCGAGGCGTTCGCGCGATGGGGTCCGCGCGCGGTGGAGACGGCGCGCACGCACGCCGCCGGCGTCTTCCTCGACCTCAAGCTCCACGACATCCCGAACACCGTCGCGGGCGCGGTGCGCGCCGTGCGCGGCCTGGGCGTTCGCCTGCTCACCGTGCACGCCGGCGGCGCGACGCCGATGCTGGCGGCGGCGGTGGATGCGGCGGGCGGCGAGGTCGGGATCCTCGCGGTGACGCTCCTCACCCACCTCGCGGAGCCCGAGCTCGGCGAGCTCGACCTGCCCGGCTCCGCCGGCGACCGCGTCGCGCGCTGGGCGGCGGTCGCCGCGGGCGCCGGTTGCGCCGGAGTGGTCTGCTCGCCGCGTGAGGCCGGCCGCCTGCGAGCGCTGCTGCCGCGGCCTTTCCTGCTCGTCACTCCCGGCGTCCGCCCGGCGGGCACGGAGGCCGCCGATCAGCGCCGCGTGGCGACGCCGGCGGAGGCGCTTGCCGCCGGCGCCGACTACCTCGTCGTCGGGCGTCCGCTCACCGCCGCTGCGGACCCCGGCGCCGCGCTCGCCGCGCTCGCGCGCGAGCTCGCCGTCGACTGACGGGAGTCGTCGCGCCGCGCGCGCATGCGACGCTCGGGCGGCCGCACTGCCCGCGGGCCGAAGCCCGCTAGAAGATGTAGATGTTGCGGTCCACCAGCTGGTGGAATTCCCACCGGTACGTGTACCCGGGGAACTCGATCGGCACGGTGTAGATGGCTTCCATCCGCACTCGATCACGATCCTTGTACACGGTGACCCCCTTCTCCTCGAGGGGCAGGCCGAGCTCCGCTGCCTTGGTGAGGATGTTCTTCTCGAGAGCGTCGTTGGTGAGGTTGCTCGCCCACTTCGCCTGGTCGACCATGAAGTCGTAGAGCTCGGCGGTCTTGATCTTGACGGGGATCATCTTGAAGGCCGCCATGCCGAAGACCACCGCGGCGAGAATCCACAGGGCGCATCCGATCTTTCCCTGTCCCGATTGCCTGCGCATGCCCGGCTCCTGATGGTGAGGGTCCGTGTCCATTGTAGCGCGGTCCTATCGAGCCAGGCGGCCGATGCGCTCCCAGCGAGGCCGCGCCGGTGCGGAGGCGGGTTGCAACGACCAGTAGACAACGAGCGCGCGGCCGAGCACGAAGCGCCGCGGCACGTAGCCCCAATAGCGCGAATCCGCCGAGAGCTCGCGGTTGTCGCCGAGCACGAAGAGGCTCGCCGCCGGCACCGTATCGGGCCCGTAGCTGTGGCGTCGCATGTAGAACGGGTCGCGGCGCGATGAGGCGGGGTAGCCGCGAGGGTCGGTGCGTCGCGCGTAAGCGCGCTCGTCGACGACCTTGCCGCCGACGGACAGGGCGCCCCTCCGCAGTTCGACGCGCTCGCCGGCGACCCCGAGCACACGCTTGACGAACGGCTTGCGAGGATCGCGCGGGTAGCGGAAGACCGCGACGTCGCCCCGCGCCGGCTCGCGCAGGGGCAGCCAGCGTCGCTCCCACGCGTACAGGCTCGGCGCGAAGACGAAACGGTTGACGATCACGTGGTCGCCGGCGAGCAGCGCGGGCGCCATCGACACCGAGGGAATGCGGAACGGCTGGACGAGGAAGGTGCGAGCGAACCCGGCGAGCAGCACCGCTACGAGCAGCGCCTCGGCGAGCTCGCGCAGTTGCCTGGCGGTCACGAGATCGCCGTCACCGGATGCACGGGATCGCCGTCACCGGACGCACGGGATAACGGTCACCGGATGAGGCGGAAGGTGCGGTCCCAGCGCGTCTTGGTGAAGAACCCCACCGCGGTGCGGCCGAGCTGCGCGAGCTTCGCCGCCATACCGGGCCACTGTCCGTCGGGGGTCTCCCCGCCGTAGGACCAGTAGATGAGGAAGGCGCGACCCTTGATGTAGCGCCGTGGCACCGCGCCCCAGTAGCGCGAGTCGTACGAGAAGTCCCGGTTGTCGCCGAGGAAGAGGTAGTGACCGGCGGGCACGGTCACCGGCCCGAAGTTGTCGCGGCGGTAGAGCTGGTAGTTGTAGGTCGCGCGCGAGGTGCCGACGCGCGAATCGCGATGGATGGCGAAGGCCTCGTCGTGGACCCAGTGGTCGTTGACGAGCAGTCGCTTCTGGCGCAGCTCGACGCGGTCGCCGGGGAGCCCGATCAGCCGCTTGACGAGGTCGATGGCCGGATCCTCGGGCGAGCGGAAGACCACCACGTCACCGCGGCGGGGCGCGCGCGCCGGGAGAAGCCTGCCGAGGCCCTGGCGGTCGCCGCCGTAGATGTAGCGGTTGACGATCAGGTGATCGCCGACGAGGAGCGTGTTCTCCATCGACCCGCTGGGGATGTAGAAGGTCTTGAGGACGAAGCTGTTGGTGAAGCCGAGAAAGAGCCCGGCGACGAGCAGGGCCTCGAGGTACTCGCGCCACACCGAATGCTGCCGCCGCTCGGTCATGGCGCGCATCTTCGCCCGTGGTGGCGGCGGCCCGCAAGCTCGCGGCCTGTCAAGTGATTTGGCGGCTGTCCAAATCGCTTGACAGATCGCCGCCGGCCGCGCGCAGCCAGCGTTTGCAGGCCCGGGCGCGTCTCACGGGGCTCCGCCACGCCGCGACGCGGCAAGAACGCTTGACGGCGACGCTCGGGCGCGAGCCCGGAGAATACGAGACAACACGTGTGTTGTCAGACGTTTGCGTCGCTTGCCGCGCCGTGGCACGGAGCGTGGACTAGGGGCCGCGGTAACCACGGGAGACAAGGAGGTGGGAACGCGGCAGCAGACACCGAACGAAACCATGGCAGGGAACTCGGAGATTCGAAGACCACGCATCGACAACGCATCGAAACCAGGACACAAGGAGTCAGAAGTCATGAACAAGAACCTGCGCAACAGCCTCGGCATCCTGCTCGTCGTCGCCCTGCTCGCCCCGCTCGCCGCCTCCGCGGCGACCGCGGGCGGCGTCGTCAACGTCAACACCGCGAGCTCGCAGCAGCTGCAGCTCCTGCCCCGCATCGGCCCCTCGGTCGCCGACCGCATCGTCGAGTACCGCAAGGAGAACGGCAAGTTCGCGACCGCCGAGGACCTCATGCTCGTGCGCGGCGTCGGCGAGTCCACCTTCGCGCAGCTCAAGTCGTACGTCACCCTCACCGGGGAGACGACGCTGCAGGCCAAGGTGAAGTCTGCCCGCGGCGCCAAGGCGGCTCCGGCCGCCCCCGCCAAGGCGGCCCCGGCCGACAGCGGCCAGCCGAAGGGCTGATCCGGCGGAGCTCCTGGGGCGGGGCCGTGCCGGCCCCGCCCCAAACTCCGAGCAGAGCGCGGGGCCGTGCCGGCCTCGCCCCAAACTCCCGAGCCAAGCGCGGGGCCGTGGTGGCTCCGCCCCAACTCCAGAGTCGAGCGGCGGGGCCGTGACGGCCTCGCCCCCTTCGTCCAACTCCCCCAAGACATCTCGCCGTCGAGGAGGCCGCCCGATGTGTGCCCGCCGCGCCACGCGCCCCGAAGGATTCCAGCTCGTCGAGCTCGTCGTCGTCCTCGCCGTGCTCGCCATCGCCGCATTGATCTCGGTGCCGCCGCTGCTCCGGATGAGCGCGCGGCTGCGCGTCGACGTCGCAGCGCACGAGCTCGCCGGCGCGCTGCGGCAGGCCCGCTCCCTCGCGATCTCCCGCTCGTCGTACGTCGCCGTCAAGTTCTACACGTCGCCCGGGCGCGTCGAGTACGCCTGCTTCAAGGACGGCGATGGCGACGGCGTGCGCAACGCCGACATCGTCGCCGGCGTCGATCGCCAGATCACGCCGCGCCGGATGCTCGCGCACCGCGGAGGTCACCTGGGCTTCGGGTTCCCTCCCGGGCGCCCACCGCGCGATCCCGGCGACCCCGATCGCCGGCTCGGTCGCCTCACCGACCCCATCCGCTTCAACGACTCCGACCTCGCCTCGTTCAGCGCGCTCGGGGCGTCGACGCCAGGGTCCCTCTACGTCACCGACGGACGCCGTGAGCTCGCGGTCGTGCGAGTCCTCGGTATCACCGGCAAGGTGCGCGTGATGCGCTGGGACCCCGACGCCGACGCCTGGAAGTGAGGTGTCGGTCGCGGTCCCACCCCACTCCCGCCAGGAACCCACCACCACGGGTCCCTCCCCGACCTCGGTCGGCGGGGGACACTCGTCCATCGGCCGGGGCGCACGTTTGACTCCGCCGCCGGGCGCCCGCTAAGGTGTCAGCGAGATGGACGCGATCGTCGTCCTCACCACGGTTGGTGACGAGGAGCAGGCGCTGCTCATCGCCCGCGAGATGGTGGCCCGCCGCCTGGCCGCCTGCGTCAACGTCGTGCCGGGCATGCGCTCGGTCTATCGCTGGCAGGGGAAGATCTGCCGCGACACCGAATACCTGCTGCTGATCAAGACGCTCGCCGCCGAGCTGCCCGCGGTCTCCGCCGCCATCCGCGAGCTGCACAGCTACGATCTGCCGGAGATCCTCTCCTTCGCCGCCGACCATGGCGACGAGCGATTCCTCGCCTGGATCCGCGACAGTGTCGACAAGACCAGGGTCGTCGCCGGGATCGACGAGGACGAGGACGAGCACACCGGGTTCGACCTCGACGACAGCTCGTTCTGAGTCGACGCGGCGAGGGTGCCGCTCACACCGCTTCGAGGCCGCGCTCGAGATCGGCGAGCAGGTCGGCCAGCTCCTCGATGCCGACCGAGATGCGGACCATGCCGTCGCCGATGCCGAGCGCCTCGCGGCGTTCGGCGGGCACCGACGCGTGCGTCATCGTCGCCGGATGGCTGATCAGCGTCTCGACGCCGCCGAGGCTCTCGGCGAGACTCATCACCTCGAGGCGGTCGAGGAAGCGCTTCGCCGCGTCGTAGCTGCCGAGGTCGAAACTGATCATGCCGCCGAAGCCGCTCGCCTGCCGCTGCTGGATGGTGAAGCCCGGGTGCCCCGGCAGGCCGGGGTAGAGCACGCGGTCGACCTTCGGGTGGTCGGCGAGGTACGCCGCGATCACCCGCGCGCTCGCCTCGTGCGCCGCCATGCGCACGGGGAGGGTCTTGATGCCGCGCAGGAGCAGGAAGGCGTCGAACGGCGACATCACCGCGCCGGCGGACTTCTGCACGAAGTAGAACCAGTCGCCCTGCTTGCGGTCACGGGCGACGAGGACGCCCCCGAGCGCGTCGCTGTGGCCGTTCAAGTATTTGGTCGTCGAGTGCACGACGACGTCGACGCCGAGCGTGAGCGGCCGTTGCAGGCAGGGGGTCAAGAAGGTGTTGTCGACGGCCACCAGCACGCCGTGCCGGTGCGCGAGCTCGGCGGCGGCGGCGAGGTCGGTGATCTGCATCAACGGATTGGTCGGCGTCTCGAGGAAGAGCATCTTCGTGTTCGGGCGGATCGCCGCGGCGATGGCGTCGAGCGAGGTGGCGTCGACCCACGAGAAGGTGAGCCCGTAGTTCTCGAGCACCTGGGTGAAGAAGCGGTAGGTGCCGCCGTAGACGTCCTGCGAGACGACGACGTGCTCGCCGGCCTTGACCAGCGTCAGGAGCGCGGAGATCGCTGCCATGCCCGAGGCGAAGGCGTGGCCGGTGACCCCCTCCTCGAGCGCGGCGACGTTGTCCTCGAGCGCGAAGCGCGTGGGGTTGTGGACCCGTGTGTATTCGAACCCCTTGTGCTCGCCGAGGCCGTCGTGGACGTAGGTCGACGTCATGTAGATCGGCACCGTCACGGCGCCGGTCGTCGGGTCGGGGGGCTGGCCGGCGTGGATGGCGCGGGTGGCGAAGCCGTAGCGGCGAGGGTCGCCCTTCATCGTTCCTCCTCGATTCGCGCCGAGGGTATCAGTCGCGCGGGCGTGGGCGACCCTGCAATGCGCGCCTTGCACGAAGTGTCGTCCGGGCGACCGCGCATCCAGACCACGCGATCGATCGCGTCCGATGGCAAGCGCCGGCGGCGGTTCCACGCCCGCGGCTATAGTCCGCCGGGTTGAGCGCCCCAGCCTCCTTCTCGCCGATCCGCTATGCCGACGGCCGCCTCGAGCTGCTCGACCAGACGCGGCTGCCGGGGGAGGAGGTGTGGCTGCCGTGCGCCGACGTGGAGACGGTCGCCGACGCCATCCGACGGCTCGCCGTCCGTGGCGCTCCGGCGATCGGGGTCGCCGCCGCCTGGGGGCTCGTCGTCGCCACCGGCGAGGCCGGCGACGCGAGCGAGCTCGCGAGCCGCTTCGATCGCGCGTGGGATCTGCTCGTCGCCACGAGGCCGACGGCCGTCAACCTGCGCTGGGCGCTCGACCGCGGGCGCCGCGTCTGGGAGGAGGCGCTGCCGGGCGGCGTCGAGGAGGGGCGAACCGCGCTCGCCGCCTGGGCGGCCCGCCTCCAGGCCGACGACCTCGCCGCCAACGAACGCATGGGCGAACACGGCGCGACGCTCTTCGCCGCCGGCGACCGCGCGCTCACCCACTGCAACGCGGGCGCGCTGGCGACAGCCGGCTACGGCACCGCCATCGGCGTCCTGACGAGCGCCTGGCGTGCCGGCAAGCTGACCTCGGTGTGGGTCGACGAAACACGGCCGCTCCTCCAGGGCGCACGGTTGACAGCCTGGGAGCTCGGCCGCCTCGGCATTCCCTACCGCGTCATCACCGACAGCAGCGCCGGCTCCCTGATCGCCAGCGGCGCCGTCGACCGCATCGTCGTCGGCGCCGACCGCATCGCCAGAAACGGCGACACCGCCAACAAGATCGGCACCTACCCCCTGGCCGTCCTCGCGGCGCGCCACGGAGTCCCCTTCTACGTCGCCGCCCCCCTTTCGACGGTCGATCTCGGAACGCCCAACGGCGCCACCATCCCCATCGAAGAACGCCGCGGCGAAGAAGTCGTCGCCTTCGGAAACGCACGCCTGGCGCCCGCCGACGCCCTGGGCTTCAACCTGGCCTTCGACGTCACCCCGGCGGAGCTCATCGCCGCCATCGTCACCGAGGCCGGCGTGCTGAGGCCGCCTTACGAGGAAAGCCTCGCCGGAGCGTTGGCGCAGGAAGAGAAGAGCGGGGGCAGCTCGGTACCGCAGCCCCGACCTCGCGAGCCCTAGCGAGAGTCCACGGGCGATCGAAACCTGAATTGGGGAAACCACAGTTCAGGAGGTGGAAATCGCCCTTGACCCCGCGAGCCCTAGGCGAGCGAGTCCACTGTCGGCGGTTGTTGCGTGATCCGGGAGCGGGCTAGCGACGCAACGTGGAGGCGGTGGGAACCGCTCCTGAGGTCGGGCGCCCCTGGGGCGACCGACCGACGACCGAGACCCAACGCTTCCGCCAGACCGAGCGAAGCGATGTAGTGGTGAACCTGGGAATCGCTCCTGAGGTCGGGCGCCC